>OFJB01000002.1_pt1 | contig 354737 bp, 313 predicted proteins | sample 1775081 | NCBI WGS metagenome assembly OFJB01 (sample SAMN08195771, study PRJEB24354) | sludge metagenome | isolation source: initial sludge from phenol fed wastewater aerobic bioreactor | place: India: Nagpur | collected 2016-06-05 | reverse complement strand
CGCGGCGGGCGGGGGGGGGCGGGGGGGGCGCGGGGGCCGGCGCGCGCGTGGAGGGGGGCGGGGCGGTCGGGATCGTGATGGCCGAAGCGCTGGCTGGACCCACCTCGGGCGCGGGAGGCAGCGTGATGGGAATGATTGAATTGTAACGGATGCTGCCCGCGTTCCATGCCGCGGTGTTGCATTCGTCGTACTGTACGAAATCCGCAGCGAAAGCAATCAGTGATCCATCGGTTCCGTAGGAGGCTTCCAAGACCGTGAAGTAGCCGGTCAGCGCATTGTCGCCTCGCCCATTTCCAACCCATGACAAGCCGGGAACTCCGGTGCTTTGGAAGCGGCTGGCATTGGGGTAGTTGCCGACGGCCAGTTTTTGACCACTGGGAGCCGCAAAATTCAGGTACCACCAATCACCTAAGCCATTGATCGTGAATGAAACAAAACTGGCATTACTCCCGTTTGCGGTAATGGTCGAAGCACCGTCAGCCCAGTACACTTGCGATTTGCCTGCACCCACATAGGCCGAGGGAGAACTGTAATAATAGAACGCCGTGACAGGGGGAGGTGTTCCTAGGATTACGATCGAAATATCCGTACTGGCTGTGCCCGCCGGATTGGTCGCATTAATAGTCACCAAGCTCGTCCCGGACGAGGTCGGCGTGCCGCTGATTACACCGGTCAAGGAATTGAGACTCAATCCAGCCGGCAGCCCCGTCGCGCTGTAGCTGGTGGGGCTATTGGTCGCGACAATTTGATAGCTAAAGGAGAGTCCAAGGTAACCGGTGGCGCTGCTTGAGCTGGTGATCACCGGTCGTGAGGCCTGCACGATGAAATTCACCGTGGCACTGCCCGTACCTCCGGTATTGGTCGCGCCGATGGTGACAACGCTCGTGCCTGAAGCCGTCGGCACGCCCAGGATTTGACCTGTTGAAGTATTCAACGACAACCCCGGGGGCAATCCACTGGCGCTGTAGCTCGTAGGATTATTGGTGGCCGCGATCTGGTAGCTGAAAGATTGACCCTGTATGGCGGTGGCCGTTGTCGCACTGGAAATGACCGGAGCGGGCGGCAGCACGGCGAGCGTGGCTGTGAGGGAGACGTTGCCCGCGCCATTATTCACATTCACGAAGGAGATGGTATCGGTGTAGGTGCCGTAATTGAGAGCGGTCGATGCACCGGCCACGCTGGTGGTGACAATAGCTGTCCCTCCCGCTGGCAACGTGCCGCTGGTCGGCGAAACGGCGATCCAATTCGAGGTCTTGCTGACAGACCAGTTCAGGGAAGCATTTCCACTATTGATGACGGAGTAGGTGACCGTCGAAGGTGTGAACGGCCCACCGCGCAATCCCGAAGCGGTGAAATTTGTAGCGGGGCTGACACTCAATTTCGGGCTCGGGGCCAGCACCGTGAGGCGCACCGGATAGGCCAGGCTGTAACCGGTGGAGGAATTGGTAAAAGTGAGTGAGTCGGAATAGCTACCCGTCGCCAGCGCGTTGGCGTTGGTATTAATCGTCGCCGGAATGCCGAGGGAGCTGCCCGAGGGTAATGTGCCGCTGAGAGTAGCGAGCGTCAGCCAACTTTGCGTCGCACTCGCCGTCCAGGACAAGGGGCTCGAACCATTATTGACCAAAGTGTAGACGCTGCTGCTGGGAGCAAACGGCCCTCCCGCCACACCCGAGGCGACAAAGGGAGTCGTCGGAGGGATCACCTGCAATTTATCCGGCGCGCCCGCCAACGCCTCAATGAGCGCGGTCCCCGCAGGAGTTCCCCAACCTGTGCAGAGATCATAGCCACCGACCGCACTGTATTTTGACGGGTTGAGTGGACTGCTATTATTGCCCGTCACGGTATCATGAAAACTGGTGCTCGCCGCGCCACTCTTACCAATCGCGTAGATCGCGGGATTGACGAATCCGACCGGGGGGCGACCGTTGATCGCCGCGCGTTGATTGACCAACGCCATGAAGCCTGCCCACAGCGGCGCCGCGCAACTGGTCCCACCGAACGTCCCGGAGGCCCCGTTATTGTAGCGGACGTACACATTGTCGCCGACCATCGCAACGTCAGGAACGTTGCGCATGGTGGTCGATCCTTGATTGGCTGCCATGTTAAGGCCCTGCTGCCAGCTCGGAATGGCGTAAGTGGTGCTGCTGCCACCGCTACTACCCACGCCGTTGCCCCAGTTCCATACCGTTTCGGAAACATATGAACCGCCGGGACCAGACGTGGTCAAGCTCGTCGCCCCCACCTGGGTGATGTTGGGACTATCTGCGGGAAATGGAATCGTGCCTGTGAACGCATTGGAATCGCCGCTGGCGTTGAAGAAAGACTGCCCTTGCGCCGCCATCTGCAGGAAGATTGCTTCCGCCGTGGCGTTCGCACTGCCTCCACCCCAGGAACAACTGATTTGTTTGCAGGTGTTATCATTGGCAATACGGCTGAGGATATCGACCCATGGGCTGGGATTGGGTGCGATATAGACGTAGATCGCGGAAAGCCCCGGCGCCATGGACATGACCATCTGGATATCGAGACAGACTTCCGCGTTGTTCACGCCCGGCGTGCTCACGCCTCCGTCAATCGGCACATTTACGAGTTGAATATCCGGCAGGCCAAATTGGGCTTTATAGGCGGCAATGTCGCTCGCGTAGTAACCATCGAATTGCACGAGAGCCACGCTCTGTCCGGCACCGGTTAACGTCGTGCCGGGAACATACGCCGCACGAAAATCGTTACCCGCATAACCGCCGCTGGGGCTGGACCCCGCGTTCGGCATGACCTTATCTGACAACCCAGCCGGCTTCATCTGAGCATTCGGATGGGGCCGCTCATAGTCATCAAGGCCACTGACATTGACCACCGCAACCGACGAGTCGATGGAGGGTTCCGCATCGGGGGCAAAAAATTGTCGATTATCCTTCGGATGCCGATAATGGCGCATCGTGACACGAAACGTTTTTTCCACATTGGTCACCGGCGCCTCCACATCCACAATCAAGCGATTGGGATGCTGCGCGGTGACGGTGAGTCCATTCGCTTTGGCGTACGCAATGACCGCCTGATAGTCCTGCTCGGTCGGGCCAAATCGTTCGGCAAATTGCGCGGGAGTGAGGTAGCGCCGATACTGGGGGCTAGACGGGTCCTGAACCTGACGGATGAACTCGAGCAATTCCGATTGGTTGCGAACGGGCAACCCCAAAGCCAGACGCATCCGCTGTTCACCGCGAACCCGGTCTACCGGAGCTAACCGCGAGACCCCCGCGGGCCGTTGACTCTTCAGCATGCGGCGTTCCGCTGCCTGACACTCTAATGCGCTGGAGCAGCAGATGGAAAGGATGAGAAAAAACAGGATCGCCTGTTTTGATAGCCAACTCCCTTCCCTCGAATATGTTTTCCCCATAGCGCCCCGGTTGGCTTTAATTAGTAGACTTACTTACTGGAGACTTTCTATAAAATGTCAAGTATTTGGGCGCCGCGTGACGCTGCACCCAGTTTACTGAAAAGCTCGACCTGAAAATAGATCGAGTCCGCTCAAACAAAAACCCCGCCACCTCTTTCGAGATGACGGGGCAACGTGACGTTGCATCCGGCTGGGGCGGGACATTGTCCCGCCCGGGATGTTCTGGCCGGCTGTGACGCGATCTCCAGTTAAACTGGGTCCAGCGTCACGCTGGCGTCCGCTAGGACTATTTCTTCTTGCCTTCGCCGGGGCGGTAATCTTCTTCCGCGCGGTCGAACGCGTGTTCGAGCGAGGTGAGATCTTCGCCGGGCTTGATGAGGTCGAAGTTCGCGCGCTCACGCTCCAGCTGTTCCGGAGTGTAATCGGCAGCCTTGATGGACAGACCGATGCGGCGTTCGCCCTTGTCAACCTTGATGACGCGAGCGGTGACTTCCTGGCCGACCTTGAGGACGTCCTTGACCTTCTCGACGCGATCATTGCTGATCTGCGAGATGTGGACCAAGCCGTCGATTTCGTCAGCGAGCTGGATGAAGGCGCCGAAGCTGGCAACCTTGGACACCTTGCCGGTGACCAGTTCGCCAATCTTGTAGCGGTCTTCGATGAGCTTCCAGGGATCGTCGGAGATTTGTTTGACGCCGAGGGAAATGCGTTGGTTGGTCTTGTCGATTTCGAGCACCTGCGCCTCGACATCGTCGCCCTTCTTGAGCATTTCGGAGGGGTGATTGATCTTGCGGGTCCAGCTGAGGTCGGACACGTGGATCATGCCATCGATACCCTCTTCGAGTTCCACAAAGGCACCGTAAGCGGTGAGATTGCGGACCTTGCCGTTGACGCGAGTGCCAACCGGGTACTTGAGGGAAACTTCTTCCCAAGGATTCGTGTCGAGCTGGCGAACGGAGAGGGAGACCTTCTGGTCTTCCTTGCTGACGCCGAGCACAACCGCTTCCACTTCCTGGCCGAGCGTGAGCACGTCGGAGGGACGGGCGATGCGCTTGGTCCAGCTGAGTTCGGAAACGTGAACGAGGCCTTCGATGCCGGGTTCGAGTTCGACGAACGCGCCGTAAGGCACGAGGTTCGTGATCTTGCCCTTGACCTTGAGGTTGACGGGATACTTTTCCGCAATCTTGTCCCAGGGATTTTCGCTCTTCTGCTTGAGACCGAGGGAAACGCGTTCCTTTTCGCGGTCGATTTCGAGAACGACGACTTCCACTTCCTGTCCGATCTTGAGGAGTTCGGAAGGATGGTTGAGTCGGCTCCAGCTCATGTCGGTGATGTGGAGCAAGCCATCGAGGCCGTCGAGGTCGATGAACGCACCGAAGTCGGTGATGTTCTTGACCACGCCCTTGATGACGCCGCCCTTGGTGATGGCACCGAGGAGCTTGGAACGCTTTTCAGCGCGCTCGGCTTCGATGATCTCGCGGCGGGAGAGAACGACGTTCTTGCGCTCTTCGTTGACCTTGACGATTTTGCACTCGAGGGTCTTGCCTTCGTATTCGCGGAGGTTCTTCGGGGCGACGATGTCGACCTGGGAACCGGGGAGGAACGCTTCCACGCCCACATTGAGCATGAGGCCACCCTTGACGACGGCTTTGACCTTACCGGAGATGAGGCCACCTTCGTTGTAAATCTTGACGATCTTTTCCCAGTTCTGTTTCTGGGCGGCTTTTTCCTTCGAGAGGACGACCATGCCCTCATCGTTTTCGAGACGTTCGAGGAGCACTTCGATTTCGTCGCCCACGGCGAGCGTGTCGGAGTCTTCGAATTCGCCGAGGCTGATCATGCCTTCGGATTTGTAACCGATGTCGACGAGGACTTCGGAGGCGCGCTTTTCAATGATGCGGCCTTTGACGATACTGCCTTCAGCGAAGACACGCATGGTCTTGCTGAATAATTCTTGCATGGTTGCACTCATAATGGATCTTTGCGCCGCTTTCTTTCGTGAAAAAGCTCCGGGCGCCGGAGTACAGCTCTGGTTTCTATCGGGCCCCGTGAAGGGCTTTCGGAGATGACTATCTCCTTAGACAACAAAACCGCCATAACCTTGGCGGGTAAGGGTTGAGGGTTGCCTAAACGCCACTCCGGCTCGCACCAGAGTTACCAAGCGATTTGTCTACGGTAGTGAGATCGGCCCAAGAGGCAAGCTTATTTAGGAGGATGCGGAGGAGGGGTAGATCTCTCGGCAACGAAGAGGAGTAGGGGCAGCAGCCGAAGCCACCGGCTTCGGCTGCAACGGAGATTCATTTCGGGTGTCAGCTTACTGGAGGCAACGTCACGTTGCCTCAGTCCTGACGGCGATAGCGGGCGAGGCCGAGAAGACCAAGGCCACTGAGGACGAGCGCGATGGAGGCAGGTTCCGGTATAGCGGTGACCTGAAAGTTATCGATCGTCATGGTCTGCGTGCCGCCGTTCGGATTGAACCGGATGCCAATTTCGCCGATCGTGGAGACTAGCCCGGAGTAAGTATAGGAGCCTGTGCCCAGTAGCGTCGTCTGGGTCTGGTCATAATATTGCGCCACGGTGGCGAGTGATCCGCCGCCTAGGTCGGTTACGGTGAACTTGAGGTGATACCAAGTGTCGTTGGCTTTGACTGCCGCCACCGAGACGTCTGCATTCACACTGGTGCCCGCGCCGGCAGTGGATTCCTGCGCGCCACTGCGCCAGTTCATCGTCGAGCCAGTCAAGGACATCTGATTGTAGAACAGCGCCGCGTTCGAATTCGTGCGCGAGCCGCCATCGGCAAAGTAGATGCCGAAGTTGGTGGAGAGTGTGCCGGTCATCAATCCCTTGAAATCCACATCCAGTACGAAACTGGAAAAATTCGAATTGGTCGGCGTGGTATCGGGGGTCGTGTCGTAGAAGATCGCCGCGCCACCGCCGGAAACCTGCGTCACCGCTCCCGTTCCGCCAACACCTGCCGTGCTACTGTAGGTGACGGTCCCGTAAACGTAATAACTGGAGGTTAAATCCGTGGATCCGTTATTGAAGGTATTGAGCGAAATGCTTTGGGCTTCCACACTCCCCCAACCGGAAGCCAACCCCACAATCATTCCAGCTATGAGACTCTTTTTGACCGAGCTGACGCGGAACATATGTAGATCTCCTATTTATCAATAGCATACACGCTATTTGAATGATTACATCTTAAGCTTCTTTTATTCGAAGTCAACTCAACTATTGTTTATCATTCGCAAACGAAATCTCCGATGTTAGGAATAGAATAAACTCCCCTCGTCCGCTTAGTCGAGCCCACATCGCCACCACCGTGTTTTAACCTCGTCCGCGAGGAGCCCTTACGTCTCGGACCGTAAGAGCGCCGATACCGCTCCCTGCCGCGGAGCTCCGCCTGCCTGAAAGGTGTTGTGCAGCGCCTCGCCCCACGCTTTTTCCAGATCCGACGCCGCACGCTGCAGGGCGGCCAGCGTGAGCTTCACTTGCGCCGTTTTTTGCAACCGCACGGTTGGCGCGCTGCAACCGATCCCGGCGAGGATATTCCCCCAGAGATCGTAGACCGGCACCGCCAGGGCGCTGAGTCCTTCGCAGAATTCGTCGACTGTGCGCGCGTAACGCTGCTTGCGGACTTGGGCCAGCTCCGCCTTGAGCGCGGCACCGTCGCGGACCGTATTTTCAGTGAGCCGCTTGAGAGAGACGCGCTTCAGGTAATCATCCAGCTCGGGCTCGGTCAACGAGGCGAGCAGCACCTTGCCGACAGCCGTGGCGTAGGCGTGGTCGCTCATATCATCCGATTCGTGCGCACGCAGAGCCTGACGACCGGGGGAGTACTTGAGATTGATCACACGACCGCCGTCAATCACCGCAAGCAACGTGCTTTCGTTGATCTGCTCCGCCACGGCATCGATGATCGGCGCCCCGGTCTGGAGCAGTGACCGCCGGTAGGTGGGATGCCGACTGAAGACCATGAGGCGCAAGCCGGGGTAGAAGACCTTGGTCTTCGCATCCTGCTGCAAGTACTTCAGATCACAGAGGGTCATGGAGATGTTGTGAACCGTGGCGATGTTTTCATCGAGCAGCTTGGCGAGCGGCCGGGTGCCAATACCACCTGGAGCCGCAAAGACGGCCTCGAGGAGGGCGATGCTTTTTTCGAGAGTGAGAACGCGTTGACGCATAAGGGTATTTTACTGTTACTAAAATATGAACGCATTATTCATGAGAAAAGGCGAGCTTTTTCTTTGCAAAAACATTGACTTAGCCCTTTAAAGGCGTATTTGTGGCTTAGAAATCAAAAGTTGCACGCAACCCCCTGATTATAAAACGTTAATATAATATTAACACTAAAATACCCCCCTATGAAAGCCACCACACCCTTCCGCTGGATGTTCGCCACCAGTATTCTCGCCCTACTGGCGCTGCGCCTGCCGCTGCAGGCGCAGACATTGTTACTGGAATACAAATTCAATGACAGCGGCACGACCACGGCGAATGCCGGCACGCTCAGCACCCAGAATGCGAATCTCGTGGCCAGCGATTTCACGACAGCGACCGACCTGCATGGCGCCGCAGGGTCCGGCGTTTCCGGTCAGGCGGGAGACAAGGCCTTGAACCTGACAAGCGCCACGGGACAAGGCAGCGGTTTCACCGGCCCGGCCGCCGTCACGGCCACGGGTGGCCTCGGCACGCTGAAATCCTTCACGCTCACCGGCTGGTATAACGCGGCCACCACCGGCGGCAATGCGCGGCTCTTCGATGACGGCAGCGTCATGACGGGCAAAGGGATCACGCTCTGGATGTCGGGAACGAATCAGCTCAATCTGACCATCAACGGCGTCCAAACGTCGTTCGCCGTTAACTCCACTCTGGCGCTGACCAATACATGGGTATTCTACGCCGTTACCTACGATTCCTCGCTCGCTTCCAATAACATCAGCCTGTATGTCGGCACCACGTCGACCAATTCCGCTTTGGCCAGCACCGCCACCACGACGAGCCTGCCCGGCGACGTCCTGAATAATCCCACGGTCTCCCTCGTCTTGGGTAACCAAACGGTGTCCAATCAACGTCCGTTCGATGGTCTGATGGATAATGTCCGCCTCTATGGCAGTGCCACCGACGCGTCGGGTGTTCTCTCCGGACTGGCGATTGAAAATCTCCGTTCCCTCGACGTCGTGCCGGAGCCGAACTCCCTGGCGTTGCTCGTTTCAAGCGTGATGGCGCTGGGTTTCGCCGCCCGCCGCCGCAGGATGGCGATCTGACCTGACTCCATCGGCGTAATCCACCGCACTTTCTCCTACGGAATCGTCGCGCGGGTGTCGGGTGCGGTGGGACGCAGCGCCGGGGGCGGGATCAGTTCCGCGAGTTCGTCGACGAGATAATCGGTGACGTCCGGGTGAACCATGAGTTTGCCGTGCGGCACGTTTTTCACCACCATCGCGCGGGTATCATCGAGATCTTCCACCGCCGATTCAAACGTCACCGTGCCATCGCCATCGCCCTCAAAGAGGAACCGCGTCTTCGTCGCATCGCCTTCGCCCTCGGAAATAATTCCCGTGGGAGTGCGTTCGCCGCGACTGGCCAGCAGGCGCAAACGTGACGGCTGTCCGGGGCGCGTGAGCAGCTTGTCGGTGTAGCCGAGAGTGCCGAGTTGCAAGCGCCACTCACGGACCAGGGCGAGGATGTTTTGCAATTCGACGTAGTTGTTGTCCTGACAGAATTCCCATTTTTTCGGTTCGACCGGTTCGTCCGGCCCCTTGGCGAAGCGGGTGAACCACGGGTCGAGGAATTTCGCTTTCTCGGCGGCAGCGCTGGGCCAGTAATGTTTCCACGTGCCGATGGTGAGCATGTCATCGAGCGAGACGCGAATGGAATGCCCCTCCGCATCGATGCGGGTCCAGTTCGGATCGCGCAACGGGAGCAATTCGTAAAGACTCGGCCGCGTGATCGCGACGAGCTTCGTGGCGAGCGGATCGACATCGCTCGGCAACCAACGCAGGAGCGAGGCGGGGAAATCGACCGGATTTTCCCGCAGACCGCCGGGTCCGACGAGAAGCGTCTGGATCGCCTTCACCGAGCCGAGATTGGGCGTGCCGATGAGAAAAAGCCGTTCGACGTGTTCGGCCAGTCGCGGATTTTGACTCAACATCGTGCGCACGACGAGGCCGCCCATGCTGTGCGTGATGAAGACGAATTTCGGCGGCACTCCCGTCGCGCCACCACCCGCGAGTGAATAGGTGCGCGCATATTCCTCGAGCTTGTATTGCAACGCCGGAGCCGTGACCGTGCCGATGTCCTGCCGCCAGTCGTACGCAAAGAGAAAGAAATCCTTGTCGCGCTGGTAGGGAAAGAACGCGCGCTGGCGCGGTTGACGCCGCGTCATCTGCTCGACAAAACGACCGTAGATATCCATCGGCCCAGCCTTGAGCATCGTGCGCGCGACCAGTTTATTTGGCATGCGCAGGCCGAAGTAGAGATCCTGACGTCGGATCGCATCGAGCGAACCCCACACGCACGGCGCGTCATCGTCTTCCTTCGCGAGACCGGGATCGTACAGCGCACACCCTTCGTAAGCCGGAATAAAGACCAGGATATGGTCGTGCAACCGTTCCTCCCCCTTTGCCCGTTGCGGCCAGAATAAGGAGAGCATCAGGAAGCTAATCGTAAGAGTACGGAAGACAAACGGATGGACCACTGTGGGCAGTGTAGAGAGTTGTCACGGCGTGAAAATGAGAAAGTTCCAACGCGACGCAACATCAGTTCTTCGGTACCAAGCCGCCGGACTGTTCGTCCGCGTGGTAGGAACTGCGCACAAGCGGGCCGGACTCGACGACCTTGAAGCCGATCTCGAGGCCGAACTTCTTCCAGTAAGCGAATTCATCGGGCGTGACCCAGCGCTTGATTTCCAGATGCTGCATCGAGGGCCGCAAGTATTGGCCGAGCGTGAGGACGTCGAGCTTGATGGCCGCGAGATCGCGCAGGGTCGCTTCGATTTCCTTCAGCTCTTCGCCGAGGCCGAGCATGAGGCCCGACTTGGTGACGAATCCGGCCGCCTTGGCGCGCTGGAGGAGTTCCAGCGAACGCTCGTACTTCGCCTGCGGACGCACTTCCTTGTGGAGGCGCGGAACGGTTTCGACGTTGTGATTGAGAATGTCCGGCTTCGCGGCGAGGACGGTTTCCAGATCCTGCCAGTGGCCCTTGAAATCGGGGATGAGCACCTCGATGCCGGTCGAGGGACACGCCGCGCGGGTTTGGCGAATCGTTTCCGCCCAGATTCCGGCACCGCCATCGCTGAGTTCATCGCGGCAGACGGAGGTGATGACCGCGTGACGCAGGCCCATGAGCCGGATCGCTTCCGCCACGCGCGCCGGTTCTTCCAGATCCAGCTCGGTGGGGCGTCCCGTGTTCACCGCGCAAAAGCCGCAACTGCGCGTGCAGATGTTGCCGAGGATCATGATCGTCGCCGTCTTGCGCGCCCAGCATTCGCCGAGGTTGGGGCATTGGGCGCTTTCGCAGACGGTGTGCAGCTTGTGTTCGCGCACGATGTCGTCTGTCGCCTTGTAGGTGATGCCGCCTGGAATCTTCGCGCGCAGCCAGGACGGTTTGCGACCGTTCAGGGGAATCGGTTGCGCCTCCGAAGGGGCCGGGGCGAAAGAGGCAGCGGTCACAGTATCCATGGTCGAATCAGCATACTGATCTCTTTCGCTTTGTCTAGCCGGGTAGCCAAAACCAATCCGCAGCGGTTTTTGCAATTTACAAAAAGCCATTCGTCGAGCACTGTAACGACTCGATAATGGAACTCATTTAATTCAAGAGACTTAAGTAAGTAGAGATGTTCGAAAAATGAAGCCGTCCCAACCCACTTCCGTCAGCGTGATTTCTTGGCTGCTCATTGTGAGCGCGGTGGTTCAATTCATTTTGATCGACCTGGGTCGTCAAAGCGGCAAAGCCACCCTGCTGGCGCAAACCACGCTGCCCGTCTCCACGCAATATCTGGTACTCTTCACCGGTCTTGGCGTGACCGCTTTGTGCGGGGCGCTCCTGCTCCATGGACTCAATCTGGCGCGATTCGTCTATCTTGCGCAGGGTCTGGCCCTGCAGGGGACGATCCTGGGTTCCACCGCGCCACTCCGGATCGATTGGCCCGGATTGATCGGTTTTGTCTTGGCCCTCTTCTTCCTGTTTCGTCCGCAGGCCAACGCCTATTTTCGCGGCGAAGCCCCGGTCGAAGATTTACGGGGTCGTTACTGGCAGGGGCACTGACGCCGTCGTCGGCAGCCATCCGTTTTGCTGCATCCAGAAAACCACATCCTTCGCCCACGGATGTACATCGCCCGGCGCGACTCCATTTTTGCCCGAGGACAAGCCGATGCCGTGGACGCTCTTTTGGTACAAGTGTAAGTCGTAAGGCACGCCCTTTGCCTGACACGCCGCCGCGAACGCGAGGGAATTCTGCGGATTCACCACCTTGTCCTCAAGCGTGCTCCAGATGAAGGCGGGCGGCGTCTGCGCCGTCACCTGCGTTTCATTCGAAAAGAGATCGACCAGCGCGCGATCCGGATTCGCGCCGAGATTGTTATTGCGCGAACCGATGTGGCCGAAAGCTTCCTGAAAGGAAATCACCGCGTAGCAGAGAATCCCGTAGTCGGGTCGCGAACTGACGCGCTCGATGGGGTCCACATCGTCCGGCTTCCCGGCGTCGAAATGCGTCATCATCGTGGAAGCGAGATGACCGCCCGCGCTGCTGCCGATGATGCCAATCCGGTTCGGGTCCACCCCCCACGTGGCGGCCTTGGCGCGAACGGTGCGCAAGGCGCGCGCCGCGTCGAGCATCATGCTCGGATGCCGATATTTATCCGAGGCCACGCGGTACTTCAGCACAAAGCAGGTCACGCCCTGCTTGGCGAAATACTCCGCATAGGCGATCCCCTCATGCCCCGAAAGCCGGGAGTAACCGCCCCCCGGACAAACCACCATTGCGGTACCGTTCGCCTTGCCTGCTTCCGGCAATACCGGGGTGATCGTGGGAATATCCTTCTCCTCCGTACCGAGCGCGCCGGGAGCATCTCCCTCCCAAAGCCGTAACGCGGGCTGCGGCGCCGCTTCCAGAAAATTCATCCCCGTCAGAAACCACGCCATGAATGCCAGAGGCAAAAGTAATTTAGACACGGGCCGAATGTAACGTGGTCGGCATTTCATGGGGAGCGAAATCATGGTCGCTATAGCGCAACTAATACGGTCATTAAGATATCGAAATAATGCAATCTCATGAAAATTCCTTCGTTTCATTGGCAAGTCCACTCAGTAACCTCCCCATCAGCTCCCATCAAAATATGCCGATGAAACAGATCATGCTTTTAGCGTCCCCTCGTTATCTGTCGTGGCTCGTCGTGGCCGGGACAATGCTGGGCCACCTTCCACCGGTTGCCGCACTCGATCTGCGTGAGGCAAAATTTACCCAGGTCGTGAACTCGGTCATGGTGACCAATGCGCAGGGACAAAACGGTCGTCAAGCCGTTGTGGACACGGCGTTCGTCACGCCTGACATCATCCGCACCGGGATCAGCTCCCGCGCGGAACTCACCGCCGCGGACCAAACCGTCACCCGCGTCGGAGCCAACACTATCTTCTCCTTTAAGCCCGAGGGGCGCGGCATCAACCTGCAACAAGGCAGCGTCCTCTTCAACTCCCCCACCGGGCGCGGGGGCGGTACCATCCAGACCGCAGCGGCCACGGCCTCCGTCCTCGGCACGACGATCATCGTCTCGACCACCAGCAACGGCGGATTCAAGCTGCTCGTGATCGAGGGCAAAGCCAAGGCGACCCTGCCGAATGGGCGCGACTTCGTTTTGAAAGCGGGCCAGATGACCTTCATCACGCCCGGCATGACCCGCGCGCCGCAGGTGTTCGAATTCCGGTTGAGCAAACAAACCGAGGGATCGAACCTACTGCAGGGATTCAACAATGAACTTCCCGCCCAAGAAAAAGTACAGCAGGCAATCCAGGTGCAGGATGTGCAAATCGCCAATGGCGACAAGGCCGACACGGGTCTGATGATCGGCAGCGTAGTGGGCAATGAAGTGCAACTGGTCGATCCGAATCTGATCCAGACCGCGATGCAGACGCTGGCCCAGGATCAGGACGCGGCGGCGATTGCGAAATTCAAGACCGCCGTCACCGTCAATTCCACCATTTCCTCCACCCTGTTCGACGAGCAACAAACCGTCTACTTCTCCACAGCCGATGCGCTGAAGCGCGGTCTCGAGGCGGTCGGTGATACGAGCAACAAGAATGGCCTGCCCAAAACAACCTGGGTCTACGCCGCCAAGAATCTCAACTTTGCCACGGGTCTGCCCATCGACCTGAGCGCCTACACCGATGCCGACACGTTTGCCTTCTATGGCAAGGAATCGATCAGCATCGTCGGCAATCTCGATATCGGTTATTTCCCCGGCGAAGTAACCATCCGCAGTCAGGGCGATCTCAGCCTGATGGGCACCAGCTACAGCTTCGACGCGCGCGAGGCATCGCTGGTGGCGCATAGCGCGTCCACCTGGGTCATCTCCGGCAAAAGCTTCACCAACACCGGCGGCCAACTCCGCATCGAGAACGAGGGCGGCGGCAAACTCTCACTCGTCAGCAATACCTTTACCGGCCAGGCCGTCGGCAGCCTGCATGCCATTCAACTGGAATCCGCTGGGGACATGGAACTCATTGGCGGCACCTACAATACCTCCGGCCCATCCGGCACGGTTGGCCTCGGCATCGATGTGCAGGGCACGCTGACCCTTTCCTCCTTCGTGTTTAATTCCGCCACGCAGAGCGTGCGCATCACCGGCGGTTCCGGTGGCGACGCCTTCCTCTTCGGTACCAGCTCGATTACCGCTGACGAGTTCAGCATCTCCGGCAAAAACAACGCCACCGTGGCCACCACCAACATCACCGCCAACAACATCAAACTGGCCGTGGTCGGATCGGTCAACCTCAGCAACGGCACCTTCACCGCCGCCAATAATTTGAACGTCACGGGACGGAACATCACCGTCAACACCTCCAGCTTCTCCTCCACGGCACCGAGCACCGGCACGGCCACCTTTAGCGGGGGAACGGGTGCCACGGATGAAATTCATATGTCCTCGGTCAATTTCAATACGCTGTACAACTTCAACAGCGTCTCGATGCAGGCGTATACTATCACGTTCACCAACGTCGATTTCAGCTCCGCCACCAATTACACGTTCAAGTCCCGCTACGGCCTCAATTCCAGCATCAACATGGGAACCGCAGCCATCCCGGGCTACGTCAATTTTACCACCGGCAATACCGTCGGCGGCGTGGGTTTCTCCACCCTGCCCCCGAACATGACGGTTGTGGCGTATTAGAGACTCGGAAGATTGGGACAGAGTCCTGGCTTCAAACTGTAGGGTGGTCCGGTGAACCGCCAACGGGCACCGCTAAGACTCTTGGATCGGCTGAGAAGCAGAGTCGACGTCCTCTCTGGTTTTTCGCCCGACAGCCTGTATCTCGCACCTAGAACTTCGTACTTCGTACTTTTGCCGCCTCCTGCGACAAAAAATAGCGCACACGCAGCTCACCTAACGCAAACGCCTTTGCACGATTCCTGCTATGAGTTGTGCATGCCCGTCCTCCGCCCCTTTGAAATCTCCAATTTGAGATTCGCTCGGTTTGGTCTACACCGGTCTCTCCAACCAACAGAGACGGCTGAAACTCGTCGGCGCTTGTCGACGATCACCAAAAAATCCGGACTCGCGACCTCCCTGCAGACCGATTTTGCAAGTCCGCGCGATTCTTTCGTTCACTAGCAGCCTCCTAACGATGAAGCCATTCCACCGGAACAATGCGGGCCAACTGTATAAGATTTAGATGCTTTAACGTTTTAAAACTTATTGTTTGATTGATTCCCCCAGCGATTTTCGGTCTCATATGCCCCCGATTATGAAAGCCTTCACCACCTGCCTGATGCTCGCGCTCGCTCTTTTTCCTCGGGCGTCCCAGGCCGTGGACCTGCGCGAAGCCACCTTCACGCAAGTGGTAAATTCCGTGACGGTAACCAACCCGAAAGGCGGCGGTCTCCGCCCAGCGCAGGTGAATACGAAGTTCGCCACGCCGGAAGTGATCCGCACCGGAGCCAACTCCCGCGCGGAACTTACCGCTGCGGACCAGACCGTCACCCGCGTGGGCGCGAACACGATCTTCTCCTTCAAACCCGAAGGCCGCGGCATCAACCTGCAGCAGGGCAGCGTCCTCTTCAACTCTCCCACCGGTCGCGGCGGTGGCACCATCCAGACTGCGGCCGCCACAGCCTCCGTGCTCGGCACGACGATCATCGTGGCCTGCACAAGCAACGGCGGATTCAAACTGCTCGTGCTCGAGGGCAAGGCGAAGGCGACGTTGCAAAATGGCCGTGACTTCACTTTGAAGGCGGGCCAGATGAGCTTCATCACTCCCAACATGACGCAAGCCCCTCAGGTGTTCGAGTTCCGCCTCGGCAAACAAAATGATGGCTCGAATCTGCTCAAAGGCTTCACCAAGCCCCTGCCGGCAGAGGACAAGGTGAAGAACGAAAAGGAGAAGCAGGAACAGCAAATCGCCAAGGGTGAAAAAACTGACACGGGATTGATGGTTGGCGATGTGGTCGGCAATGAAATCCAGATCATCGATCCGAACCTGCTGCAGACCGCGCTACGCACCTTGGCCGAAGAAAACGGCGACGCCGATCTGATCAAGAAACTGCAGGCGGCCGTGACGGTCGACCGGACGGTTTCCGGTACGTTGGATCCCACCAATGCGCTGCTGTTTGAGCGCTCCACCTCTTTCCTCGCGGGCTTGCTCGCGATTGACGCGCAAGTCGGACTGCTCTTTACCGCGAATGATAATACGGTGATCTACGCGGCGAAGAATCTCACGTTCACCGGTTATACGCTCGACTTGAGCCCCTATAGCTCGGCGGAAACCTTCGCCTTCTTCGGCAAGGAGAGTTTGACGCTGCCGTATTACTACACCATCACGGGCTTCGGCGGTGACCTAGTGTTTCATTCGGACGGCGAATTGAACATTCCGGGCTATACGAATCTATTTTATAGCGGGTCGTCACTCTCGCTGGAAGGGTGGAACTCGGGCGGCTTGAACCTGAGCGTTGTCACGGTTTCCAATTCTGGTTCGATCTCGATCAGCAATTTCGGCGGCGACATTTCCATATCGTCCGGCACCTATACCGGCAGCGAGGTCACCTTCATCGCAGGGGGAAACGTCGCCTTCACCAGCAGCCCCACTTTTAATACCGATGCGTTGCTCGTGATCGCCGGAGACGATTTCACGATGAATTCCATGAATTTCACCAACTCCTACGGCTCTTTCTATGTCAGCGCGGGGGGTACCGCCACCATTTCCACCAACTTGAATCTCGGCGGTATCGCGATCACCGCCGGAGATACCGTCAGCATGAACGGCAATAACCTGACCGCCGTCGACAACATCAGCCTCATCGCGGGAGTGCTCCTGGAGCTTTCCAATAGCACCTTGCTGGCCGGCAATTCGGTTCTTCTGAATGGCCAGAGCACCCTTAATCTCGGCAACGTCAACATCACCTCCGATACGGTTATCGCTCTGGGCGACACCATCAGCAGCATCGGCAATATCTTTACCGCCACCTCCTCCATCTACCTCGGTTCCGGAGCCACCTCCGTTTACCTGAACAACAGCACGCTCAGCTCCACCGCCATCAGCGTGCATACCCAGACGTTGTCGATGAGTTCCACCACGATGACAGCGAGCGGTGGCATCCTAAGCCTCTTCAGCACCGGAACGGCTTCCGTGTCCGGCAATACGCTGTACGGCGACGGCATCGAGTTCACCGCCAACACCGGAACGCTTTCCACGAATTATATCTACGCCAACAACTCCATCGATGCGAGCGCCTCGGGGCTGCTCACCCTTTCGGGCAACAGCTTCAACGTCGCGAACTCCACAAGCGGCGTGATCAATGTGTCTGGCAACAATATCGACAGCACAGGCGATATCTACAACGCCGCGAAGATCAAGATGTACGCGGTTGCGGGTACGATCAATGTGACCAACGGCACCTTCACCGCCAAAAGCCAGTTGGTCGTGAACGGGAAAAACATCAACATCAACACGGCCACGTTCTCCTCCGGCGCCGCCAATACCGGCACGGCTTCCTTCTCGGCGGGCATGACGCCGAGCGATGTGCTGAATATCTCGAATGCGAATTTCAACGTCGCCAACAATTTCAACTCGGTCTCGATGCAGGCGTACACGATCAACCTGACCAATGTGGATTTGAGCGCCTACACCAACTACGTCTTCAAGACTTTCTTCGGTGGCTATAACTTCGGCGCACCCACTCCGGGTACCACGAATCTCAATAATGTCTCCGTGGGTGGAACGACGTTGAACGGCGGTAACATCGGCACCGTGGGCAGCAATCTCAGCTTCCCAGCGAACTAAGACTCTGTAAAAATCAGATCATTATGTCCCGCTACTTTTCAATCCTGATCCTGGCCGCGACCGCTTTCATCGTCAGGGCGGCCGATCTGACCGAGGCAACCTTCACGCAGGTGGTCAACAACGTCACGGTCGCCTCTCCCGCCAGCAAGGAATTGCGGCCCGCGAAAGTGCAGACGAAATTCATCACGCCGCAAATTTTGCGCACGGGTGCCAACTCCCGCGCCGAGCTGACCGCGCCGGACAAAACCGTCACCCGCGTCGGGGCCAATACGATCTTCTCCTTCAAGCCCAACAGCCGCACGATTAATCTGCAAAAGGGCAGCGTCCTTTTCAACTCCCCTCCCGGCCAGGGCGGCGGCACGATTCAAACCGCGGCCGCAACGGCGTCGGTGCTCGGCACGACGATCATGGTTTCCTTCGATCCGAAAGTCGGCTGCAAACTGCTCGTGCTCGAAGGCACCGCCAAGATCATGCTGCCCAATGGCCAGAGCACGACGGTGCGCGCGGGTCAGATGATCATCATTCCCAACGGGGCCACCTCGCTGCCTCCCGTCGTTGGCTTCCTGATCGACAAGACCAAGAAGAACGCCAACCTGCTGAGCGGGTTTGACGACAAGTTGCCGTCTGAGGACAAAATTCTCGCCGCGATCCGGGAGCAGGATCGCCAACTGGCCAATGGGGATTTGAAGATCATGCAGTCGGGCAACGACACCTTCCTGATCGACCCGAACACGCAGCAAGCCTACTTCATCGAGCAGCAACAGCGGCAAGAAGCCAACAAACCGAAGCCGCCGCCCAGTCCCCCGCCTTACATTCCGCCACCGATCAATGGGATTTAAGCTCGGTCTCGATCCGCGCGGCCTCGGACCAACGCTCCTGCGCGGTTTTGGGGAAATCGTCCGGTTGCAAATCGAATTCCGTGCGTAATTCCCCGGCCAGTTGATGCCACGCCACCTCGGCCCGCTGGGTGATGTCACGCCGCACCGCCTTGTTATCCAGCGCCGGATCAGTGGACAGCGGAATCGCTGGACCGAAACGGAAATCGAGCGTGGTGCGAAACCACCAGTTGCGCTTGGCGTAAAGCTTGTCCGTCCCCAGCACAAAAGCCGGCACGATCGGCACCTGGCCCAACTGCGCGATCGCGCCGACATTCTCATCGAGCGGCTGCCCACCGAGAATGGACGTTTCCCCGGCGCGAATCCCGCCCTCGGGAAAAATCCCCACCGCACGCCCCTGCTTCAACCGCCGCAAAATTTCCCGCACGGCCTTGCGGTCCGATTCCTGACGATCCACCGGGATGGAATCGATGCTCGTGAAAAAGAAATCGCCCACTGGATGGGCAAACATGTCGAGCGCCACGACCCAGCTCATCTGTCGCCACATGACCGCCGCAAGGATGCCCGGATCAAAGTGACTGATGTGATTGCAAATCAAGAGATAAGGCCCCGACTTGGGCAAATGTTCCCGACCCGTGACGCGGATGCGCACCGTCGTTCCGAAGATAATTCGCACCAAAAGTTGGGCGAAACGGTAAAAACAGGTGTGGTAGATGCGGGTTAGGCTTGTCGGGATTGCGATCTTGCGGCTAAACACATTCATGGCTTGGCAAAAAGTAGCAGTACGCGTTCCGGCGACAACAGCGAATCTTGGTCCGGGGTTCGATAGCCTCGGTGTGGCCCTGCGCCTGCACAACACCGTGACCCTTCGCCCCGGTGTGCATACGCATCTCCCGCCCATGTTTTCCGCCACGGCCAAAACCTTTTTCAGCGCCGCGAAGACCAAGCCCTTTCCCTTCTCCGTGGAAATCACCGGCGACGTGCCCATCTCGCGCGGACTCGGCAGCAGCGTCACGGTCCGGCTCGGCATTCTCGCCGGTCTCAACCAGCTTGCGGAGTGTCCACTCACTCCTGAACAAGTCCTTGCCCTCGTCGTGGAAATGGAAGGACACCCGGACAATGCCGTCCCGGCTTTCTACGGTGGATTCGCCGCCTGCTCCGCCTCGAAATTCCTCAACGTCCCCGTTTCTCCCCAATTAAAATTCATCGCGCTGATTCCTGATTTCATGATGGAAACCAGTGCCGCGCGAAAGGTGTTGCCGAAGCAGGTTTCCCTCGCCGATGCCGTGAGCAATCTGCAACATTCCTCCGTCATCACCGCCGCTTTTTGTGCCAAACAATACGATGCGCTCGCGGGTCTCTTCACGGATCGCCTGCATCAGCCCTATCGCGCGAAACTGATCCCCGGCTTCAAGGAAGTCCTCGCCGCAGCAGAAAAGAAGGGCGCGCTCGGCGGTTTTCTGAGCGGGTCCGGCTCTACGCTGATGGCGATCACCTTGAAAAATGCGGAAGCCATCCGCGCCGCCATGCTGCGGGTCGCGCGCAAGCATCTCCCCGCGCCCGAGGCCCACATCCTCACTGCCGATAACAACGGTCTCCAGATCAAGGCGAGTTGATATTACGGAGCACTGCCCACCCTTTGGGGTTTCCAAAGGGAATCACTTCCCCTTTGGCGGGGTAAGGGGCAAAGCCCCTTATAAACGAATCGCGAGCTTGCGGCGGCGAAAAGTCGGTTGATCGAGATTTTCGCCTTTATAAATCGTCTCGATGGATTTCTCGAAACGGCCCCGATGGCTGCCATCGAACTGCAGTTCTTCCTGCTTCGCGATGTATTTCTTCGTCTTCTTGCCCGGGATCACCACGGACGCGTCGTTCGCCGCTGCGGCCTTTCCGCGAAGCGGCGCTACCAATTCCTCATCGGTTTCCGCAGCCTCTTCATATTCTTCCTCGGTTTCTTCGGCAGCATTCTCCTGCAATTCAGCGAGACTCGGCAGCGGCACTGTATCGTGAACCATTCGCTGCGGTTCCGGCTCGGGTTCCATCTCCACGATTGGCGAGGCGGGAGCCACGGTCCGGGCGAGCAACACGGTGAGGCGTAGCTTCGACTTGCACGTTTCCTCCAATGTTGCGCCGGTGGCCACGGGGAAATCGGCCGGCAACCGCTTTTGCAATTCCGCCAGCATGTTCTGCACTTGAACCAAACTCAAATCGCCGCCGCCGGAAAGGCAGACGATCGCATGATCGGCCTGTGACCAGACTTCCTCAGTGAAGAGCGGACTGCTCAAGGCGTCATCGACCAAGCGCTTGATCTCCTTCGGGCTGGAAACTTCGCTCCAACCGGCCCAGCAATTTTCCGTGATCGCGTTATTCGTTAACCGACCGTACAGACTGCGCACATCGGCGAAACTAAGCTGGATCAAGCCCGGTTTGCTCAGGATTTGCGCCAGCGCCTCGATGCTGTGGCCTGCAAGCTGATTGATGATGTGGAATCCCTGACGAATATTCCCGGAGGCTTGCGGCAAAGTGGTGATCCGGTCATTGGCAAAAACCAGAACCGAATCCGCGCACCGGCGCAAGCGTTCCAAAGATTTGTTCGCCATGCTCTGACGACGACGGCTTTCGAACGAGAACGGCATCGTCGCCACCACGATGGTGCGAATGCCCTGCTTGCTCGCCTGGATGACCAGTTCGGGTGCGACCATGCACGCCGTCGCGCCGCCGAGTCCAACAGAAAGAATCAAATGATTGCAGCCGCTGACCGCTTCGGTGAGCTTGTCGCTGCAGGCCGTCGCGATTTCCGCCGCGACTTCATGATCGCCACCGCAACCGAGGCCGCGGGTGATTTCCGCACCGAGTAGCAGGCGTTGCTTGACCACGGAACCCTCGATCGATTGCTGATCGGTATCCATCACGAGCATGTCGTAGCTATCCATGCCGTACATAACGATCTGGTCCAGCGCGCCAATGCCCGCCTGACCGAGACCGATCACGCGAAGACGATTGGCCGGGCTGCCGTTGCTCTGAGACTCGTCGATTTTGAATTCGATCATATCCTCACCTTTTTTGATTTCCCGCATGGCCGTGTTCCGTCCTTAAATTAACCGGATTCCGGTCAGCACCTTCTTGATGGATTGCGACATCCGCGCCCAACCGCGGGCGGGCGGTTCTTCCATTTCCGCCTGACGGGCATACTGCAAAAGTCCGAGCACCGTACTCAGGTCGGGACGGTTCGCATAATTCTGATCCCCATCGAGCGGGAACTGGTTACCCATCTCCACCGGGAAGGGGAAAATTTTCGAAGCAAGCTCCTTCAATCCCTTTACCTGCGAAGCGCCGCCGGTGAGATAAATCGTCCCGGCGAAATCTTCCCAGAACGGCTGACGCTCCAAGTCGGCGAGCACGATCTCCAGTGTCTCGGCCTGACGCGCCTGCATGATCGTCACCAGCGATTCGCGATAGATCTGGCGCTCTTCGAAATTGAAATCGCCCACGAGCGCGATGCGTTCATGGCGTTGTTCCGGAACGAGAATGACCGCCCCTTCCGTCTTCTTGAGCATTTCCGCTTTCGAGTAAGGAATCTTCAATCCGGCCACGATGTCGTTGGTCAAATGTTCGCCGCCCACTCCGAGCACGCCCGCGTGAACCACCGAGCCGCGTTCGTAGGCGATGTAATCCGTGACGCCGCCGCCGAGATTGATCACCACGGCACCGAGCTGTTTGTCGCTGGGCCGCAGCACCGCCTGCGCTGTGGCGTAGGCGCTGAGCGCGTAATTTTTGACATCGATGGAAAGCTCCTTGACGCACTTGATCGAGGTCAACAGCCGCGTGGCGAGTCCGTAGACCAGGTGATAATCCGCCGCAAGCCGGCGCGTGACCAAGCCCACGGGATTATCCGTCTGCGATTCGTCATCAAGAATGTAGTGCTGCAACAGATCGTGAATGAGCGCGTAGTCGGTCGGCAAGGCATGCTTGCGGGCCATGTCGCGCAGTTCATAGAGGTGATCCTCGGTGACCTCCCCATTCTCCGTGTTCACGGCAACGCTGTGACGCACGCTCGTTGAGCAAATGTGCGCGCCGGAAATCGCGAGATAGACTTCGCCCACGGTCACACCGGTTTTCGCTTCCGCGTCGGCCAGCGCATCCTGCACGCAACGCTGTGCAGTCTCAAAATCCACAATCTCGCACTTGCGCACCTGACCCGAAGGGCCTTCCCCGATACCGAGCAAGGCGAGGCTGCCGTCCGCACGCAATTCGGCCACGGCGGCGGCAATCTTGGTGCTGCCAATTTCAAGCGCTACGATGATATTTCGGTCATTTTTCCAGAACATGGCTTGATTCTCCTCGCGGATGGTTATTGGACAAAAGTCACAGGTACGTTGCGGTCGAGGGTAAGGTCGACCGTGCGAATTTGTTTATTGTTGGTCTGCGCGTATTCCAAGATTTCCTGCAAGCGATGGATCTGCTGCCCGATGTAATCCATGCGGAAGAACACCACCGCGCCGTCGCGGGTGGTGACCTTGAGCGCCAGCGGTTGGCTCACGTCAATCGTCTGCACATCAAGCGCGCTGCCCAGCGTGGTGGTTTCCAATGCCTTGAGCAGGCTGATGGCCACGACAACTTCGGGCTGCGAAATCCGCAGGCCCGCATCGAGATCGCGATTGCGCAAGCCGATAATTTCCGGCAGCGGGCGGGTCGCTTCACCGGGACGGGGCTTGAAGATCACGTACTGGTCGCGGTCGATGTAGAAGACTTCGGACCGGTTCAAATCGGAGATCACGGCCGTGACTTTGACAATCGGATTGCGCTCGGTGATCTTGATCACAAGCCTGCCGGGCAGATGCTTTTCCACCCGCGCTTCGGCAACGTAAGGCAGCCGTTCGATGTTGCGTTGCACCCGGCCGAGGTCGATGGTCCAGATGTTGTCTCCGGTGGAAACTCCCGCCGCCTGCCGGATCTGGCGCTGGGAATAATCGCCTCGCGTGGCGACGACGATCTCGCGCACCGCGTATTCGGGATTGGTGTAGAGCGCCTTGCTCAGGAGCCGCTCCATGGCGAAATGCGTGGCCACCCCGGCACCAGTCAAGGTCATAAGCAAGAGCAATCCCCAGGCGGCATGGCGCGCCAGCTTCCGGCGGTTGTGACGCTGTTGCGTCGCCGCCAGGAGGACGTTGATCTCGTTATGACGTAGGCGTGAGCCGGGGCGTCGGTTCATGGTTTCGAATTCTGAAAGGCTGCGTAGGTTTTTTCCGCAATGAGCGCGCAAAGTTGAGGCATCGTGTAGCCTGCGACCTTGGCCGCATCGGGCACAAGGCTGGTGGCGGTCATACCAGGAACGGTATTCACCTCGAGGAGATAGGGCTGGCCGTCCTCCGCGAGCATAACATCGACACGGGAATAAATGCCGCAGCCGAGGACCTCGTGGGCGCGCAGCGCGACGCGTTGGACAATCGCCGTGATTTCAGGATCAAGCGGTGCCGGGCACAAATGTTCCGACGCTCCAGGAGTATACTTGTTTGTATAGTCGTAGAAACCAGCTTTGATACGAATCTCGATCACGGGCAGCGCTTTGCCGTCGAGAATACCGACTGTGAGCTCTTTGCCAACAATCAACTTCTCCACCAGCGCACGATCTCCGTAGCGCAAGGCTTCGTCCAGCGCCACCTTGAGCTGTTCGGCGTTATGCACGAGCGTGACCCCAACGCTGGAACCCTGGCAGGGAGGCTTTACCGCCACAGGCAGTTCGAGGGTCAAATCCTCAATGCGCGAAATCAACTGACTTTGCGGCGTGGGTAATCCGTTTTCGATGAAAATGGATTTCGTGACAACCTTGTCGAAGGCGTCGCGACTGGCCGTTTCGTTGCTGCCGGTGTAGGGAATGCCCAGCTTCGAGAGAATGCGCTGAAGCTTGCCGTCCTCGCCAAAGGTGCCGTGCAGGCAGACAAAAACGAGTTCCGTTCCGGCGGGAATTTCCACCGTTTCACCTTCAACGGTGACCGACGTCACCTCATAGCCAGATTCGGTCAATGCCTTGGCCACCGCCGCGCCGCTCCGGAGCGAGACTTCGCGTTCCGTGGACGGTCCGCCTTGCAGGACGGTGATTTTTTTAAAGGTACGACTCATTATAAATCCTCTCCGATGACGATGACTTCCGTTTCGAGTTCGATCTGGCGCTTCTCGCGCGCCTCTGCCTTGACGATCTCGATCAAAGCGAGCATGTCCTTGGCCGTGGCACCGCCGTCATTGACGATGAAGTTGCCGTGCTCGACCGAGACGCGGGCCTTGCCAATGGAACGATTTTTGAGACCCAACTCGTCGACGAGTTTGCCCGCCGGGATCGTTTCCGGGTTCTTGAAAATGCATCCGGCACTGGGCGCAGCAGGTTGCGAGCTCCAGCGTTTTTCACTGAACTTCTTCAATCGCTCGCTGATTTCCTGCGGCGCACTGGGCGTACCGCGCAGCCGGGCCGATAGGGCGATGTTCTGCTCGAAATGGGGCACACTGCGATAACGCACTTCGAGATTTTCGCGCTTCTCCACTTGAATTTCGCCGCGATAATTCATCGAGCGGATTTCCTCGACCACTTCCATGGTCCAACCCTGCATCGCTCCGGCATTCATGCGCAAGGCTCCACCCAGATTACCGGGAATGCCCTCCATGAATTCGAGTCCGCCCAAGCCATTCTTCTTGGCTTCGGCAACAATATTCTTCAATCGCACCCCAGCCCCGGCATGGATATTGACACCGTCAATCGTGACCTGGTTGAAGTACGGTTGTCCCAGATGGACGCAGAGGCCTCGAATGCCACCGTCGCGCACGAGCAGATTGGTGCCGCGACCTATCACCGTCACCGGGACGCCGCGCTTGAGCGCATGCTTCAAACCCTTGGCCAAGTCCTCCTCGTCGACCGGCTCGAACCAGAGGTCCGCCGGACCACCGACGCGCAGCGATGTGTGCTTGGAAAGCGGTTCCTCGCGCAATAATACACTCTCGGGTTTGAGCTCCTTGCGCAGCGCCTCGAAGGCAGCGAGGTCTTCCGCCAGTTTCGTCGCCACGCGGTGGATGTCGCCCGCTCCGAGAGTGATGACGAGATCGCCGGGCTCGATCGCATGCGAGACGCGACGGCGCAAGCGCACGAGGCTGGATTCATATTCGACATGCGCGTTGCCTGCCTCGCGCACAACCGCAGCGAGCGATTCGCCGGAAACCCCTTCCAGCGGTTGCTCGCTCGCGGCATATATTTCCGTCAGATAAACGCGACTGGCGTCCTTGAACGCCGGGCCGAAATCTTCGAGCAATAACTTGGTGCGCGTGTAGCGATGCGGCTGGAACAGGGCAATGACCCGTTTCCAGCCGCTGTTGTGCGCCGCTGCCAAGGTGGCCACAATCTCGGTCGGATGATGCGCGTAATCATCGACAACCATGAAGTTCTGACTGACGTATTTGACTTCGAAGCGGCGCTTCGCCCCGCGAAATTCAGCCAGCGCGTCGACAATGGACTTCCACTCCACGCCGAGTTCCGTCGCCATCGCAGCGACACCCGCGGCATTGCGGACGTTCTGTTTTCCGGGAACATTGAGTGTAATGTCGCCAAGGAGAACGCCGTTCTTGAGAAGCTTGAACGTTGACGAAAAATTCTGCGCGTGGACGTCGATGATGCGGTAGTTGGCGTGCTCCGAGCAGCCGTAACCGATGGAGCCTTCGTGGTGCGAGCAGAGCAGAACGGCGTTCTTGTCATCGGCGCAGTAAAAGACCGGGCCGGTGGTCTGTTCGATCAACTGCGCGAAGGTGCGCAAAATCTCATCGAGACTGCCGTAGTAGTCGAGGTGTTCTTCTTCGACATTCAGAATCATCGACGCATGCGGATGATAGAGCGAGATGGTGCCGTCGCTTTCGTCGCCTTCGACCACAAAATGGTGTCCTTCGTCCCATGCCGCGCTGGTACCGAGAATCGGCACTTCTGCGCCGATGTAGTGGGCGCAACGCCAATCAGCATGACGCAACACCCAGGCGAGCATCGACGAAGTAGTCGTCTTGCCATGCATGCCCGCTACGACGAGCGATTGCTTTTGCTCGGTAAGCATGGCGAGACATTCCGCGCGACGCGCAACCTGAATGCCCGCCTTTACTGCCGCCTTGCGCTCGGGATTGGCCGGAATAATGGCCGAGGAATACACGACAAGCTCGGTACCCGTGACGTTGCCGCCTTCGTGCCCCTTGAAAAATTTCAGCCCAAGCGCTTCCAGCCGGCCCACTTCCGCCGAGCGATTCAGATCGGACCCGGAAACGTGATGACCGAGCTGGATCAGGAGCCGGGCCAAACCGCTCATGCCGCTGCCCGCCACCCCGATGAGGTGGATGCGCGCGCCCGGCTTGCTCAGCAATTGGCGAAGGTAGTTTTTTAATTCCGGCTGCATTTTTCGATTTCCTCCGCGACGCGGCGTGCGGCTTCTTTTCCCGCCAGGCCTGAAGCGGCCCGGCCCATGCGTTCCCGCTCAGTTTCGTCCTCGAGCAGGCGGGTGACTTCCTCGGCGAGCCGTGATGCGGTGAGTTTGCCCTCGGCAAAAACGGCAGCGGCTCCAGCGTCTCCAAAAATCCGGGCGTTGTAGGTCTGGTGATCGTGCGCCGCCGTGGGCAAAGGAATGAGAATGCTCGGCAAACCGTAATGACTGAGTTCCGTGAGCGAACTGGCCCCGGACCGGGCAATGACAAGGTCCGCAAGGCTGTATAGATATTCCATCTCGGAACTGAACGGCTGCACAACGGCGGTCAATCGCTGGCGGCGGTAATTAATCTCCACGATATTCGCGTCGGCGTTGCCGCTGAGATGGACAAACTGCCAACGATCGCGTTGGTTCGCCACGAGCGGCAGCATCTTCAGCGCCAGTTCGTTGACACCACGCGCGCCCTGACTGCCTCCCATGATAAGAATGGTCTTGAATTCGGGATGCAGTCCAAACTTTTCAGCGGCTTCCGCACGGGGAATCCGGCGCAACCCCTGCCGCACGGGCGTACCGGTGACAACCCAGCGGGCATTGCTGAGGTAACTACCGCACGCGGAGAAGCCCAGCAACGTGCGCGTCACTCGCGGCGCGACGAGTTGCGTCACGCGACCGGGAATGGCATTGGACTCGTGCAGTAGCGTGGCAAGATGCTGGCGGTTGGCTAACATGAGCGGCACGGCGCTGGTGAAACCGCCCATGCCGAGCACAGCGTCGGGTTCGAAATCACGGAAAATCGCCCGGCATTCACGCCAGGATTTCAACAAGGTCGCAGCAAACTTGAAAATACGCGGACTGGTCAACCCCGGCCAGCCGACGGTGGAAATCGCTCGTGAATTTTGCTGGGCCGAGCCTTGCAACGCCACGGCGTCAATTTGCTTGGACGAGACCAGCAGCAACGTCTCGTGCCCGCGTTGACGCAGTTCTTCCGCCACGGCCAGACCCGGAAACAGGTGGCCGCCAGAACCGCCGCACGCGATCGCTATACGAAGTGCACTCATCTGATTCTACATCCTCGGACTGGTGCGCGGAGGCAACAGTTCCTCGTTTCCATTGGGGGTCTCATAAGTCCCCTGCCGCTGAATATTAAATAACACACCGACCGCTGCCAGACATACCAGCAGGTTCGATCCTCCATAACTGATGAATGGCAGAGGCATCCCCTTGTTGGGCATCATGGAAGTGACCACCGCGAGATTGATCAACGCCTGCACACCCAGCATGGTCGTGATCCCGATGCCGAGAAAAACCCCGGTCGGATCCGGAGCGGAAATGGTAATCCATCCGCTCGCCAAAACCAATACCAGAAATGCCGTCACAACTGCCAGCGCCACCCACATGCCGAGCTCTTCCCCTGCAATGGGGAAAATGCAATCGGTCGACGCTTCGGGCAGATAGAACATCTTTTGACGACTATTGCCGAGACCGAGACCGTTCAATCCGCCGGAGCCCAATGCGATCAATCCCTGCCAGACCTGATAGGCTGAAGTTTCCCGGAATTTTTCCGGGTCCATGAAGGCAAAAAAACGTCCGCGTTTGGCGGGCATGAAATACGCCATCGTCATCAACCCGATCAACCCCACAATCGGAACGGGAAAGAGATAACGTTTTTTCGCGCCCGCGCAAAACATCACCACGGCAAAGATCAGCACCAGCATCGCAGCGGCGCCGAGATCACCCTGCCGGAAGTGAAGTCGCGGAAACATGACCAGGACACAAAGCCCACCCACGACAGCGGCGGGTATCAGGAACCCCTTCAGGATATCCCCCGCGTGCCGTTGATGCTTCGACATCCACCAGGCCAAGAAAAAGATGAGGGCCACCTTCGCGAATTCGGAAGGCTGGAAGTTCATGCCAGCAATCGAAATCCAGCGATAAGCGCCATTCACCTTCTTGCCAATACCCGGCACGAAAACAAGCAGGAGCAGGAACACCGCGGCCGCCACGCCGTAGGGCGCGTAGCGGACCAACAGATGATAATCCAGCCGCGACATGGTCACGCAGAGGATTGCCCCCACCCCCAGCCACATGGCCTGACGTTTCAGGTTGTAGTACACCTCGCCGCCATTATGCGTGGCATAAGGCGCGCTGGTGCTGAAGAGCATGACCAACCCGAAGGCGATCAAGCCCAGCACAATCACCAGCAGGATGTATCCAACCTGTCGTTGTAGAGCCATGTGTTTGTTTCGTGGTTAATGCGGCAATTTAGCGAGCCATCACGAGATCCGAGCTCTGCGCCGGGGCCGGCTTGGCACTGGCGGCTTTCTCGGGAGCAGCCACCGGTTGGGTGGTCGCCTGCTGACCGGGAATCTTGAGCTTGGCACCGATGCTGAGCTTGCGCGGATCAGTCATGTTGTTCGCGGACATGATCGCACTCGGAGTCGTCTTGAACTGCTTGGCAATCTTCGTCAGCGTGTCCCCTTTGGAGACCGTGTAGATTGAGGCCGTCGCGGCTGCAACCGGCGCTGCCACCTTGGGAGTGGGCTTCACCGAAGCCACAGCAGTCGGTGCCGGAGCGGTCACAGGAGCGGGAGCCGCGCCCTTGACTTCGACCTTGAGCTTCTGGCCGATCTTCAGGTTGTCGCTGGCCAAACCGTTGAGCTTCTTGATCGCGTCGACCGTCATGTGATTCTGGCGGGCGATCTTATAGAGGCTGTCTCCTTTGTTGACGGTGACTTCCATCTGGCTGGTCTTCACGGTGTTTTCAACCGAGGTCTTCGGCTGAACCGGAGCCACGGGAGCAACCGGCTCAACAACGGGAGCCTGAGTACTGACCGTAGGAGTGTGAACGGCGGCACCTGCTGGCTGCGGCGAGACCGGCTGCGGTGCCGTTACATTCTCGGTCACCTGCGTGTCGGTCGCGGTCGGAGCGGGAGCAGCTTCGGCTTGCAGCGGTTCCGGTCCAATTTCCGGCTTCACCGCGTCGACGTTCTCGGTATTGGTATCCTGTTTTGAGATATCGCCCGCGCTGTCGCCCGTGCCACGCTTAAAGATATGGTAGGCGCTGATGCCGCCGATGACGACAACGTGTAGCGCAAGTACGACGATGAACACGGTCATCAATTTCAGACCGCCTGTTTGAGGTTTGGGGTTTTCCGTTTCCATGTGATTTCTCCGATTGTGGGGTTTCTATTTGTTGGGGGTTGAAAGTTTCGCCTGTACCGCCGAGCGGAACAGATCGCCGCGCTCGACGTAGCTCGAGAACATGTCATAGCTCGAGCAGCCGGGTGAAAAGAGAACGACATCGCCGGAGCGCGCCAAACGTTGCGCGGCATCGACCGCGTCGTTGAGAGTCTCGACCTTGTGGCACGGCACCGCCGAATGCCACCAGTCGTAAAACTTGTCCTTCATCTGGCCGAGCAACACGATCTCGCGCACCTTCTCGCGTAAGAGCGGCCGCAGCCCGCTGAAGTCGAGGCCCTTGTCCTTGCCGCCAGCGATCAGGACGACCGGAGCGCGCATGGCGAGGAGCGCCTTTTCGAGCGCATCGATGTTGGTCGCCTTGGAGTCGTTCAAGTAAGTGACGCCATTCACCACGCCGACTTTTTCGCAACGGTGCGGTTGCGGCACATAGCTGCACATCGCCTCGATGGCCGCTTGGCGCGGGACGTTGTAGAGATCTGCCACGGCGAGGGCCGCGAGCAGATTTTCCGCGTTGTGCGGACCGACGAGATTCGTCTTGTCGAGTGCCACGACCGGCTCGCCACGCGCGGTGAGCATGCCGTCGATAAGCTGGTAATCCGCCGGTTTTCCGAACGCGCTGAAAGTAATCTTTTGCGCGCGAAAATTCTTCGGCAACTCCACATCAACATTGACGATGGCAAAATCGTCCGGCGTCTGGTTCTTGTAAATCTCCCACTTCGCCGCGCGATACTCTTCCATCGTCGCGTAACGATCCAGATGATCCGGAGTGAGGTTCAGGTGAACGCTCACACGCGGGCGGAAATCGACCGTGCATTCGAGCTGGAACGAGCTGACCTCCAGCACCATCACATCAAGCTCCGCGCTCTTCGCCACAGCGGCGGAGAATGCCTTGCCGATGTTGCCGGAAGCCATCGTGCGCTTCTCGCCAGCCGTGAGCAATGCAGCGACCAATTCGGTCGTCGTCGTCTTGCCGTTGGTGCCGGTGATCGCCACGATCGGGCACTCGCAAAAACGGAAAGCCATTTCCAATTCGCCCATGAGCGGTAGGCGGGCCTGAGTCAATGTCTGCACGAGCGGCACCGACGGATCGATGCCGGGGCTGAGCACGCCGAAATCGAAATTGGCAGTGTTCTTCACTTCACTGCCAATTTCCACGGCGATGCCTTCCTGGCGCATCGCTTCCGCGCGCGCCTGGTGCTTGGCACTGCTGCCGTTATCGCGGATGAGAACGTCCGCGCCGAACTTCTTTAAAAGTTTAGCGACTTCCATACCACTTTCTCCCAGTCCGAGGACCACTATTTTCTTTCCGACCACATTCATCATTCTTCATTGTTCCTTACCGTAGTTTCAGGGTGGACAAGGCAAGCAAGGCGAAAAGTATGCTCAAAATCCAAAAGCGAATCGTTACGGTCGATTCGTTCCAACCACGTAATTCGAAGTGATGATGAATGGGTGACATCGCAAACAGGCGTTTGCCGCCCGTCGCCTTGAACCAGCCCACCTGCAGCAGGACCGAGCCCGCTTCCATCACAAAAACGCCGCCCGCGATCACCAGCACCAATTCCTGATGCACGCAAATCGCCACCACGGCCAGCGCGCCGCCAATGGCAAGCGAACCGGTATCGCCCATGAACACCTTGGCCGGGTGGCAATTCCACCAGAGGAAACCAAGACTTGCACCGACGAGTGCCGCGCAAAAAACCGTGAGTTCGCTCGCACCAGGAACGTAGGGAATAAAAAGGTACGGAGCGAACTTCGCGTTGCCCGCCAGATAGCAGAAGATCGCGTAGACGCTTGCCGCCGTCACCGTGCATCCAGCCGCCAACCCGTCGAGCCCATCCGTGAGGTTCACCGCGTTGGAGGAACCCATGATCACGAGCGCGAAAAAGAGGAATCCGAGAATGAGTCCCATTTCCACGAGCGGTTGTTTCCAGAACGGGATATACAACTTCGTGGCGTGTTCGGCGGTCTCGGGATTGTACTTCAAGCAGGCCGTCACCAACGCCGCAAGCATGAACTGCGCAATCAATTTTTGCCGCCCGGCCATGCCATCGGATTTCTTCTTCGTAACCTTGAGATAATCGTCGAGGAAGCCAATTCCACCGAGATAAAGCATGGAGATCAACACCAGCCAGACATAAGGATTTGTCGGACGGCACCAGAGCAACGCACTGATCGTCACAGACGCGAGAATGAGGATGCCCCCCATGGTGGGCGTGCCCTTCTTGCTGCTATGAAGGTCAGCGAGTTTGTGCACTTCTTCCTTCGAACGAAGTGGCTGACCAAGCTTAAGGCGCGTCAGGATGCGAATGGCCCATGGCCCCACCCAAATGCAAATGAGCAATGACGTCAGCGCCGCACCAAGCGCCCGCATGGTGTGATACTGGAAAACATTCAGGAATCCGAGCCCGTCGATCTCCTGCAATTTGTGTAAGTAGTAAAGCATTAGTGCGCGCCTCCGTTTGTCACCCCGGTCAGTGCCTGCACCAGTTTTTCCAATTGCATAAAACGAGAGCCTTTCACGAGAACGCAATCTTCGTCCCCGCTAAAATGTGTTTTCAGCGCCTCCAGCGCTTGTTCCGGTTTGTGGCAGAGAAGAATTTGCTCCTTCTTCATGCCCGCACCCTGCGCGCCATGCTGCAAATCATGCGCATTCGGGCCCAGGACGATCAAAAGATCCAGATTCGCTTTCTCCGCCGCTTCGCCAATCTGCCGGTGCAGCTCGACCGCGCGATCGCCGAGTTCGCCCATCGATCCAAGCACCGCGATCTTGCGGCCCGCAGCGGGAAATTCTTTGAGCGATTGCAGCGCCGCCCGCATCGAATCGGGATTGGCATTGTAGGCATCGTTGATGATCCAGCGCCCCTCCGGCGTGCGACTGACTTCCATGCGTTGCGCGGGAAGCTGAACCGTTTCCAGGCCGCGAACGATTTCCTCAAACGAAACTCCATAGCAACTGCCCGCCGCCGCCGCAAGCAAAGCATTGACCACCATGGGGCGGCTATAAAGCGGAAGCGTAACGGGCGCCTTGCTCGTGCCATGACGCAAATCGAAGCGAATGCCGCGCGTGGTGACCTCTAGATTTTCCGCACGCCATTCGGCCTGCGAGGAAAGACCCGCCAACACCACCCGCGCATGCGTGCGAGCACGGATGACGGCGGTCCACGGATCGTCTGCATTCAATACGGCCACGCCATTGTTCGGCAAATTGGCAATCATCTCCGATTTCTCGAGCGCGATGCCGGCCGGGTCCTTGAAAAATTCGATGTGGGCGGAACCTACATTGGTGATGATGCCAATCTCCGGAGCGGCCATGTTCACCAGCGGTTTCAGTTCGCCCGGATGGTTCATACCCATCTCGACCACGGCAAACTCGTGCTCTTCCTCGAGCGCGAGTAGCGTACGCGGTACGCCGATGTGATTGTTCAGATTGCCCTGCGTGGCGTGAGTCTTGTAGTGCTGACGCAGGACATTCGCGGTCATTTCCTTTGTACTGGTCTTGCCACTGCTGCCGGTCACACCGACCACGCGCACCGAGAGTCGCGCGCGATAGTCTGCCGCAAATTTCTGCAGGGCGATCAACGTGTCGCCAGCTTCCACCAGACCAAAACCTTCCGGCAATGTGGAGGGATTCTCAATGCGACTGACCAGCGCCGCAGCCGCGCCCTTCGCCGCCGCTTCCGCCACATAGTCGTTACCGTCGAATTTCTCACCCTTGAGCGCGACAAAGCAATCACCCGGCTGCAACGTCCGCGTGTCGGTGTGCAGGCGTTTGATGATCAGCCCCGACTCGCCCCGGCGCAAGGCCGAGCCGGATCGTTCCGCCAGTTGAAGAAGAGTGCAGGAAATCATGAGACCGTCCTCCGCGCTAGAAATTCCTTCACCGCGAGACGATCATCGAAAGGTGTGAATTTTCCGGCGATCTCCTGCGTGGATTCATGTCCCTTGCCCGCAACGCAGATGATGTCGCCCGGTTGCGCCAGGGCAAGCGCCCGAGCAATGGCTTCGCGCCGGTCCGGCAGGCGGGAGTAATTGGTCGCCGCACCGACACCAGCAACCATATCGTCGAGAATTTTCTCGATGGATTCATCGCGCGGATTATCCGCCGTGAAAATCGCCTCGTCCGCCAACGCTACCGCCGCGCGCGCCATCTTGGGCCGCTTCGAGACATCGCGATTGCCGCCACACCCGACAACAATGATCAATCGACCATGGCAGAGCGGCCGCAATACCTGCAAAACCTTGCTCACCGCATCATCGGTGTGCGCGTAATCAACCACTGCCGTGACGCCATCCTTCGAGGCAAAGCATTCCAAACGACCGGGAGCGGAATGTACCGTGGCCAGCTTCGCCACAATCGCCTCCGCATCCACTCCGGCAGCGAGCGCCGCGCCGACAGCGGCAAAGGCGTTGGAGGCGTTGAAGCTGCCGAGCAACGGCAAGTGCAACGGATAGCTCTTGCCCAAAATGATAACCTCGCCGGTGATGCCCCGCGCGGAATAGGTCAAGTTACGGCCGAAAATCTCCACGTCCTCGCGTTCGACGGAATAGCGAATCTGGCGCACCGCCTTGGAAAGAGAGCGGGAGATGCGCTCGCTATAGGAATCGTCCGCATACAAGACGGCAACGCCGGAGCTGCGCGAGCGATCAAGATTCTGGAAGAGGAGTTTCTTCGCCTCGAAATAATTCTCCATCGTACCGTGATAATCGAGATGGTCCTGCGTGAGATTGGTAAACACGCCAACGTTGTACTCGATCGGCAGTACACGCCCCTGGGCGAGAGCGTGCGAGGAAACCTCCATGACGAGACTCTTGCATTGCGCGGAAACCATCATGGCCAGCAACTCATGCAGGTCCGAGCCTTCTGGCGTGGTGCGTTTGGCAGGGAGGATGCGCTGGCCAATCTCGTACTGCACAGTACCAATCAAACCGACCGTTGACCCCGCGCTTTCGAGCAATTGCTTGGTGAGATACGCCGTCGTGGTCTTTCCGTTGGTTCCGGTGATGCCGATAGTTTGCAGCTTGCGGTCAGGACGACCGTAATATGTGGCAGCCATGCGAGCCAGCGCACGACGCGCATCCGGCACGGCGATGTAGGTCGGGCCCAGACGGCCCATAAGGCTGGCGTCTTCGAGCACGATGGCGGCGGCACCACGGTCGCACACTTCAGGAATGAATTGATGCCCGTCCAGATGCGCCCCACGCCAAGCGAAGAAGACATCGTTCATGGCCACGCGGCGCGAATCGTAGCGTAACGCAGCGATCTCGCGATCGAGGTTGCCCCCGAGCACGACGCCCTTGCTTTCAGCGGGAAGGAGTTCAGCCAGTTTCATAGCTTGGCCTGCGTCACACCCGCAGTCTCCTTTTTGGGCTCGAGGTTTAAGCACTGGACAATCTTTTTGCTCATCTCCGCAAAGGCTGGCGCGGCGACCTGACCGCCGTAGTACTGCTTGCCCTTTGGTTCGTCGACCATGACAAGCATGACAAATTGGGGGTTCTCCGCCGGGAGATAACCGATAAAGGATGCGACATACTTTTCCTTCGAGTATTCGCCATTCACAAACTTTTGCGCCGTACCCGTTTTACCCGCAACGGTGAAGCCGGGAACCGAAGCCGCCTGCGCCGTGCCCTGATCGGAGACAACATCCTCAAGAGACTGCGTCATCATGCGCGCCGTGCTGGGGGCAATCACCTGCCGCACCATGCGCGGACTGTAAATTTCCACAACGCGACCCGCGCTGTCGTTGACCTGTTTGACAATGCGCGGCGTCATCAATGCCCCACCATTCGCCACCGCCGACATCGCGTTGATCATTTGCAGCGGCGTGGCGGCTACACCCTGCCCCATCGGAACTCGCGTAATGGACACTTTGGACCATTGGCTCAGCGGACGCAGGATGCCCGCCGATTCGCCCTGGCGCGCAAGAATGCCGGTGACCCGGCCAAAGCCGAAAGCTTGTAAGTAGGGGAAAAGCTTATCCTGACCGAGCATCAGCGCGATCTTGCCCGTGCCGATGTTGCTGGACTTGGCAATGACTTCCCGGACGGTCAGCATGCCGTAGCGTTCGTGATCGTGCAGCGTGAAGCCACCATAATAGAACTCACCGTTCTCACAGAAAATCGGCGTACCGAGAGTAACGACACCCTCATTGATGGCCGCCGCAATGCTGACGGCTTTGAAGGTAGAACCCGGCTCAAACGTATCGGTGAGGCAACGATTGCGCATTTGATCGGGCTTCGCGCCGCGGCGCTCATTCGGATCGAAAGTGGGACGATTCGCCATGGCAAGGATCTCGCCCGTGCGCGGACGCATGACGATGACAAACGCACCTGCCGGCTGGTATTTCTGCACGAGTTTGTCGAGCTGATCCTCAATGATGTGCTGGATGCTGAGATCGATGGTGAGCGCAACCTGCATCCCGTCGACCGGCGGCAAATCTTTACGTCGATACGCAGCAATTTCCTTACCCTTGCGATCTTTCTCGATCCAAAGCTCGCCGGGAATGCCGCGCAGATAGGAGTTCATCTGCTTCTCAATGCCGCTCGCACCGCGATTGTCATCGCCGAGGAAGCCGATCAAATGACTGGCATGCGCACCATTGGGATAACTGCGGACGGAAGTTTCCTTGAAGATCAAATTGCGCACCTTCAACTCACGCAAAGCGAGAACCATCTTTTCTTCCACATCCTTGCGCAGCGGCAAGTAGCGAGCCTCGGGATTGTACGATTTGATCAGTTGATCCGCAGGCAATTCGAGAATCGAGGCGATCTGTTTGAGCGTTTCCTCGGGATCTTTCAGATCCTGGCAATCGAGATAAATGTCGTTGATGATCCGAGTCTGAGCGAGCGTGTTGAAATTGGCGTCAACAATGGCGCCGCGGTGCGGCGGCAGTTCAATCCGGCGCAAATGATTGTTGATCGCAAGATCCTGATACTTCTCGTGATCGACGAGCATGATCTGCACGAGACGCAGTGAGACCAGCGTGAACCCGAATGCCAGGAACACGATGACGTAAAGCGCTCGTTGCCGATGATTCATCCGATGCCGTTAACCTTATCGTGGAGGTCGCTCCAGGTTTGGTGAATAAGTTCGCGCCAGGCTCGCGCCCGTGCCCAAATCACGCCGGACGACGAGCATTTCGCCGACCGGAACCAAACCGTTGGCGGCCACCTTGCGCTGCAACTCCTGCGGCGAGGTCAACCACGCAATATTGAGGCGCAATTGTTCGTTGCGCTTGAGGATTTTTTCGAGCTCCCGCTTCTGCTGGGCCGATTCATCGGCCAGCTTCATGGCCTGATTCTTGTACATGATGTAGCTCAGGCCGAGCGCGAGGCAAAAGCCGATAATGACCACACACTTGAGCACCATGGCCCAGTGGAGCGATTGACTGTGTTTGAATTGGTTCCGGCTCATATAAAAAATTAACGGCTCGCCACCTGGTCGATGTCCCGGCGAGTCACCGGCATCTCACTGATGGAAATTAAACCACTGGACGAGATGCGGCTTTGCAAATGCCGAGGCGCATTCAGCCAATCAATATTACTCTTGAGCTGATCGTTGCTACGGACGATCTTGGCCAGTTCTTTGCGCCCTTGCGCGGCTTCCTCGGCCAATCGCATCTGTTGGTTTTTGGCCACCAGAAAACTCAGGGCGACCAGAAGCAACACCGCCGCGATGACGATGTACTTCAACACCATGGTCCATTGCAGTGAACGCGTGTCGCGGAATTGGTTGCGGCTCATAGCGTATCTCCGGGCAGGCGGTTCCAGCTTCCATTCAGAAGGGAGGTTTTCTTTGCAGTGAAAACAATACCGCCGTAAAGAATACGGTTCAGCACATCGGCCTGACCGGTGATGCGGGCGATTTCCTGTGAAGTCAGCGGCACCGTTTCCACCGACGCGATCACGCAACGCTTCTTCGCAGCGAGAAGCCCGTCCTGCGCATGCGCCACGTCAGCGGCGATTTGCGCTTCCATCCGATAGAGGCAAAAGCTAAAGGCAATGGAAAAGCACAAACCCGCCATCGCGACAGCTTGCACCAGTCGAATCCAGAGCTCTGGCTTGCCGTGTTGTACTTTAGTTCGCATAGGGCACCTCATTGCGCCACGCCACCCGCAACCGGGCACTGCGCGCACGCGGGTTCTCCGCCATTTCCTCGTTCGTGGGCAGGTAACGCCGCACGTCAGAAAAATAGTGTTTCGGATTGCGAAAACTCTGGGGATGTTCGGGCGTGTCGAGCCATTCGTTGGCATGCTGGCGCATGAACGACTTCACCTGCCGGTCTTCCCCGGAATGAAAGCTGATGACTGCGAGGACTCCTTGTGGTTTCAAAATTTTCAACGCCTGCGGCAGCACCGCTAGTAGCGCCTCCCGTTCATGGTTGACGGCGATACGTAGAGCCTGGAATACCTTCGTTGCTGGATGTACGCCTCCAATTCGCGGACGCCCCACCGCACCGGCCACCACTTCCGCAAAATCAAGCGTGGAGACAAAAGGGCGGCGTTCGCGACGGGCCACAAGGGCGCGGGCGATCCTGCGACTCTGTCTTTCATCTCCATATTCATAAATCATATTGGCCAAATCTGTCTCCGGCAGCTCGTTCACCAGCTGCGCCGCCGTCACTCCCTCCCGCCGGTCCATCCGCATGTCCAGCGGCCCCTCCAACCGAAAGCTGAATCCTCGCTCCGCCACATCCAGCTGCGGCGAGGACACTCCCAAATCCAACAGCACCCCATCCACTCCCCCACCCCATCCGGCATCCCGGGCGCTGATCTCCATCTCCGCAAAATTCCGCCGCATCCAACTGAAACGCTCCGGCCAGCGCTGGCGCACCTCTTCGGCCACCTGCACCGCCGCTTCGTCCCGGTCAAGACCGAGCACTTCCGCGCCCGCTTCGAGCAGAGCGCTCGTATGTCCACCCCGGCCAAAAGTCCCATCGATCCAGCGTTGACCGGGCTTCGGCCCGACCGCCGCCAAAAACGACGCCAGTAATACCGGCTTGTGAAGAGACGCATTCGCCCCCTCACTCCTGTTCTCTGCTGGTCCGGCACTCAAGCCGACTTCAACCGCAACACGGGAACGATCTGCGGCCTCCGCAGTCCGATCAATTCATAGGCGTTGCGACGTGCCAAACGCACCGTGGATGATCCGGCTGCCTGTCCCTGCTCGTCCTTGACCGAGCAAAAACCGTATAAGAGTTGTCTCCGAGCCATAGCTTTGAACTTCATGCCTGTTTCCTCGCGTGTTGACGGTTGACCAGCCGCGCCTTTCGGCGACTGCGGATGCCGACAGCTTAACGCAAGGTTCTGGCATCCTTAGCCCCCTGCGTTCGGCAGTCGCCGGCGCTCCTGCGCCAGTTCTGCCATGATTCTCTGCAATCGCTCGCGCACCCGGCGACGTCTCCGCGCCAGGTCCGAAGCGAAATGGCTTGTGTGGAGCGACGCCTCCAGCGGCGTAATCAAGCGTTGAGGATATGAATCGATCATCATAATCCCAACGCCGCGGCGGCGTCCTCGAAATTGGTTGCAATCGGGGCCTGCTTCTCACGGACAGCCAGATCCCAGATCTCAAAATGATCGCCGCAGCCGACGAGGACTACGTCCTTCTTCAGCCCGGCACCCTGCCGCATCTTTTCTTTCACCATGATGCGGCCTTGTTCATCAAATTCCGCCGGCTGCGCGATGGACGCGAGCGCTTCGAATTGGCGGCGCTGCAGATCCCCGCGCTTGAGGCCCGCCATCTCGGCAAACCGTTCGCCCATCCACGACTCAGGATAGACCAGAATGCAGCCGGGCTGGCTCGAGGGAAAAATATGGAGGCTCTTCTCGTGATTCTCACGACGCCACGCCGAGGGCACGGTCACGCGGCCCTTGGCATCAAAAGTATGCTCAAAGGTGCTGGTGTAGCTGCCTCGCGTGATTGGTTGCATATTGTCCCACTACCTCGTTTTTTCCACCATTTCTCCCCACTTTTAAACACTTTCCCCCTTTCCGGTCAAGGGTTTTCTCTGTAAGTGCCTGACTTCCTTTACCCCCGACACCGCCAAAATGACCCACCCGGTTTCAGAGGGAAAATCTGTTTTTGGAGCCACTTTATTTAGGGACTTAAAAGTGAGGCTCGATTATTAGCCGCACTTTTTTGAAGAAATTTTTGACTTATATTTCTTCTATTCATTGGCACTCGGTGCACACTTCGACTATTGGTGTTGTCATGTCCCTCCCTCTCGAAGATTCTTTTGTGGATGTTTTGGGCAAAGCGCAGCGCGGGTTAAAGTTCACCGATGAACAGCTCGCCGCCGCCGCGATCCTTCCTCTTGCCGATCTTTACGCCGCGCAACAGGGTGAAGTGAAAGAATCCGTCCTGCGGGCAATCGCCATTCCACTTCAGCTCAACGCGGATGCTTTCGTCGCGCTCGCGCAAAAGAAGTCCACACCCGCCGCCGTGCCTTTTGTCGAGGGACTACGCCAATACAACACGCCCTACGGCGATATGACGGTGAATTCCTATCTGGTTTGGGATCCCGTGGAGAAAATTGGCGCGGCATTTGATACGGGAGCCGATTGTTCAGCGACGCTGAAGGACATCGAATCGCTCGGACTGCAGATTCCGTTCATCCTCCTCACGCATACGCATGTGGACCACATCGCCGATTTGACCAAACTCAAGAACGGGACCGGCGCGCGCGTGGCCGTGGCGCGCGAAGAAGCAGTCGGCAACGTGGAATCCTTCGCCGAAGGGCACATCTACAGTCTCGGCAGACTCGTCATCGAGACACGCCTCACCTCGGGACATTCACGCGGCGGGACCACATACATCATCAAAGGTCTTAGCCAGCCCATCGCCATCGTGGGCGATGCGATCTTTGCCCGCTCCATGGGCGGTGCCAATAACGCTTATGACGAGGCCATTCAAAACAATCTCAAAAAAATCTATTCCCTCCCCGGGAATACCATTCTCTGCCCCGGCCACGGTCCCATGACCACTGTCGACGACGAAAAAAAATATAATCCGTTCTACGTGATCTGACACCCTGCCATGAATCGATCCCACACCACACTGGATAGGCCCGCTCTTTTCTTTGTTCGCGTGCTGGCGGCGGGACTCGCCGTGGCGGCGTACAATTTCGCGATACTCTATGCCTCATAAAAGCGAAACCGGGGTTGTTCCGTTTCGCTATGCTCGGGATTCAGTGTGTCTGGCGAGTATCGCTCTCTATGCCGGTAACCGTCTCCTGCTCAAGCCACACCTCCCGCATCATGAATGGTTTTTCCGCGGCCACTTCAACGATTTACTTCTCGTTCCAGCCGTGCTTCCTCTTTTTCTTGCCACGTATCACTGGCTTGGATTACGTCCTCACCATCGACCTCCCAGCGCGCGGGAAATTCTCGCCCATGTCCTCATGTGGTCGCTGTTCTTCGAAGTGCTCGGACCGCATTGGCTCCATCGCAGCACCAGCGATGCCTGGGATCTATTGGCATATGCCTTGGGTGGCGCAATCGCGTGGATGCTCTGGAATCGTCCATCATTTTTGCGCCGGACAAAATCTCAGGGCGTGGGCGTTTGACTGGATGCCTTTATCCGCCACATGATGAATTCATGTCACAGAGCCTCTCGTTTCGACACGCTTCTCCTTTATTTTAAGCAGTTAAATTCATTCATTTTTTGCTCCTTTGTTTGCTCTTTTTTCCTTTATACTCAAGGAGCGCACCCGAATCGTTTTCTCTCCCGCATTATCCACCTCATTCCATATGGCGCACCCTTTTCCTCCCACACTGGCTGATGTCGGCCGTCTCGCCGGCGTCACGGCGGCGACGGTTTCGATGGCATTGCACAACGATCCGCGTATTTCTGCGAAAACCAAAGAACGGGTTCAAACCGCGGCGGAAAAACTTCACTACCGTCCAGACCCCATGCTTTCGGCGCTGTCCTCCCGTCGCAAGCCCGAAAGCAAACGCCGGGTGCTGGCCAATATTGCGGCCATTGTGGATGATCGTTGGATGAAGGTGTCGAAGGATTGGGTAGAGGATCTTCTGCAATTCATGAAAGTGACCGGGCAGCATCTGGGCTATGATCTGGATGTGCTCTACGTGGAGCGGGATCTGGCCTCCACTGCCCAACCGGACCGACTCCTGCGAGGCCGAGGCATTCGCGGCATGGTCATCTTTCCGTTATACGACGGCGAGCTTCATGTCGAACTGGACTGGGACAAGTACTCCGTGATCGCGCTCGGCATTCACGCGATCGAACATAATTTCAACCGCGTCGGCAGCAACGCCTTCATGGCGATGAATATCACCTGCCAGCATCTCTATGAACTCGGCTACCGCAAGGTGGGGCTGGCCCATGTCCTCGATCAGGAAAAGCGCACGCGTTACGAATGGATTGGCTCCCTGGCAAAGGAATCGTACCGCCGACCCACGCGGTTCAAAATCGTGAAGCCCTACTTGCCGGACGATTTCACCGAATCAAAATTCATCGACTGGGTGCGCAAGGAAAAACCCGAATGCGTCATTACCAGTGATGAACGCGCCGTCTCGTTTCTACGCCATGCGGGCTATCGCGTTCCGGAAGAAATTGGCTTGTCGCTTTTGACTCCTTCTTATGAGACGCCCGAGATGACCGCCGGAGTCGGACAACACCATAGTCAGATCGATGCCACCGCCATCGAACAACTGCACGGCATGTTGATGCGCGGCGAGTGCGGCATTCCGAAGATGGCGAAAGAGACGCTCATCCATCCACTCTGGATTAATGGCCCCACCGTTCGACAAGTACGCTAATCGCGGTACGCGGTTCGAAGCACTATTGCCGAAACCAGCGGGGATCGGTCCGGGGAACTTCATCCGTAATATTTTCCACGTGACCGTCGACAAAGAGAAAATTCGCCGACTTCTGCGGATGCCGACGCGAGACATCACCATTGGAGGCGGGAGAAAATAACTCGGAGTTCACCGCCATCTCCACCACGAGGAAGGTGCTGGGTCCCGGCACATTGAGTGCACGAAAATTCCACGTCGGGAAACTGTAGGAGGGATCCATGCTCGCGTTCAATCCATAGGCCACCTCGCGACCGGGCGGACGAAATTCCGGGCAAAGGAATATACCCGCCGCACGCGGCAGCGGCGCAAAGCCCATCGAGTTGGCGGACATGGAGGTGTAGGGAAGCAAGCGCCACATCCACGGAGTCGACTCACCATTTTTTCCCATCGCGCTGGGATAAATTTGCTCATGCTCGTTGAGATAGCCGTTCATCGCGACGCCAATCTGGCGCAGATTGGATTGGCATTTGGCCGAGTTCGCGCGAGCCAATGCCGAGCGCATGGCAGGAAGGCCCAAGGCCGCGAGCACGGCAAGAATGCAGATGACCACCAGAAGTTCAACGAGCGTGAAAGCGGAACGGGTTTTCATGGCGTGAGGGAATCCATCCAGATTCATCCTTTCACGTTTTATTATGATTTTACGAGCAACGCCGCACAAGCGATGCGCCGTTAAACCTATTAAACAACCTGATTACAAATCAGCTCGGGCGATCGGTGCGGCCGTACCACTTCTTTATGGTCTCAGCGGCAGGCTTGCCCCAGACAGTGAATCCTTTGTCACCGCGCGGATCGTCCCGCAAAAAGGGACGGTCATTCTGTTCATCCCATTTCCACCAATACATGCCCATCCACCACGGCTCCTCCCAGAAGGCGCGCAACACACTCTCCATGTAGCGCGCCTGCACGGCGCCATCGTAACCGCCGGGATGATCCCAGCGATAGGGAATGCGCACAGCTTCCGCCGTAGAGCAACAACCACATTCGGCAAAATAAAAAGGCTTTCCCAACAAACGCGCCACCTCCGCAAAATAGCGGCGCGGACCTTCCAACCATTTCTGCATCTCGGGCGAATCGGCCGCGGCGTCCACAGCGGGCGCTTTGCCTTCCATATGATAAAGCTCGGGACCATGTCCCATACTGGGCCGATCAGCTGGCGGGGCCGCGAGCGGACCGTAGAAGCTGGTGCCGACGGAATCGAGATCCTTGAACCAGTGATCGGGCCGGGCGCGCAGTTCGCGCAGGAAATCGACGTAAATCGTGTGACCAGTGGTGAGGTGACCGGAGAATACGCTACGCGCTGCGGCCACGACCCGTTTCCAGTGCGCGTCCTGCTCGGTCGTCATATCGAGTTCGCTGTCGAGACCATACGCCTCGCAGCCGCCGCGTTCCGCGAGTCGCGCATAGTGCAGGGTCCGTTCCAACATGCTGTCGAACCACTGTGTCCAGTGATTCCTCTTCAATCCGGGAATGACTTCTCCCTCGTGCGGAAAGTGGACATGGCAGCGGGTAGAGCCATCCCACCCCTGCAACATGGGGCGCAGTTGCACCTTCATTCCCTTGCTGTGAATGTAGTCGATGATGTCGCGCAGCTCGTCGTCTGCGGGCGTGTTCGTGAAATCGCGATACTGCCGCGTGCTGGCAAAGTTGTCCTGCATGACAGTTGCAATCACGCAGACCCAGTTGATATTCAGCGTCGCCATGCGATCCACTTCAATCCGCGCCTGCTTGGAACCGTAGTAGCCGTTGCGCGCGTAAAAGCCAAAAGTCATGCCGCGATGAATGGGAACCACTGAAGATTTCACTGCAACGGCGGGCTTTGTCGTGACAGCGCTGCTGGGAGTGACAAGTGTGCTCATGTACGTGGTATATAAAACATTTCCATCGGTCCGCAAGCGGCGGTTGGTTTTAGCTATGAACCGATCTTTTTTATTTCGCTGAAGAAGGCATCAACTCGATATCATCCAGTTCGATGGTTCCTTCCCCCTCCTGAATACCGACCACGACCGTACCGCGACCTCCCGCCTGGGCGAGATTGCGCTTGAGTTCCAGTCGCTGCCAGTCGCCAGTACCAGTAACTGACACCGCATCGCCCGGCCCGGGCCACGGCAAGCCGGGGACGTGCAAGTAGAACTTCACTTTGGCCGTCTTGTCTTTCTCCACGCGCACCCAAGCCGAAAGTGTCAGCTCACCAGCCGTATCGATGACCAAAGATTGCCCCACCCAGACACCTTTGCCACCAGCAGGGCTCTTCAGGCGAAATGTCCATTCTCCACTGTGACCGCCCTTGGTATACCCAAAATTTTTGCGGTCGGCACTTTCAGGACTCAGCGACCAGAATGCAGGGCGTGCCGCGGCTTCATCCATGATGAAATCTCCATCGCGAATTTCGAAACCGGGATTGGCCAGCAAGTTACCGACTTCACGCTCCGCCTTGGCAACCTTGAGCGCCACAGGACTGACGATATAGACGAGACCGGAGAATTCGATCGGCTTGGCCACATCCAGCTTTCCTTGATACACCAATTCGCCATAGAGATCGGTGACAGAGACAACCGCGTCCGCCGGTTCCAACGTCAACTTCACCTTGCCGCTATTTGCCGCGATCACGGAAAGCGTGCCGCCATCGGAGCGCTTCAACACCCAACCAATCCCCGCTCCGCCGAGACCTTCCATCGGCCCCACATAGGCATCGCACACGCGCAGTTGCCGGGCGATCTCCGCCGTGACGGCATAGTACGGCGTCGGCTTGAGTGAGCCATAGTTGCGGTCGTTGTCGGATTCATGGAAAAAGTATTTCGTGAATCCCTTGTCGAGACACCAGAACGCCATTTGCACGGCCTGATTCTCATCAAGATAACCGCCCATGTACTGCCGCTCCGTCTGCCACAGCGGCACCTCAGGCTTGGCCGCACGGGCCGCTGCCACCGCATTCTGAATGCTGTCGCGTCCCGCGTAACCATGCACCGCGAGGATGTCCATCGACTTCGCCGCGCCGAGCTTCATCAGATCCGCTGGCATATTCACATCGGTCACTCCCTGCGTAAGGCTGAACCCCGATGTCATCACCTGGCACGTAGGATCAATTTCCTTGATGATGCGATAGGCCGACTCGAGCAGCTTGTGGTAGTCCTCAGTCGACCCACTGAACGAGGCGAAGAGAAAGGGCGGATGAAAATCGACCTCATTATAAATCTCCCAGTATTTCACGCGGTCGTGATAGCGCGTCACCACGGCACGCACATAATCCTCCCAATCCTTCACGCTCTTGGGTTGGAATCGCTCGGGACGCTTCAAGTACGCCTTTGCCGCCTTGCCTTTCACGCGGTTCACTTCTTCCTCGGAAACCGTGCTGGCCCATGTCGCAGGATAGCCCAGCAAACCAAGCACCTGCACACCCGCCTTTTGAGCGGCCGCGACGGAATGATCCGCTTCGTCCCACTGAAATTGGCCTTTCGCCGGTTCCACATTGCACCAAAGGAAGCTGCGCTCGCTGGCCCACGCGCGATGCCACACGATGCCCAATTGAGAGTAGAAATCCGGCTTTTCAAAATGGTGATGATGCCCGAGATACTCCGCAAGTTTTCCGGGTTTCGCGCTATCGAGCAGTTGGACAACAAAGGACCAATCGTATACCACCTCGCGACCGGAAGGCGATTTCACCGTCAATTTCGCATTGTAATAGCCGGGGTCCTTGATGACCGGCAGTTGAATCTCTGTCAGCTCATAGCTGGCTCCCGCTTTGACCGGCACTTGATACGATTGGCTGGCCGCGTCTTTGCCCGCTCGGTTCGATACTGCCACCTTGATGTCCATCGTCGCATCGCTGCCACTGAAGTTCACGACCCGCAACGGCACGCGTATGCCTTTGTCTACCGGAGTAATCAAAGGCGCGGCAACACGATCCGGAAAGGCCCACGCGCCAAATGTTTTTTCCTGCCACGCCGTGCGTCCCGGTTGCAGCGTTCCGCTGGCCCCGTCCTCAAAGAGCGTGGTGTGGTCATCCGCTTTCAATTCCTCTTTCGCCAGCATTTGCGCTCCGGGTCGCGCGATGTCCGAGACGCGCAGTCTCTCCACGGCAAACGCGCCGTAGCTACCTGCGCGAAATTCCTGCGGCAACAAGGCCAGTGGTCCCTTGAAGGACTTGCGGTCCATCAATTTTCCATCCATCCAAAAACTGTGTTGTCCATCGCCCCACGTAAACACAACACGATAGGTTCGGCCTACCTCCAGCTTCGGCGTCTCGGGCGTGATATAACTTGCACCCGATGGACCCTTGGCGAGAACGAGAAAATCCCGCGTATCGCCCGGCGGACAAAATACCATGGCGAGAATGGAAGTGCCCCCACTGGTGGAATTCCCCGTAAGTCGAAAAGCGAAAAACCAGTCGCTCCCCATTTCTTCACGCGACCGGAGGAACTTCATGTCCATCTCCACCGAACCGGCTTCCTGATTGATAATCCCAGGAGCCCAATAGCGCACCTCATCCTTCTCCCCCGCTGTCAGGGCCATGGGCAAAATGCCCAGAAGCGAAACCATCGCACAACAAAGCGTTTTGAATTTCATAGAGAAGATCCTGACCATCTGTAAGTCATCACCCGCGCCGTTCGGGCGACTTCTTTATTGTGGAGGCAAACGATAGAAAAACTTGATCGTCAGCGGTGTACCGGCTTCGACAAAAAGACTCTGGCCGATCCGGGAATTATGCCACGAACGCATAAAATACTCGCCCTCTTTGGCCCCGTCCCGCAGAACCTGCGCGCGATTGGCGTCCGTGATGGGTGGATTACTCTTTGGCACATCCACCACATACCAATATGCCGGTCGACCTTCGTTATCCTTCTTCTCAAAATTGCCGTTTTTGATGACTGCGGAATCACCCTGCACATCGTCGAAATCCATCTGGATGCAGCGGACTTTTTTCGTGGCAGCTTCCTCAACAATGTAAGGTCCCATCAAGCTGAAGGAAATCGTACCGCTCTTTGCCGGCTTGATCGTAATGGATGCTTCCTGCCATTCTCGTGCGGCAGGAAAATTTCCAACTATATTTTTCTTCTGCTGATCTGCCGACATCCAATCGGCATACGTGGCCTTACCCTCTCCGGAAACGCTTACCAATTCCAGATCGACCTGATCCTTGCCGCCGCCACTGATATCGATGCGGGCCAATGTTTCCGGAGGCGCCGCCTCCAGCGAAACAGCCGAGAGAAGGAGAGACAATACAGGAATCAGGGAGCGGTGATTGAGGATCATAAATTAAGCTCTGTTATGGAGTGAACCAATCTGCCCCGAGGGCACCGAGGATAGGTTTACATAGTCATGGTAACGTCACTGGAATCGGTCTCAAGGCGGGAACCATTTAATCTATCAAATAGCTCCCGCCTCATCCGATTACTCCGCCAATTCAAAGTAAGGTGTAGGCCCGTGCTTCAGCTTGCTCGTATCGATCCGGATTGTAACCGTATCCTTGTCTGGTTGGAGCGGAATCTCTTCACGACGCTCGCCGTTGGCGTTCAAGGCCCAACACTTCAACCGAGACGGGTTCCGATGCTGCAGGCGAAATTCCACGCAGGCCACTCGTGCCAGAACGGGCTGGGCCCCCAATTGTAAAAGCTTGTGACGGTAGTGATCATCGAACACCATGCCGCTGTTCAACGCATCGGCGGCCACAATGAGCAGCAAACGGTTGCTTTCTTTAACTGGGTGCGCGTTCAGCGAGCCAATAAAGACGGTCGCTTCTGCCTGGCCCAGATTGTGCGCGGAAAGCGCACCCAGTTGCACGGAGGAATTTCCCTCCAGCAAATTCGCGCCTTCGCTCCGGGGCGTCACCACACGGATCTGTTTTGCTTCCTGATCGAGTGTAACTTGCTGCGTATCGCTTTCGTAGAAGCCCTTCTCCACATCGGTGCGGTTATCGGCGCTCAGCACGCCGAGGCTTTTCAATTTGGCCACCAGACTTTTCCCGCCTGTTCCGGGACCGCCCCCCTTCACCTCTTGCACGCCCTCACGCACGGTAATCGCCTCGCCGCCTTCCGGCACAACACGCCAATCGGCCCGATAATCGCCCCGCGGCGCAGCACCCGGCCAGTCTGCAATACGCACCCCGAGACCGGTGATCAATGACAATTGCGTCACCGAGTACGGCAATGAATCCTGCAAGGCAAAGGTCGTTGGCAAAGTTTTCGGATCAATAAAAACCTCCACGCGATGCGGCGAGGTCTGGACGTCACCTCGGCGGTAAAAGAATGCCGACATGTATTCCGCCGCCTTGAGCGCCGGATCATTATAGATGCAGAACGTCTTAATGGGTCGCACCGTCGAGAGCAGCACCGGATCGGAGAAATGCGCTTGCATCTGCCAGCCTTGCAGCGCCGCGTAGACCGGCACTGTTAATCCAGTCTGATGTCGGTAGCTGTTCCAAAAACAATAGCCCCATTCAGAACAGAGATAAGGCCGCCCCCACTGCCGCGTCCCCGCCAAAATCTGGTAGAAGCCGAGCCCTGTCGAGATGGCATTGCCGCCGCCCTCACTCGAACCGGGTTCGATATAACTCGTGGGATGATCGTGATAGGAGTGATTATCCACCAGAGACATCGCATCGCGTGACAGTGAAGTTTGCACCGATGTGCCGACATTGTAATCAAAGACCGGAACTTTCACGCCGATCTCGCGAATCGTCTGCGCCAGCCAATGATAGGTCTCACGCTCGATCTCCACGAAAAACTGCTGCAGATCGCGCGTATCCGGGCCACGTCCGTTCACCGGCGGCAGCGCCACCGTTTCCAGCGTCTGCCCCTTGGTCAACGCACACACAGTCTTGCCGTTTTCCCATGTCGTCCACGACGCCGCCATTTTTTCCGTCGTGCCGTAACGCTTCGCGAGCCACTTGCGGAATGGGGCCACCATCCCCGGATCAAAACTATTGGGAAGATTCATCAGGAAGTTAAGCCCCGCTTCATTACGGAGCTGCACTACAGCGACCTGCGGCTCATCCTTGAGGGCTAAACCGGTGTAGGGATTGACGTGCTCGAAGAATTTCTTCACTCCGGCCTTCCAGTGGGCGCGCGCCGCTTCGTCGTAGTAGAGACGACTCTTGAGCAGCTTGGCGTGGCTTTCCTTGCCCCAGGGATTGGCCATGGCGTAGTAGGCCGCCCACGAGGTGCTGGCATCGATGTAGAGATAAACCCCCTGCTTCTTCAACGCCGCGGAAAGTCGATCCCAGCGATCAAGCTGCTTTGGATTGAAGTCGAGATCCTTCGCGCTGTCCTTCATCAGAAAGAGATCCAGAAAGTGCGGGCGGCAGAGATTGTATCCGGCACGCGACGCCTGCTGGGCGAAACGCTCAATCTCATCCGGAGCCTGGATCGGATAACTTCCCATGACCGTGGAAAGACAAAAAAAGCGCACCGGCTGATCCGCCTTGTTTGCAAAAACCAGCTCACCCTTTTTATTGATTTCCGCAAACCCATCTCGACCCGCCTCGGCTGGTGAACCAAACAAAATACTCAGATCCAGAGCCGTGCCCGCCTTTACTTCGAGATCTGATTGGTTGATCGGCTTCCAATTTGCATCCGCGACCGATTTCCATGCTTCCCGTTTCGGCAGCGGTTGATCCTTGTCCGAAAGCGTGGCTGCCAGAACGATCCAGATCGGCCCCCGTTCCGTCTTGAGTGTTACCGCCACCGGCTTTCCCAAACCGGCCGGAATCGGAAAGCGGGAAATATAAACTCCCACCAACGACGACTTATTCTCCTCCCGATAACCCACGAACCCATTTTCAAAATCCGCCGCATTCCACCAATCCGCCACCTCCCGCTTGGTGGCCACCGGGAATTCCAACGTCTTGCCCGAGGCGAACCTCACCGATACAACGCCGACTTTCTGTGATTCCTTTGACGAGGCCCAGCAAGTGGTGTGGAGCAAATAAAGCGCCCCGCCATTGGCCGGAGCATCCGCCTCTACCGGGATTTCCACTTCGCTCAAATTCGTCACCCCATGCGCACTCGTGAAGACCAATATCTCGCGCCCTGCATTCTTGCTTCCATCGAGAATGGTGAAATGAAAATTCTCAAACGTCTTCGGGCCAGGCTTCATTCCACGCAACGAATTTTCCGCACCCTGATCACTCCAGCCGCCTTGACCGTCCCCGGCTATCTCATCCACAAAAGCACGGTTCGCCTCCTTGGAAAGATCGAGATAAATATCCGCGGCTTGAATCTGCAATCCGAACAAAAATCCGATAATGGCAATGGAGACAAACTGAACAGAAAACACACGCGATAGAGGATTGGTATAGCTCATAAAAACGACAAGAATGCGTTTAGGCTGAACTCAGCCAAAGTCGTCGTCAAGCCCTGGCTCCGTCCAGCCTCAGGTCAACGCCACATTGGCCGTCCGGCGCGACGCCTTCGCCGCCACTGGCTGCGATTCGAGCGCAATCACAAAATCTGCTTCGTGCTGTTTGCTCAACTGAATCTCACAGTGTTTCTTGAAGCCTGCATGCTCGACCGTGAGCTCGTAAGTGCCGTAGTAGCCACGGAAATCGAATACCTCATCCGAATGTCCTTCGAATGAACTGACCCACTCCTCGCGCACGAGTTGCCGCAATGCACAATATGCGGGCTTCTCGCTCAAATCCGCATTCAACAGGCCGCCGTACAACTCTCCCTCTTTGCCGTAAGCCGCCCCGTCAGCCATGTTCCACCAGTAAATGGCCTCCACCGAGGAATGACTAAACCAGAGACGATACAATTCACGCAACAACTCCGACTGGAACATCTGCCCCTCCACCAGATCCTTATAGCAGGGCAAAGTCACTTCCGAGATATGTATCGGCACGCCACAGCTCGCATGTTGATCGAGCACTTTAAAGAGCCGCTTGGGATCGAGGTAAGTATCGCGCGCGTCCGCCATCATCTGCACCCGCGTCGACAGTCCACCGTTCTCATAGAAAAACAGATGATACTGCAAACCGAGAAGATCGAGTCGCGCCTTGCGCAAGATCAGATTTTTCACCAACAAATCCAATCCCGTAGTCTCCTCAAAAAATTCACGCCACGAATAAGCCGTCGCCTCATTAAGCGTCAAATGCGCCGATGTCGGAAAATACTGCGCAGCCGCTTGGAACGCCTGATAGACGTAATCCGAGGGCAACATCTTCACCTCGGTGAACATGTATTTTTCCATCGGCTCATTCACCACATCCCAGTAGGGAATTAATTTACCATAGCGCTCGCCAATTACCTGCAGGCGCCTGCGAATCAACGGCGCTACATCCACCGGATTTTCTGGCAACCACTTGGGAAAAATCTGATGCCACACGAGACAATGCCCTTTCGGCGTCAAATGATGCCTCCGGCAAAAATCCAACACCACATCGGGCGGCGGACGGCGATAGACCTTCGGACTATTGCGTTCGAAACGATATTCCCCCGGCCGCGGTTCCAAATCGGCCCAGAAAAAGGGCACCACCGCACTGTTGAACACCCCAGCAAAGGCTTCCTCGAACCGGGCATTCTTTTCCCCCGAATCATACCCATCCAGCATGAAAGCATTGGCCCCGAAAAGAAACTCGTGCCGCTTCAACCGACCACTCACCTTCACACCCGAAAGAGGACGCCCCTCACCATCGACAAACCGCAAATGCCCCGTCCCCTTGCGATTCTTTTCAATGCCCTCGGCAATGCGCTCCTCCACTGCGAGATCGCGGCGATTAAAATGCTCCAAAAGAAAACGGGAAGAGACGGCTGTGGATGACATAAAAATGAGTGGAAATGAGGGTTTACCTTCCACCTTCTACACTGCCCGAACTCCACATTGAGACAACGGGAGAACCATTTAATCTATAAAATAAATAAACTCACACTTTGTCTTGAAGTAACCCAACCAACCGCATTCAATGCCCCCATGGCACGGCCTTTTTCGTCTCCCACCCTCGCCGACGTGGGGCGCTCCGTGGGAGTTTCCGCCGCCACGGCCTCCATGGCCTTGCGAGGCGACCCGCGTATTTCCGCCGCCACCCGGACGCGGGTACAACAAGCGGCAAAAAAACTCCACTACGTTCCCGACCCCATGCTCGCCGCCCTCGTGGCACGCCGCGACCGCGACCACAAGCGCCAGACCTTCGCCAATATTGCCGCGCTTCTCGACGACCGCTGGCTGCCGGATAAGAGCGGTTGGATCGATACCCTTTTTGGCGGCATGCGCGACAGCTGCAATCGCCTCGGCTACAACCTCGACATCATCAACATCCAGCGCGAACTCCATCCCAATCCCCACCCAGATCGATTCCTGACCGGGCGCGGCGTCCGCGGCCTCCTCATCCTGCCGCTGCACACCCAGCCGCTCCCCCTGAAACTCCAGTGGGACCGCTACGCCATCGTCTCCATCGGCACCCCCCTGGACCAAATCCCCTCTCACCGCACCGGCTCCGACACCTTTGCCGCCATGAGCCTCGTCTGCGCCAAACTCAAATCCTTTGGATACCGCCGCGTCGGCCTGGTCAATGCCATCTCCAACGAACGGCGCACCCGCTTCGAATGGCTCGGCTCGTTGTGCAAGGAATCCATCATCGACCCCACCTTCGTCACCGTCCCCCCCCACCTGCCAGAAGTGCTCACACCCGAAAATCTCGAAGCCTGGGTCATCGAACACAAACCCGAAGGCATCATCACCAACGACTTTCAGGTCTATGATTTCCTTACGAAAAAAGGCTGGAAAATTCCCCGCGACATCGGCATTGCCTCCCTCAGCCGTAACTACCCCGCAATGCAACACCTCTCCGGCATCTCCCAGCACCTCGACAGCACCGGTCAGGCCGCCGTCGAACAACTACACCACATGCTCCTGCGCGGCGAAACCGGTTTCCCCGCCATCCCACGAGAAATTATGACCACCCCCCACTGGCACCAAGGCAACAGCACACGCCGCCTCCGGCCCAAGAGTTAGGGCTTACTACTGTAAATCACCTTAAATGAGACCGTCGTCGTGGGAGCAGAATTACTTGAAGTAGGCATCGAAGTAGTCGCCATAGCTACAGACCGTTCCACCAATGACATGGTACGTTTCTCACCCAATACAGAAATTGGATAGGGCGACGCAGCGGACTGACTTATCACCTGACCAATTGCATAAACCCTAAAAACGCTACCGCGTGTCGTCAATTGATCAATTGATCCTCGCAAGCGGATTTCACTTTCTTCTGAGGCATCAGTGACTCCGCTTAGCTCAGTAATTTCGCCCCGACTTAATAGCGGATTCGCGCTAGTAAAAGTGAAACGATAGCCGCTTGTCACAGTGCGATTGCGGATCGCCGTAGCAAGTCCTCCCGTATTCACTGGAGATGTGTTTGTCGATATTACGGTCGTCAAAAGAATATCCGTATTTCCCCCCAAGAAAACAGCCTCCAGAGGTTTCGAACGTGTAATGGTATTATTCCCCGAATTCTTGAAAGCCGGAAAGATCGTGGCATTGAGATTCACCTGGCCACTCGAACGCGCCAGCCATGGCGAAGTCGTGGCCGTTACCGCCTGTTCGGAATAACTCAACTGCGCAGGCACCGTCGCTGATCGAGCGCTGGGACCTGAAAAACTCGTCCATCTCAGCTTCGGCGCGGAAAACATATCCATCAGCACCCAATCCGGCAATAGACTTTGGTCAGACGCACGCTTGGGCTGCATTCTTAAAGTCCGGTAAGGAATACTGGCAGTAAGTGCGCGGATTCCACTATTGATATAGCCCAACTCCGCCACACTCTCCACCACTCCATAAGTATTATTCGATAATGTTGTCGATGTACCCGCCATGGCAGGCAATCGCTCACTAAGATCCGTAGTCCTGTTAGTTGTATCTGTATCCTGTTGAGCCCCCGTCGCGAGAGGTGCGCTTCCAAGCGTCGTGGCATTTGTATTGGAGCTACCGAATGTTTTATCGAGATATTTCCAATCCGCTGCGGAACGATTGCACCAAGGATCGTCAGAAGCCAAAGATTTGGTCTGAGGATTACTAACGGTATACACAGATGGAGATTGCCCACAATAATCAACCCTACAAGAAATCGTAGCCGACAAACTATCGATAACACCGGAGGAAAATACACCCACACCAATGATCTGACCTATTGTACGTGTATTTAAATCCGTTTTGAAAAACACCTGTTTTGGTGACATCGTCACAGTGACGTAATCACCTGCGTTCATTACAAGCGAACTGGCCGTGGCATTAATATTGTCTATACAGTATTGTCCGGAAATATTCGTATTATTGGTATTTGATTCCAAGCCACCCTTTGTCAGTACGAAATATGGGTAAGGATAGCTCCCAATATAATGAGAAACCGTATAGTTATTTTTCAAAGATAGGCCATAAACATTGGAATATTTCGGCAAATGCAATTCGTAAGTCACCTTCAAAAGCCCAGCCTGTGTATCAGTCGGATCAGCAGTCAACTCCACCATCCGCTCGGTAATCTTCAAAGTACGAGTCACCCCAAGAATATCACCACTGCTACCATTGATCGAAAATAAACTGCCCGTTACAGATCCACGAATGGGATGCACCAATTGGCGAGTCGACTCCCGGCAACGAACATAATCAATAATATTGACCGCAATCTGAGCCACATCAGCCATTGCCCCGCCACTCGTATATTTCCCCGCGAAACTGGTGTTACTGTAAGGCCAGCCATCCCGACTCAGCATCGCAATAAGCTTATTGACGACAGTATTGACCTTAGTTGTATTCAATGAATCAAACCCACCGGGATCTGAATTGGGTGTATTGAGAATATCCAAGAAAGGAGCCCCCGCCGCCAGCCTCTCTTGCGTGGTCAAAACGATCCGCGGCTCGCCAAACATATTGAGATCTGGCGCCTGATTATTGATCGATAGCGTAAAGGCTTCGCTATCAAGCAAAGGTCCCATCGATATAGGTACCTGACGAAGATCATTGAGAGAATTAATCGCATGCACGGTATTTCGAAAAGTTATCAGATTGCTCAACGAACCACTCTGCGCCAGCGAACCAAAAATCATCATATTGATCTGCGAAGGACTGGCTAAAAGATTAGCGCTGGTACGCACCCCCACTGAGTTCACGTTGAGCCGGGCACTTTCATCATCCACCCAATAGGCGAAACGTCCGACGATTGGGTTGGTCACACTGTAGGGAGGTACATTACTACTTGGAGCAAGTTCCAAAGTTCCATCCTTGCGTACATAGATCCACGATACCCGTATCTTATCTGTCGCGGAGGTTGGCATCAAAAGTCCCGTGGTTCCCTGAAGGTTCGCCGTCAAATCATCACTGCCCGCATAACTGCCATCCCCACCAGAAAACAAATCGACTGCTGTCAAATTGCCGGGATTGAATCCTGCCGGAAACTTATAAGTCGTTATCCCATTTACCGTGGTACCCGTTAAGGTTGTCGTATAGATGCGGCCGGGCTGGGTTACCCAAAATAATCCTGCTACTGTCGTAGAAGGGGTTCCGGTTGCATACTTGAGCCGTCCAATGGCCATGTCAGTGCCTGCATCCGCAAAATACTTGGCCTTTGTCGCCTGCAAGTGTGCATCGGACGAAAAAACTTCCACCCGCATGCTGGTCAGAAAGCCCACGACGAGTACGGAGAGGAGGCTGATAAAAATCAGCGACATCACCAATGAAAATCCCTCATCCTTGTTTTCCTGCTGCTTCATCCTGATTATCTCTCCTCCATAGTGGAGGCTTAATAGTTATCTAACGCCACGTTAAAGTAGATGACGTCCGCCCCCGTCACAAAGAGGCGAGCATTGGGACTTGAAGAAGCCTTTAAAGCAGCCAAGCAATCATCTGCTGACACGTAACCAGAAACCGGAATATTGCCGCTCAACCTCTTGATCGTGGTCGAGTCCGCCACCAACATCGAGACCTGCACCATGGAAGGCAATCGATCTATGGGCGCACTCGGTACATTATTATGTCGGGAATCATAGGCGTGATCGGTCGTCATCTCAACGTTCGGACCGAGCACCGTATTCATGGGCCTACCATTATCCTTGTACGGCATTACCCAGAGCCCCACGACATTTTCCAGAAACAAGCCCTGATAATTATTAAGCTTGGTAGGAATGAACTTATCCAGCAAGCCCGTATCCACCCATAACCCAGGTTGACCATAGATTCGATAATTCGTCGTATCCGTAGGATTGACGAAGAGCCGCATAAGATCCGAATGGTATACCTGCTTGCCAGTGACATCTGTCTTTTCCTGCCGAAAAACGAAATAGCCCACCTCGGCGATATCTCCACTTGTGGTCGTCGTAGCAATCGGCGCCTGCCAGAAAACGGCATCGGGATTCATGTAGGGGGCAGTAATTGTCGAAGGATTGATAACCAAGTGGAGCGCACTGACAGGCGTAGTTCCAACCGCGTAAGTCTTCTGTTTTGCAATCGCGGCCTGCTTAAGCTCACGAGCCATGAACGACATTGCAGCTCGGGCGGTAACACGATTCTGATTCTGGCTGATGCCGGTAGTGAGGAGCTTACTCACCTGTGAAGACACCCCCGCGAGAATCAACATCAACATCGTGGCAACCGATGTGGCCACTAGCAACTCAACCAAACTGAATCCGAAGCGAAACCTAACGCACGACGGTTGCATGCATGACCTCTTTTGTTCGATTGGCATCCGCAGCTCCAATCGGAGAACTCACCGTCATAACTAATACCGTATAGCCGGAGAGACTGGAAACCGCCGTTACTGAGCGACTACGAACTTCGCATAAATAATATGAGCTGCTATTTTGAGAAGATTGCATCCGACCTGAATAATCAAAATAAATGTTCGTTGGTGTACTAGACAATGCTGTGAGGCCTACGCTCGTAAAATTCGTATTGTTGCGAATCACCGCCACCGCTTGAGAAGATATCGCCGCTAAATTAGTCGCCTTTGTCGATTTCTTCGCCGCCGTAAAACCAACGCTTAAAAGTCCTAGCATACCCACCAGAGCAAAGGAAATTACCCCTAACGCCATAACGACTTCAACTAAGCTAAATGCCCTTGCGGCAGCCAGTGGGGAAGATTTCAATTTCCCTCCTCACCGGGACGAAATACCTTGGTACTACCCGTATAAGGATTAAAGACAATCTCGTAGAAATTATCACCGTTCGTATCTGCAACTCCGTTTTTATCCGGAACAAGCTTCAAACGCTTGATATTCCCCCCCGTCTCCATGGATCCCTCGGGAGTAAAAACCTGAAAGGCGAGAAGATTGGCATCGGAAGGATTACTCGAATAAGACTTGGAGAGGTGCTTGGCCGACAACGTTCCCGTGCTCAATGTCGGCGAATACAAAAACTGGGTAACGTCGGTCGTAGCATTGCTATTATCGATCGTTACGGAAGCTGGAAGCGATTGCCATCGGGTAACCATCTGCCACTGTGACGACGTCGCAGTTGGCACGTATTGCATCAAGCAAAAGGTTTTGAGTGCCACTTTGGTTTCGGTCAGGTTCTTCCCACTATCCGCAGCGGTCGCTTTCGAAATAACAACTAAGGCAGTACTTGCGTTCCGGGTGGTGGCGAGCTGGCGGGCTTGATTGGCCATGTCTACTAGCTGGTTGCCCGCGGCAGTGAGGTTACCGCCCTTGTTGAAGCCCTGCATGTTCACCATGGTGACGGTGACGAGAAGTGACATCACTCCAATCACGACGAGAAGTTCAACTAGAGAGAAGCCCGCATTGGCCTGCGAACGTAGCGTAAGACCCATTTGATGACATTTACGCTTCATAATACGTACTTAGTATTTACTTAATAAGTACGACATAAGGGAGGAAAGGCAAGCTTTTTGTCTCCAAAATGTCGAAAAACATAAGCCTGACTTATTCGGATCACTAATATTTCTGCCTTTGGGCGTACGATTAATCTATTTCTTATTTTAGTCGAGGGTGCACGACAATGCATCAATCAGTTTGCTCCCGGCTGAAATAAGATTGATCATAGATCCAAAATCTAGATCGACCGCATTTCAATGATCTTAAATGAGATTAACGATGGCTCGTCGCGGCAACAATTGCCGAGCCATTGAAGCTATTAAATAAAGGCGCGGCGCCGAAGGGCCTTCGCGCGGTGGGACTGCGGTGTTGGATTGGAGGGGCCGGAGCACTCCAATCCAACCGCACGTTGCGGTTCTCTTGACAATTACACGGGTGAAAGCAGCCAGAGGGCTACGTCATTGGCAGGTAGTTCGACCCGCCCATCCGGCCGCGGACCGGCTCCGACCAATATTTTGGTCAGGCGATAGCCGGGGGCGATCGTGATGGTGTCCTCCAGCTTTTCGGGCAAGTAGTTGATGAGCATGACAACGAGATTGCCTTCGGTCGTCTGGTGTTCGGTCACGCCGAGCCACGGCGATGTCTTGCGAATCTGCCGGGTGGACAGGGCGGTGGCGGCGACGGTCTGGTAAATTTCCCAGAAGGGCTGCATTTTGCCGGGGGTGAAGGCTTCGGCTTCCAAGGCAAGCGAGGCTTCGAGCGGAATCGCCATGGTATAGACCGTGCCTTTGCCGTAGTGGGAGCGGCAAAAGACGGGAGACCCGTCCGCTTCGGCGGCCAGTACCTCACCTTTTTCCACGCTCAATCGAATCCGCAAGGTCGAGGCAAGGCGCAGGGCCGGATTCTTATCGCGGTCATTCCATTGGAATTCGCAAGCTCCGGCACGGCGGGAACTCGTTTGAATGGTCAAGCCAGAGTTATGCGTGAAATCACCCAAGCTGCCATGTTCATCAATCGAGAGGTAAAGCGTGGCCCCCTTCGCCACCTTCTCCCAGAGAGTCTTCTCCAACCGGCGCGGGATGGCGCGGTGGTCCCGGACACTCGGCAGAAAATAGAGATCCGCTTCGGGCAATTCGCGGTCGGCGTAGTGGAAGCGCAGATCAAAGCCAGCTTGGCGGGCAAGGATAAAGGCGGAGTAGGCCACGCCCCATTGATCCTGGCCATGGGTGAGCAGACAGACCGCTTCGACGCGGCGCGGAGCCAGCGTTTGCAATGGCAACTGGGCCACGGTATTGGCAAAGGCTTGAAACTCTTTGGCGACCGGCTTGGGTGTGCGATCGGCGCGGAACAGTCCGAGCTCACGTTCGACGCTGATCCAATCATACGGCGCGTTTTCGAGTTCCGTTTGGTCAAAGGCGCACCACCAGACAGCGGCGCGGCAATCATGCGCCCAGATGTCGTAGAGCCGCACGCGGGCCATGTCGGCCGCAATTTTTTCGCTACAAACGGACGGTCCGAGATTGCCAAATTCCTCAACAAAGGCGGGCTTGCCGGAGAGATCCGTATAGAGCCGGGTCTCAGCAATCGCATGCAGCAAGGGTCGCATCGTGTTGATCGGATCGCGATCGCAATGCGGCGTGAAGGGCGGGTAAGGATGCGTGGTGAGCAGGTCGGTCAGTTCCCCTTGATCACGAATGGACCACGGCTTGGTCGCATCGGCTGGCAGCGAGTGCATGCCCGAGACGATCGGCCGCGACGGATCTTCGACGCGAATCGCGCTGGCGATGGTATTCGTCCAGACCCAGGCTTCTTCGCGCGTGGCAGCGCCCATGCAGTTACATTCATTGCCGAGATCCCAGGCATAAATCGCCGGATGATCCTTAAAGCGGCGCACAATGGCGCGAACCATACGCACCTGCCACAGGATCGACTCCGGAGACGTGATCGGATTGAACGCCTGAAGAGCAGTAGGAACGAAAAGACGTCCGCTCATCCAGCCGGTGACGAGGCCCACGACCAAGCCCAGTTTATATTTCTGCGCCAGATCGGCCATCACGCCAAAGCGCTCCAACATTTCCTCCGAGACACCATCCTGAATGAATTGTTCATCCGGCAGCGGCTGCTCGTCGTGACGCATTTCCACGAAATGACTGTGGGCTGTCAGCATCCGGTTGAGCGGTTGGAAATCGGGCCAAAGCGGAAACACCCGCAGCACTTCGAGTTTGTGCTCGTGAAGCTGGGCGAAATCTTGCTCTACCACATCGGCGCGCCAATGGCGCCACATCAACATTCCGGCATGCGATGCCCAGTAATTAGCTCCAATGCGAACTTGGCCCGAAGGCAGAAACGATTTCATAAAAAGAAAAGAGTTGGATTCAATGGGGAAAACGACCAATATAGTTGCGCAACATATTCCAGCCTTTTTCTTTTCCTGTCAACGCTACACTCGTTCCGCTCCCGATTTTCATTTGACGGGTTCGTTGGTGTGGGTCTATGTTTGCGCTGTAATTATTTGTAACGACAGTCCTTTTCATCATGGCCAGACGCCGCCGCGAAATCAGCATTTACCGTATCGCCGAGGAAGCCGGAGTTTCGGCAGCCACGGTATCGCGCGTCATCAATCGCCGCGTCGGTGTCAGCGAAGCAACGCGCGCGCGCATCGATGAATTATTGCGCCGGTATCACTTCCTGCCCGACTACCCACTGCAACGTGCGCCCAAGATCGCCTTTACGGTTCCCAGCAATAACGGCCTGAATGATTACATACGCAAGGCGCTCAACGGCGTCTTTCAATACGTGGCCGATCGTGGCATCGATGTCAGCATCATTCATTACCGCGAAAAATCGAAGACCTCGCTCCTGCAACAAATTCGCGACCAGCAATGTTCCGGCGTGATCATGATTATCCCCGATCACTTCCGGGAGGAATTTCAGTCGTTGAACGACTCCGGACTCCCGGTGATCTTGCTCGATTCGCAAAGCGACCTGCCCAAGCTCGGCTACATCGACAACGATTCCTATTCCGGCTCCTGTGCCGCCGCGCGGTATCTGATCGAACTCGGCCACCGCCGTATCGGCTACATCTGCCACGCCCACGTCAGCAATCTGGACCATCGTGAACGTCTGCGCGGGTACAAGGACACGCTCCTTGCCGCCGGCATCACACCACTGGAACACTGGATCGCGCGTACACCGCCAATCAAACCTAGTGAACATGTCCGCGGCATGGCCGGATTGCGCACCATGGAATTACTGCTGAAACAGGCACCGGAAATCACGGCCGTGATGGCCCTCGACGATGACATGGCCCTGGGAGCACTCACCGCCATTCACCAGAGCGGACGCAAAATTCCGGAGGAAATCTCCCTCATCGGATTCGATAACTATCCCGAAACACTCGTCTGGTTCCCCGCCCTCACGACGGTAAACCATCCCATCGAACAAGGCGGTTACCGTGCGGCCGAAGCGATTGCGCAGGCGTGGGCGAATCCCGGACAGTGGACTCCGCCCCACGAAATTCTCCCGACGCATCTCATCGTCCGCGCCTCCACCGGCCCCGCTCCGCGTTGATGTCTTTCTGTAGGACGCGATTGTATCGCGCCCTACAGAAAACCCTCGCAGTCGATGGCTTCAGCAATTCTTAAAAGCCTCAAGCGGAAAGCGGAAGTCACGCCTTCAACGTCAGCTCGTGCCGTCCTGGCTTCAATTCCTGTGCGGAACCGTAGCCAGCGGGAGGCAGCAGCGTGGCGCTCGTTCCGGCGGGAACCGTCACTGCCACCTTCAAAGCCGACTCCGATTTTTCCCAACGAATGCTCACCAGTCCGTGCGCAGTTTCCAGCGACGCCTCCGCCCAGGTGATCGTGCCGCCGGGACGCGGACGGAAAATAATGTGCTGGTAGCCCGGTTGCGCAGGATCGAGCTCCAGACCGGCGACGGACCGATACATCCACGCGCCGACCGCTCCATAGGCATAGTGATTGTAGGAATTCATCCCCTTGTCCTGCGGTCCCTTTTCCGGAGTCCAACCATCCCACCGCTCCCAAATCGTCGTCGCGCCGTTCTTCACCGGGAACAACCACGAGGGGAAAGTTTCCTGTTCGAGTAATTTGTAGGCGGTATCGAGGTAGCCGTTTTCTTCCAGCACTTCGAGCAGGTACGGCGTGCCGACAAATCCGGTGGCGAGATGGAATCCCCGCTTCTCCACATCGCGAGCCAACTCCTGCGCGAGCAACTTCCGCTGTTCGGCATTGGCCACGAGACCAAAATGCAGCGCGAGCACAGCGGCGGTCTGCGTGCCGGAAGCAATCAATCCATCCGGGGTGAGATAACGGCGTTGAAACACCTCCGCGATTTCCGCGCGCCGCTGAGCGTACTTTGCCGCATCCGCCTTATGGCCCAGGACCGTGGCAATCTTCTCCATCAGGCCGGCATCATATGCATAGAAGGCCGTACCGATCAGATCCTTCGGCGTACCGCCGTCCACCTTGCCGCTGCCGTCGAGCGCGAGCCAATCCCCGTAGCCGCCCCACTTGTCCACTTCGTGGTGACAGCGGATGAGTCCCTTGCACTTCTCACGACCGAGGAAGTCGAAGTAACGCTGCATCGACTCGTAATGATCGGCGAGAATCTGTTTGTCGCCGTAGCAAAGGTAAATCGTCCACGGACAAATGATCGTCGCATCCGACCACGCCGGACCTCCATCATCCTCGCCTGTAAATTTATTTTCCGGAATTACCGACGGCACAGCTCCACTGGCGTACTGAGCATCGCGGATGTCGCGCACCCACTTGCGGAAAAATTCCTGCACGTTCATGTTGAACGCCGCCGTACGGACGAAGACTTGGGCATCGCCCGTCCAGCCCAGTCGCTCATCGCGCTGCGGACAATCGGTGGGCACTTCGAGGAAATTACTTTTCTGTCCCCACACGATGTTGTGCTGAAGCTGATTCAACAGATCGTTCGAGCAGCGGAACGTGCCGGTCGGTTTCGTGTCGGAATGCAGCACCACGCCGGTCACTTCGATTTTATGCGAATCGTTCAGCCCATGTACTTCGACGTAACGGAATCCGTGGAAGGTAAAGCGCGGTTCCCAGATTTCCTGCCCTTCTCCCTTACACACGTAGTAATCCGTCGCACGCGCGCCGCGCAAATTCTCAATGTAGGGATCGCCATTCGGCTCCAGGATTTCCGAGAAGCGCAAGCGCACCAACGTGCCGCGTGGAGCGGTGACAGCAATCCGCACCCGTCCCGCAAAGTTCTGGCCCATGTCAAAAATACGCCGGGCCTGATTCCAATCCAGTCTCAGGCTCATCGACTTCGCAGTGATCTCCCCGATCCGGCGCACGGGCGGTCCGAGGCGTTCCGCGATTTCCACGGCCGGATCCATCGCCTCCACCACCACCGGCAACCAGGAACGATCGTCATACCCCGCTTGCGACCAAGCACCCAATTCCAAACGCGCATCATAGGTTTCCCCCATGAGCATGTCGCTTTCACAAATCGGACCGGTCGTTGTCTTCCAACTCGCATCGGTCGATACGGTGACGGTGGAGCCATTGGCCAGAGTCACGACCAGCTCGGCTAAAAATTTGGGACGATCGCCGTAGACTTGGCGGTTGCGCCACGCGAGGAAACCGCAATACCAACCATCGCCGAGAATCGCACCAAACACATTCTCGCCTGCGTGCAGCAACGAGGTCACATCATGCGTGCGCGCCATGACCCGCTTGCTGTAATCGGTCCAACCGGGAGCGAGAATCTCGTCCCCCACGCGCTGCCCATTGAGTTCAACTTCGTAGAAACCCAGCGCCGTGACGGTCAATCGGGCGGACTTCACCGGCTGATCCAGCCGGAAGGGTTTGCGCACATAAGGAGCCGGAGTGCCCGTGCGCGGACTCCCAACCAGATGTGAGGAAATCCAGGAGGCAAGCGGAGAGAACAAGGAGGAATTCATGTCGTCATCGTATGACAACCCGGTTCAGGAATACCTTGAAAATGCCGCCAATTACTAGCAAGATCGCGCCATGCCTGGCAGGCCCTACACGATCACGCGCCGCAGTTTTCTCGACCACGGCAAGCGGCTCAACATCCATCGCGTCCAGCGACAGGAGCCGGTGGGGCAACATCGTCACGAGTTCTTCGAGATCGTGGTGGTCCTCTCCGGCACCGGCACGCATGTCACGGGAACATACCGACATCATTTGCAGGGCGGCGACATTTTCGTACTCAATCCCCGCCGCACCCATGGCTATGAGGATTGCCTCAGCCTGAACATCATCAATGTCCTCATCCGTGACGACGTGCTCACGCGCATTGGCCGTTCGCTCGGTGATCTACCCGGCTATCACGCGCTCTTCCACCTCGAATCCTCCCGCTGGCGACAGCGGGAATATACGAGCCGCCTGCACCTGAGTCCGGCAGAATTGGAGCGCGTGGAGGAGTGGGTTCATCGCATGGAGGAGGAAATGCGACGCGGCTCCCGCGCCGCCAATTTACTGCAGGAGGCCTGCCTCGCCTTCATCATCGACCTGCTCTGCCGCCACTACGAACGGCAGCACGCCCCCACACGGCGTCATCCCGTGCCGAGTACGCCGCACCGCCTCGGCCATCTCTTGAGCTGGATCGAAAAGAATCTCGACCGTCCGCTGAAAATCATCCATCTGGCCGAGCAAAGCGGCATGTCCTCGCGCACGTTTTACCGCGTGTTTCGCACTGCCCTGCAAGTCACCCCGCAAGCGTACCTCGCCCGGGCGCGCATGCAGCGTGCAACCGAAATGCTCACCGACGCGAGCCACCCGCTTTCCATCACTGAAATTGCCCTGGCGTGTGGTTACGGGGACAGCAATTACTTCACCCGGTGTTTCCACGCTGCCACGGGACAAAGCCCCTCCGCCTATCGACAGCAGCAGGCTGCGACTCGCAAGTAGATCATGAGTAGGCGCGTGAGGGCATTTACAGTCCACGCCAGAAAACGTTGGTGTAAACGCTCCAGCTGCCCGCGGGGATGCTCGATCCGGACCACCATTCGACATGACCGTCGAAGAAGAGAACATTGGCTCCGCTGCGATGCGGAATGAGGCCACTACTGCTCCCCCAGGTATTGAAACCTGCATCGGCATTGCAGGCCTCCAGCACCATGGCCGTCTGCCCCGGACGCATCATTCGCGCCAGTGGAATGCTCGCCGTACGCATATCCTGCCAGGTACCGCTACTATCCATGAGCATCATCGTGTTATTGAGCCCATACGACATCCGGGCATCGCTGAGGGCACCGACACTCGGTGCCTTGATGGCTCCGCGACTGGTCGAGGGGCAACGAAATGCGTTCTTCGACCACTTGACGACCGCCTTGGAGGAAAACTGCGTGTCGTTATTCGGCCATTGGGGCGTCGTGCCGGGATACACATAACTCCAAATGGCCCAATTCCAGTAGGCCTCCTGCCCCTTAGCCTCGGAGGGTTTGACGAGAAAAACGGGCGGCAGGGTGTTGTCGTGCTCGCCGGCGTAGGCAAAGAGTCCTTGCCCAATCTGGCGCATGTTGTTGGAGCATTGCGTTTGCAGCATCGACGCCCGGATCGGTCCGACCGCCGAGGTGGACAAGGCCGCGAGGATCGCAATGATGACCACGACCACGAGCAATTCAATGAGCGTGAAGCTGGCCGTCTCCTTAAAAGATCTGCGGCTCTGGTGATGGGTAGATTTCATGGCGAAGCCGCCTCCAGCGGCGCGTATTGTAGTTTGACTTGATCAATCTCAATGGCGCTACCCTCGGACTCTAGTCCGAAAAGAAGTACGCCGCGAGAGTTTTCCCCCTTGATTTCCATCGTGGCAGTGATGGCTTTCCAATCGCCGGTTCCGACAATATTTTGACGGACCAGTTCCTTCCAGATGCCGTTCTGGTTTTGCTTGAAGATGAGCACGCCGGTGCTGCCAGCTTTGACCCTCACGTCGGCGGAAATCGTCCAGATGCCGGGCACATCGAGCATGACGACCTGACCGGTATAGACCGATTTGCCTCCGGCGGGAGTCGCGAGCTTCAGCGCGTATTTGTCCACGTGACCGGGCACAAAACTCATCGCACTCGGCGGCACTCCGCCGGGGCGCAGATCCCAGCCGACGGGTCGAGCCAGCGTTTCATCGGTCATATAATCACCCTCGCGCATTTCAAAGCCGGGATTGACGACGATGTTGCCGTGATGACGCACGACTTTCGTGATCTTCAAGTCGTCGGCGCTCACGATGTAGACAAGGCTGGAGAATTCCAGTGGCTTGGAAAGGTCGTAGGCACCATGCGAAAGCGTGTCGCCATAGAGACCGGTCACGCGCATCGGGGCTTCTTTCTTCGGACCCGCGAGCGTGACGGAGACGGTACCATTATCGACGGCAAAGACGTTCAGATAGGAGCCGTCGCTGCGCTTGAAACGCCACGAGCGGAACTTGCCCTCCGTGCCTTCGGCTGGGCCCAGATACTTCTCGCAAAAGCGCATCTGCCGCGCCAGTTCGGCGGCCACGGCATAGAACGGCGTGATCTTGAGCTCCCCGTAATTGCGATCGAGTTCGCCCCCGTGGAGAAAGTATTTTTCGTAACCCTGATCGAGGAACCAGAACGCTTTCACGACCACGCCATAATCGTCCGAGGGCGCCTCGAACATATACTCGGTCATCCAGAACGGAGCAGCCGGCTTGGCGGCGCGGACCGCTTTCGTGGTTTCGGCAAGCGTCCCCAAATCGGCATAACCGTGCACGGCGAAGATGTCGAAGTAGGAACCGGCCCCGAGCGCGAGCAGATCGATCGGCATCTGGCAATCGGTGATCCCCTTGCTGAGACTGAAACCGGCCGTCATCATCTGGCAGCTGGGATCAATTTCCTTAATGATCTCGTAGGCGCTCTTGAGCAGATCGAAGTAGTCCTGCGTGGAACCGCTGAACGTCGCATGCATGGCGGGCGGGTGGAAATCGACCTCATTATAAATCTCCCAGTACTTCACGCGATCGTGATAACGACCGACCACAGCGCGCACGTATTTCTTCCATTCCTCAAGATTACGCGGCTGATAACGCTCGGGCGTGTTGCTGTTGCGTCCCTTCTTGTTCGGTAACTTCAGACGGTCGCGCTCAGCCGGAGAGTACGTACTGGCCCAGGCCGGGGGATAGCCGAGCACTCCGAGCACTTCCACTCCTTGCGCGCGGGCCGTTGCCATCGAGGCGTCTGCCGCTTCCCAGAAAAACTGCCCCTGCGTCGGCTCCACCACACACCAATTCATGCCGCGGTCCCGCGCCCACATGCGATGCCAGCGGATGCCCAGTTGCGAAAAAGAATCGGATTTGACCGAGAAGCGGTCGTGGTGTCCGAGGTAGTCGGCCAGCTTGCCCGGTTTGAGATTCTCCTGCGGCTGCACGACGAAAGCGAAATCGTAGTTCACCTCCGCACCGGCAGAGGGAGTCACCGAAAGCGTCGCCTCGTAATAGCCGGTCGTGTCGATCTTGGGTAGATTGATCGAGGCCGACGTGTAGCGACTCTCAGCAGGTACCGTCAGCGGATATTTCTGCGTCGCGATTTCCTTGCCCTCGCGGTTGCGCAAGTGGACCTGCAGGGTGTACTCCACGGCCTTGCCGGTGTAGTTGACCAGTCGCAACGGCACGCTCAGCGGTTGTCCCTCCGGGGTGACGTAGCGCGAGGCATACCGTTCGAGAAACACCCCGCTCTGGTAGGATTGCTTTTGCCAGGGAGTGACCGGCAGGGCGAACTTGGTCAGTCCCTCCGAGGCGAGCAAGGTCGTGTGTTCGTCAGCCGCCAAGGGCGCCGGATTGGCCAGCGCCGTCTCCGGCAATGGCGCGTCCGAAATGCGCACCGCCTGCAGGCGGTAAGCTCCGGCCCGACCGGAGTCGAGGGCGTAGCCGCAGCGAAATCTCTCCGGCAAGAGAGGAAGCGAGCCCGAGAATTTTGCCCGACCGATGAGCTTCCCATCGAACCAGACTTGCGCCTGCCCCCCACCCCACGCCACCACGAGTCGCGAGGGTTTGGCCTCCGCTCCGATGCTCCAGGCCGGGGCGACCCCGGTAATGTTGGTGTAGGATTTGAGTCCGCGAATCACCGTGGAGAACTCGCGTCCATCCTGCGGCGGGGCAAAGATCATGGAGATGAGCGTAATACCCGCGTTAGGCCCACCATTGCCGGAAAGCACGAAGAGGTTTTGATAATCGTTACTCAATGACGCCCGGTCGCCCAGAAAGCGCACATCCAATTCGACCGTGCCCGCCTCGGGGTTGATGATACCCGGCGCCCAGTAGGACAACTGGCTGAACGGATCGGAATAAGGCTGCGCCATCTGAGCATTACTGGCAATCGCGCCCAGCACGAAAAACCACACCGGCCAAAGGGAACGCATAAGACAACTCCTTATCAATGATTTCGAGTTTACTGGGGCAACCGATAGGAAAAATGCACCGTCACTGGCACATTTTCCTCCACAATGATGATCTGGATGTACCGCGAATTATGCCAGACCCGGACAAATTTGGAACCGTCTGCGGCCTCCCCGGACAGGACGCGCGCGCGATTGGTCTCCTCAAGAGGGGGATTACTCGAATCGTTGTCGTTCGGGGCCCACGACTTCGGCTGTCCTTTCGAATCGACCGATTCAAAACTACCGTTCAGCACGGCCGCGCCGTCAGCACGGACGGCATCGTAATCCATAAAAATCACTTTCAGGGCTTTCTCCCCCTCCGCGACACGTACAAAGGGTGCCAGAAATTGAAGCACCACCCCACCGCTCTTGGCGGGCTTGAAGGTCACGCTGGCCTGTTGCCAATCCGTCGTGGCAGGGAACTGCGCCGTGATCATCTTGTCGCGATTCACCCCAACCCACTCCGCCTGCGCCCCCCGTCCGCCCTCCGAAACCGAAAGGATCTCGATAGGAACAGGCGTCTTCAAAAGGCCGGAAATATCCAGACGCGCGAGCTTCTCCTCGGAGGCCCGAACGACCATCAGGCTCACCGCCCAAAATCCGCCAAGGATGATCCAGCGCCGCATAGAATGAGTGTGCATGTGCGACTCAAACGTAACAATTCCAAGCTCGTTTTAGCTATCAACCCAGCGCGGACCGACGAACCCGGTTGAATACCGCACCAAAGCTGATGGAGAGAACCAATAGAGCCCACGTTCCCGGTTCAGGCACGGTACTGATCACGAGACTGTCGATCCGGGAAATGGCACCGCCCGTCTGATAGAAACCGATGCCTGTGACCAGGGAAGTGTCCAGATCGCTGGAAAGCGTGGCGCTCCCCAATGACATCGCCCCGGCGCCTGACGATCCACCATCAACGAGCGTGAAATTGCGCCATGTGGTCTTCAACGAATTGAACGCAAACGACACCTGCGCTGCCGTACCCACGTCCGAAAATGTCGTATTCACCGCCGCCGTCGGCGTAGAAATCAAACTGTCGGACGCATACCAGTCGCCGCCAATCTGCACCAGAAACCGCACGCCCATGGCCACATTGGAATTCATGTTCCATGTCACGGTGGTGGCACCCGTCAAATTCAAACTCAATCCGGTCGTCACCGCCGACATCGACGCCGTCGTCGCATAGTTGACCAAGGCGAGATATCCATTTGTACCGCTCGGGTTGCCTACCGCACTACTGATGCCCGTCCATGGCGTGGTGGACGTCGTATTGGAAATATTCAGGGCGCTCTGCGTCGCCGTGGTCAGATAGCTCGACCAACCCACATAATTGACCGGCTGATTAGCCAGAGGAGCCGAGGTGTTGGTGAAATATTGTTCGTAAACCACGCCGCCCTGTACGGCCACCGGTAAAGCCCACAGCATGAGAACCCATGCCGCACAGGCTCCCCATCGCACGCTATCCGTTATTTTTGTTTTCATGAGGTTCCTCTGGCAAGCTCACTTCTTGATGAATGAACTCATGCCATCAGAATACGCCATCCTCATTCACGGTAAACGGACATCAGATGGAGGCAGATCATGAAAATATGGATCATTCACACGATGCCCGGCGGCGACGCAACAGCGGCAGAAGGATCATCGCAAGGACCACCATCGCCCACGTGCCCGGTTCCGGCACGGCGGAGGTGATGCTGAAGGCATCGAAATCGAAAGTGCCGGTGTCGTTGCCACCAGTAACAATCAACATCTGATCGGACGGCGTGCCGAGAGTGGATGTCCAGGGGACAGTGCCGCCGTTGCTGGCTTGCACCGTCGTGGTCAGATCGACAGGGTTCGCCGTCAGCGTGCCATCGACCGTGACGCTGGTGTACTTCATCGTCGTGGGATCAATCGTAATCGAAATTGTCACATACTCCCCAAACGCGGAATAGGCTGTGTACAATCCGAGATTCACACCATAATCGGAATTCGCAGCGCCTGTGCCGGTGCTGATCCGCAACACACCGTTTCGCACTCCGTCCACGGCGCTATCATCGTAGACCACCTTGGTCCAGTTGTTCGCGTCGCCCGCTACGGGCTGGCCGAGATAAACCTGCACTTGATTGCCTGTACCATCGCTGACATCCGCCCCGACCGCCATGGAGAACTTGAAGGTAAAGGGACTGAGTAAAAGCGAATCGGCATTTGTCCAAGCCGTGGTCGCGCCGGAGGAGTTGGTCGTCGATGTATCCGTCACGCGAATAGCCAGGGAGCCGTCGTACACGTTGGCGGTGGAAGAATTGGCATTGCCCACATTGGTCCAAGCCGAGCCGATCGAGGTGTCCGTCTTGCCCTGAATCGAGGCCCCATTCACGTAGCTGCCATCCGTGGTCTCAAAGCTGCTGCTGGCCGCATGGGCGGAAATCAGACCCACCGCGACGCACGCGATAAGGCAGCCTGCGGTCCGACCCAAAAGGGATAACGTTTTCATGGCACCAATCATGAATCGCATTGCATTATAGGAAACAATTTGTCAGGTTTATCTATAAAGCGTGAATATTCCAGCCCCCACCCTCGCCGATGTCGGCCGCGCGGCTGGCGTCAGTGCCATGACCGTATCGCTCGTGATGCGCAACAGCCCGCGCATCTCCCGCGCCACGCAGGCCCGTGTGCGCAAGGCCGCCCGGCAGCTCGGTTACCGCCCCGATCCGCATCTCTCGGCCCTGGTCGCCCGCCGCGACAACACACATCCGCACCATGTGGTGGCAAATCTGGCCGTATTGATCGATGACCGCTGGGACGACTTCAGTCACACAAGCTGGATCAAGACGGTACTCGACGGCATGCGCACGGCCTGCACGCGGCTGGGGTACAGCCTGGATGTGTTTAACATTCAGCGCGATTTACTCTCCTCGAAAAATCCGGATCGCATCCTGCAAGGGCGTGGTATCCGGGCCATCACCATTCTCTCTCTCGTGGAACAGGATTTGATCCTGCCGTTGCAGTGGTCCCACTACGCGGTGATTTCCATCGGCAGCTATACACCCTTTCGCATCCAGTGGCACCGCATCGGCGGCGATGCCTTTGCCGCCGCCAATCTCGTGGGCGAAAAGCTCGCCGAACTGGGTTATCGCCACATCGGTCTGGCCAACCGTTTTGACAACGAGGAGCGCATGCGCTTCGAATGGCTCGGCGGTCTCACGAAAGAACATTTCAGCCCGAAACCCCGCTGGGAAGTGGTTCCTCCCTACCTTCCCGAAGAGTCCACGGAAACAGGCATTCTCAAGTGGGTGAAAAAATATAAACCGGAGTGTGTCGTCAGCAATTACTGGCGTGTTTACCTCTGGCTGAAGGAGGCTGGATACCGCGTGCCACAGGACATCGGTTTTGCCTGTCTCTCCAATGAATCCAGCCTCGACTTGGAAATCAGCGGTATTTCCAAGCACCTCGACATCGCCGGTGAAGCCGCCGTCGAGCAACTACACTCCATGCTTTTGCGCGGCGAAACCGGCGAGCCGAAGATTCCGCGCGAAATTCTCATTCACCCGCATTGGATGCAGGGAAAGACCGTGCGCCGAATCAAACGGACATAAACCGCCGCCGCAACGGCAGCAACGCGCTCGCGAGCAGAAGCAACGCCCATCCCGAAGGCTCGGGCACGGCGGAGGCGATGCTGAAAGCATCGAAGTCGACCGTAACCGTATCGTTTCCGCCCGTGATGAGCAGCATCTGATTGGGAGGCGTGCCGCTGGCGGAATTCCACGGGATCGTGCCGCCATTGCTAGCCAGCACCGCGGTTGTAAGACTGGTCGGCACCGTCGTCTTGGTGCCATCCACCGTCACATCGGTGAACTTCTTCGTAGTCGGATCGATGGTGAGGGAGAAGGTGACATACTCGCCGTAATTGGAGTAGGTGGTATAGCTGCCCAAGCTCACCCAGCTATCGGAGGTACCGTTGCCCGTCGCCATCTTGAAATTGCCTTCGTCAAAATAAACCGACGCCCAGTGATTGAAATCCCCCGCCTGCGCCTGACCGAGATAAACCTGCACCTGGTTGGTCGTTCCGGTGCTGTAATCACCAGCAATGGCGAGGGAGAATTGAAGGGTAAAGGGACTGGTCATTAACGACGCCGCATTGGTCCATGAAATCGTACCGCCCGAGGAAGTAGACGCGCTCGAATCGGTCACGCGAATGGCAAGGGAGCCATCCAGAACGTTCGCGTTGGACGAAACCGCGCCCGTCACGTTGGTCCAACTCGCACCAATGGAGCTATCGGTTTTGCCACCTATGGAACTGCCGTTGACATACGTCCCATCGGTGGTCTCAAAACTGGAGCCCACCGCCAGCGCACTGGCACCTCCACAACCCAACAGTACAATACCGAGAACCAAGAAAAATGATGGCATTCTCATCACCACTATCATCGCTTATGTTAGCCAGAGAGATACCGATAGTTTATTTCATCTATAAACTAAAATTAATCCCAAGCATATATCAATAAGCATCTTACGGTGAATCGCAAAAATCGACCTATTATCACTTCTTCTCCTCCTGCACAGCCAGTTCAAAAAAGGGAGTAGGACCATTCTTTAATTTGCCCGTATCAATGGAAACTGAGACCCCCTCTTTTTCCACCTTGAGCGGGATCTCTTCCACCCGCTTGCCGTTATAGCCCAGCGCCCACATTTTCAACAGAGTCGGCTTTTGGTGCCGGATTTTGACGTCCACTTTGGCCACGCGCAAAAGAATGGGCAGCGCCCCAATCTTCAAGACCTTGTTGCGTTTCTCATCGGCAAAGGTCATGCCGCTGTTGAGCGCATCGGTGGCGGTGATGAAGAGCAGTCGATTGCTCTCCGCGAGCGGTTGCGGTTTCTGGCCCAGGGCACCGAGGAAAACGGAAACGCCCGCGCCGTTATTCTTCACGCGGAATGCCGGCAGACTCGCTTCCATTCCGGCTTGGGCCAGTGCAACGCCCTGACTGTAGGGCGTGACCACGGTGATCTGCTTTTTGTTCTGATCGAGGAAAATTTCGCCCGTGTCGCTTTCGTAAATGCCCTTGTCGGGATTGGTCTCATTGTCCTTCGGCAGAATCCCCTTCTCGCGCAGTTGCGCGATGAGTCCGGCCTGCTGAGCGGTCGGCGTATTGTCGCCCCCGAGACGTTGGTCCATGCTGCCGCTGATGATTTTTTCGCCCGCATCGGGCAGCAACGTCAGATCGGTAGCCACGTTGGCGCGGGGAGCGGAATCGGGCATGCCTTCCACACGGATGCCGAGACCGGTGACGAGGGAGAGTCGATTGAGCGTGGACGACATGGCATTCTGCAGCGCGAGTGGTTTTTCGGGCAGGTTCGGATTGATGACCACCTCGACCTTATGCGGCGAAGGTTTCACGTCGCCCCGTCGATAAAAGAGTGCCGACATATATTCCGCCGCCTTCAACGGCGGATCGAACGAAATGACCGTATCGGTGAGCGCCTTGACCTCGAGTTCGTCGCGCACGCCAAAGTGCGTCAGCATCTCCCACCCCTGCAACGACGCATAAGCGGGGACGGTCAACCCGGCCTCGTAGCGGTAGGCGTTCCAGAAAACGTGCCCCCACTCCGTGCAGAGGAAGGGCCGCCCCCAGAAGCGCGTGCTGGCGAGGTAGCGATAGTAACTGACACCAACTGTGAGCGAGCTGTTACCGTCCTGTGTGGAACCGGGATTGCGGGCGTCGCCGTGCGGCAGATCGTGATAAGCGTGATTGTCCGAGACCTGCACGATATCGCGAGACAACGCCACCTGCAGGGAGCCACCGTTATTGTACTCGGTGAGCGGTACCTTGACCCCGATTTCGCGCACGGTGGCGGCCATCCACTGATACGTCTCGCGTTCGATCTCGGTGTAGAACCACATGAGATCGCGCGTGGACGCCTTGCTACTGGAGCGCGGCGGCAGTGGCACCGTCTCGATGGTCTGGCTGCGGGGCAGATCGGAAATGAGGGCGTCACCGTCCTTGCGACTCCACGCCTTGCGCAATTCCTCGGTGGTACCGTACTTCTTTTTCAACCAGGCGCGGAAAGGATGGATGATGTCCGGATCGCTGTCATCCTTCGTCCCCATCAGGAAGTCGATGCCCGCCTCGTTGCGCAGCTGCACGATGGCAACCTGCGGTTCATCCTTGAGCGCAACGCCGGTGTAGGGGTTGACGTGTTCGAGCAGCAACTTGACGCCCTTCTTCCAATGCTCGCGCGCGGTGGAGTCGTAATACATGCGGCTGCGCAGTCGTTTACTGTGGGCGTCCTCATTCCAGTGATTGGGCGTGGCGTAGAACGAGGCCCACGAGGTGCTGAGATCGAGCTGCAGATAAATGCCGCGCTTCTTCAGCGCCGCCGCGAACCGGTCCCACGCGTCGAGATGTTTCGGGTTGAAGACGTGATTCTCCGTGCTCCCATACATCAGTCCATAATCGAGAAACTGGGTGCGGTAGATGTTGTAACCGGCCCGCGCCACCTGATCGGCAAAACGCTCGATTTTTTCCGGCGTGAGTGTATGCAAAAAGGTGATTTGCGGCATGTCGCAGAAAAACTTCACCGGCTGATTCGGCGCTTTTTCAAAAACGAATTGCCCCTTCTCGTTGATCTTGAGGAATCCGTCCTTGCCGGCCTCGCTGCTCGGGAACATGGTGGAAAAATCGAGCGCGGAGCCGGGCACGATGTCGATGTTGTCATTATTGATTTGGTACGGACGCCACTCCTCGTTCGCCGTCACCGTCCACGTGTCGCGCTTGGGCAGCGGTCGATCCACCGGAGAAAGAGTCGCCGCCATGACGATCCAGATCGGACTGCCCTGCTGGACAAACTGCACCGCCACGGGGCGGCCCATGCCCTTGGGCAACACAAAACGCGACGCGTAGGCACCGACTTGCGCGGAATTATTCTCCTCGCGGTACGCCACCACGCCATTCGGCTTGTCTCCCGGCCCCCACCAGTCGTCGAGTTCGCGGCGTGTTTCCACCGGAAACTCCACCGTCTTGCCCGAAGCATAGCGCACCGTAATGGTACCGATCTTTTCCTGCGCACGACCCGCACGACATGCGGTGTGAAGGAGATAAAGAACACCACCGTCCTCCGGCGCGCTGTCAGGCACGGCAACTTCGGCTTTGGTGAGCAAGCCACTTTCTAGCACGAGAATGGCCCGCGGACCGTCGAGAATCGTGAAGCCAATATCACCAAGCGAGAGCGTGCCCGACTTCAATCGACTCAACGAATTGTCCGGTCCCTGATCGCTCCAGCCGCCCTTGCCATCGCCCGAAACGTCATCCACAAAGGCGCGGTTCGCGACCTTGGAAAAATCGAGAGAAACATCGGCCGCCACCAGAAATCCCGGCAGCACGAGACAGGACAGAACAACACGGGAGAGGAACGAAATCATGAACGAACTCCAGTAGATTAATGACCGCTCTTGATGCTGATCTTGGCTTCGAAGCTTTGCTTCGTACCGGCCTTGAAAGTGAAAGGCGTCTTCCACTCCTGCCGCGCCGTCAGATCCACGCGCAGGTAATCCCCCCCCCAACCGCGCGAATCCTGAAAATTGATCGCCGTGGTATCCCCCATCGGTTCAATCGTCACACTCTGCGCCCCCTTGGTCAGAACGGCACTTTTAAATCCATATCCGGCGAATTTCACCGGAGCCGAGCCAAACTCATACGTGCGCTCCGTACTCTCGTGATCCAGCGTGACGAATTGGGCTCCCGCATAATCGGCAAACGGAAACGACAGGGAGAACTGCGCCGGAATACTCCAGGAACCCTCCGTCAGATAAGTCACCTCGACCCGAACCTGCACAACGCCATCGGTGACCTTCTTGTAAGTGACCACATAATCGGCCACCTTGGGCGCGTCGGCGCTTTTCTCTTTCAGCAGCGAACCCGTCGCCACCACCTCTGTGTCGGTGCGCTTGATGTCCGCCGCGCCGCCCGCGACGAAACCCGAGCCCTGATAAATCACGCCTTCCTTGCCCACCTTGTGCAGATAAATCTGACTGTTACCGACAATCACCTTGCCCGCCTCGGAAAGGCGTCCGATGCCGCCGAACTCCGTGATCTCGAGCGTTAAGCGGCCACCCAGGGGCCACTCCACCCGGGATGCCGCAAAGAGCGGCAATGAGGTTCCAAGCAAGCCCAACAGGACAATCAGGCGAAGAGGGAGTGAATTCATATTTGGAATGAGGTTGTGGATTGAACGGACCTTATACCGGCTGAGCGATCGGACCCTCCCGACACGAGACCGGCACTTGATCACCATTATCGCCGCCTAGTACTTCTTCGCAATTGGAATAATCGACGATCATTGGTGTTTTTCGTGGATTTCACTCGAAACGAACACTCTTTCAGATTGATTTTATCTCCTCAAAAATTTATAAGAAACGGCGATGCAAGATGTCGCCCGCTGGCAGCAGTTTCTTAAGCAACGCCTCCAGTCTCGCCCCCTTCGCTACGTCACCGGCATCTGCAATCAGGCGCGGCCCGAAGCTCCCTGCCGCCGCCACTGGCATCAGGGACTGGAAGCCGTCTTTCACCCCACCGGCAGCGGCGTCACGCGCCTCGGCCACGGACAAGCCATCACCTTCGAGGAACGCAGCGTCGTCCTCTACGCGCCCGGACAATTGCACGATCAAACCTCCGCCAAGGCAGGGGAAGATCATTGCGTGCAAATCGCCATCCCCAGCCAGCAACGCGCCAAGCTGCGCGGCGCGCTTTACCTGCCGCAGTTGCAAGACCCCCGCGCGATTACCGAATTTCAATCGCTCTCCCGCGGCTACACCAAGGCCAGCCGCACCGAGCAGGCTTTTCTCAACGCACGCGCCACGACATTGATCCTGCAAATGATTCATCTCGCGCTCAACTGGCGCGACGCGGCCAAGGCTCCCTCCGGAGCCAACTTCGTGCGCGAGGCGGAACGTTACCTCCGCAAGGAATTCCAAAACATCGAATCGCTCGAGCAGGTGGCCCGGCATGTCGGCTTGAGTTCAAATCATCTCCGCCATCTCTTCAAGACGGTGCACGGCAAAAGCATGATCGCCTATCTGAATGAAGTGCGCCTCGAGCGCGCGCAAAGCCTGCTCACACATTCCCGCCTGCCCCTCAAAGAAATCGCGCGCCTGTGCGGTTACAAGGACGAGTATTACTTCTCCGCCGTCTTCCGGAGGCAAACCCGCGTCGCCCCCGGTCATTACCGGCGCGCCTCCCTGCCGTAGCCAGAGCCTAGGGTTTGCCCGGCGTTGCGACCAGATAGGTGTCGAGAAACTTGAGTGTCACGGGACGTAGATCCATCTCCTTCGGCTCAAGGTGGAACGTGTGCGGCGCACCGGGAACTTCCACATATTCATGAACAACCCCCTTCGCCTGAAGCTGCCGCACGAGATCGCGTGACATCTCGACATTCACAATTTTATCCGCATCACCATGGAGAATGAGCAGCGGCGGCGTCTGGCTGCTGAAATAAGTGCACGGCGATGCCGCATCGAGATTGCGCTCGGTCTCTTCCGGCGTTGAGCCGGAAAAATGCGACGGCTGGAATTTGCGCACATCATGAATACCGTAGAGATCAATGATGCAGCGAACACGATTGTCCTGCTCCAGATAGAGACCGCCTTGATTCATCGCTCCGGCCTCTCCGGTAACCCCGACCAGCATGGCCAGATGCCCACCCGCCGAACCGCCCATCACGCCAATGCGTTGCGGATCAATACCAAATCGTGCCGACTCCTTTTTCATGAAACGCAAGGCGGACTTGCAGTCATAAAAATTCTGCGGCCACGCCCTTGTCACCGACTTCTTTTTCCCCTGCTCATCCTTCTCCACCTTGTCCAGCAGGTAATTGATCGAGAAGACGGCAATACCGTGCGCGGCGAGCGTGGCCCCAATATTGCGTTCCCGCTTGTCCGCCTTGTCGCCAATCGTCCAGCCACCCCCGTGAATCAAAAGCATGGCCGGTACCGGTCGCGGAAAACTCTCCGGTGGCAAATAGACATCCAGCTTTTCCGCCCGATCCGGGCCGAGATACGCCACATCAGACTGAAACGTGAAATCTGCCGCCCGGACTCCGGACAGCGCCAAGCCGGAAACCAGGGTCGCACCGAGAAAGAAGGGAAGAAATGAGGTCATGACCCGAGATACTGGCATGAACCCGGGCGGAATGCAAACACGTGTTGGCATTCCCGCCCATTTTCCATTCCACTCCAAAACGAAACCACGCGCGCCCGGCCAAAACCGGAGCGCGCGTGGGGGTTCTCGAGGCTCTTTGGATTAGAACTGCGCCTTGACGCCGAGCGTCACCAGGTTGCGTTCGAATTCGCGGCCATTGGCCGACGATTCATCCACACCATTTTCGCCCCGGCTGTAGGAGTAGTCCGCCGTGAAGCTCAGGTGTTCATTGAGGTCATACTTCGCCCCGAAGGAGTAGGTGTATAACCAGTCGGTGCGGATCATGGGCGCATCGTAGTTGGAATTCTGGATCAGGATGCCCGTCGTGGTGCTGAATTCCTTGAGCCATTTGCGCTTGTAGACCGCTCCGTAGGTTTTGTCCTCGTAAGAGGAAACGCCCGTGCTGGACACCCATTGCCATTGCTTGACGCTCAGGGCCAGGGAATCGACGGCCGTGATTTCCGCCACCGCCGTGCCTTCGCAGAAGAACTGCGTGATGTCGTTGGCGTGACCGGGTTGGGTTTGGCTCTGGTCGTAGGAGTGGAAGCTCGGGCCGCCCTGCACCTCGACCTTCAACCACTTGGCCGGCTTGCCTTCAAAGCCACCCAGCACGCGGTTGTAATCATTGGTATTGCTCGGAACGCCCGACGCCCAGTTAAAGTTCTGCTGGTACTGGTGGCCGTAGCGATAGCCGAGGGTCGCGGCAAATTCCTTGGTAATCTTGTACCCGATGTCGATACCGCCGTTCACATCGTAACGATCCACCCAGTTCTGCCAACCCGGATGCGCACTGGTGGCGCTGTTGTCGTACGTCTTCGTATTCAGGTCATAGTAGGTCGTATTGGCCACGCCGCGGACAAACCACGCGTCCCAATCATTGCGCAGAACCAGCTTGCCACGCTCCTGCATCTGGTCGCGGCGCTCGCGGGCGATGGCCGTACCATAAGCGCTGGCCGTGCTGTACTGGGGCGAGTTCTCGTTACCGTCAATATAGACAAACGCGCTGTCCAGATTGTAAGAGAACGAGTCGATCTTGCCCTTGATCTGGGTTCCCACGCGATGCGCTTCGTAGTTTTCCGTCGCCGCATCGTAGTAGCGAACCACTTCCGGAGCATACGACAGCGCCAGAGTCTCCACGGACTTGTCATCCTTGGCCATACCCAGCATAGGCGCGAAATTGATCGCCACCTTGGGCGTGACGGCCGTCATCCACGAACTGACGTTGGCAATCTTGGGGAAAGCCGCCGTGCGGTTCACATCCGTGCCGAAGACATTGCTGTCATACACTTCCCGCGTCGTCACGGAAAGCTCCGTCAACCAAGCCGGTTTTTTGAGATCGTCGGAAACCTTGATTTGTTTGGCATCCGCCACAGGAGCTTCAATCTGCTTGGGATCGACTGTTCCTGTTTTGGCCTCTTGTCCAGCGAACACACCGCCCGCCGATGCAAGAATCAAAACTAATACTGCTTTCATTAAACTTCGTGATTTCAAGGCCATGGTAACCACCTTATGATTTATTTTATATTAGACAACCTAATTTACATTAACACCATTTAAGTAGCTGTGTTAATCCCTGTATTTTCTCCCTTAATCCCCCGTTCCGGGTGATTTTACGTCTACGGAGGTAGTCGACCACTGCGTCGCGTTACTTGAGACAAAGTTAAGGCGATGTGAACTATCACCCTTTACGCGATAAGAAAATCGCGACGAAGCGACCTGCTTTTACGTCAGCGAATCATAGACCCGGTCCGTGATGCCATTGCGGATACGGCTCAGGTTCGGCAGCGTCGGGGGATTCGTACTAATAAAGGCCAGGGCTCCCTGCTTCTGCGGAAAGCCCATGCCCATGAGCGTCCAGATACCGGCGTGGCCAAAGGTGCCTTCCGGCGTTTTATCGCCCACGCCAAAACCATCGCCCTTCTGGTTGAGCTTCAGCTTCCACCCCAAAGCGAACGGCTCGTGATCCGGTTTGCGATTCTCTGCCTGCGCCTGCAAAATCCGGTCGCGATAATGGACGCGGTGCATCTCCGCCCAAGACTCGCGTTCAAGGATCACTTTCCCCTCCCACGTACCGCCGTTCAGGTGAAGCTGGAGCACCTTGATCATGTCATCGAGTTTGCCAAAGGCCCCGCCGCCCGGTTGACCGGCCATGCCCACGGTGGCGGGATTAAGCGGCTTGGGCAGTTCCTTCGGTTGAGGCGTGATGGAGACCGCTCCCGAGGTGGGAATGAGGAAGGACAACGTGGTCGCACCGATGGGATCGAGGAGCCACTCGCGGCAAATCGATTCCCAGGAGGGCCGACCCGCGATACGGCTGCGCACCGCCTCCGCCGCGAGGAACAGGCCGGATCGCGCATGGTATTCCGAGCGGCTGCCCGGTTTCCACTCCACCTTGGCCGCACAACAGGTTTCGACAGCTTTCTGCCACTCCTCCTCAGTATAGACCACGCCAAGCGGGATATTCGGAATGCCAGCGGTATGCGTCAGCAAATGGCGAATCGTCGTTTCATCCTTCCACTCCCCTTTGTAACCGGGAATGTACGTACTCAAGGGAGCATCAAAATCAATCAGCTTCTTTTGCCGCGCGATGGCCACGACCGTCGCCGACACCCCCTTGGAAAAAGAGTAGAGCATGTGGGTGACATCCCGCTGCATTGGGTTGTCGCGTGCCGTGCTGCTGCAATAGGTTCCCTCGAAATGTTCCAGAACGAGTTTTCCGTTCTGAAAGACGAGCAATCCCGCGCCGGGAAAGGAGCCGGCGACAATTTCGTTATGAATGAAATCGACGACCGAGGCAGAAGCCGACGCCGCTTGCGCCCAGAGCCACGAGCCGGGAAGTTGGCTAAAAGCGAGCGCACCGGCGGCCGTGCCAAGAAATTGGCGGCGACTGATTTGATGATTCATTGACATCAAGACCAAACCATATATCGCCTCAAACGCAATGCAATCAAAAGAGTCCCCGACACCTGCCTTCCGCTAATCCATCTACGCGCGAGCTGAGGCGGAGCTGCCAAAAATATCGCACACGCAGCCAACCTATCTCACCTAACGCAAACGCTTCCGCGCAATTCCTGCTAGAACTGATCCCATGCGCAAGCCGTCTACCTCTGAAATGTCCGATCTGAAATGCGAAATCGCCCCATTTGGTCGACACCATTGTCGACAGCCAACAGAGGCGGTTGATCCTTGTAGCGCCTTGTCGACGGTATTTTTTTGCGCCTCCCCGAAAGGATCGCGGGCTGGCGCTTACTCTCCTTTAACGTGCAAGGCCTGAACGACATGCATTTTCGTGAGCGCCGCCTTGGGGTGTGCCACGCGATAGACCCGGGCGGGCTGGGTATCATGCACCAGAATCACCAATTCCATCAGAGGACACGCCGGGTCCGGGCAACGGGTTTCCGTCACCGTAACCACGGTTTCTTCCGGCAACGCCAGCGCCTCGCGCACCCAGACCTTGACCTGCCGCTGCCGGGTCCGGGCCGCATCGTCCGGTTCGATCTGGATGAGGTGGGGATGCATCGGGTGCCGTTATCGTAGCCCGCCGGCTCCCCTCTGCAAGCGCCCATCACGCTGGTTTGACATTCTGGGCGGCTTCCCTAGAACAGGAAGGACCATGAATGTTACCGTAGAAGAAGTATCTCCGTGCCGCAAGCGGCTCAAGATTGAAATCCCGCCCAATCGCGTCACCGAAGCGATCGATCGCGTCACGGATGAATACCAGAAAGTGGCCAAGATCCCCGGCTTTCGTCCCGGTAAGGCGCCCCGCGCCGTTATCGCGAAGAAGTTTTCCAAGGATATCGAGTCAGAAATGCAACGCACCCTCGTCCCCGAGACGTGCCGCGAAGTCATCAAGGACAAGAAGCTCAACGTCGTCAGCCGTCCGGAAATCGAAGACCTGAAGTACCAGCCCGGTCTTTCCCTGAGTTTCTCCACCGTGGTGGAACTCGCCCCGGAATTCAAACTCCCCGAGTACAAGGGGCTCGTCGTCAAGAAAGCCGACAAGGACGTGACCGATGAAGACGTGCAGAAAGCCATCGACAACATCCTCGATCAACACGCCGAATTCGTCGACGTCGACCCGCGCCCGCTGGTGAAGGACGACTTCGCCGTGATCAACTACAGCGCCATCTGCGAAGGCAAGGGCTTGAAGGAAATCCTGCCCCCCGCCGCCGCGTCGCTCGCCGAAAGCACCGATTTCTGGCTCTGGGTCAAGGACGAAGCGTTCCTGCCGAAGTTCGCGGACCAGTGCATCGGCCTGAACGTGGGTGAACGCCGCGACGTGAACGTCGAATTCCCCGCCGATTTCCGCCATGCGGAAGTGGCCGGCAAGAAGGCGACCTACACCGTCGAACTCAAGCAGATCAAGGCCCGCAAGCGCCCCGAACTGAACGACGCCTTCACGCAGGACCTCGCCAAGATCAACCTCGACGAATTCCGCACCAAGGTGCGCGAAAACCTCGTGGAACAGAAAAAACAGGCCGCCGAACGCGATGAAAAAGGCCAGCTCGTGGAAAAGCTCCTCTCCGGAGTCAGCTTCGACCTGCCGCCCTCCGTGGTCGCCGACGAAACCAACCAGACGGTCTATGACATCGTCTCCGAGAACCAGGCCCGCGGCATTCCCGTGAGCATGCTCGAGGAAAAGAAAGCCGAAATCTACGCCAACGCGACCAAAACCGCGCAGGAAAAGGTGAAATTGACTTTCGTAGCGCGCAAAATTGCCGATGAAGAGAAGATCACTGTAACGCAGGATGAGCTGTTCGGACGACTGCAATTCCTCGCGCAACAGCAACAGATGCCCATTGAACAGCTGATCAAGACGGTAAGCGAAAACGGTGCGATTGCGAACATCGAGGACCGCCTGCTTTTGGGCAAGGTGCTCGATTTCCTCTTGCAGAACGCCAAAGTCGAGTAGGCTTAATAGCATAAGGATTAAACCAAGCCATGCCCATCATCCCGAACCCCACGATCATCGAACGCGACGGACGGACCGAACGCGCCTACGATGTGTACTCCCGGTTGCTCAAAGACCGGATCATCTTTCTCGGCACGCCCATCAATGATGACGTTGCCAACATGATCATCGCCCAACTGCTTTTCCTGCAGACCGATGACCCCAAGAAAGACGTCCATCTTTACATCCACTCCCCGGGCGGATACGTGACGGCGGGCATGGCCATCTACGACACCATGCAGTTCCTCACCTGCGACGTGGCGACCTATTGCATCGGTCAGGCCGCGAGCATGGGTGCGGTTCTGCTGGCGGCGGGCACCAAGGGCAAGCGTTTCGCGCTGCCCAACGCCCGCATCATGATCCACCAGCCGCTCGGCGGCGCCCAGGGTCAGGCCGCGGACATCGCCATTCAAGCCAAGGAAATCCTGCGCACGAAAAAGCGCCTCAACGAAATCCTCGCCTCCCACACCGGGCAGACCGTGGACAAAGTGGAAAAGGACACCGACCGCGACAACTTCATGAGCGCCGACGAAGCCAAGGCGTACGGACTCGTCGACGATGTGGTGAAATCCCGCCGCGAAATCAAGTCCATCGCCCCGGAACTCGATAAGAAGTAATTCAAAAACATGGCACGCCCGGCCAATCTGACGATGTGCTCCTTCTGCGGCAAAAGCCACGCAGAAGTCAAAAAGCTCATCGCCGGGCCGGGCGTCTATATTTGCGATAGCTGCATCACGGTTTGTAAAAACATCCTCGATAAGGAAACCCGCGAGGAAAGCCGCCGCACCGGCGCCGAAGTCCGCCTCTCCAAACCAATGGAGATCCGCCGCGAACTCGACAATCACGTCATCGGCCAAGACCAAGCCAAGAAGACCCTCGCCGTCGCCGTTCACAATCATTACAAGCGCATCCTCGCCGGACAAAAGGATGCCGGCAAAACCGAGATTCCCATCAACACCGGCACCGCCAGCGATGTGGAAATCGAGAAGAGCAACATCCTGCTGATCGGCCCCACTGGCTCGGGCAAAACGCTCCTCGCCAAAACCCTGGCCCGCATCCTCGACGTCCCCTTTTGCATCGCCGATGCCACCACCATCACCGAAGCCGGTTACGTCGGCGAAGACGTGGAAACCATCGTACTGCGCCTGCTCCAAAACGCCGATTACGACGTGAAGCGCGCCGAGCTCGGCATCGTCTACATCGACGAGATCGACAAGATCGGCCGCAAGACGGACAACGTCTCGATCACACGCGACGTCTCCGGCGAAGGCGTCCAGCAAGGACTGCTCAAAATTCTCGAAGGCACCGTCTGCAACGTCCCACCCCAAGGCGGCCGCAAACATCCGCATCAGGAATACATCCAGATCAACACCGACCGCATTCTCTTTATCTGCGGCGGAGCGTTCGTCGGCCTCGACAAGATCATCCAGCGCCGCGTCGGCCGCAAGACACTCGGCTTTACCGGCGCCTCCGCCGACGCCACCCCGGAGGAAGTCAGCCACGCCGCGCTCCGTCAATGCGAACCGGAAGATCTCATCTCATTTGGTCTCATCCCTGAATTCATCGGCCGCCTGCCGGTCGTCTCCGCCCTCGATGAACTCACCGAGGAAGATCTGATCAATGTTCTGACCGAGCCGAAGAACGCGCTGATCAAGCAGTACACGAAACTTTTCGCGATGGAGAATGTCGGACTCACCTTCACCAAAGACGCCCTCAAAGCCCTTGCTCAAGACGCCATCCGCAAAGGCACCGGCGCCCGCGCCCTCCGCGCCCTGCTGGAGAAAGTCACTCTCGACCTCATGTACGAACTTCCCTCGCGCGACGACATCGCCGAAGTGACCATCAATCGCTCCGTCGTCGAAGGCAAAAAGGCACCCATCATCCGCCGCAAGCAGGACAAGGAAGCCGCCTAGCCAGCGTAACGCTGACTCCATAGCTGGTTTGCCCCAAATGGCCCGCATCAACTCCGCAGGAAATGCATCGCTGCAGCGGTCACGATAGCCGCCAGAATGGCCCCCAGAACAAACCACGCCCACGCGGGGAGGGGCCGACGCGGTTCCTTCACCACCAGATCCGGTGACGGCGTGGTGGCCGGGCCACCGGGAATGCGAACGCTCACAGGCGATCGTTTCACCACGGCGGAATCGGAGAGCTTGCCAGCCCGGACAACTTTTTTGGGCAATCCGGCCGGTTCGATCTGCGACGTCTCCGCCGCTTTCAGGGACTGGGGCCGCGACTCGACGACCACGCGGCGCACATCGGCCACGGTGGGCAATCCCCGCGTCGCGCGTCGCACGAGGTCCGGAGGAAGATCGATACGACTCGTCTCCATATTGGCCGGATTGGTGGCCGGTGTGGGATCGACCACGTCGAATAAATTCATGCGGAATCGGTATTCCCCGAAACGCAGGATATCATGGTGCTTAAGCTGAACCTGCGTCACGCGCTCGCCGTTGACGTAGCTGCCATACTCGGACCCGTTGTCATGGAGATAATACTGGCCCTCATCGAGATAGATGGTGGCATGCTCGGGAGCAATCTGGCTGCTCGGCAGTTGCAGGCTGGAATCGCTGTTTCGGCCAATGGTGAAGGCCGCTTTGCCCAAGGGGTAAGCAACATTCTGGGAATCCTCAGCAATGTACACCAGCGAAGGCATAAATTCGAATCTGTTTAATTTCGCACCAACTAGAACATGAACAAACCCCAAACAATGGCGGCTATTTCCATTCCCGCAATACATTTCTACCACAGGGTAGGATGGAATGCGAGCTGGGTTAGGTTACTCCAAAATGAACACGCGCGTGCCAATGACGGCATAATCGAAAAGCTGGACCATGTCGGCATTGCGTAAACGGATGCAGCCATGGCTTCCCGGCGTGCCGATTTGCGATTCGTGATTGGTGCCGTGAAAATAGATGTAGCGTTGTTGCGTGTTGGCATTATGCGGCTCCAGCCCGCGAAGCCACAGGATGCGGGTGAGCACCAGATCCTCGCTGACGATGGGGGAGTTCGGCGTCCAGACAACCCCGGTCGGCACCCGGGATTGAAATACCGTACCCAGCGGAGCACCGTCTCCGACCTTTTCGATCACCTCGAACCAGCCGCGCGGCGTGCGCAGACTGCCCTCCTGCTCGCCCAGTCCGTAGCGCGAAGTGCTCACATCGGTTTCCCAGAGCAGCGAACCCGTCTCGGTGATCACCCGCACTTTCTGCGCGGGAACATCGACGTAGAAATGACGGTTGCTCGTAAAGTCAGGAGAAGCACTCATTGCGGGACTTTCCAAAATCAATACTCGTTAATCCGGTCCACCATCTTGCGGAAGCGGCCAAAGCTGATCCGGTCAAAATCAACACACAGCCGAGGCAGATGCGCGAGTTCCGGTTCGTTCGCTTCCGCCGGATGCGGTTCCGACATGTAGACCCGTCCATCGGGTACAATAATATCGGCGAAGTCATGTTTCAAGGAGACGAGCGCCTCCTCCGGCAGAGCGCGCAGGACGCGAACAACGAGCAAGTCGCCGACGAAGCGGTACGAGTGGAAATTGTGGTAGAAATGGACAATCTCGTGGCAGGCATCCTCCACATCATCCGTGATCTTGAACAGGTCGAAGTCCCACGGCGAAATCCAGCCGTCGCGCAGCAAATGCTCGCGAAGATAATGCTCGAACGTGCGCCAGAAATTGCCGCCGGGTGCATCGATGAAGACAACCGGCATGAGCCGACCCTTGCCGGTTTGCAGCAGGGTGAGCGCTTCGAAGCCCTCATCCATCGTGCCGAATCCTCCGGGAAAAAGGGCGATGGCGTGTGTCTGGCGGACAAAGTTCAGTTTGCGGGTGAAAAAGTAGCGGAAGTTGATCAGCTTCGGATCGCCGTCGATCGTCGGATTCGGCTTCTGCTCGAAGGGCAACCGGATGTTCAGCCCAAAGCTATGCTCGCGTCCGGCTCCGGCTTGCGCCGCCCCCATGATCCCCCCGCCGCCACCGGTGATGGTCATGAAGTTATTTTTCGTCATCAACTCCGTGAAATCATGCGCGGCCTTGTATTCCGCCGTGGTGGGGTACGTCCGGGCGGAGCCGAAGACGGTCACCTTCTTGACGTTGTCGAAAGGAGTGAAAATCTTGTGCGCATAGCGCATCTCCTTCAGTGAGTTATTAAAGAGCCGCAGATCAGCGGTAGAGGGCTTTTGCTGGGCCAATTTCAGCACAGAAACGACCATTTCGAAGAAATCCTGGCTGTGTCCTTCCACGCCCCAATCGCGTAAAAGTTCGCGGATACGCTTATCCATCTCGGCATTGCCAGTAGAATACGGTAAATTTTTACTTGGCGTCACAGGCCGCAAAGTGCCACTTTCACTACGCGATGGCAAATCTAATAGACGCTCTGGAAGATCGGATTCTGATTGGGGATGGTGCGACGGGGACATACCTGTACTCGCTCGGCATCGGGTCTGACCATTGTCTGGAGGAAGCCAACCTCCAACAACCAGAACTGGTCACCCGGGTCTATGAAGAATATATCGGCGCGGGCGCTCATATCATTGAGACCAATAGCTTTGGCGCGAACAAATTCCGCCTCTCCCGGTTCGGCCTCGAAGACAAGGTCAACGAGATCAACTGGCGCGCGGCCCGTCTCGCCGTCGACGCCGCGAAGGGCAAGAACGTGTTCGTCGGAGGCTCCGTCGGCCCCCTCTCCCTGCGTCCGACCGATCCGCCCCTGAGCGAGAGCGACCGCAAGGCCTTCTTCCGCGAGCAAATCGGCGCGCTGCTGGATGGTGGCGTGAATTACATCTCGCTGGAAACGTTCACCGATCTCTCCGAACTGCTGCTCGCGCTCGACGTCTTCCAGAATCTGTCCAACATCCCGGTCTGCACCGCCCTCGCCGTCAGCGAGGAAGGCCGCCTCGCCTCGGGTCAAGACCTCGCCACCGCGTGGAAAAAACTGCGCGAAGCCGGAGCCGACATCGTCGGCATCAACGGCACGGTCGGCATTCAGGCCAGTCTCTATCTCCTCTCCGGCATCGAAGTCGGTATCGACGACCGCATCGCCGTTTATCCCAACGCGGGCAAGCCGGCCTTCTATGAGGGCCGCTTCAACTACGAAGCGAGCCCCGAATACTTTGCAGAAAATCTGCCCCGCTTCGTCGCGGAAGGAGCCAACCTCATCGGTGGCGATTACGGCACCACGCCCGCGCACATTGCCGCACTCGCCGAAGCTGCCAAGGAATTGAAACCGGTGCGCCAGAAAGCCGCGCGGACGAAATCGCGTGTGACCGTCACCGGCAAGACCGCCGCTCCCGCCACTGTGGAGAGCGAGGAAGAATCACTGCTCGATCAGGTGAAGCACAAGGTCGTCAGCATCGTCGAACTCGATTCGCCCAAGACGCTCTCGATGGACAAGTTCCTCACGGGCGCGCAAGCCCTCAAGGACGCCGGAGCCGCCGCCGTCACCCTCGCCGACAACTCCCTCGCCATCCTGCGTGTGAGCAATTTCGCCGCCGCCGTGCTGCTCCGCGAAAAAGTGGGCATCACGCCCTTGCTTCACCTCGCCTGCCGCGATCGCAATCTCCTCGGCATCCAGTCCGAACTCATGGGCATCGGCATCCTCGGCTTCCGCCACATCCTCGCGATCAGTGGCGATCCCGCCAAAGTGGGCGATCATCCGGGAGCCACCTCGGTTTACGATGTGAACTCGGTGGGCCTGATCAAATTGATCGCCGGAATGAATCGCGGTGTGAATGCCGTCGGCAAGGGGCTCAACGGCCAGACGAAGTTCGTGATCGGCTGCGCCTTCAACCCGAACGCCCTCAACTTCGACTCGCAGGTCAAAAAGCTGGAGATGAAAATCGCCGCCGGCGCGCAATACGTCATGACACAACCGGTCTTCGATCCCGCCCTCGCGAAGATGACCGCGCAACGGCTCAAGCCGCTCGGCGTCCCGGTCTTCATCGGCGTCATGCCGCTGCTCCACTCCCGCAACGCCGAATTCCTGCACAACGAAGTGCCCGGCATCAAGATTCCCGAGAATGTCCGCGAGCGGCTCCGCGCGGCGGATGAAAAAGACGGCCCCGCCATCGGTCTCGAACTCGCCCGGGAAATCCGCCAGACGGTGCTCGAGCACTTCAACGGCATCTATCTCATCACACCGTTCCTGCGGTATGAGCTCAGCCTCGAACTTCTCTAAAAGTTGTTCTCGATCGCCCCTGCAATTCACTCCCGGGAGTGCATCCGGTACCAAGCCGCCTCGGCAAACACACCGAACGAGGACGAAACACTCCTCCAATCGGTGCGCCGCACGAGGCGCTGGAAAATTTCCGCCGCATTACCTTCTACCCCGCCTTCCTTGGGGGTGAGAAAGATGATCCACGCCGCACAAACCGGCTCGCGCAGCGATTTGATTTCCAGAGTGCGCCCCTTGTTGTTCCAGAGCTTGAATTGTTTTTGCGCCAGTTGCGTCGCTTCGTCCGAACTTTTTTGAGCCGTCCAAATCTCATTCAGCGCCCGCCAGTCGGCATTGAACGGCACCGATGTCCAATCCGTCGCCATGGTATTCTCCGCCAGCTGCGGCAGCACCGTTCGCGCATTGGATTGGAGTGTTTGCAAATAAATTCCACGAACGACCGGATCGGTTTCCATGTCGTACAAATCCCGGATCATCGCCTGCGAATTGATGAAAATCCACAACTGCTGCTTCGACAACATCGGCAACAACGCAAAGTCGCCCGCCATCGCTTCCCCCACGATTTGCAATCGAGTCTTGTCGCTGCCCGGCGGTTTTTCTTCCCGCACCTTGTCATACTCTGCCCGCCAACGCGCATCGCCAGTCAGTTCAAACAACGCCCGCGTCACAAACAGCAACCGGCTCGCCGCGCGGTAATCCGCTCCGCCGAAACCGCCGCGAAATTGTCCCGGCGGCAACTCACCCACCGGACTGCACGGCAGCATCCAGCGCTGGGCTTTCAATGCCGTGGCCACTTCCACCATCTTCGCCGTCACACGTTCCTTCTCTGCCGCGTCGGCCATACCGGACCGGACGTAGCACCAGAGACCGTAAAACCACGGCCCCGTTTGATCGTCCGAACCCAGCCCGTAGTGACTGCGTCCGTCCGCGAGCACAAAGCGCGCGACAAATCCCGGAGTATTTCCCACCGACGCGCATTGCATCAATCCTGAAACCAAACGCTGCGCCTTGGCCTTGTCCTCCGCAGCATTCGTCAGCTGCCACCGACGGCAAATACCGTCCAGATACAGCCCGGTAAAGAAGGCTCCGTTCTCGACCGGTGCCCACCACGAGACCGCATTCGGCTTTCCCTCGGCACATTCCTCGGCAGTTGGAAAACCCTTCTCGCCCCCCTCGGGCACGTAATCGAGCACGAGGCCGTTGGAATAAACAAAGCGCTTCCAGTTATCCTCGTGCAGCACCTCCACCTCGCGGGGAACGTCTTTTGCACCGCTCACCGAAATTTGTAACAAGCAAAGTAAACTCAGCCACATGATACGACTTCCATGCATGGGGTATTCTCTTGGTTATCTACTACAGATCAGGTTCCCACCGTTTGTCCGTAGCGGGGATGAGATCCTTGAAACTCTCCACGTGGCCATCCGCAAAAAGATAATTCGCAGAAGGACCGGGATGACGGCGGGTGACGGGACCGCCGCTGATCGGCGAATAGGCGTCGGCGTTGGCGGAAATCTCAGCGATGATAATCGTGGTGGACTGCGGAATTGTCAGTCGGCTGTAACGCCAGATTCGCCCGGAGTTCGACGTCATGAAATTATTCTCGGCGTAGGACGCATCGCGCACGGTCACCTGCTTCAGCGAGGGGCAGATCAGAACGCCCGCCGCGCGCGGCAGGGGCGACATCCCCATGGAATTTTCCGGCAACCCCAGATAACTCTTGAGCTGCCACATCCAGGTCAAGTTCACCGTGTTCATGCTGTCGCCAAACGCGGCGGGATAACGCTCGTTGTTGTCGCTGGCAAACAAATTCATGACCACCCCGATTTGCTTCAGATTGGAGGCGCATTTCGTCTGCCGCGTCATCTCCATGGCCTTTTTCAACATGGGCAACAGCGCCGCCATCAAGACCCCAATGATCGCGACAACCACCAACAACTCGGTCAACGTGAAGGCATTCCTTTTTTTGCGGTGGACGATCTCGTTCATAACATCACTCCACGACCAGCTCGTATTGAAAAATCGGATGGGGCTCTTCCGTTGTGTTCAACTGGATTTTGATTTGATCCGGCGTGACTTGAACCGGCACTTCCTTGAGTCGATCGCCATTGAACGCCAGCGCCCAGAGTCGCACCTTCGCATTCTTCGCCATGGGACGCCGCAGCACGATCTCGGCCCGGATCGATTTCGCGAGAATCGGAAAGGACCCCAGCTCCTTGAGCACCTTGCGGTTCTTGTCGGTGAACACCGCGCCGCTATTAATCGCGTCCCCGACGCTCAGGATCAACAGACGTTTGCTCTCAACCAGCGGCACCGCATCGAGCGATCCGACAAAGAAGCTCGCTGACTCACCCTGATTGGCGATGTCCACCTCCTTCAATTTGACCGGGGCGCTGCCCATCGGAAGCGCTGCCGCCTGACTGCGCGGCGTGTCGACGGTCATGATCTTCCGCGTCGTATCGAGCGTGAGCTGTCCCGTGTCGCTCTGGAAAATTCCGGCGGCAGCGTCGGTGCGATTCGACGCGGGAAGCAGCTTCCGTTTCTTCAACGCCTCCACCATGGCCACGACGTTCGGCGTTTCCTTCGCCTCGGGATCATCCTCCCAAACGAGTGCCTGTGCCGTGGGATGAATCCGCAACGACGCGTCCACCTGGATCGGAGCTCCGGTTAATGAGGAGGAAAAACTCACCACGCGAATGCCGGAGTGCAGCAACAGCGTGAGTCGGCGTATCGCCAATGGCATGTAACCATCGCCGCCCCAGCGGGAGAAAACGCCCTCGGGATCAATCTTCACTTCCACCGTGTGCGTCGAGGGCGATACGTCGCCACGAGCGAAAAGCAGGACCGCCATGCGTTCCGCGATTTTTTCGGGCGGGTCGTGCGGAATCTTGAACGGCCGCAACGTCGTCCTCGCCTGCAAATGAATCGGCTCGTGCGAATGATTCAACATCTGCCAGCCTTGCAACGCTCCATACGCCGGAGCGGACAAGCCCGCCTCATACCGCCATTGGTTCCAGTACGGATAACCCCACTCGGTCACGATGAACGGACGATCCAGTTGCTGCACTTCATTCGCCCACGAGACATAGGCCATGCCCATGGACGCGGCACTTTCGTTCGCCATCGTGGAGCCTGCACTGATATAAGCTGACGGATGATCGTGGTAAGAATGCGTCTCCACCATCGGCAGAGCAGAACGGGTCAGATTATTCCCGAAGGCTACGCCGACGTTGTAATCCTGGATCAGCGCGTGCGTGCCGATTTTTTGAATCTCGCTTTTCATCCACCTCAGCAACTCCAGCTCGGTATCGACAATGAACCGCTGCAAGTCGGCCGTCGCCGGAGCAACGCCTTCGCGGGCCGGGAACGGAATCGCTGCGAAATCCGCGTACGGCGTGGCAAGGCGCCACGCTTTATTCAAGGCCTCGATCGTCTGGTAGCGTTTCTGCAGCCACGTGCGGAAAGGACCGATCAAACCCAACTCCTGCTCGCGATTCTTGTTATAGTGCGTGAGGGAAAAATGAATGCCCGCCTCGTTGCGCAGACCGAAAATGATCACTTGCGGATCATCCTTGAGCGCCATCCCCGTGTAAGGATTCACATGCTCCAGCAACAGCCGCGCCCCCTTGGCCCAATGCTCGCGCGCCGCTGGCTCCCAGTACATCCGCCCGGTGAGATTCACCTTCCGGCCTTCGGGTCCCCACGCTTTTCCGCGCACCTTGTTGCCGTAGTAAGAATACCAGATCGAGGAAATATCGACGTAAAGATACACCCCCTGCTTCTTCAATTCCGCCGCGAGCCGATCCCAGCGCTGGAATTGCTTCGGATTCGGCACGTGATCGGTATCGGTGTCGATCATCAACATCAGATCGAGATAATGCGCGCGGAAACAATTATATCCCGCGAGCCGCACCTGCTTCGCGTACTCAGCGATCTCCTCCGGAGTTTCCGGAGCCCAATATTCCATCGGGTTCGAACAGGAGAAAAAGCGCACCGGCTTGCCCGGCTGCTTTTCAAAGACGAATTGACCCGCCGCGTTGATCTGCAGCTTGCCATGCTTGCCCGCCGGACCGGGCTCGACCAGATTGGAAAAATCGAGCGCGCTCCCTTCCTTGACCAGCAAATCCTCGAGAACGACCGGCTTCCAGCCTTCCGCCGCAGAGGGTGACCACTCCGGCGCGGCATTCACCGCCAGACTGCGTAGTCCGAGCAGCAAGACACCCGACAACAAGCCAACCCGGCAATGGGACATCGTCAAATACATGACAATCTTTCACTCAAAATCAAACGACCTTATTCCCACGCCACGCACAAACTACACGAGGCGTTGCCGGCGATGATAGACAACTCCAAGCAGGAAACCACTCATCAGCAACCCCGCCGTCGCTGGCTCGGGAATGGTGGAAATGGAAACATTGTCGAAATCGACTGTCACCATGTCGCCGTTGCCGGTGACCAGGCTCAAATAATTCGAAGGCGTCGTCGTTCCATCCCAGGCCATTTGTAAACCGGTCAAATCAAACGCCACCGTTCCTTTGCTGCCCGTGACGGTGGCGCTGGTATAGGTGTGAGAGAAAGGATCCACCGTGAAATTGAAGGTGACCCATTCCCCCAAGCCAGCAGTCACGCTCGATGTGAGAACGTTTTTAGCAGTGAGCGCCGTGCCGTTCCATCCCTGGATATAGTAATACTGATTGCCCCCAGCCGACCCGTCATAGCCGAACTTCAACCAAGAAGAATTATTGCCAAAGGTCTGGGCTCCAAATTGAACCTGTACCTGCTGTCCTGAGGTGGGCGTTCCCACGGACTGCACGTTCATGGCCAGCGAGAAGGAAAACGTCGACGTGAGCAGCGAAGCGGCATTGGCCACTTGAATGTTCGCCCCGCGGGCGGCCGTTCCATCGCTGGCAATGCGGAGCGAAGTGGATCCCGCTTGACCCGTTGGCGAAGAAAAGATGACGCCCGTGGGAGGCGTCGTCCAGATCGAGGTCCATGTCCCGCCCAATGACGTATCCTGTTTACCGATGACATCTCCGCCCGCTGTGTAATTGCCGTTGGTCGTCGGCTCAAAGCCGCTGGAGATCGTCGCCGCAGAGAGCGAACCCGCCAGGAGGCAGCTTGCGGTGGAAACAAGAGCCAGCTGCTTCCAAAGGGACTTGACTGACAGGGAATGTAGGATCGTTTTCATAGGAGGATGGAGGGTGGATGTTAAGTGGATATAAATCAGGAGGCGCTGCTTTCTCGAATCACAATTTCCCCACGTACCCGGCTCTGCAGCGCGGGCCGGGACTGCTGGTTCACGGCTGCGTCCAAAATCTCAAAAGCTTTTTCGCCCATTCGCTCGAACGGGACATGGTAGGATGTCAAACCCGGCTTCCCACCCCCCGGCACCGCCAGATCATCAATACCGGTCACTTTCAGATCCGCTGGCACGGACAATCCCAGTTCGCTCGCCGCGCCCATCAATCCATGTGCCACGGAATCCTGCGAGCAAACCACGCCCTCGATCCCCCGCACACGTTGCAAATAGGCGCGGGCTTGTGTCGTGGGTTCGCGCAAAGGCTGGGCGTAATCGGAATGACAATCCGCCCCGAGCATCACCCACGCCTCCGCCTTCGCCAGCCCCGCTTCCTCGAGCGCCCAGAGATAACCGTTGTAGCGGTCCAGCACCGAAGTCGCGAAGGATTGATTGGCAAAAAAACCGATGCGCGTAAGCCCTTGGTCGAGCAGGTGACGGGTCATCGTATAGCCCGCATGAAAATTATCCACCACCACTGAGGGGCAATGCATGCCCGATAAAATCAGATCGACCAACACAATCGGCGTCTTCGATTCGAGCAACATCCGGCAGAATCGAATCTGCCCCTCCGGCGACGCCACGAGGGGGTATATGACCGCGCCCCGTACATCCAACTCCAGCAACCGGAGCAAGCTCTCCGCCTCTTTTTCGTAGTCACTCTCCGCCGAAAGCGTAATCACCCGCCGCTGTTGCACCCGCGCCGTGGATTGAAATCCCTTCGCGGTGCGCCAGATGCCGTCATGCGCTTCACTCTCGCCGGGATAGATGAACGCATAAGCATTGAGCCGGGCGGCCGGAGATCCGGATGGCAACGCATTCTGAATAACCCGCGTGCCGCTGCGCCGCCGCCTCTCCACTAATCCACCATGAACCAAGTGCTCAATCGCTTTGCCTACGATGGAACGTCCACACTCGAATTCTCGACAAAGCTCCTGCTCCGAGGGAATTAAACAGTTAATTGGCCATTTTCCGCTCAGTATACGACTTTCCATCTCCTTATAAACCATCTCAGGCTTAGATAAAGCAGTTGAAAAGACCATAAAACATACATAATACGATTATCGCATTTAAATCAAGCGCAATCTTAAATGGCTATAATCGGCCTCCATACTTTTTCGCGCCGACTATTGGACTCTTCTTGACGTCTGGAACTCGGACGAGTGTGCTGGCAGTTGCATCAGCCTCCCCCTCATGAAAACCCGCCCCATTGCCGGACAAGAGAGTTGGACCTTCGGCACCAGCACCGTTACCGCCGCCCTCACCCAACAAGGAGGCCATCTCGGCCCGATCCGCTTTCGACTCGGCCGGCGCTGGATTGCCCCGATGGATCTGGCCCCGTGGGCCGAGGAAAAACTTCCGGCCAATACCCCACCGATTCTGCGCTCCCTGCGCGGCGATTTTTTCTGCATGCCCTTCGGCGGCAACGACACCCCTTGGCGCGGCGAGCAGCATCCCGCTCATGGCGACACCGCGAACGCCAAATGGAAATTGCTATCCGCCACCACAAACCGGATCCATCTCGCCCAGAACAACTCCGTCCGCCCCGGTCGAGTGGACAAGATCATCTCCCTCGTCGATGGGCAGACCGCCGTCTATGAGCAGCACGTGATCTCCGGCATGCGCGGGCCGATGGCATTGGGTCATCACGCCATTCTGCAATTGGAATCCGAAGGCGCGGGCCGCGTGAGCGTCAGCCCCTTCCACTTCGGCGCGACCTGCCCCAAGCCCTTCGAAAATCCCGCGTATGGCGGCTATTCCATCCTGCAACCCGGAGCCCGATTCAAATCCCTCAGCCGCATACCGCAGACCAACGGCCAATTCGCCGACCTCACCACCTACCCAGCCCGCCCCGGTTACGAAGACCTCGTCTTGATGGCCACCACCCCGAACCAACCCTTCGGCTGGACCGCTGTCGTCGTGGCGGAAAAAAACTATGTCTGGTTCGCGCTGAAAGATCCGCGCGTCCTGCCCTCGACCGTCTTCTGGATGTCGAACGGCGGCCGCCACTACGCCCCGTGGAATGGACGTCACCGTCACGCCATCGGCGTGGAGGAAGTCTGTTCCTATTTCCATTACGGTCTGGCCGAGTCCGTTCGCCCCAATGAACTGAACCGCGCCGGAGTCCCCACCCACGCCAAGCTCGACCCGAAACGCCCCACCGCCATTAATTACATCATGGCCGTCGCGGCGATTCCCCGTGGGTTCGACATCGTGAAAACAATCAAGCCCGCCCGCGACAACCAGTCCGTGACCCTCACCGCGAAGTCCGGCAAACAGGTCACCTGCCCGCTGAACGTCGCCTTCCTCCACTCCCAAGCGGCCTGATTCTCCGCCAACGTTTTCCCTGTACGGAGCGCGGACACTCCCCGCGTCGCACCAACCCGCCCTTGACAAGTCATGATCGAATCGATTAGATACGATCATGTTCGCTCACGAACGTCACCAGGCCATTCAGCAACTCCTCTCAAAAAAGCGGCGGCTCTCCGTCGCCGCACTGCAGCGGGAACTCAAGGTTTCCTCCGCCACCCTGCGCCGGGATTTGACCGAGCTTGAAAACGACAACCTCGTCGTGCGCGTCCACGGCGGCGTCGTCCATCCCTCCGCGCTGCGAAGCGAACCCACCTTCACCCAAAAGGGCGCCCGCTCCATGGCGGCCAAACGCGCCATCGCCCGCGCCACCGCCGAACTGATCCCCGACGGCGCCACGCTCTTCATTGACGCCGGTACCACCTGCCTCGAAGTCGCCCGGCTGCTGCTCACGCGCCGCGATCTCACCCTGATCACCAACTCCGTCCCGCTGCTCGGACTCGCCACGACCGAACACGCCGCGACCGTCATCGGGCTCGGCGGCGAATTGCGCGCTGTCTCCGGCGCTCTGACCGGCTCTCTGGCGCTCTCATGGCTCGCCTCCGTCCACGCCGACATCGCCATCGTCGCGGCGTCCGGTTTGTCGCTTGAGGACGGCGCCAGCACGACCGAACTCGCCGAATCCGCAATGAAACAACAATTTCTGGCCCGCTCAACCAAGCGCATTCTCGTCGCCGACAGCAGCAAGTGGAATGTCCCCAGCACCGCAAAGTTTGCCGACTGGAACAGCTTCGACACGTGGGTGACCGATGCCACGCTCACCCCTCGCGAACGCGCCGCCCTGTCCCGTCATCACCTTCACCTCATCCAGGTCAAAAATGAAGCGCAGTGAAATCAACCGTCTTGTCCACGCCGCCAACATCTGCTTCGTCAACCACGGCTGGTCGCTGCCTCCGCACCCGCGCTGGGATGTGACCGATTTCGGCTTGGGCCGCTGGCGCGAAAACGCGCTCGTACTGGTCAACCTCGCCGAGGAACCGGAGTATTGCGAAAAGCTCATGTACGCGCAGCGCGACATGACCACACCTGCCCATTGTCACCGCCAAAAAAAAGAAGACATCATCTCGCGCTGGGGCGTGCTGCGGGTAAGAGTCTGGGCGGGCGTCCCCGCCGAAAGCGGCACGCGTGAATTCCAGATTCAAGTGAATGGCGCCCTGCAAACCATCGCCTCCGGCTCCACCATTGATCTCCCCGCCGGATCGCGCGTCACGCTCGTTCCGGGCGTCTACCATGAATTTTTCCCGGTCTCGGACGAATGCATCATCGGCGAAGTCTCCACCGCGAATGACGACGCGCATGACAATTTTTTCGTGAATCCCGACATCGGCCGTTATCCTCACGTGGACGAAGACGAGCCCGCGCAAGTGCGCCTGCTCAGCGACAAGGCCTGACCATGAGCTCCCAGGATTCCCTCCATTGGCTCGCCTCCCGGCTGCGCGCCGTCGCGGATTCGATTCCGCAACAGCGGGTCGTCGCCGGTTTCGACGGCTTCGTCGACGAGATCATCTCCGTCGTGCAGGAGCGCAAAAATTTAACCGACTGGAAACCGGTCAGCGACATCCCTGCGTTCAACGCGCTCATCGCGAAGGCGGCAGGCCACAGCAGTCTCCGCGAAATCGTGATCAACCGCCTCGACGCGGGCGGCTGCGCGGTCAACTTCGCCGACGGCATAGCGGAACTCGGTGTCAGCGTGGATTGCTTCGCCACGATGGGCACGCCGCGCCACCCCGCCTTCGATGACCTCGCCCGCAAGCTGCACGGGTGCCACTCCTGGGGCCGCGAATATGGCCGCACCCTCGCCTTCGAGTTCAACGACGGCAAGCTCATGTATAGTGCCGTCGCGCAACTCGCGGAGTTCGACACCGCCCTGCTCGATCGCGTCCTGAGCGACGGCACTTACCTCAATGCCTGTCAGCAGGCGCGCGTCATCGCGTTGACCGATTGGACCCTCTACCCGCACATGACCGCCTGCTGGCGCGCGCTGCAGGAACAAGTTTATTCCAAGCTCACGCATCAGCCCGCGTTCTTTATTGATCTCGTCGATCCCTCCACGCGCTCCGATGCCGACATTCGCGCCATGCTTGAAGTCCTTTCGGGATTCGAAGCCCATGGCAAAACCGTGCTCGGCCTGAACGGAAACGAAGCCAACATTCTCTCGCGCCTGCTCGATCTGAACCTCACCGGCACCGACATCGCCGAGGTCAAAAAGCAAGCCGTCGCCTTGCGCGAACGGCTCGCACTCGCCCAGATCGTCATTCACCACCGCAAATTCGCCGTCGTGGCGGACGCCTCGGGAGTCCACCACGCGCACGGCCCTTTCTGCGCCGCACCGAAGAAAAGCACCGGGGCCGGGGACCGCTTCAACGCCGGATATTGTCTCGGCTTGCTGCTCGAACTGGACCCCGTTTCCTGTCTGAACCTCGCCGCCGCTGTGACCGGCTTTTTCGTGCGCCAGGGCCGCAGCGCCACGCTGGCCGAATTGATTCCCTTTATTGAAAACTGGGCGAAGGGCAATCCCGACGCCCTCACCCTCTGACTTCACACCCTCCCTTCCCATGCAAAAAAGCCTCGACACCAAAATCGCCGACATCCGCGCGAATCCCTCCACCAGCAAAGCCTTCATCATCGCCGACGCCAAGGACGCCGACATGGCCCTCGGCATCACCGCCCCCGGCCATCGCCGTCCGCAGAATCCCGAGCGGGTGATGAAATCGGAAATCCACTGGAAGACCCTCGAAGAATACCGCCAACAAATTCGCGACGTCGTGCAGCAAGGCCTCATCGACATCATGCTCTGCTCCGCCTCGAACATCGAGCAGCTCGCCATCCGCGAAAAACTTTTCGCCAACAATCACATCACTCCCGCCGCTCGCGCCAACGACACCACCGACATCTGGGTCGTACGCGGTGGCCAATACGTCAGCGTGCCGTCGCGCCCGTTCCGCTCCGCCACGCTCGACCACATCCGGTGCGGCGAGATTGATTGCGATCCCTCCGCTCCCGTGCTCGGGGCCGATCTGGGACTTTATTCCGTGACGTTCACGAACGATCTCCACCGCGATTACGAGACATTGACCGAGTTCAAGGAATTCCGCGAAGAAGCCGAGCGCAAGAATTTCCGCTACTTCCTCGAAGTGTTCGATCCGAACGTCGATGCGGGCATTCCCCCGGAAAAACTTCCCTCCTTCATCAACGACCACATCATTCGCAGCCTCGCCGGCGTCACGCAAAAAGGCCGTCCCCTCTTCCTGAAGATCGTCTACCACGGGCCGCAGGCGATGGAGGAACTCGCCGCGTACGATCCGCAAATGGTCGTGGGCATTCTCGGCGGTTCTGCCGGGACGACCTACGACGCCTTCAAGCTCATCGCCGAAGCGCAGAAGTACGGCGCGCGCGTGGCCTTGTTCGGACGCAAGATCAACTACTCCGAGCACCCGCTCTCCTTCATCGAAATGCTGCGCCGCATCGTCGAGCACCAGATCACGCCCGAGGAAGCCGTCAAGGCCTACCACGATTTGCTCCAGAAATTCTCCCTCACGCCGCACCGTCCGCTCGCGGAGGATATGCAGCTCACCACCGGCATCATGAGCTACGGGGGCAGCGGCACGACCGTTTCCATTCCCGCCGCCATCCCGAGCGCCACGGGCACGAAATCGAAAACCCCGGAAAAGTCAGCCGCACCGGTCAACGTCACATCCAATTCTCGCCTGAACCAGCAGTTGCAAAATATCCGCAAGCGGTTGGGCGAATAAACCTCGCCCGTCACATCAACGTCCTCGCTCACAGCGAGCGCAGTAGCGACTCCAGTGCCGCGCGGCGATCCGCGTCGCTGGCTGGCAGCGGCCGGGTCCATTCGCGACTCTCCCGGAAGAGCGTTGGGCGCAGTCGCACATGAATGAGATCGTGCTCGTCATCGAACCAGATGCGGGCCTTTTCCTCCCGGTCAAACGGACGCGAAAGCCAGCGATCGAACGCCTGATCATTCTCGAAGCGCGTCACCCGCACCGACGCACTCTCCGGCAGCGTCAACGCCGTCACGCCATCGCGCGTCGTCGATTCCGCATAGAGTCCGATCTCGATCCCGGACGGGCTTGGCCACGAGGCAAAAATCAACACCACGCACAGCACTGCCAAGGCCGCCCCGCTCAGTCCTTGACCCCACGTCGTGCGCAGCCAGTTCCAGCCCGCGAAACGAGTCGCCGCTTCCGGTTTCGCTTCTTCTTTCTGGAAATGTAATCGAACGGCGGAGCGCAGTTGGTTCAAGCGATGCGCGGGCAATTCCGCCGGAGGCGCTTCCAGCGACGAGGCCAGCGGTAGCGTGGCGCGCGTGAGCTCCAACGCCGCGCGCAAGTCTTCCAACTCCGCCTGCCGGGCCGGTTCCTCCTTCAGGCCACGCTCCAACGCGGCATTCTCCTCCGGGGAAATTTCGCCGGAGAGCGCCTTCAGGGCCAGATGCTGGAATTCGTCGTCGTGCATATCTTGCTACTCTATCATCGCCAATGGGCCGTAATTTCTTTCAACAAAAGGGGATTTTTTTCAATGCGCAACCGGATCTTTTTCAAGCCCCGGGCCAAATGCACGCCCACCGTGCCAATGGGGAGCCGATGCCGCGCTGCGAGTTCCTTATAGGAAATGCCGTCGACCACAAACTCGCGAATCAGTTGCGGCGCGGGCGGTTCGAGCTCACTCATGGCGTCGCCCAACAGGGCCGCGAGTTCGCGTAATTCCGTGGGTTGCAGGTTCGCAATCAAATCGGCGGGTTCGAATAAACCGTCCGTCTTTTCCCGCAAAAATTCCAGACTCTCCGTCTGGCCGCTCCCGCGCTTTTCCGCGGTCAATTTACGCTTCTCGGAAATCGCCCGACGTCCCGCAATCGTCACCGCCAGCGCCCGCAAATCCTCCCACGTCTCCAGTTCACCCACCTTGGGTACCAGCTGCGTCAACGCCTCCATGGCCACATCCTCCGCCTCGCTCGCGGTCAAGCCCGCGAGCGGATGTTGCGCCGCAGCCAGGACACAGGGATAGAGACGGCGAAAAGCGTCATCCCAGGCGGATTCACTCCCCGCCTGCAACGCTTTCAGCAAAGACGCCTCGCTCCACATCGTTCCCCCATCCTTCATAAAAACAGCTTCACTGGCAAGTGCACTCGCCCTCGATAGCTCCTTCCTCACAGGCTCTTAGACGCTTGAAACCCGGCTATTTGTCCCGATGATGACGAAACCCCACCCATGCCGCCCCGCTTGCTCCTTCTTCTCTTGCTGCTCGCGCTCGTCCCGGGGCTGATGTGGGCACAAAGTCCCTCGACCACCCCACCTTCAGTCATCGACTGGACCAAGCGCTTTGAGCTGGCCAAAGAGCAGATGCAAACCGGCAAGGTCGAGGAGTCTCTCGCGCTCGGCCGGGAAACCGTCGCTCTGGCCGAACAACAATTCGGCGCCCACGATCCCAGCACGACAACCACGGCCCGCTACGAATTGGCTCAACTCTATTTGCGTTGCCACCGTTTTCCCGAAGCGGAGAAATGCCTGACCGAAGTCGTCTCGGCCCGCGAGCAAGCGCATGGCCCGGAGGACTTGCGCGTGGGCGAGGCATTGTACGATCTCGCCTGGTTTTATTCCAACATGTCGAGCTACGCGAAGGCGGAACCGCTCTTTCTGCGCGTGCTGGCGATTGATGAGAAACAGGTGGGGCGGCGTCACCCGCGCACCGCGCTGGCCTTGAACAGTCTCGGTGTTTTGAACGAGAACAAGGGCAACTACACCGCCGCCGAGAATTATTTTCTGGAAGCCATCGCCATCCAGAAGGAAACCCTCGGCCCTGATACCGCCACGAGCGCCACCACGCTCAACAATCTTGCGACCCTTTACTGGGTGCGCGGGGACTACCAGCAGGCGGAACATTATTTCTCGCAGGCCCTCGCCATTCGCGAACGGGTCAAGGGCCGCGGCTCGCTCGCCACCGCCACCACGGTCAATAACCTCGCCTTGGTGTATCTCGGCATGGGCGATTACGAACGGGCCGAAACCCTGTTCTGGCGCGTGTTGCGCATCCGCGAGCAAAAGCTCGGCGTGAATCATCCGCTCACACTCACATCAGTCAATCACCTCGGCCTTCTCTACTACGATCTCGGCGACTACACGGCGGCGGAGTCCTTCCTGCAACGCGCCGCGCAGTCGCGGGAGAAAGTTATCGGCGCGGATCAGCCCGACACCGCCCGCTCCTTTTTTCATCTCGCTTATCTCTACGACACGCTCGGTCAATACGGCCGTGCGGAACCGCTGCACCAACGCGCCCTCGACATTCGCCGCCGCATTCTCGGCGAGCCACATCCCGAAACCGCCGCAAGCTATGGATTCCTCGCCCGCCACTATCATCTCAGCGGCCAGCTCGCGTCCGCAGCTCCGCTCTACGAGCAGGCTTTGACCATTCAGCGGGCGGCCCTCGGACCATATCATCCCGACTTGCTGAAAACCCTGGAGAACAGCGCGTGTCTCCAGCTCGAACTGGGACATCGCCCGGAAGCGACCGCGCTGGCGCGCGAAGCCTCCACCGTACGCGAACATCTGCTGCAAAATCTGTTTCTCTTCACGTCGGAAAAACAACGTATCGATTTCCAACGTACACTCCGCTTCTACAACCTCACCGCCACGCTGGGCGATGCCACCGAGATCGCCCGCGTGGTCTATCGCACGAAGGGTGTGGTGCTCGATTCCATTCTGGAAGATAAACTCGCCGAGGCGCGCGCCTCGGACAATCCCGAGATCGCCGCGCTGCTGGCCCGCTTGCAAGCGACCGCGCGCACGCTCGAAAAAAATCCCACCGCCACCGAACGGGAACCGCTCGAGCGCGAGATCGACCGCCTGCAATGGCAGCTGGGCGAGAAAATGGGTCGCGCCCAATCGAGCCGCCGCGCCCTGCAAGTCGAGCCCGCCACCATCGCCGCCGCCATACCGGAACACGCCGCGCTCATCGAGTTCGTCCGCTATCAGACCTGCGGCAAGAACCTCACTTTTCAACCGGCCTACGGCGCGGTGGTGCAACGGCGAAATCAACCCCCGCGCTGGATCGAACTCGGCAACGCGGAGACGATCGACGCGTCCATTCAACTTTATCAAAAGTATGTGCGCCGCCGTGTGCGCGATACCGCGCTACGCGCCGTCCTGCAGCAGCTGGAACAGCGTCTCTGGCAGCCCCTCGAATCGGCATTGGGCAACGACTGCCAGCGTGTGATTCTGAGCCCGGACTCCGCCCTGAATTCCATTTCCTTCGCCACCCTGCTCTCGCCGGATGACCGCTTTTTGGCCGAAAAATACACCTTCGAATATGTGACCAGCGCGCGCGACCTGTTGCGGACATCTACCGCCATCCATGAATCGGATCGGCGACTCGTCCTCTTCTCCTCTCCCGATTTCGGCCCGGCCAAATCCACCGGCACGGCCAGCGATGCCATCCGGTTATCACCCCTGCCCGGTGCTCAACGCGAGGCCGCCCTTTTGCAAAGCGCCGCGAAGGAAAGCGGGCTCGAGGTGGAATCCTATTCCGGCCCCCAAGCCACCGAAGCGAAGCTCAAGGCCATCGGTTCGCCCCGGATTCTCCACCTCGCCACGCATGGTCTCGCTTGGGCGACGACCAAACCCGTGACTGCCAATCCGATTCCGGGCGTGACCACCCGCGCGGCCCATTCCGGCTCCACCAGTCTGCTCGCACTCGCTGGAGCCCAAGCCACGCTCTACGCCTGGCAGCGCGGCGAATTCCCGACGCCCGAAAAAGATGGCGTGATCACCGCCTCGGAAGTCGGAACGCTTAACCTGCATCATACGTGGCTGGTTGTCCTGTCCGCCTGCGATACCGGCACCGGCCCGATTCAAGCCGGGGAAGGCGTGCTCGGCCTGCGCCGGGGATTCCTCCTCGCCGGAGCGCAAAATCTGGTCATGACCCTCTGGCCCGTCGACGACGCCTATGCCGCCACCTTCATGCAAGCATTCTACCGCCGCGCCTTCAATTTATCACAAGTTCAACGTGATCAACTCGTTACCATCCGAAAAGAAAACGGACTCTGGCAAGCCGTCCGCTCCGCCGGTCCTTATATCCTCTGCAACTGACCACAAGGTTTGCTAGGTGCGCGACTTTTTTTAAAATAAATCACGAATCCTGAAAGAACCCGGTTCGGAATTGCGATGATACCGCAAGACCATGAATCGCTTCGCTTTTCTCGAACGAATTTTTTCCTCAACCTTCGGCACCCTCTCCTGGCAGCCCCCGCGCTGGCTACAAAAATCGTCCAACTCCACGAGCCTCAAGCGCATTCTGATTTTCTTACTCTCCATCGCTTTGATCATCGGTATTTCGTCCTGGTGGAATTCCAATCAACCCAAAGCCGATCTCACCACCGTCTCCGTCATCGCCCCACCCGTCTCCCCGGTCGTCGATGGCAAAATCAGGCCCGCACCACTCTCCGTCAAATTTTCCCAATCCGCTGCGCTCCTCGACCAGATTGGAAAAAAAGTGGTGCGTGGCGTCGAACTGCAACCCGCCCTCCCCGGTACATGGACATGGCTCAGAGATCGCGAACTGACCTTTCAACCGGAAACCGATTGGCCCGCGGGAAAAGAATATACCGTGAGGTTGCAATCTTCCCTCTTCCCAGCCCAAGTGAAGCTCAATACCTACCGTCCGCGATTCACGACGGAGAAATTTCGCGCCTCGATCCATGCCGTGGAGTTCTATGTGAATCCGAAAGATCCGAGCGAACGACGCACCACCGCCACCATCACCTTCACACATCCCGTCGATGCCGCCGCACTTTTGCGATCCCTCGAATGGAAATGGCAAGGTCGGGAGGATCTTTTTGCGCACGCTCAAAAAGACGAAGCGCCTTTCGCCATCACGCTCACTCCTGATGGTCGCACCGCTTACCTTCGCTCGCTCCCCATCCGGTTGCCGAAAGAAGACAACTATCTGCGGCTTCAGGTACGCAAGGAACTCACCAATCGCTCTGGAGAGGCCACTCTCCATGCTCCGCTCAGTGGTGAATTGCGCGTGCCAAATCTCTACAGTTTTCTCCGCTTTAAGCGCGCAGAGACGGTCATTGCCACCAATCTCAATGGAGAACCAGAGCAAACTCTGATTCTGGAAACCACCATCGGCGTGAAGCCGGATGACTTGAAGAAAGCCATCACAGTTCATCTGCTTCCCGCAGATAAACCCGCCCGCGGATCGCGTCCTGCAGTTCAGAACTACGACTGGTCCGGCGCGGGTGAAGTGGACGACGCGCTGCTCGCGCAATCCAAGCCCATCGCAATCAAATGGAACACTCCCGAGATCGACTATCCCGAGACTCACAGCCTGCAATTATCGGTGCCGGAAAACCGCTATCTTCTGATACAGGTTCGGAACGGTCTCACCAGCCTTGGAGGCTTCGTCATGAAGAATGACTATCGAACCGTGGTCAAGGTGACTCCTTACGCCAAGGAAATCCGCTTTCTCCATGAGGGCGCGATACTCGCACTCAGTGGAGAACACAAGTTGTCCGTGCTCGCTCGAAGCCTCTCACAAGTCGAATATCGCATCGGCCGCGTCGACCCAAAGGAAATCAATCACCTCATCAGCCAGTCGAGCGGTAATTTCCAATCGCCCGTTTTTCAGAGCTACCACTTCGGTGAAGATAATATTTGCGATATATCAACCCGCAAAATCGATGTCGTTGCGGAACCCGGCAAGTCCAGCTATCTAACGCTCAATCTCAACGACTGCCTCACCGATAAACGTACCGGCGAGCATCGCGGTCTGTTTCTTATTCGCGTAGCCGAGGTCAAACCGTCCGACGATGAATCGGAATCCTCTCCCAGCGCTTCATCAATGGAGGACAACCGCACCTCCGACCATCGCTGGGAAGATCACGACTCAGCGGATCTCGTTTCTGACCGCCGCCTCATTCTCGTTACCGATCTCGGCTTCGTCGCCAAACTAAACGCCGATGGCTCGCAGGATGTTTTTGTACAATCCGTCAAGACTGGGCTACCTGTTCAGGGTGCAAAAGTCGAAGTCCTCGGCAAAAACGGCGTCCCCGTTGTGGCAGCCTCCACGGATGAGAGCGGTCATGCGACCTTGCCGATATTGAAAGACTTCAAGCGCGAACAGGAACCTGTCGCTCTCGTAGTTCGTCACGGTAACGATTTTTCATTCATGCCCTATGGACGCGCCGATCGTCGTCTCAACTACTCGCGTTACGACATCTCGGGCGTGGAACTTCCCCGGCCTGATTCGCTGGGGGCATTCCTCTTTTCTGATCGCGATATTTATCGGCCTGGCGATACAGCCCATTTCGGCATCGCGCTGAAACAAATGGATTGGAAGGACCGTCTCGCCGGACTCCCGCTTGAAATTGCCATCACCGATCCGCAAGGACGAGAATCCACCACGATTCAAATTCAGTCACCTGTCGATGGATTCTTCGAGTGGTCATATACCACACGTGAAGCCGCCCCCACCGGCCTTTACACCATTGGCCTCTACCTGCGCAAAAAAGATAAGCGTGGCGAGTTACTCGGCAGCACATCCATTCGCGTCGAGGAATTCCTCCCGGACCGGCTCAAAATCCAGGCGGAACTCACCAGCGAACCGTCCATTGGTTGGGTGCAGCCAGATGGCTTAAAGGTCAATGTAAACCTGAAAAACCTCTATGGAGCCCCCGCAGCAGGCCATCGTATTACCGGAAAAATGTCTCTTACCCCCGCCGCCATTGCGTTCAAAAACTATTCCGACTTCAATTTCTACGATCCATTTTTAAAAGAAACCACCAAACGCGAACCTCATGATGAAGAACTCGCCACGGCAACAACCAACGACCAAGGCCTTGCCGAGCTCGACTTCAATCTTGCCCGCTTTGATGCCTCCGCTTATCGCCTGACCTACGTAGCGCGTGGCTTCGAAAAGGAAGGAGGCCGCAGCGTCGCCATCGGCAGTGAAATCCTCGTCTCTGCGCGTCCATGGCTTGTCGGGTTCAAAACGGATGGCGATCTACGGTTTATTCATCGCAACAGTCAGCGCACGGTGGAACTACTGGCCGTTGATCCGCATTTGCGGCCCTTCGCTGCCGGCAATCTCAAGCTCGTTCTCTCAGAACAATATTATCTCTCTGTATTGACGAAAAAAGAAAACGGCAATTATGCCTATCAATCCGTTCTTAAAGAGCGGGAAGTCGAAACCAAAATACTTACCCTCGCTGCAGTCAGCCAAAAATGGATCGTTCCCACGGGTCGAACCGGCGACTTCATCGCGCGCTTGTATGACAGCCAGAACGTCTGCGTCAACGCAATTAGATTCTCTGTCGTCGGTACCGGCAGCGCCACACGACAGCTCGAACGCAACGCCGAACTCAAAGCTCAACTCTCAAAAAATGAATTCCTGCCGGGAGAAGATATCTCCATTGCAATCACAGCACCCTATACGGGTTCTGGTCTTATCACGATTGAAAGGGAACGCGTACATGCTCATCGCTGGTTTCGCGCCACCTCGCTAAGCAGCGTGCAAAAAATCACGCTCCCGAAAGATTTTGAAGGCAACGGCTACATCAATGTCGCATTCGTGCGCTCTCTTGATTCCCGAGAGATTTTCATGAGTCCCCTGAGTTACGCAGTCATCCCCTTTCGTGTCAGCCGCGCGAAGCGAACCATCCACGTCGAACTTTCGGTTCCTGAAAAAGTCATCCCCGGGAGAACACTCTCAATTCAATATCGCAGCGACAAACCATCGAAAGTCATTGTCTATGCCGTGGATGAAGGCATCCTGCAAGTCGCCAACTATCAGGTCCCAGACCCGCTGGACTATTTCCTACAGAAGCGAGCCTTACAGGTCACAACCGATCAGATTCTCGATTTAATTCTTCCGGAATACTCCATCTCCCGTGAAGTTGCCGCTGCTGGTGGCGACGGTCGGGAGGATTTGCTCGCAGCCAATCTCAACCCCTTCAAGCGAAAAAATGAAGCGCCAGTGGTCTATTGGTCTGGCATTTTAGAGTGCAGTCCCCAATCGCGCACAGCACACTATACCGTGCCGGAGTATTTCAACGGCACCCTGCGCCTGATGGCTGTTGCTATCTCGGAGAATGCAGCCGGATCTGTAGAGCGAAAAGTAATCGCACGAGGCCCCTTCATCATTCAACCCAACGTTCCCACCTTTGTAGCTCCAGGCGATACTTTCGATGTCAGTGTGAGCGTAGCCAATCAACAGGAGGGCTCCGGTCCCACTGCCACTGTGCTGCTGGATATCGAGGCATCGCCATCTCTTGAAATCCTTCAGAAGCCCGAGTCATCTCTCACGATTGCTGAAGGGCGCGATACGGTCGTCCATTTTCTTTGCCGCGCCAAGGATCAACTCGGTAATGCCGACCTCACTTTCCACGCAAAGCGAGGGACTGCCTCCGCTCAATACGTCTCACATATAAGCATTCGTCCACCAGTCGCTCAACGCACAGTGATTCATGGCGGATCGTTCACAGGAATACAAGAGGATGTCATATTGAAGCACGATTTCTACCCAGCCTATTTCAAGGGTGTCTCCTATGTGTCTGCGCTTCCTCTTGGTCTATGCCGAGGTTTGAAATCGTATTTGGATGATTATCCACATCTCTGCTCGGAGCAACTTACCAGCCGGGGATTGCCCCTGGTCGTTCTGGCTGGAGAAAATGAATTCAGCGTGAGCAAGACTGAGGCCGCCAAAGCCTTTATCGAAATCTTCGCTCTTCTGCGCGGCCGTCAGAATGATCAAGGCGCTTTTGGTTTATGGCGGGCCGATAAGGTGGAGCCCCTTCACTTTACCAGTGCCTATGTCATGCAATTCCTGACCGAAGCCAGGGAGCGCAACTACCCGGTTCCGACCGACATGCTGGTAGAAGGTTTGGCCTATCTCGAAAAAATGGCCACCGAAACACCCCGGTCGTTGTCGCAGGCGCGTCATCAGGCGCTCGCTATTTATCTCCTTACACGCAACGACATTGTCACCACAAATGCCCTCGACCGTTTGCGCTCTCATCTCGAGCAACATTATCCCAAAGAGTGGAAGAACGACCTCGCAGCCCTCTATTGCGCCGGAGCTTATGCCCAGCTGCGCAACGTACGCGAAGGCGAACGCCTCGTGGCCGGATTCACGATGGGCACATCGCTTAAAGCAAACGATGACTTCTACTCGGAATTGGATCGCGACAGTCAGTATCTCTACATCCTGGCTCATCACTTTCCGGAACGATTGAAGCTGGTTACTGCTGAGAATTTACAGTCGATCATCCGGCCAATTTTGCAGGGAAATTATAATACACATAGCGCGGCCTATGCCATTCTCGGACTGCAAGCTTACGGGCAAGTCGCACAAGCGGGCGATTTCACGATCGCGGCCAAAACGGACACCGATTTCCAACCACTCTCCACTACAGGATCGCTGGTCAAACAAGCGCCCCTCACAGTTGCGACCCGTGCGATACGCCTTACCCGCGATGGCGGCGGTTCCCTGACTAAACAACCACCTGTCTTCTATCAGGTCGTGCAGTCGGGTTTTGAAAAGAGTCCTGCAAATCAGGTCATCGCCGAAGGGTTGGAAGTGCAGCGTGAATTTCGTAACGCTGAAGGCGATGTCGTGACCAAGGCGACGCTCGGAGAGGAAATCGAAGTGCATATCAAAGTACGTGCCCTGAACCAAGACGTGCTCGAGAATGCGGCCATCATCGACCTGCTACCCGGTGGCTTCGAAGTAGTGATTGATTCTGTCCGTGCCGCTGAAAGTGGAATTATACGCAGTGAAAAGAATCTGCGTTGGGAAATGATCCCGATTGACTCCGTTGATGTGCGTGAAGATCGGGTCGTGATTTATGGAACCGCCTATCGCGCGGTCCGCGAATTTATCTACCGCATCAAGGCCGTGAATCGCGGCACCTATGTCGTTCCGGGAACACAAGCCGAATCGATGTATCAACCACAAATCCAAGCCCGCGCGCGGTCGAGCCATATCGCCGTTGAAAAGGAATCCGGTCAATGAAACGCTGCCTTTCCCAACTCCTGCTCGGCAGCGCCTTTATTCTGGCCACGATTCTACTCGCTTTGCATCTCGCCCCGCGTCCGCCGCTACTCGAGGGCATCTCTTTCTCGCCAGTCGTTTACGATCGCAATGGAGAACTGTTGCGTTTTGGTCTTTCGACAGACGACAGCTACCGGCAATTCGTGCCACTGGATAAAATCTCCAAGCTGATGATCGAATCCACGCTGCTCTATGAGGACCGCTACTTCTATCAGCATACCGGCACCAATCCCATTGCTCTTGCCAAAGCATTTTGGAATGAACTCGCTCCTTCGCACCGTCGCATTGGAGCCTCCACCATCACCATGCAATTGGCACGGTTGCGCTATCGTTTGAACACCCGTACATGGTCCGGAAAACTGAGGCAAATCCTCATGGCAGCGCGCATCGAATGCCATTACTCCAAGCGGCAGATTCTCGAAGCCTATTTCAATCTTGCCCCTTATGGCCGTAATATCGAGGGAGTAGGGGCTGCCGCACGGATTTACTTCGGCAAGGAAGCTGCAGACCTGAGCCTCACCGAAGCGTTGACACTCAGCGTTATTCCACAAAATCCAAAACGTCGCGCACCCGGAGCAAAGGGAGAGCAATCCCTGCTCGATGCGCGCCGCGGACTCTTTGACGCATGGGTACAGAAGCATCCCGCCGACCGTGAAAAGCAAGCCTTCATTGAGATGCCACTGCAAGTACGCAACCTGTCACAACTACCTTTTCGCGCACCACACCTGAGCGAGGATTGCCTGCAATCCGGAGCCGATTCCCGCCACCTGCTCACCACCCTCGATTGGCGTTGGCAGCAACTGCTGGAACGTCAACTCGCCACCGCACTCGTCGAGCGCTCCCGTGAAGGCCTTACCAATGCAGCAGCCCTGCTTGTTGATTACCGCACCATGGAGGTTCTTGCCTCGGTTGGCTCCGCTGATTATTTCAATCCCGAAATCAATGGTCAGGTGAACGGGGTGCGCATGAAGCGTTCCCCCGGCTCCGCGCTCAAGCCATTTGTCTACGCGCTGGCGCTCGATCAAGGTTTGATTCAACCACATTCCCTATTAAAGGACGCCCCCTCCAGCTTCAACGGATACAATCCGGAAAATTTTGACCGCGATTTCATGGGACCGGTTCAGGCATGCGACGCCCTAGTGCAAAGCCGCAACGTACCCGCAGTCGAGCTGGCATCAAAGTTACACGAGCACTCGCTCTATCAATTACTACAGCATGCTGAGGTTTCCAGCCTGCGATCAGAATCATCCTATGGACTAACCATCCCCCTTGGCGGCCTCGAAGTCAGTCTCGAAAACATCGCCGGTCTTTATGCCATGCTTGCTAATCGGGGGGAATTTCGTCCTCTTCGAAAAATCCTCACAACTCCGAGCGAAAAGGGACGTCCCCTACTTTCTGCCGAAGCCAGCTTTTTAGTTCTCGATATGCTCAAGAAAAATAATCTGCCCGCTTATCAAGGCATCCGCGCCTCAGCCCTGGCAGCAAAACCGGTCGCGTGGAAAACCGGCACCTCCTACTCCTTTCGCGATGCCTGGACCGCAGGTGTCTTCGATCATTATGTACTGGTCGTCTGGGTTGGAAATTTTGACGGCAAACCGAATCCGGCCCTTATTGGACGATCCGCCGCAGCCCCCCTTTTCTTTTCCATCGTCCAAGCCTTGCGTGCGCAACTACCTCCGGACGTCACCCCCGCCTCGTGGGAATCCAGAGACCGGTTGAATCTGGAGCAGGTCAATCTTTGTGCGGTGACAGGTGAACTCGCGAGCACCCATTGCCTGCATCAGAAACGCGGCTGGTTCATTCCTGGCGTTTCTCCTCTGAAAACCTGTACTGTGCATCAGGAAATCCTGATCGACCCACATACGGGATATCGTGTCGCGAATGCGGATAACGTTCCGAACGTCCGTCGCGAAATCGTCGAGATTTGGCCCTCCGATTTGCAAACGCTCTTCCGTTTTGCCGGGCTCCCCCGCGCCACGCCACCACCGTTCGCACCCGATGCCCATCCTGTAGCAAATTCGACGGCCCAGGCGTTGGAGATCACCTCGCCACGCTCCGGCTTGGCGTATCAAATGCGTTTAGGCACCCGAGATCAGTCCATACCCTTGCAGGCACAAGCTTCATCGACCACGCGATTGATCTATTGGTTTGCAGGAAAAAATTATCTGGGCAGCAGCGTCCCTGGAGAAACTATTTCTTGGCGAGCCAAACCGGGCACTTTCACGGTCAGTGCCGTGGATGAAAGCGGTCATTCCGTCACCCGTAACGTAGTGATTGCCGTCACTCAATAGAAATCCATTCAACGACAAAGCCGAACCACCTCCGCGGCCATTTGATTGAGTGGCATGATGCGATCCACCCCTCCCGCACGAATCGCTTCCTGTGGCATTCCGAAAACTACGCACGAAGCCTCATCCTGCGCCAGATTGTATGCTCCCGCCTGTTTCATCTCCTGCATACCCTTTGCGCCATCGTCACCCATGCCGGTCATGATTACGCCTACGGCATTTCTTCCCGCATACCGCGCCACCGAGCGAAACAGGACGTCCACCGAAGGCCGATGCCTGCTAACCAGCGGTCCCTCCTTGATTTCAACAAAGTAACGACTTCCGCTTCGCTTGAGCAGCATATGCTTGTTTCCAGGCGCAATGAGCGCCTGTCCACGCAAAACGGAATCGTTGTTCGCCGCTTCCTTGACAGTGACACGACAAAGGCCATCCAATCTCTGCGCAAAACAAGCCGTGAATTTCTCTGGCATGTGCTGCACGATAATTATGCCTGGGGCATCCTCCGGAAGCGCCTCCAGGAATTCGCGCAGAGCCTCCGTGCCCCCAGTCGATGCGCCGATCGCCACGATTTTCTCCGTGGTCTCAATCATGGCATGCGATTCCGGCTTTGGCAGCATGACATCCGCACTCAACTTCGGACACGGCACATTGCACGTCATCGGACCAAATGCCGCGGCATCCAGTTTCGTGCCGCGCCCACGCAAAAGGCGAGCCCGTGCCGCAGACTTCACCACATCACAGATACGTACCCGTGATTCCTCCAAAAACTGCTTAGTACCCACGCGCGGCTTTTCAATGATATCTACCGCACCGCGCTCCAACGCCATCAGGGCCGATTCCGAACCGGTTCCAGTCAGGCTCGAACACATAACCACCGGAATCGGATGCTGCTTCATGATCTTCGCCAGAAAGGTGAGCCCATCCATGCGGGGCATCTCCACATCGAGCGTAATCACATCTGGAATTTCGCGCGACATCCGTTCGACCGCGAGAAATGGATCCGCGGCCGTGGCAATAACCGTAATTCCCGGATCGGACTCCAGAACCTCCTTCAGCGTTTGACGTACTGTCGCTGAATCGTCAACTACCAGAACCCGTATCGTTTTTTCCGGCATAGTATTTATTGTTCAATCGTTAATTGAGCGTGTCGCGCGACCTCAGACATTTGAGCCAGACCACGCCGCTAACCGTGTTAAAGATGAGTTTTCGCCCGCGATTTCCGCCGGTATGTTCTCGCGCCACACGCAGACCATACTGATCGAGAATTTCCCGCGCGCGGCGAATATTGGCGACACCAATACCATGTCCCCGTTTGTTCGTATGACTATGCCCAAAGACATTGGCACCACCGAAAAGCTTCACCTCGGTCTCAATCGGATCAATCCCCAAATGACGAAATTTTTCCGCCATGTAAGGAACGACCAGACTGACATACTTATACGGCTCCGACATTTCTGTCAGGACATGCCGGGATCCATCCGGGTCCGCCAACATGGCGTGACAGATGGAAGCCAGCCGCAGCCTCGGACTGAACATGGTTACCGCCACGCACGATCCCAGCAGCGTCACCACCTCGCAAGGTCGATCGCCAACAAACAGCTTCCCCGGCTTCAGACACACACTTTGCAGAGACGGAGAAATCGTTTTCATCGCACCTTCTGAAACACTGAATTAAATACCTGACGAATGGGCAAATCGAATCCCACCAGGGATTCAGAATGTCCCGCGAATAAATAGCCACCCACGCAGAGATTACGGCACAGCTTTTCCAGCACATTCTGCTGCGTTTGTTTGGAGAAATAGATCATGACATTACGAAAGAAAATGGAATCAAACTGCTCCTTCACCCCATAGTCTTCATTCATGAAATTCAGACGCCCAAAGCGCACCTTTTGCCGCAGCTCGGGGCTGATCCGAATAATCCCGCGCTTGCGGTCCTTGCTGCGCATGAGATATCGGCGGCGCAGATCAATGGAGACCGGATCAATCTGCATTTCCTCATAGATTCCCGTGCGCGCGTGATTGAGCACGCGTGTGGAAATATCCGTGGCTAAAATGGAAAAATCGAAACCAGAGTGGGTGACTCTATACTCACTCAGCACCATGGCCAATGTGTAGGGCTCTTCACCCGAAGAACATCCGGCGCACCAAAGTTTGAATGGCCGCCCTCCTGGCTTGCCAGACTCCAGCGATGGCAGGGCCGTCTGGGTCAAGAATTCAAAGTGTTTTGGCTCGCGAAAAAAATCCGTTTTGTTTGTCGTGACAAGGTTGATGAATTCCGTCCACTCATCACTCGTTTCCGGCAAATCAAAGAGATGGTGCTCATACTCCTCCAGGCTGGAAAGGTGCAGTTGCGTCATCCGTTTATAGAGACGGCTCTGCAGCATGATACGTTTTTCAGGAGGCATTTTGATACCGAGTTCGCGAGTGATAAACTTGCTGAAACGGTCAAAGCTCTCCTTTGACATCGCTGAGTACGGACACGGTTTATAAGCAGAAACGCTCATGACGTCGTTGTATTCAATCTCATCAAAGTGGGTTGCAGTAGCGGGTGAATGATTTTTGATCCGAGCCCGGTCCCCCGTCGATGAAACGGAGGACCGACTCGATTCATGCCCCAATGATCAGGCGTTGGCCGGCTCGGCATTCAGGGAGGCCTTAGTCGCCTCCAACTGAACGATGTCATCCATGGAGAACACTTTGGTGATATCCAGAATGATGATGAACTGATCGCCGCGCTTGCCCATGCCTTGAATTAACTCCGTCTTCCAACGCATGCCAATGCGGGGCGGGGCATTGATCTGGTTTGGCTCGAGCTCGATGACTTCGTGCACCGAATCCGCGAGACCGCCCAACACCAAGGCTTCGCCGTCCATTTCCAATTCCAACACCACGATGCGCGTTTGCACGGTATCGGGTGCTTTGGGCAACCCAAACTTCAATCGCAGATCTACCACGGGAATGGCGCTGCCCCGCACGTTAACCACGCCCCGCATATAACCGGGAGCCGTGGGAACTTTGGTAATCAATGACAGATCGAGCACCTCCCGAACTTGGCTGACATTGATCGCGAAGAGTTCGTCCCCCAATTTGAAGGTAATATACTGCGCTGTTTCTTTAATGCTTTCTACGCTCATATAATCTCCCTGGTTCAGGATTAATAGCGTTCGAATTCATTATCCCGTTCATCAGCACCTGCGGGAGCTGTTTCGCTCAGGGAAATTTTCACTCCATTAGTCTTGGGAGCAGTCACACCGAGTCCATTGCTGCCACCGCGCTCTGCGGGCTTTGGCAATGGCACATGTGCCACCACTGGTTTTTTGACCGCGGCCTTCGTTGCTGGCTTATCGGCCAGTCGCTGGCTGCTTTGATCAATCTTGAAGAACGAGATGATCGACTGAAGTTGTTCCGACTGACTGGTCAGTTCTTCCGCCGTGGATGCCATCTCCTCGGACGCCGATGCGTTCTGCTGGATCACCTGATCGAGTTGCTGCAGCGCTTGATTGATTTGCGCAGTGCCACTGTTCTGCTCATTGCTCGAAGCACTGATCTCCTGCACAAGTTCCGCCGTCTTTTGAATTTCCGGCACGAGCTTGGTCAGCATCTGGCCAGCGCTTTCCGCCAGGGAAACACCCTCGGTCGAAAGTTTGCTGATTTCCGCCGCGGCCGTTTGACTGCGTTCCGCCAGCTTGCGCACTTCCGAAGCCACGACTGCAAAACCTTTGCCGTGCTCGCCGGCCCGGGCGGCTTCCACTGCAGCATTGAGCGCCAGCAAGTCTGTCTTGCGGGCAATTTCCTCAATGATGTTGATTTTCTGCGCAATCTCATTCATCGCCGCCACAGTCTTGGTCACGGCGACGCCGCTTGTCTGCGCATCCTGGGCAACCTTCGCGGCAATCTTGTTGGTCTGCTGCGCATTGTCCGCGTTCTGCTGGATGCTCGAGGCCATTTCTTCCATAGAGGAAGTACATTCTTCCGCTGAGGCAGACTGTTCCGTCGCGCCCTGCGAAAGTTGCTGTGCCGTTGCGCTCATTTCCTCACTGCCGGAGGCCACGTTGTTGGAGGCGCTGGCCACTTCATGCACCACATTGCGCAGGCTTTCGATCATCTGGTTCAGAGACTTCGAAATCTGTCCCACTTCATCCGTGGAAGTCACCGCCACGGTAGCCGACAAGTCGCCGCCAGCCACCTTACCGACCGCCTCCGTGGCCACAGCCAGCGGCTGCGTAATGCTGCGCGTGACGAAGATCGCCACACCCAAGCCGACCAAGACCGCCGAAACCAAGCCAATCACGATGCCTAACATCGAGCTGGCCACAGCGCCGTCGATGGCAACGCCAGCCGCCTCTGCGTTTTGCTTGTTAAAGTTGACAACTCCATCCACCGCTTTCATATATCGATCGAATTCCGGCACCAGTTGACTTTGGATCAGCGCCATCGCCTCCTTGCCCTTCATCTCCCGGCTCAAGGCCGTGACAGCAGCGAAGGTCTTGCGATAGTCCGCACGAGCCGTCTCGATTTCACCGAACAGGTCGCGATCCCGCTGGCTCGTGATCAAGCTCTCGTACTTCTTGCACAGCTCGCCATTTCGAACCGAGACCGCCGCGGTCTTTTGCTCGATCTGAGCTTTTTGATCTGCTGTTTCCGCAATCACATGCCGCAGGGTTAACGCAAAGTGTTCCCGCGTTTGGGATTCAATTTCACTGACGACGGTCATTCCCGGAATGGAATTCCTCGTGATCACCGTCGCCTTCTGTTTGATCCCTTGCAGTTGAATGAACGCATACCCCCCGAGTATCGCCGTGATCAGGATCACGCCAAGAAACCCGGCCATTATTCGTTTCCCTATGTTCCAGTTTTTCATATGCTTGATTTATTTTTCTTTTGTTGATTTCGGCTCCCGGCCGTGTGAGTTATTCCTTATTTTTCGAAAAGCGCTTAGGACAATGCCGCCTGACTCTCGGTGTAGTGCACCAACCCCGGCACATCGAGAATGAGCGCCACCCGACCATCCCCCATGATGGTGGCTCCCGATGCCACCTCGATATTTTGATAAAGACGTCCCAAAGATTGAATGACGGTCTGATGGCTGCCCAGAACGCGATCCACCACCAAGCCGACACGATTGCCCACCACATTGGCAATGACCACCCGTTCCACCGGCTGCTCCGCACCCGTGATGTCGAAGATGTCCCGCAAGCGCAAATAGGGAATTTGCTCGCCGCGAACCGGGAGCAGGTTGCGTCCGTTGTGGCAGGTCCTCTGGTCTGCAGCCAATTCCACATTCTCCGTCACCAGTGCCATTGGAATAATGAATTGGTCCTTATCCACCTCGACAAGCAGTCCATCAATGATCGCCAGCGTCAGTGGCAGGGTCAGCGTAATGCAGGTACCCACGCCGAGCTGCGAGCTAACCTCGACCGAACCGCGCAAAGCATCGATTTGACGCTTGACCACATCCATGCCAACTCCGCGCCCCGAAACGTTGGTGATGGCTTTCGCGGTGGAAAAGCCGGGTAGAAAGATGAGATTGAAAAGCTCTCGATCTGAAAGTACTGCCTCGGGTGTGATCAATTTTTTCTCAATCGCCTTGGCTCTGACGGCTTCCTTGTCGATGCCTTCTCCGTCGTCTTCAATCTTGATCGCTACATGTGCACCTTCGTGGCAAGCCGCCAACCGAATCGCGCCACGGCGTGGCTTCCCGAGCCGTTCCCGTTCGTCTGGTTTGGCAATGCCATGGTCAATCGAATTGCGGATCAAGTGCACCAGCGGATCTCCCAATTGATCAATGACCGTCTTGTCGAGCTCGGTCTCCGCGCCCTCGGTGACCAAATCAATTTCCTTCCCCAGTTCGTCCGATAAATCATGCACCAAGCGCTTGAACCGGCTGAAGGTCGTGCCAATCGGCATCATGCGAATGCCCAAAACAATATCGCGAAATTCCGCCACGAGCCGCTCCAGGTCTTCCGTCGGCGCTGACAATTCCGGGCAGTCAAACCGACTCGCCACCTGAGTCAAACGAGATTGGTTGATCACCAGTTCACCCAGTAAATTTACCAGTCGATCCAACCGCTCCGAAGGCACCCGCACCGAGCCATCCGCTCCCCCATTCTTATGCGAGTTTGCCGATTTGCCATTGGCAGCCCCCGCTTTGGCATTCGACGTATTTTTGGCAGTTGGCGCCACTTTGACTACGGTCTCTGACTTGACTTGTTTCTCGATGACAGGAGCGATCGAAGACGCTGAAGGGGCCGTCACGGTTTCGACGGCAGGCAACGCGTTAATGATAATCTCGCTATCATCCTCCACAAAAATAAATACATCCTTGATCGCTGCGATACCGCAATCGGTCGTCAGTTGAATGTCCCAGCAAAATCCACAGAATTCCGGCTTACACTGGTCCAACAGCGGAACCGCCTCAGTCTTAGCCGTGATCTGACACGGCCCCAATACGCGCAAATCCTGCAACAGCACGGAGGGATCCAGCCCGCGCGTCAAAATTCCCGCTTCCGGACGAAAGTGAATCTGATAGGTCGTGACCGATGCCGACTTGGCACCTTCCGTGGCTTTTGCTATCTCTGGAACTGCCGCGCTGGCGCTCTCACCATTCGCCGCTTGCAGTGCATTGAGTCGCGCGATCAGGTCAGCGCGGCCATCCAGTAGGCCCACACAAGCGTCATCGCCTTTCAGCATCTGGGAAATTTGATCCTTTGCCGCAAGAATCACATTCACCAACTCTTTCGAGATAGGGATCAATCCATTGCGCACCTTGTCGAGAATTGTTTCCACGTGGTGCGTGAACTCCGCCACCTTGTCGAAACCAAACATCGAACCAGATCCCTTGATCGTGTGAAAAACCCGGAATAGTCGGTTGATGCTCTCACTGTCATGAGGGTTCTCTTCCACCTCCAGGATGATTTCCTCGATGAGGGCCAACTGCTCGGCAGCCTCCTGTAGGAATGTGGCGGCAAACTGGTTGGTGTTGCTCATATCCGGATTCCTTAGGGTAGAACTTTCTTAACCACCGCGACCAATTGCTCCGGCGTAAACGGTTTGACAATCCAGCCCGTGGCCCCGGCCGATTTGCCCTCCTGCTTTTTCCCTGCCTGTGATTCCGTAGTCAGCATGACGATGGGAATGTACTTTCCCTGCGGCAAGGTCCGCACCTGCCGGATCAATTCCAACCCATCCATCACCGGCATATTCAAATCGGTAATCAGCATGTCCACTGGACTGCTGCCTAGTTTTCCCAAGGCGTCCTTTCCATGCTCCGCTTCGACAACGTCGTACCCCGCCTGCTTCAGTGTGAAGCTAATCATCTGCCTCATACTGGCAGAATCGTCAGCAGTCATAATTTTTTTACTCATACGGGTGTTAGGGGGTTGGTGATTTCAGCGAGATCCAGCCCAAGGCCTTCTGCAGCGGTCACAATGGCTGGAGAGGGATTGATGATTTTCAGGGAAATTTCGGCCGCCACGGCGCTCTTGCGAGCAGAGCAAAGCAACTGTAGTCCCGCGCAATCGCATGAATCGACGCGCGCGAGATCCCATTCGAAGCCGTCCCGGTGCGACAATCGATCCATCATTTGCGGGCGCAACGTCTCAACCGTGTAGAGAGTCAAAGCTCCTTCGAGTCTCCATGTGGCGCATTCCGTGGTGCTCATAATAGTCTTGGTTAAAAAAGTTCTACGTTATCTCCGAGCTCGGGTTTACTTTCCGTGACCGGCTTTGCCTCGGTGGTAGTCACCACCGGCACGGGCTCCACCCCGCGTGGGGCCACCGCCCGATCACGCTCCGGAGCCGGCTCAACTGGCACCACCACCGGACGTGAACGCTCCGTTGGCGAAACGATTTTCTCCTCTTTGCGGGAAGATCGATCCTGTCCCTTGGCGACAGGAGCTGCGATTCGCGATTCCGCCACTGCGGCCTCGAAAACTTCGCGCTCCGACTCCATTGTGTAACTTTTCTTAAGGTGGTGAACATGATGGGCAACCTCTGTCGAGACAGAGGTGCCAAGTGATTGATCGGCCAAATCCGCGCATTGCTGCAGTGTTTCCTGCAAGCGCTTGAAGCCCTCATGCGATGTCTTCTGAAAATCCGAGTGGTTCAGCACGGAGGCAGCCTGCTCATGAATCTTCGTGAGGGACTCAGCCACTTCAAGTTGCACGCCAACCGTTGCATCGCGGCAGACATGTAATTGCTCTTCCTGCTGGCGCCCTTGTTCCTCCAGCCAACGTTGCTCCTCCCGCGTCTTTTCCTCCACGTTGCGACATTCGACAATCGTTTCGTGCAATTCGCCCACCAACCCATCCAGCTCCGCACCCACCGTCTCGCTAAAACTCTTGATGGCGGTCGAGGAAACGCAGATAAATTCGGAAAGCACATCAAGACCGTTTTCATGACCGATGCGCGCCACCTGCACCTGGGCGTTGAGGGCGACCATGCCAATACTTGCGGAAAGCCGCCGCAGTGTTCCCGAGACATCAGAGGCTGTTTTATCAAAGGAACTGACCGCATTGCTGGTTGTCTGCGCCATGGAAGACAATTCCCCCACCCACACGCGCGCTTCGGAGAGCGCCTCCAGCAATTCCTTCACCATGGATTCGACAGCGGCGGAACCTTCGCTTTTTCCACACGTGCGCTGACATTCCTCGTCCATGGCCCGCAACTTTTCCAACATGTCGCGAACACTTGTTCCCACCGTGGACTGGGCTTGGGATAGATCGTCCTGAATGGCCGTCACCTGCCGGATTTGAATCCGGCTCACGTCCCGCAGGAAAATCAAGATCTCGTGCGAAGGGACAGTCGCGCCGACTTTCAGGCTCATTTCCTGAATCGCCTCCGCCACATGCTCCCACTTCTGCCTCGTGATGTCCTGATATTGCAGCCCCAGCACTGCTCCGCCGCTCGCAGTCTTCAATTCTTTACCCACTTGGGACAGCCGCTCATGGCTGGTCTGCATCTGCTCGAACTGCTGCTGCAGGGTGTTCATCGATGCCTCGATCGATGCCTTTTTTTGGCGGACCTTCTCCCCCTGCTCGCGCGATTGCTCGCGCAGATGGGGGATGTTCGCGCTGAGCGCCTCCCCCGTCTTCAACAAACCGGTCATCTGCTCACCAAACTTCGCACTGGCCTGCAATTGCAGTGCCGCGATTTCCGTGGTGAGTGACTCAAAGAAACTACGCTCTTCATTCTCCAGTGAGACGGAGTGAATTTTAAACAGCACGCAGATCGTGCGCATCGGTGTGAGAATTCGATCCAAATCTTCCTGGCAGTTACTTAATTTCTGAAACTTTTCCAAATAATCGGCCAGTTGGTTGACCAGGCGCGTATTGATCTCCTGATATTGCGCCACGAATTCCAATTGTTTCTCGATGACTTCAAATGCACCTTGCAGAATCGTTTTGAATTCCGTCCCGGTCGAGACCGCCAGCCGTTCGCTTTGGGAAAGGAGATGCGTACTCAGCGCGGAGAGTTCCTGCACGCAGGAACCCATCGACAAAAAGCGTTCTTCAATTTCCCGCGCCGTCTGATCCAGCACCGTCTTGTCTTGGGCCAGTTGCTGAAATATAACCGTGAAACGTTCGCCCGGAACTGACTCACCCTCTTCAACTCGATTAGGCTCAGCCGTATGGGGAGCCAATAGATGCAGGCAATGCAAGACATGGCGCACCTGCCCCATCCATCCTGCGCTTTCGGCAGGCCCTCCGGATTCCGGAGAGGGCACAGCAACGGGTAATTCAGAATGACGGCTCATACGGCTATCCATGAATCGGTCTCGACAGACCATTCAAAGAGCAATCAGCGATCATTCCGGGCAGATTGAAAAATCTGTCGCGCTAAATCATTTACAACACTTGTATCCATCGATGTGCCTTTCCCCTTTATATTCGTTCCGAATCCATACAGGGCTGTATCGACTGCAAAACGAATTGTCTTGAATCCTCAAAGTCCGTTCGAGGATTCGGATAACTCATTCGGCAATACGCGGAATTATTTAAGATCTAAATGAGCGACACCTCTTTCCGAGGGTGAAAAATGACTTTGCCTATCCCGGTTTGAGACGAGAATAACGGTCACCCCCAAAGGGGGACATCTGCAAAAAAAGATTCCAAATCCGGCCGCAGGAATCTGCCGTATTAATTGCGCTTAAGATGCGGACGTTTTACGCCGATACATCTCTACATTTAGGCTCGAGCGGAACCTGAGAAGAACTGTTGAAGCCATCGTTTTCAAACGACGGAGACGACGCAACGTGGCGTCGATTTGGCACCACGATCTTGTGGGAAGATTCTTAGCGGCGACGATCTTTCAGCGCCTGATCCACATCGCGCTTCATCGCGGCCTTCTTGAGGTCTTCGCGTTTGTCGCGCTGGTTTTTACCCACGCCGACACCGAGGAGCACTTTGATCTTGTTGGCCTTCCAATACATCTTGAGGGCGACGAGGGTGCGGCCCGCCACGGCGACCGTGCCGAAGATCTTGCGGATCTCGTTTTTGTGGAGCAGGAGCCGACGGACCGCTTTCGGTTCGTGGTTAAACCGGTTGGCCTGTTCGTAGGGCTGGATGTCGAGATTATAGAGCCAGGCTTGCTGGTTCTCGATGCGGGCAAAGGCGTCGCTGAGATTGCCTTTACCAGCGCGCAGGGATTTGACCTCGGTGCCGCGCAGGACGACGCCCGCCTCGTAGGTCTCGAGGATATTGTAGTCGCGCGGGGCTTTGCGATTGGTGATGAGATCCGCGCTCATGGGGAAAAAATCCGGTCTATGCGCCTGAAAAGACGAGCCGACGCCGGAGATCCGGCGTCAAACCCGACAGGAAACGAAGCGTTACGGACTAAGCCGCGATTTTCTTGGCCCGCTTGGGAGCCGCTTCGTCTTCGATCGCTTCAAAGGTGAGCTTGCCTTCGGAAACTTCGCGCAAGGCGATTTCCATGAAGGACCAGCGGGGCTGCACTTCCAAGAGCGGGCGGAAGCCCTGGCCCAATTGGCGAACCCGTTTGGAAACGATGTTCACGAGAATTTCCGGCGAGCCTACTTTTTTCAGCGCGTCCTGCACAAGAGCGTTCGTCATATTAATAGTTCTACTGAGGGTTAAATCTCCGCACCGCAGCACGGAGCGAAAACTCTCATAGTGGGGATCATTCGCGCCATGGCAAGCCTTTATTTGCAGAGGTGGGAACCGCAGGGCGGGAATTTTCGCGACTCGCGCTCCGAACCGCTCCCAACGTCTACAGGGAGTCTTCCCTCCCCAGGTGAGGCCAGTGGCGCTGCCGCACAACGCGGCTACCCGTTTGAGGTCCAAAAAAGAAGCAAGGCAGACCCATTTCATGCGCCTATTCAAGCATGGAATCGAGGCGAGGCGTTAGCCTTAGGTTTGTTAGGTGAGCTACGTGTGTGATATTTTCATCCAAAAACTATTTTTTCATGAAGGAGCTAACCATTTTAACCCCTACGAGATGACCGCGATGGAGTGACCGGGTGTGGTCGTGAAGCTTCCCTCCTTCTTTCTTGCGAAGGGAGCGAATCACCGCTAATGATTTACCTCCATGAGTAAAACAGCGGTTGTCACCGGCGGCGCCGGGTTTTTGGGGAGTCACCTGACCGACCGGCTTTTGGCCGAGGGTTACCGGGTCATTTCGATTGATAATTTCATTACCGGCAGTCGGGCCAATATCGAGCATCTGACGACCGATGCGCGTTTCGAGTTCATCGAGCAGGATGTGACGAAGTATTTGAATGTGCCGGGTGATGTGGATGTGATCTTCCATTTCGCGTCGCCGGCGAGCCCGATTGATTATTTGGAAATTCCGATCCAGACGCTAAAGGTGGGTTCGTTGGGGACGCATAATACGCTGGGCTTGGCCCGCGCGAAGAAGGCCCGTTTCCTGATCGCCTCCACTTCGGAGTGCTACGGCGATCCGCTGGTGCATCCGCAGACGGAAGAGTATTGGGGCAATGTGAATCCGATCGGGCCGCGCGGTTGCTACGACGAGGCGAAGCGTTTTGCCGAGGCGATCACGATGGCTTACCATCGCTATCACAAGCTGGATACGCACATCGTGCGTATCTTTAATACCTACGGACCGCGCATGCGTTTGCGCGATGGTCGCGTGGTGCCAGCCTTTATCGGGCAGGCACTAAAGGGCCAGCCGATCACGGTTTTCGGCGAGGGCAAACAGACGCGCAGCTTCTGCTATTGTTCGGATTTGATCGACGGCATTTTCAAGCTGTCGCTCTCGGATTTCCATGAGCCGGTGAATATCGGCAATCCGACGGAATTGACGATCAAGGAATTCGCGGAACGCATCATTCGCCTGACCGGTTCGCCGAGCCAGCTGACCTATGAGGCGCTGCCGATCGATGATCCGAAACAGCGTCGCCCCGACATTTCCCGCGCGAAGAAGTTGCTCGGCTGGGAACCGAAGGTCGATCTCGAGACGGGTCTGAAGCTGACGATCGATTATTTCAAGACGCGCGTTTAGGACTTGTGCCTCAAATAGCCGGGAGCCTAGCTCCCGGCGAGCCTGCTTCTGCAGGCAAATTCCAAATGGCAGATACGCTGCCAATCGGCGGCTCCCCGAACCGCGCTACAGAAAACCGTCGCTATCGACAGTCCGAGTCATTCTTCAACGGCTCTAATTCGCAGCCGTCGCGGCTTTCAATTGCTCGAGGTATTTCGAGAGGGCTTCGTTGCACTTTTGGTAGATGGACGGGCCTTTATGCGTGTCGAGCGGGCAATCGTAGATTTGTTTTTTGCCGGGGATATTGTTGTACGCGACGTAGACCGAGGCTGGCGGACACGCGCGGTCCTGATAGCCCACGGACACACCGCACTCGGCCTTGATTCGCTTGGCCATGAGGGCGGGATCGAAATAGGCGAGCGCCTTGGCTTCGTCGGGAGTGGCCACTTGCTGGCCGTTCATTTTGATGAAGCCGGGCCACGAGGGCGGCACGCTGCCTTCGGTGACGCCGTTGAAATTGCACAGCCATGGCGCGGCGGCGGAGCAATAGGTCACTTGGGGATCGAGTCCCGCCGCGACCAGCGCCTGAGCGCCGCCTTGGCTGCCGCCGCTGACAATGACGTTCTTGCCGTCCCATTCTGGCAGCGACTTCATGTATTCGAGTGAGCGGAGGACGCGCAGAAACATGCCGCGGAAATAGGCGGTGTCGCGGCTCTTGTTGCCCCACATGTAATATTCGCGGAGACCGCCAGCGCGCAGGGTGTCGTAAAATTCCTGCGGCTTGCCGTTGACGATACCGTGAGCGTTCACATCCATGCAGAGAAAACCCTTTCCCGCGCGATCGACCTGCGGGCGGGAACTGCTGACGCCCGCGCCGTGATAGCTGAGGATGATGGGGAGACTTTTCGGTTTCGCGTTGCGCGGCATGGTGAGATAGCCCGAGACCGGTGCGCCACCGGCGCAGTCGACCTTCACATCATACTGCACGACGAGCGCCGATTTGGCGGCGTCAGCAATCGGAACCTCCACGCGTTCGAGTTCCTTGAGCGGCACTTTCGCGAGCTCGGCTTTTTGCGCCATCCAGAAGGCATCGAAATCGGCGGGTTCGGGCGTGGCAGCACGCAGGGCAAGCGGGTCGGCTCCCACACCAGCCGCGCCTCGGACTTCAGTTTTGCCATCGCCCTTGGGCCGGAAAGACACTTCGCAGAGAACAAAACCGGGGCCGTCCAGCTTGACCGGAATGGTCGCCGGTTCTACGGCACTGGAGAGAGTGCCGCTGGAGCGGAAGAACTTTTCGCCCTGCAAAAGATAGCTCACGGTCTCGCCCACAACGGGTTTGCCATCGCCCAACAGCCGAATCTTGAACGTCGCCGTTTCACCACTCTTGTAAAGACCTTCGGGCCGGTCCGCTACGACCTCCAGAGTGTAGACAGAGGTGTTCGCTGGAGTGAGCGTTTCACGGGCAACGTCCTGATTGACGGCCGGTGCGGCGGGCGGGGCCGCGAGTACACCTACTGAGAGGCCAACGCTGAGTAGGCCAATCGGAATAAATAAAAAAGTGCGGCGACAACGGAGCCAAGGGAGTGCAATCATGAATAAAATCCTCGATTTTCAGCAGGTCGTTAAGCGAATAAACCACTACATTAGAATACTTAACCGCGATTCGTCGACCGGAATCGAAGCGAATATCGTGAAAATGAAGAAATGGCGTCAACTGTAAAACTTGCTGAATTTACAAAAATGTATCTTGATTACAAAAGTGTAACAAATTAATATCTCTTAAAAATTTGGAGGAAGTTTCTGAAATCACCTAATACGGGGAAGCGGGGGAATGCAGAACAGGTTGTCGTAGTAAAACTACAGGCCACGGAAAAGAAGATCTTAAAATCGCATGCCCGTCGTTGCGGTTTGAGCTCTTCAGATTTTGTTCGGGTAGCGATTACTCAGTATTTTTTAGCACATCAGGCTTATCAAGCTTCGCGCGGCCTGATGCGCCATTAGCGACGAAATAATTTCCTTTTTGTGGGAGAGGGTCAAAGGGTGACTTCCACAGGAGGGCGTAGGGGTGCTCGGGCTGGTCTGGAAGGACAGCCCGAGCGGGGCCCTCAAATGGTAGAACTCGACTAAGTCGCCTCAAACGCGCATAAACGTCGCACCGTCAGACCGCCCTTTCCTCCCTCCAGCCTCGCTGACAAGTCGTTCCCGGAGTGGGAATTCAGTCGGTCCCACGCGACTTATTTCCATCCATGAACGGCTTCGATTTGGCGACCATTGTCCTCATCGGTGTGGAGTACCTGTTGGGGATCAGTGTTTTGGCGGCCAATCCTCGGCGTGGGGTAAACCAGTGTTTTTGCCTGCTCTCGTTGTGCACCGGCTCGTGGATGCTCGGGCTGCAGATTGGTTTTCATCACACGCAAGCAGATCAGGTCGCCCACCTCATCCGATTCTGCACGGTACTGGGAACCTTCTTCCCGGCGGGCTACAATCAACTGCGACTAGCCATCGTCCATCCGGAATTGCCGCTGAGTCAGATCATCTGGCGCAACCGTTTCTGGTTGATCGCAGCGGGGATCGTTTCCGCGCTGGCCTATACGCCGTTGTATTTGAAGGGGGTGATCCTGCCCAATGACCATTCGCTTTTCTCGATACCGGAACCGATTTACGGCCCGGGCTTTCCCCTGTGGGGCGGGTATTTCCTCGTGAGCACGATTTGGGTCACCTCACTTTATATCCGCAACATCCCGCAAACCCGGGGCCGTTGCCGCACCGACCTGCAATGCGTGCTGGGGGGCTTGCTCTGCACCCTCATCTTGGGGGCATTGCTGGTCATCGTGGTGCCGCTGATTCGTGGCGATTCCAAATCGACCCGGCTAGTTCCCTTATGCTCCGTGGGCTTGCAGGCTCTGGTCGCGTATGGAATTGCCACGAGGCAAATGCTCGATGTCGGGACGTTTGTGCGCCGGGCTATCGCCTACGCGCTACTTTGCGTTTTTCTCTCATCGCTTTATATCGGGGTTTGGACCGGGATGGACCTGGCTCTGCATCAAATCGACTGGCATCATCCGCTCCTGCCCAATGTCGCGGCCACCCTGGCGATCGCGCTGGCGATGAGCCCGTCCCGCAATGTGCTGCAGCGCTTCGTCTCGCAACTGGTGGGAAACTGGCACGACATTGATCCCACGCGCATTTTTCCGGAGACGGACGCCGCCTTGCGCGCCGTGACGACCACGCCCGTCGTACTCCGCAAATTCGGGCGTCTCTGCCAGCGCGTCACCGGGACGGACCGCGTGTCGATCTATCTGCGGCATGAAACGGATTTCCAACCGGACTGGCGCTCGCAACCAGAGATGCCCGCCGCGCTATCCCTGACCAGTCCCCTGGCACAATACCTCACACGGCAATGTCATCCCTGTTATGTGGACAGCATCCCCTATCACCAACCCCGCCAGGAAATCGCCGCCGCCCATGAGGAAGTGAAGATGCGCGGCGCATGCCTGGCCATCGGCATTTACGATCAGGAAAAACTCCTGGGAGTGGTCTTCCTGGGGGAAAAACTCTCGGGCCGTGTCTATGATGAGGATCAACAGGCCACGCTGCAGGTGATGGTGAATCGTCTGGCGATCGCACTGGAAAATGCGTCGCTCTACACGCGGATTCAGGAAAACAAGCTCAACCTCGAGACGCTCGTGGATCAGCTGCTGAGCGGCGTTCTCGTGGTGGACGAACATCAGCACATCACCGTCTGCAATCGCGAGGCCATGCGGATACTGCGGTTCGAGCACAGCCCGCTGGGCCGTGATATCCAGTGTCTGCCCTTGAGCCTGCGCCAGGCAATCCTGATCACCCAGAAAACCGGACAACCCCAGCGAGATCAATCGATCAGCCTGGAGGGCATCCATGCCCAACCCATGCCGATTCGCTTGGGCTGCCGCACGTTTGGCCGCGAGGAATTGCAATCGCGCGGCACCTTCCTGATTATCGATGACCTGACCCAGCGCCATAAGATCGAGGCGCAACTGCGCCGCTCGGACCGTCTCACGAGCCTCGGCACCCTCTCGGCCAGCGTGGCGCACGAGATCAAGAATCCGCTGGTCGCCATCAAAACCTTTGTCCAGCTTTTGCCGGAGCGGCAGCAAGATCTCGCCTTTCTGAATCACTTCACGGAACTCATTGGCGGCGAGGTAAACCGCATCGATAACATCGTGAACCAGTTGCTCTCCTTTGCCCGAGTCAGCACACCGCGTTTCCAGAAAGTGAGAATCCATGAGGTGCTGGACAATACACTGCGGTTGATGCGCCATGACCTGAATCGAAACCGCATCCAATGCGCGCAGGAATTTGAGGCGCCCCATGATCTCGTCTGGGCCGATCAGCAAAAAATCGAACAGGTGATCCTCAACCTCGTGCTCAACGCCCAGGAAGCCATGCCGCAAGGCGGCACCCTGCTACTAAAGACTCTGGCGGCACCGCGCGAGTTCATCTTCGAAATGCATGACAGTGGTTCGGGGCTCTCCCCCGAAATCCTGCAAAAAGCATTCGACCCGTTCTTCACCACGAAAGAAACGGGAACAGGGCTTGGATTATCGATTGTTTATGGCATTATTACAGAACATGGTGGCACCATCGAACTGAAACCCCGTCCTGACCGGGGTACGTGCGTGCAAATAAAACTTCCGCTTTATCACGAATCTATTCCGGCATGAAACGTCTGCTTGTCATTGACGACGAACTCGGCGCGCGCGAGTCCATCCGGGCCATTTTTTCTGGCCTGTATGAAGTTCTCGTGGCCGAGAGCGCGCCCAAGGCTCTCGAATTGATTTCGCGCACCCACATCGACCTGATTCTGCTCGACGTCATTATGCCGGGAATGGACGGCATGGCTTTCCTGCGCACGGCCCGCGACATCTTCCCCGACATCCCGGTGATCATGATCAGCGCATCGTTCAACAACCAATCCATCGAAGAAGCGCGCCAGTTGCATGCTGTCGGCTTTATTTGCAAGCCCTTCGATATTCACGAAATTCGCAATCTAACGGCGCAGACCCTGCAGGCAGCCGATTCCACACGGCAGCAGCGGCTCCTGCAGCAGGAAATTTCCCGCAAGTTCCCCGTCAACGTGATCGGAGAATCGGCCTCAATCCGGCAGGTAATGGACGCGGCGAAGGCGGCTTCGCACACCGATGCGAGCGTGTTGATCATCGCCGAGGCCGGGGTGGGCCGCGAGCATCTCGCGCGGCAAATTCACTCGTGGAGCCGGCGTCACGCTGAGCCCTTTGTGAAACTGGATCGGGGCGGTCGCGATACCGATGGCCTCAACGCCGAACTCTTCGGCAGCGTCACGGACATCACCGGATCGAAAATCAACGCGGGCATGATTGACCTGATCGGCCAGGGATCGATCTATCTCAACGATGTGCAGAACTTCCCCGCCGATACGCAGCAGCGGATTGCCTCCGCCATCCGTCAACGGGAGTTCACTCGGCCCGGATCACCTCACACCGGCGTACCACAGGCCATTCCCCATGTGGCCCGCTTCTTTCTCGCGTGCGCGCCCGATCACGACGGGCTACTGCCGGAACTGGCTGCCTGTTGCTCCGATCACCTGATCACAATTCCTCCCCTGCGCGAACGCCCCGAGGACATCCCCATTCTGACCATGCACTACATCGGTCAATTGCGCACGAGCCTGAATGCGCGGGTCAGTAGCGTGGAACCCGAGGCGATGCAAAAGCTGCAGGCGTACCCGTGGCCCGGCAATGTCCGCGAATTGCGCAACGTGATCGAGCGCATTCTCTTCCTGCACGGAGACGACGATGTGCTGCGCACCGCCTTCCTGCCGAAGGAAATCAGCGGCGACTTGCTTCCCACCATCGATCCGATGGCGATCTCGTTCCATCAGGCGACCGACCAGTTGCACAGGCAGATGATCGTGAGCGCATTGCAGCAAAGCAATGGCGTGATCAAGAACGCGGCGCGATTGCTGAATGTCACGCCACGTATTTTGCAGCACCGCATCGACAAGTTGAAAATCGACGTACGGCAGTTTTAGGTTTTCTCCATCAGCTCTACCGCGCCCGGAGAAATGGCACCACTTCGATCCCGCTTGATTTCATCCGCACGGTGACGGCTCCGCAGTCCTCCTGCCGCCAGACGCAGGGACGTTGCGCCTCGGACAGGAGTTCCACCGAGTTCATACGTTCGGGCGTGTACGCCGTCAGTGCGGATAAGATCACCTGCTGCGGTTGCACCGCCTCGAGCCAGGCAAGATCCAGATTCGGTTGCGTGCCGTGCCGTCCCTGAATCAGCACCTCGGCCATCGGTACTCCCGATTGCGCGAGAATTTCCGTTTCCGTCTGACGACCAATACGTCCCGCATAGAGCAGCGTGCGTTCCGTTCCTTGGGGTGGACGATAGCGGAAAAGCAAAACGAGTCCGCGATCTTCCATGCGCGAGGCGCGATTGTCATCGGCGGGCGAGAGGACGCTGACGGTGAATCCTGGCGCGAGGGTTTCCTCCTGACCACGCGACCAGATGCGGGGAGTCGCGCCCTGTTGTTGAATCAGGTCCAACCACGGTTGCAGCGTGCGGGTGATTTTCTGTTGCGGCGGCGTCACCCAGTCCGACGTGATCGCTTCGCTGGCCAGCAGAAGCGCCCCGCCTGCATGCAAGGCCCCGAGTTCGCTCAGGACGACTTCCTCGAATCGATTCACGCCGTAGAATTTCCGCAGGGGATTGGTCACGTACCGAAACTGACTTTCCGTGCCGGTATTTATCAACCACGCTTTATCGCCATAGCGAATCAAGAGTGCACTCGTACCGCCCGAAGCGGTGCAGACGAATTCCGGTTCCGCAGGACGCCACGCCACCGAAAGATCCGGCACGTAAAAATATCCGCCCGGAATTTGCGCGAAGGCTGTCACCATCCAGACCAGCCCTTTCGCGAGCAGCCAGTTCGCATTATTGATCACCGTCGTCAACGCCGCGCTCAGCGGCGCCACGGCGAGAGCAAGTGCGCCGACGATGACAATCAGACCCGCTAGAGGAACGACAACGAGATTCGCCACCAAGCCGACGAGCGTTACCTGATGAAAATACCACGCCATGAGCGGGAGCGATCCAATCCATGCCGCCAAAGACGAAGCCACGAGCAAAACCAGCGCGCGACCCCATTGGCGTACCCGCTGTACCCACGGTCCGTGCTGCACGGGCGGCATGGCATTCGCATCGTCGTCGGATTTCTCTTCATCCAGCAAACCGCACCAATGCGCCAGGCGATTATAGAACGGCGGCGTGAGCACGATCAACGCACCGACCACGGCGAACGAAAGTTGAAAGCTCAAATTCAACACCAGCTTTGGGTCGTACGCGAGCACCAGCAAGAGCGCAAGCGACCAGAGATTCAGCACAGAGATGGGCCGTTCCAGCGACCACGCGATCAGCACGAGCACGGCCATCAACAGCGCGCGCACGGCGCTTGGTTGACCTCCCGTGATGAGACAATAAAAGACCAGCAGCGGCACGAGCACCCAACCCCAGCGCCAGCGGACGAGTCCCAGCATCTGGAGCGCAACCAAACCCACACCGCAAATCACCGCAACGTTTTGCCCACTGACAGCAAAAATATGATACGTGCCCGTGTTGCGAAAGGCGGTCTCGATTTCCGGCGGAACCTGATCCACATAGCCGATCAACATGCCCGCGAGCAAACTGCTGATGGCGGGGTCCTCCTCCAAGCCCAAGCGCAATTGCGCGAGCGACCAATCGCGGGCGCGCCACGCGAGCCGGGTGATCACATCGCCACCGTCGCGGAAGATCACTGTCACAGCGTTGGCCGTGGCCGAAGTCTGATAGTAGATGTCTCGCTGCCAGAGATAGGTCGCCACATCGAACTGGCCGGGATTAACCGGCGGCTCCGGCGTTTCCAATCCGCCAATGACCTGCAACGTGTCGCCGTAGCGATAGAGTTCGGGGGCGGTCAGATCCACGCGCACCTGCAGGAGACCGCTCGCCGGTTGCCAGGGGACATCCTCTCCGGAGCCCGCGCGACGCCAGCCGGTCACGCGCAGCACGAGCGTTGTGCGGCCGCTATTTTCCTGATCCTTGCGTGGACGAAAGCGCGGATCACCTGTCACCTCGCCGCGCCATTGGGTGCGGGGATTGGCTTTCTCGTCGGGCAGCGCACGGAGATCGTCCGCCGCTGGAACATCCTCGCGCCAGGAGCCGTGATAGCCGCCGACCGTGACAGTGAGCAGGAGGAGGAGTCCATAGGCCCCGCGCAACCAGACGGTGGCGCGAGCCAGCGAGATCGCTACCAACCACAATGCAGTGACGAGCCCGCAGACCGTCAGCCACGCGAAGGAATCAAGCCCTCGTGTCAGTCCCAGATACGATCCCAGCCCGAAGGCGAGCGCGACCAGCAAGAGCGGAGCCGGTCGCAATCTATGCATGAATCACTCGCCGGCTTATTTCGACAGCGTGCCCTTGAACACCGTCACCTCGCGAGGAAGTCGACCGGCGAATTTCGGCAAATCGAGACCATAACCAATCGGCATGACGAGCGCGATGGCGATATCGGGATTGTCCTTCGCGCCGATGATCTCCTTCACACCGCTTTCATCCCAGCCGTTCATGAAGCAGGAGCTGAGGCCGAGACTTTCCGCCGCGAGCGCGGTATGCGTGGCGGCGATGAGGGCGTCCTTCACCGCGTACTCGCGCTCTTTCGCGCCGAGTGCGTTCTGAAAACCGGGGACCGCGCCACGCGCCATGGTGACAAATTTTTCCGGCCAGGCACCGAGTTCGCTGGCGATCTTGATGACGCTTTCAAACGTCTGTTCCCAACCGCGCAAGCTGACGGCGAACACGAGCACGACGGGAGCGGTGGTGATTTGCGGTTGATTCCACGCGACTTTGGCGAGCGCTTCTTTTTGCGCCGCGTCGTCAATGACGATCAACCGCCATGGCTGCATGTTGAAGCTACTTGGAGCGTGCAGCGTCAGGTCAATCACGCGCTCGAGTACATCCGCCGGTATCGCATCGGGTTTGAAGCGCTTGCAGGAGCGGCGTTGGAGAATGGATTGGGCGACGGTGAGTTCGGGAGTAGTGCTCATGGTTTGGAATCTTTGGGGGTTGTGGTGGAGGTGATTTCTTTGTTTCGTTGGGGAAGGGAGAAGTGATCCAAGTCCAGTAATTCCACCAGCGCATTAAAGCGGCGGTCGCGTGCTCCAGCCAGAATGAACATGGCGACAAAAACAAGGATCAGCGACGCCGAAGTTTCCAAAGCGTGAAACCAGACGGCCAAAATCGCCAGCACTCCCAGCAGTAAACTGGGAATCATTTCGTGGGGGCCGCCCTTGATGGTTCTCAAGAGCTTCTCGCGATGCTTCATCCGTTCGAGCGCGAGGGTTCCGTTGATTTCTTCCACCGTCACTTTTTCTGCCATGATTCTCCCCTTTTGGTTTGGTTCAAAATCACACGACACAGACCGATCCGGACTCCTGTCCGCGTCGTCGCCCTGCAGGGCGGCCCGGTGAGCCGCCGCGACTTGCGGCTTAGACGTTATTCAGCCGTTCGAGATGGCCTTCATCGAGATCAATCAAATCAAAATAGGTTTCGGGACGGCGGCGCGTCGGCGGAAACTTGGCCACGGTCTCGTCGAACTTCGCTTGCTTCTCAGCGTTGTCAGGACGGCGGCGGCTGAGGCGGTTGTTGAAATCGGTGATCGCGTGGTCGCCGGGGAAGGCGGGACCAAGCTTGCCCTTGAGCCAGTCGAGCACGGCCTGATCGTCGGGCGCATTCTGCACCGCTTTCTCGAACGCGGAGGGTTCCACGCAGAGGAATTCGAGCAGGAATTTGTCAAAACCGACGTTGAGGTAATTGTAGCCGGGAAGCTTGCCCTGCGGGTACAGGCGCACCTTGTCGATGAGGCGCGGCAAGTGACAAATGCCGCCGAGTTTGTCGTGCGGACTGCGGGGCACGACTTCGGGCCGGGTGGTGGTGGGGTAACGACCGGAGACCCACGCCTTGTAGCCGCCCGAGACGGAGATCACGTTGCGATAGCCCATCTTCTGGAGATTGTCGGCCACGAGGGCGGAGCGATACCCGCCGCCGCAATAGCAGAGGAGCGTGGCGTCACGGTCGGGAATGCGCGTTTCGATGTCGCGCTCGATGATGCCCTTGCCGAGGTGAATGGCACCGTCGGCGTGACCAGCGTTCCATTCGCTTTCTTCACGGACGTCAATCAGGAAAGTGTTCGGCTGCCGCATGCGGAATGCGGCGTCATCCACGGTCGTTTCGCGAACGCGGGTGAGAGTGTCTTGGACTAGTTTGAGAAAACCGGGGCTATGCTGCATCCCATCACAAGTAGCAGCGGTTTACCGTTCGGTCAATCAGCCAGCATGGACGGCCGCGTGGCGAGGGAGCCCCCCCTCGCTCGCGGGCCTGCCGCACCCGGTTACTTCTTGATGGCCGCCGGGGGTGTCGCCGGTTCCGCCGGAGTGGCATCGATTTTCTTCTCGAGACCGCGACCGGCCGGCATCGGGCCTTCGCCACGTTGCGGTCCGAATTGCGGCCCCTTGTCACCAAAGGCTGCGCCGGGATGATGTCCCATTGGCGGACCGCATTGTCCGGGTGCGCCGCCGCCAAGCATGGTCATGGCCGGAGGCGGTGTCATCAGGTGCGGACGCGCGCCGCATCGACCGGCGGCAAACCCGGTGAGAAAAACAATCACGGCAGCAGCCAGACTCACCGCCACGATGGCCACGATTCCCGGCCATTTGGGATAGGTAGTAGATAGATCACTCATATACCAAGCCAGACTCAAATTCGCGGCGAAAGTTGCGATCTCTCTGAATTACTATTCTAACTCCGTTACAATGTATGAGATGGGACGACAAGCCGAAGAGCGCTCAATAATGTCACTCGAACTGCTGAATCCTTGCCGAAAAGATCGGTTCACTGCCGCGTTGAGCCCGTTTGCGATCTAACGCTCCCGAAAAGCCACAGACTGCCGCCGTTCCCTCTGCCCTGCAGGTAATTACTCGCCGATTCCCGGTCACAAAATTCCCTGCTAAATCACATAATTCCAGTTGATGCGATATATACTATATATAAATATATAGAGAATTAATGGATGACGCGCGATCGCCGCCATATAAAAATCCAACGGAATAGGACAGCACTGTATGACTAAAATTCAGTTCAAGCGCAATTGTCTCAGAGTCGTTCTTGCAGCAGCCTTCGGCATGGGAAGCATGGCCGATGCCACCGCCAGCTTATTGGTGTATGAAGGTTTTAACGGCTATACGACAGGAACGCTTGCGGGTCAGACTGTCAACAGCAACGCGATCGGCCTATCGGGCACCTATGTCCAATCTGGCACCGGACAGTACACGGCTGTAACGTCGAGCGGATTGGTATTCGGCAGCGGAGCGACAACCTATGCGACCAGCGGCGGTTCCCTATGGAATCCGAGCGGGGATCTTTCGACCCTTTCGATTGGTTTGAATACCGGAACGGTTTCCGAAACGCTTTATGGAAGTTATCTGTTCAAGCTAGGCTCCACTTACGGCCCGAACGGCGGGACGCGCATGGAAGTACGCTTTAACACGGCGAGCAATTCCGGGACGGCTGCCTCCTATTTGAATGCGGCGGTGGTGAACTCCTCGGCGAAGATGTCGCTGAAGTACGATGCCAGCAGCGCGATGTCCACTTCAGCCGCCCTTTCGTCTACGCTCTCCGCCGGAGTGACCTATATGGCGATTACCAAGTGGACAGGCGTCAGCTCGGGCAGCGGTACGGGTACGCTCTGGATATTGACTTCGGCACAATATGACGCGAGCGGCGGAGTGATCACCGAGTCATTCCTCAATAGTAACGCCCTGATCTCCCTTACCACGTCGGGTTCGGGAAGCTCGGTTTTGAACGATAGCGACTATCTACAGTTCCTCCCAGGCGGCGCGACGGTCGATGACCGGGCGCTGGATGAAATCAAGTACGGCACCACCTTGCTCGATGTCACATCCGTGCCGGAACCGCATGCGATGGCATTGGCCGTTTCCGGTTTCTGCGCGATGTTGATCGCCCTCAAGTTCCGTCGATTAAGCGTCTAGCATTTCGCAGCCTGCAGTAGAGAGGGGATCTCTCACCAAAGTCCATTCTACATCCCGCCTAATCGGGTACAGCAGGACATTTCGGAGCTTGAATTGTACCTTTGCCTTTTGTCTTTTTGAAATTTAGCTTACCATACCTGCGTTCAGTCTATTCCACTGAAACGAGCGAGCAAGCGATCTAGAAGACACGGAATGTTATGGCGAAGAAATTCTTCCAGAAAATAACCCACTATTGTGTAACCGCCAAATATCCAGACATTCCCTTCCGGGCACGTTCCTGCGGTCATTTCATGCTGGAATCCAGTTATCATGCGCCGCCTTTGCGCCGGGATTTCGTCGAGCTGTTCTGGTGTCTGGGAGGAGAGGGACGGCTGATTATCAATAATCGCAGCTACCCCCTTCGCCCGGGCGAAGTCTGCTTTTATGTCTGCGGCGACGTCCACCAGGTATCGTGTGGCGGGAATTTTTTCCACAGCCGCTGGGTCACGTTCGAAGGTCCGGCGGTAATGGAAATCTGGCGGGGGCTTCAGCTACCCCAGACGCCCCGACAGGTGGGACGCTGCCCGGAAGAATTGTTTGTGCAGCTTGAGGAAGAAATCCTGAATTATACACCAGACGGCCTTCGTCTGGCCAGTGCCACGGCGTTTCGCATCCTGATGCTGGCGGCCAGTCACCTGCCAGCCATTTTGCCATCCCACGATTACATCCAACAGGCGCAACGGGTGATCGACACGCAGTATCGCAATCCCAATTTAAATGTCGGCAGCATTGCAGACCGGCTCGGCGTCAATCGCTCGCAGTTGAGTCGAAAATTCCATGCTGTTTTCGGCGTCACTCCCGCAAAATACTTGATCAACCGCCGGATTCAATATGGGCTGCAGCAACTGGCGAATTCCCCGCATATGATCAAGGAAATTGCCGCTCGCTCCGGATTCAATGATCCGAATTATTTCACCAAGGTCATTAAGAAGTATACGGGAATGAACCACAAGCGGGCCAAGTCTTAGCTGTTCGCCATTCGTCACGGAGACTCTCCAGTCTCGCGTATTTTCCTCGTTCACGACTCGCCCCCGCGGGCGCATCAGTCACAAAATTCCTCGTGTTATCACATAGTTCCCGTTGAGGAAAATATATAAAATATCTATAACAGAATCGTGGAATCACTACATAAACCGAGTGAACGATTAAATGTAGAAAGTCTATTTATCCTAGACGTGATCCGCCCATGGATCTGAAGATTTTCCTAGAGAATTTACTTTCTTGATCCAGGAATTCGAAAAACAAACAACCCAATAATTACAGCGTGAAGGGATCTAGTCATCCCTTCACGGATTCAAGATAAGGAACGCATGCCAAGCACAGCAAAGAAAAAGCCGGAAGGTATTTTCATCCCGATGATCACGCCATTCAAGGAGTCGGACGAATCCATTGATTTTTCGGGATTAAAGGAAGTCACCGAATTTTTGATCAAGAATGGCGTGGACGGCATTATTCCGTCCGGCAGTACGGGTGAATTCGTCGCCATGTCCACCGATGAGCAGAAAAGGGTGAATGCCTCGGTATGCGAATACGCGGCGGGTCGGGTGAAGGTATTCTGCTCTACCGGCGCTTACCGCACCACCGATACGATCGACATGTCGAAGAGCGCCGAGGCGGCTGGAGCCGATGGCGTCATGATCATCACTCCATGGTACATGGCCCCCAACGAAGACGAGCTTTATGAGCACTTCAAAGCCGTCCGCAAAGCCATCTCCATCCCGATCATGGTCTATCATAACCCCTACTATTCCACCTGCCTGATGACGGACAAGTTCATGGCGAAGCTCTATAACGACGGCCTGATCGACGCCGTAAAGGAACGCCAGGCCGACGTTTACCGTCAACAGAATCTGCGCGCGTTAACCAATGACGGATTCGGCATCTTCTACGGATACGACATCTGTCCGGTCGAGAGCGTGTCCATGTGGGCAGACGGTTGGGTCTGCGGCACGGGCAATCTGTTCCCGCGTGAAAACAAAACCGTTTTCGATCTGGCCAAGAGCCGCAAGATCGAAGAGGCCCAGAAGTATCATTTCGAGAAGATCCGCCCATACCTCCCGCTGTTTACCGAAAGCACTGACAAGGGGCTTCCCTGCCCGTGGCTCTCGGTAATCAAGGAAGGTCTCAAACTGCGCGGCATCAACGCCGGTGTCGCGCGCAAGCCGGTGATGCGCCTGCCCGATGATGTGATGGCCAAACTCAAGAAGTCCCTGAAGGAATACGGACACATCTAAATCGCCTGACAACTCTGGAGTGTGAACACTCTCACCAGGGCGGACGCATCCGCCCTGGCATTCGATAATTTCCCGTCCGCAAGGGCGGGAAATTTCAAATTCTATAGCTATATAAAGCAACGAATCCCGCCATACGCCCCGGTGAATTCACTCCTCGGCGAGCCGCGAAAAGGCCTTAATATGACAGAAAGAAAAGTCATCTCTGCAATACCCTCTTCAACCGAGCTTGCCGCCGACACCTCCCTCATTCCCGTCTGGGATCCGACCGTGCCCTTTCCGTCACCGAAGCACATGGAGGAACCCGGCATTATAACCCAGGTCTCCGTGGAGCGTGGGCAACACGGTGTTTACCACTATTTGCACGAGTCGACCATCGCGTGGCATCGAGGCCAGTTCCATGTCGGTTGGGCCAATCACCCGCATCTTGAGGACAACAACCGCAATGAAATCATCCGCGGAAAAACCTCCGCGGACGGATTGCGCTGGAGCGAACCGTCGGTTTGGGTGCAAGCCCCACAGAACGGAGCTTCGTCGTTCAACCACCCGCTCATCTTTTCCCAAAGCGACACCTTGTATGGCTTCTTCGTCGCCTGGCATGACGGTAAACCGACCACTCAAGTGTTCCTCCATGATGACCGCACCGGGGCATGGCAATACCAGCCCAATTGCGACATCCCCGGATTCCTCCCTTTCTGCACGCCGCAGCTCATGAATGACGGAAACTGGATCATCGGCGGAGAATATGGTTGGTACGAATCGGCTGTGATCATCAGTCAGGGCTCCGATCTCACCCGGTGGGATCTGGTGACGATACCTCGCCCGGAAGCACTCAAGATCCTGTACCCAGAGACGGCTCTCGTGAGTCAGCCAGACCGCATTCTCGCGATTTGCCGCCCGAATGCGAAGTTCAACCGGGAGGCCCCGCACCTCGTGTACCCTCCGGACGAAGAAATGTTCACGGCTCCCATGTCCGAGAGCCGCGACAACGGACGCACATGGACACCACTGGGCTTGTGCAATTTCCCATTGACGGCTAGCATGCCCTTCTCCGGCCGGTTGAGCACCGGGCAGAATTATCTACTGACCAACAGCCTCGCGACCGAAGAGGGACGAAGCCTGTTGAGCCTGGCCGTCACGAGCCCGGAAGGCGGGCTCTTCCGCCGCATCTTCAAAGTGCGCCACCAGGATTGGCCCGCAAGAAGGCTCTTCGAAGGCTACGGCGCGGAAAGCTACGTGGGCACATTCACCGAGTGGTCCTACCCCAAGGCTGTGGAGCACAATGGCCATCTGTACGTTGTCTACTCGCAGGGCAAGGAAGACTGCGCCCTGTCGATCATACCGCTTGAGTCGCTCGCCGTCTGAGCCACTTGCTTTTCCCACGAGTGGCAAGGTCTGCCTAGAGCTTTTACAAATAGATTATCGTGCATTTTAAAGCATGCTGCACATTCCTCTGTAGGCGGCTCGGTGAGCCGCCGCAACGCTTCACCGAAGGTGCTGACTCTCCAAACCAAAAAACATTTTAATCATCCCTGCAACTTTTCCTCCACCGCCGACCGCGAAGCGCAGTCCTGCAAGCGTCGCGCCAGAAACGCGCGCTCGGATTTGATTTCCGCCAGCTCAAGTGATTTTCGGTAATGATCCGCCGCCACGCCGAAATGGTGCAGGCGCGATTCGAGCTCCCCGAGCACGGCGTGCAGCAAGTAGTACGACTCCAGCTTGTCGAGATCGCGAATGGCCGCCACCGCGTCGAGTCCGGCTTGCGGTCCCTGCACATGCGAAATCACAATGGCGCGGTTCAACGCCACGACGGGCGACGGGTCCGATCCCACCAGCCGGTCATACAGCGACAGGATGCGCGGCCAGTCGGTCGATTCGTAATCCGTCGCCATGGTATGACAGGCGGCGATGCCGGACTGGAGATGGTAAGTCGTCATCTCCTCCCCGGCGGCCGACTTGGCGAGATGAAACAGGCCGCGCGCGATACGAGCGCGATCCCATTGCGTGCGGTCCTGTTCCTGCAAGCGCAGCAGATTGCCGTCGTCATCGACGCGGCTGGGAAAACGCGCTGCGTTCAGGAGCATCAAGGCGAGCAGCGCGTGGGTCTTGGGCTGATTGCCCGCCGCGTGCTCAGCCAGTAAGAAAGTCAACCGGATCGCCTCGAAACAAATTTCCTCCCGCACCAACCGTTCGCCGCTCGAAGCTTTGTAGCCCTCGTTGAAAAGCAGGTAGAGCGCCTGCAGCACGACATCCAGCCGTCGCGACAATTCCGCGCCAGTTGGGATCTCGAAGGGAATCCCCGCGTCGCGGATTTTCTGCTTCGCGCGGGTCAGACGCTTCGCGATGCTGGCCTCGGTGGTGAGGAACGCGCGGCTGATTTCCGTCACATTAAAACCGCAAAGCGTTTTCAGCGCGAGCGCCACTTGCGACTCCGCCGGGATCAGGGGATGACAGCAGACGAACATCAAGCGCAGACGGTCGTCGCTGATCTCCTGCTCGAGCGAGACGCCCGCATCGGGCGTCGTGCCGGGCTGTTCCATCAACCGGATGATTTCCGGTTCCTTGTCGCGGAAATTCTTCTCGCGGCGCACCACGTCGAGCGCGAGATTGCGCGACGCGCGCAAAATCCACGCGGAGGGATTATCCGGAATGCCATAGAACGGCCACGTCTTAAGTGCGCGAATCAGTGCCTCCTGCACCACATCCTCGACCAGCGTGAGATGTTCGATGCCGAAGATGCGCGTGAGAATGGCGATCATCTTTCCCGACTCGTGACGGAAAAGATGCTCGACCGCCCGGGAGACCTCTCCCGACGGTGCGACGGGCGTTTTGACTTCCGGCAGACTCACGCGCTGGCGAGTTGTTCTTCCCGCGCAGCCTCGCGGACCAAGTTCGCCATCGGACATTCCTCCGCGAGAGGGCGCACTTCAATCGTCACGCCATAGCGCAGGTTCGGACTGGTGCGCGCGATCTGGATCGCCTCTTCGAGGCTGCCGGCCTTGAGGATCATGAAGCCGCCTATGAGTTCCTTCGACTCCGCGAACGGGCCGTCCATCATGACGGGTTCTTTCTGGCTCGCAACCACCGCTCCCGAACGCGCCAGCGGACGACCACTGACCACCTTCTCCTGCGCGGCGAGCTGCTCGTACCACGCATTGCATTGGTTCCAGACGGCTTGAAGTTCCGACGCGGACAAACGGTTGTACCATTCGTCGCTGCGAAAGATCATCAGATACTCATTTTGTGTGAGAGTGCTCATTTCATTTCCTTTCTGGTTTTGTATTGTTCGAGATATTCGGTAAGCTTGTCCAAGCAACCGGTCCAGCCCTGCCGCATGGAATCGAATCCTTCGGCAAAGGTCCGGCACTCTTCTTCGCTGGCATTCACGGGAATCCATTCGATGGTCAGCAGCGTCTTGTCTCCTTGCGGGGTGAAGGTGATTGTGGAGTGCATTTCCAGAGGCCACGAATCACTCAGCGGATGACGAGTTATTCCGCCCGCTTCATCCGAAAACGAACTGATGAAGACGAGCCGCCGCGGTTTCTCCACTTCCAGAATGGTCCACTTGCCCCACATCTTCTTTCCATCGGCGGTCTCCATGCAGTAGTGAAACCGGCCACCGGGACGCAGATCCAATTCGTGATGGGAGATGGTGACACCTGCCGGACCCCACCATTCCATATGCCTGGATTCCGTCCACATGCGGAAAACCGTCTCCGGCGGCGCCTCGAACACGCGCGAAATGATGAAGGGTTTTTGCGTTGATTTTTCCAATACGGAATTCATGAGTTTTGCTTTCTCAATGGAGGTTTCGATCAGATTTCGACGATGACCTTGAACCCGCCATAGAGCATGCGTTTGCAGTCGAAGGGCATTGACTTGCCACACATCGCGGCGATCCGCGGGTCCTTCATGATCTTCGCGTTGGCGCGATCCCGATGCGCGCGCGATTTGTAGGTGATCCACGAAAAGACCACCGTCTCGCCCGCCTTGAGCTTGATCCCACGCGGGAAGGGCAATCCCATTTTCACATCGAGGTCATCCGCCACACATTCGCGGTAGTCCAAGGCCCCGTACTCGCGCCAGATCTGGCTCGCCTTTTTCGCCATGCGCCGATACGCATCGAGGTTGCGCTTTGGTACCGGCACGACAAAGCCATCGACATAGTGCGCCATAAGATTCTCCTTAGTGCTTCCCGGCAAGTTGCTCTTCCGCCGCCTTGGCCATGGGACACATTTCGGCCACCTGCCGCACTTCTACCTTCGCGCCATATTTCAATCCCGGACATTCCTTCGCGATGGCGACGGCTTCGTCGAAATTTTTCACCGACAGCAGGAAGTAACCGCCGATGGCTTCCTTTGATTCCGCGAACGGTCCATCCGCCACCACACCGTCCCGCTTGCCCGTGACGACGCGGCCTTCGGGTTCGAGGGGATTTCCCGCAAGCGCCTTGCCCTGCTCGGAGAGGCGATTGAACCAGGCCATCCATTGATTCGCCACGGTCTGCATTTCCTCCGGGGAAAGTTCCTTGCACCAGTCGTTGCCACGAAAGATGAGCATGTATTCGGATTTGTTGTTTTGCGTCGTCATGGTTTTTCCTTTTTTGGTTCAGGTTGATGTCGTCGTTCTGAAGTAAGACGAATGACCGCTATTTCTCAGGACAAGTCTTTCGGTTATTTTCGAGCTGCCGCGGCGGAGACGATTTTCAAATTGGCGAAACCCTGCTCGAACTGGTCCCCGCACATCTTCTCGCAGTTCATGACGAGACCCATGGCCTTGCTCATGAAATTGTTTTTCCCGTACATGGTCCACGAGACCACGGTTTGATCCCCCTCGGGCTTGAAAGTGAATTCCACCGTGTTGGTCCCTTGGAATGGCTTGAGGAATTCGAGTTTGAACACCACGAGTTCGTTCGGCCGGCTTTCCGTGATCGTCATCGCCCCCTCGCCGACCTGATTATTTCCCGCCCAACGCAGAATGGCACCCACACCGGAAATCGGCCCCTCGAAAGCGTACTTAGCGTTCGGGTCCAGCTTCGCCCACGGCGACCACGAATTCCAATTCGCCAGATTATTCACCTGTTCGAAAACAATCGGCGCGGTGGCGGGAATTGTCGCCGTGCGACTGACGCGGAATTCATCCGGCCGCGAGACAATCACGATCACAAGAATGACGAGGAGGACAACAAGACCGATGAGGATTTTAATGAGCATGAGATTCTTCCTGGGAATGGGGTTCGTATTTTTGAGCACGGAATGAACCGGATCGTCCGGTCCATAGTAAGACGAATGGACCAGTCAATCCGGGACACATTCGCCCTCTTTTTTGGCGAAGTCCAGTAGCCAAGACCGGAATGGAGGCGTTATGATAACCTCTAAAAATCGGGCGATTATTTCACTGGAATTCTTATCGGATACATCTCCAAATACGTCGCGATCCGGATCGCGCAAAATGCATTCCATGCAAAGGTTGGGGCCGTCTCTCCTCCGCTGCAGGATAGGAATACTCACATTACCGCCGCCTAAAGAGTTTTTCTCGGTCCGCAAGAATCTCCGTTTTCCCCTTGACTCTGGCATGGAATTAGAGAAACTCGCACCTCTCGATTGACACCGGCTCTGCGCTGCAGGACGCGTCGTCAATCACTGAAAAGGGCCCTTAGCTCAGCGGATTAGAGCGTCTGACTACGGATCAGAAGGCCAAAGGTTCGAATCCTTTAGGGCCCACTTTTCATATCTCCCCCCTTGCTCTCTCCAATTCCGCACCCTAGCATTTGGCAGTCGTGGTTTTGACAGCACTTCAATAAAGGGAATAGAGTTATGATGTTTCAAGGGAACGCGCGAAAATTACAGGATTTCTGGGCCAATAAACATCTACAGACACCGGGATTTCACGATAGCTACTGGAAGCAAACACCGCAGCGCCAGTTTGTGGCTGAGAAAATTTGTGCCTTACCCGGCGTAAGCTCTGTTCTCGAATTGGGTTGTAATGTGGGCGCCAATCTCATGGCTATTCACAAGATCAATCCTTGTATCCGCCTTAGTGGAATTGACGTCAACGAATCTGCCTTAAATTACGGTAAGGCCAAGTTTCGGGAATGCGGCGTCCGCGCCAAATTCCGCAATCGCTCCATGCTGAATCTGAACGAGTATCCCTCCAAGTCACATGACGTCGTTTTTACCTATGCCGTCCTCATGCATGTCCCTGGCAAAGAGGTTCGGGAACAGGTCATTCCCAATGCCTTGCGCATTGCTCGCAAGTTTGTAGTGCATTCCGAATTACATGCTTTCTCGGAACGTGAAGCGGAATATTACAAGTCCATTGCAAATACCCAGATGAAGGATCGCGAATGGCGGGACTACTTTAGCCTATACTCCGAGTTCGTGCCTTTGGACCATATCTCCATCAGCCAATGCCCCGACGTCATCCGCATTGTGCCTAATCTTGTCACAGACCCGCAGTGCCCCAATGCCTTGGTCGTCGTGCAAAAATCTCCCAACAGCCGAAACTCACTTTTGAAAAAAGCAGCCGTCTGCGCCCGTCGCGTCATGCTACGCTAATTCATTTGGGCTTTAGCCTCCGGCATTTCTTGCCGATCTCCTTTCGCATGGATTGGTTGGCCCAGGCGATGGGACATCATCAGCGCGGCGAGCTGACCCAGGCGGAACTTCTTTATCGAGAGGGATTGCGGAGTGATCCACAGCATCCCGACGTCCTTCATTTGCTCGGCGTATTGACGGCCCAACGCGGCGACTGTGCGGCGGGTGCGGCCCTTATCCGACAAGCTTTGACCGCACAACCGGGCACTGCGGTCTTTGCGCAAAATCTGGCTGGAATTTTAGTCAATTTGTCCACCCTGCAGCGTCAACAAGCGGATTACACGGGGGCGGCTCAATCGCTGCGGGAAGCCATTCAGCTCGTGCCCGAACATTGGCAGGCGCGGGTGAACCTCGGCAATTTGCTGGCGGAATGTGGACGGTCCGAGGAAGCGGAAACGCATTTACGCGCCGCACGGCTGTTGGAACCGGTGCGGGCCGATGTGGCGTATTCGCTGGGGTCGCTTTTGCTGCGACGCGGTTTGGTAACGGAGAGCGAAGCACTCCTGCGACAATCTTTATCCGATCCTGCGCTGACGAATGCCACGTTGTGCAATCTTGCGCAATGCCTCAAGGATCAGGGTCGCGTGGAGGAAGCGCTCGCGTGTTATGAGGAAGCGTTGCAACGCCAACCGGAATGGCCGGAGGTGGAAAGTAACCGCCTGAACCTGATGACCTACTCCGCCGAACTCTCCGCCGAGGCCGTCGTGGAGGCGCATCGTGCGTGGGGCCAGGAAATCAGCCGACGTATGGCATGTGAACGCTCCTCTTGCCCTCTTTCTCGGTGGGATGGCCACCGCAAACTGCGCATTGGCTATGGTTCGCCCGATTTTCGACGGCACGCGGTCTCCTACCTTTTTGAGCCGCTGCTGAAAGCCCACGACCGTTCTCACTTCGAATTCTTTTGTTACGCCTACACACGACAATCCGATGAAGTGACGGCGCGGCTTCAAGCCTATGGCGATACATGGCGCTGTCTCGATGGGCTTCCAGATCGCGAGGCAGCGGCGTTGATTCGTCGCGATGAGCTCGACGTGTTTGTCGATCTGGCCGGTCACACCGCCGGCAATCGGCTGCGACTGCTGGCGTTTAAGCCCGCTCCGGTGTTGGCCACCTATCTCGGCTATTCGCACACGACGGGATTGCCGGAGATCGATTACCGAATCACCGACGCAGCGGCGGAACCTCCGGGCACCGAATCGCTCCATAACGAAACGCTCATTCGATTGCCGCGCAGCCTGCTCTGCTATCAACCGCCCGAAGCCGCTCCGGAGGTCTCGCCCCTACCGGCCAAGCTCCTTGGGCGCCTGACATTCGGCAGCTTGAACCGTCTCGACAAGGTGAATGAACCGACACTGGCGCGGTGGGGTGCGGTCCTGCGCCGCTGCACTGGTTCGCATCTCCTCCTCAAGGCGACTCCGTTCGCGGACCCGGCTTTTCGCGCGCAGTTTCTCGCCCGCTTGGCGGGACATGGAATTGACGCCCAGCGGGTCGAGTTTGCGGAAAATAATCAACCGGTCGCGGTTCACTTGCGCCAATTTCATGGGGTCGATATCTCACTCGATACGCATCCGTTCAGTGGCAGCACGACGACGATGGAATCGCTCTGGATGGGAGTGCCGGTGGTGACCTTGACCGGACCCAATTCGATGTCGCGCATGAGCGCTTCCTTTCTCCACGCGGCCGGGCTGGATCGCGAATGCATCGCTTCGTCAGAAAGCGAATTCGTGGAAAAAGCGTGCACGCTCGCCGCGGATTTGGACGCGCTGGAAACCTTGCGCGCGTCGCTGCGCGCCCGCATCGAGGCATCCGACCTGCGCCATCCCGCGAGTTTTGCCCACGCGATGGAATCCGCTTACGAGACGATGGTCAGAGAGAGGAATCCGGCCCCAGAGATCACGCCTTCGGCCGCGTCGTGCGGTTGAGGATGCCCCAGTAGAAAATGGCCCAAAGCGCGTGGACGCCGTCGCGCCACGTGATTTTCTTGCCTTCGTTATAATCGCGGCCCGTGTAGGTGATGGGAATTTCACAGACGCGATGGCGGCGATGAAAAAGCTTCATCGTTACCTCCACTTCGAAATCGAATTTGAACGATTGGATATCAAGCTGGCGCAGCACGTCGGTGCGGATCATTTTGAACCCAGTCTCCATGTCGGTGAGGATCGAGTCGGTCAGCACATTCACGAGGAAAGTGAGCAGCTTGTTGGCGAGGTAATGCCAGTAGAGAAACACCCGGTGCGGGCCGAGAAAACGCGAGCCGTAGACCGCATCGGTCCAACCGTTTTCCAGCAAGCGCAACGCCACGGGATAGTCTTCCGGGTGATACTCCAGGTCGGCATCCTGTATGATCACAAACTCCCCGGTTACTGCCGCCAAGGCCGTGCGGATGCCCGCGCCCTTGCCCTGATTGGTCTCGTGACGCAGCACGCGCACGACGCCGGGATGTTGCGCGGCAAGGTCGCGCAGCACATTGGGAGTGAGATCGGTGGAACAGTCATCGACGATAACGATTTCCAGCGGACTGGGAGTGCGCAGGACACGCTCGACAATCAGGCGGATGGTTTTCTCCTCGTTGTAAACGGGAATGATGACTGACAGTCGGGCGGTGGATTGGAGTGGGTTCATGGAACAAAAACGCTCACGAGATTGTCATACACGCGATCAATGGAAAAGTGTCTAGCGAAACATTCGCGCGCCCGCAAGCGCATCACGTCACGCTCTGCCGTCGAAATCCGAAACCACTGGCGCAACAAGGCCAACGTCCCCGCGACGGAATCCGCTTGCACGAAGCCCGCTCCGCCCTCCGCGATCTCGCGCCAGATATTCACCTTGTCCGAGACCAACGCGGGCGTCCCGCACGCAAGCGCTTCCGCCGCGGCGAGGCAAAAATTCTCCTGATGCGAGGGGATGATAAACGCCTCCGCCGCGCGAAGCGCCCCCCACTTGACCTCCCCCTCAAGCATGCCGGTGAAGTGCACCCGCGATTGCAAGTCATCGGGCATCAGATCGCGCAGCCCGGGTTCGAGTTGATCCGTATCGGGACCGGCAAAGACGAGTGAAACGCCCTCCACCTCCGCACCGAATTGGGCAAAGGCCTGCGCGAGGAGATCGCATCCTTTCTTCAGGTGAATGCGACCGAAATAGAGAATGAAAGGTTGCCCCACCAACTGCGGAAATCTGTCTTGAAACGCGGCGAGTTGCGCGGTCGCCCGGTCCGGCGGCGATTCGATTCCAGCGCCCACCACCACCTCGCGGACGTTGTAGGGTCGAAACGTCTGATGACTATTGCGACGTTCTTCCTCGGCCGTAAAACAGACGGCCGCCGCGCTCTGGCAGACGAGATGTTCCAGCGGCCAATACGCGGCCTTCTTCAGATACTTCACCGGCTCCTGATCCTTGAACCAGGCATCGAGCATCCCGTGGGGAAAAATCGCGTGCGGCGTCGATCCATAGGCCAGCCCCCGCCACGCGCCCCAGCTGGTGTATTGCCAGAGGCCGTGCATCACCACCGCGTCATAAAATTCGGAATGGACCCGCAACCACGGTTTCAAACGCGGGGTAAACCCGTAAGTGCCGCGAGCCGGACCAAGCGCGTGGACCGGCCCCGGCCATTCGCGCAACCACGGAGCTTCCGGCACATCGAGCGTACACACGACGGCGTCGTGACCACGTCGTTGTCCCGCGCGGACGAGATGACGCACCATGCCGACGATGCCGCCCTCGCGCGGGTCCAGGGAACGAATGGTGTGCAGGAGTTTCATGCCAGCCGTGGTTTGCCCGATGGTGGCGGTGAAAGGGGCGACCTGTAAAGCGCAACCTGACCGGTGATTTCGGAAAGAGCGTCGAGCGGCCCTAAAAAAGCGAGGCGCGCCAGGAGGCGCGCCGTCGGAAAGTCGATTCAATCGCTTGTGTGATTCGGTTGCTTATTTTATTTGCTCGATAGTCGACTTTCTACAAAGGTCATCGGAAGGAAAAGCGATTCGATAAAGGATTTTTTTAGCGCAAAATTTTTCCCGTTCCGGCACGATAGTATTAGTCTGCGTGAGGTGCGCCCCCTCCAGGGAAGCCATCCCTCGCACAGTTAATTTTGCCGGTCGGGAAATCAAGGAGAAGACGCCATGGAAACTAAAACGCTGGTGCCGAATGAACTCATCTTCAAAGAGGGCGACCTCTCCAATGAAGCCTACCGGTTGCTCTCCGGTAGCGTCGAAATCAGCATCGCCGTGGACGGTCGAAAGGTCGTACTGGCCCAACTCGCGCCCGGCGATATCTTCGGCGAAATGGCGATGATCGACGAGCATCCCCGCTCCGCCACGGCCATGGCCTTGGTTGACGCGGAAGTGGAAGTGATGACGCCCGAAGACTTTAACGCCTGCATCATTCAGGACCCGGCCACCCTGACCCCATACCTCGCCTCGTTCTTCGAGCGGTTGCGGACGGCCAATAACCGGCTCCGTGTCGAGCTGCGTCACAACGATGCGACCCGACAGACTTCCTCCCACCTTGAGCGCGCCCGCATGCCCGTCCCCGCTGGTGCCACCTCCTCTGTCGCGCGGCCGCGCCGCGACCAACCCACTCCCGCCGTGGCGCCCGTCGCCACATCGCGACGAGTGCTGCTGAAATTGAACAATCCGCAGGTCCCCACCCGGCAGGGAGAACCGGCCGCCATCGAGGTCACGAAATTTCCCTTCCGCATCGGACGCGAGGAACATCGCAGCGTTCCGAGTGTTTTCTCGACGAATGATTACGTCCTGAAGGATGAACAACCCTACCAGGTCTCGCGCAATCACTGCTCCATCGAGTGCGAAGGCGATCACCTCTTCGTCCGCGACCGCGGCAGCATGGTCGGCACGATCGTGAACGGCATTTCCCTCGGCGCGGGCCAAAACTGCCTGACCGCCGATTTGACTCCGGGCGAAAACACGCTCGTTTTGGGTGTCGATACCAGCCCCTTCCGCTTTGTCATCGAAGTGCAATAGCGGGCCTTCTCCGATAACCCCGATCAGGTCGGTGGATTTAATCTCACTATTTCTCCGCAGGGGCTTCGGATTTCGATGTAAGTGTAACTTCTAGGTTCCCTTGGAAGGAGAGCCTTCCCTCGGAATTCAAGTTTAGACCGGCTAATACCTAAATAAGACTGGTTTTATCCTCGATTGACAACTCGTTGATAGCGAATAGGCTATTTCTTAACTCAGATAACCTCATCAATTCTTAGAAAGGAAACGATCATGGCTTACAAGTACGCGAACAATCAGGAAGCTCTCTTGGCAAAGGTCAAAGGCAAGACGGGCAAAATCTCGGACAAAACCCACGAAGAGCATCTCAAGCTCTACACCGGGTACGTCAACAAATCGAATGCGATCCTCGAACTCATCGAGAAGCTCGGCACTCCCGATCCGGCGGACGCCGCCGTGGCCAACCAGATCTACTCCACCGTTCGCAATTACAAGGTCGACCTGACCTTCGCTCTCGGCGGTTTGAAGAATCACGAACTCTATTTCTCCATCCTCGGCGGCGACGGCAAGGTCTCCGGCAAGGTGGCAGAATTGATCGACCGGGATTTCGGTTCGTTCGAGAACTACAAGAAGGATCTGAAAGCCACCGGTATCGCCGCCCGCGGTTGGGCATGGACCGGCATCGACGCGCAGACCGGCAAGTTGTTTAACTACATTGGCGATGCGCAGAACACCTACCCGATCTGGGGCGTCACCCCGATCCTCGGGCTCGACGTATACGAACACGCGTACTACGCCGACTTCTACACCGCCCGCGCCGGATACATCGACGAGTTTCTGAACCACGTCGACTGGACCGCCGTCAACGCGCTGTTGCCGAAGGCCTGATCGGTTTTGTTTTTTGGGGAGCCACGCTCCTCAAACTAGCGGGAGAGTGGAGGACTGGCTCCTTCACTCTCTCCCGCTGTTTAGCGGAAACGCCAGTTGACCCAGCGTTCGTAGAGATTATTCCACACCGTGGGAATGAAGTAGACGCTGAGGTAAAAGACCCACGCCACGGTGGACAAGACCGCCACCACGCAGGCCCCCACCATGTGCCGCGGAATTTCCGTGAGATCCTGAATCGGCGGCCATTGCCTCAGGATCGGCACCGACCAGTAAAATCCGTAGAGTGCCGCCGCGAGCGCGAGGAAACACACGGTACGCAACAGCGAAAAGACGTTTTGCGATTGGGCGTAAATCTCGGGATCGTTGATGTCCGTCTCGGCCGTGGTGCCGTGCGCGGAGTAGATGAAGTCAATCAACGCGGTGGCGGTGAAACGCGAAAGAACGGGCGCGAGCGCAATCGACATGACGATCACGCAAAGCGCAAAAAGCAGAAAGGCAAGAAGCTCAGAAAGCCTCGGCACTCCCACCACGATCAGAGCCATGGCACCAAGCACCACCAGCGTGCGACCTTTCCAACTCATAAGTATAATCTAAAACTTTTTTTCGGATTAGCCAAGACCTGGCTTGGAGCGAAAAGCCCTCCTACCTGTGTCCCGCCTCCTCCCGAAGCAACGATTTCCACGCTTCTTCCCACAACCCCAAGCGGGCGGCGATTTCTGCCTGCAGATGAAAAAAGTAGACGGGACATCCCTTTTGCTGCGTGGTGGAGCGAATCACCTCCAACGCTGCCGTGTAATGGGACGCCGCGAGGTGCATGCGCGCCAGTATATAGGCGTTGGCAAAATCATCCGGGCGCTGCAACGCGCGCGCCTGCAAAGCTTCCAACGAGCCACCGGTATTGAGCTGCGGGTAAACCGGATCCGACCGCGTGGCGTGTAGCAGGGCATAGGCCTGGGCATAGGCCCCTTGCTCGGCGAGACGACGAGCCAGATAGGGTGCGGCAGCCTTCCTCCACGCGGAAACGGATTGGACCACTTCCACAAAAGAGGCAAGCCCCTCTTTATCGCTCCATGATCGGAAGAATTGTTGCTGCTGGGCCACGCTGAAAGTGGCGAGCTGGGGATCACGGGCCAGCATCCGCATCCGCATTTCGCGGAATTCCCCGGGCGCGAGTCCCGACGTGAAAACGAGGAAGAAGTCGGGACGGTTCAACGCGATATTCTTGAGCCCCTCACGAACCGTCGGCACATTGCCGCCGTGTTGCAGCAACTCTGAATACAGCTCGGTCACATTGTGACGATCCCGGCGCAACGCCTCGTTCCAGGCTGTCAGCGTCGCGATCGGAGAGAGATTCAACCACAACAAGCCTTCCTGCTTGGGCAGCAGCGAGGAGTCGGGCTCCAACGTGCGTGCGCGCCAAAAATCGAGCCGCGCATTGGTGGGATTGGAAACCAATTGCGCCGTCGCGCGCCGATAGTACAACTCCCAGTCGAGCGGCGCCCAGTCCAGAGCCTGATTGAGCACGCTCAGGGCTGTGGAGGAATCTCCCTTGGCCAGAGCTGCATCGGCCGATTGCTTCGCGCGGATGACTCCCGCGCTGGCGGGTAACAGTTGCGGCGAATACCAGGACCAGATGAAGAAGACCCCAACGAGACACCAGACCAATCCCAGCCACCGGAAGCCGAATCGCAATCCGCTCGAAGCCGGTTCGAGATAGCGCGGGTGAATCAAAAGCAGAACAAAGAGACAAACCGGCAGAAACGTGCCCAATCGGTGCGCCGAAACGTCAACCAGTCCATGCGCCGCAAAGCCCAACACGGCGATTCCGGCAGCCAGCCGCACAGTGCGGGCCGTGCCATGCTCCATGGGAAAGTGAAGCCCCAACACCAAGGCGCAGCCAATCACAGCAACAACCCAGGCACCCCAGCCCGCCTCAGCAATCAGCCACACCCAGTCGCTCTCCGGATGCAAAATGCGCGCCTCGCTGCGACTCATGTCGCGGGCAAAGGGGAAGACAGCGTTAAAATTGCCCAAGCCAACTCCGGTCCAAGGAGAGGCCTGTTTCAGTGCGAGCGCATCCCTTTGAATCGCCAGACGACTGTAACGCGGCTCGTCCGAGGGCTGCGCCATGCGCTGCAACCGGTCGCGCGTTTCGCCCCCAAACAGCAGGAACAAGGTGACCATCGAAATCGCGATAGCCAAGCCGATCATAAGCCGTCCCGTCCAGCGCCGCATGAGTGAGATCCAGAGAAGAAAGAGCGTGCTGCCCACAAAGAAAAGCAGGATGCCGGCGCGGGAATAATTCATCACCAACGCCGTGCCGATCACACCCAGCACCAGAAGCCACCACATGGTGAGCAACCGGTGACGCCCCCAATCCTCATAAAGTAAGGCGGGGATCAACAGCGCAGCCAGTGCCAGCCAGTCGCCCATTTGGTTGCGGTTCGGAAAGAAACCAAAATGCTGCGCCGCATGCCAGAACGGCAGCGGTTGTTTGGCCAGCGCGCAGAGAATCGCCAAACCGGCGAGCAACCCTGCGCCCGTGACGTAAAACCGTGCGAGATTCCACCGTGTACGACTCGTCATCAGCAACGACGTGGCGTAGACGAGCCAGCTGAGTCCAAGGGCGAGCAACAGCCAGCTCTCGATCGTCAACCATGGCTGCGGCGTGATCGTGCCCGGCAGTGAAAGCCCGAGATCGCGCGTAAGAATCTGCCGCCAAGCCGGCATGGCAAACCACGCCGCCGGCAAAAATGCCGTCAATGGCCAGAGCACCAGCAGCACGGCGGGCAGATAGACAAAGGCTGGCAGCCGATGACGCGGCGGCAACAGGAGAAAGCCTAGGCCAACAAGCAGGCTCATCACTCCCCACGCCCAAGGTTCCGTGCTGCCGCCGAGAAAAGGCGCGAGCCAACTGACGCCTAGAAGCCCGGCAATGACCTTCGGTCGGGTGGGAGTTGAGCTGCGATCAGACCACACGGCGGTTCTCGAAGAGGGACATTACAGATTCGGATTGGGCGGCCACTTTTCATCCGCCTTATGGCAGGATTGCTCCAGGCAATCCGACAAAAGCCGCCAGTAATTCTCGTCATGCTCGTTGAGCCGGGCGTAGAGAAGATGTTGCATGCCGTTGGGATGCTGGATCGGCAGCTCAAGCAAACGCCCGGGGCCTTCCGGGGGCTGCCGCATCAATCCCATCTTGGCGGCAGTTTGAAAAAAGAGTGTCCAGAATTCCTCTGCCGTCCGGCAGCGATCCACTTCGTAGAGCAACACGCGGCCCTGCAGGATTCCATACTGCACATCGCGGCGGCGCATCAGCATCCGCTGAACCAGAAGCTTCAACTCCCACCAGGTGCGAAAGTAACCGAGGGAATAGACCGCGTACAGCGCGAGCAGAAATAACATGCCCGCCGCGATCGGCATGGTGCGGCCCTGACTCCAGAGAATGCTGAGACCGATCAAACTCAACACCACGCAGACCGCGTAGAGACTGAGCACGATGCGCCGCTTGGAAAAGCCAAGCTCCTCCAGCCGGTGATGCAGATGCCCCCGGTCCGCACGGAAAAGTGGGAAGCCCTGCAGGCCGCGGCGAAAGATGGTGAGCGTGGTATCGAGAATCGGCACGCCCAGCGCCACCACAGTGACGATCAATGCGGCGGCGACGGAGCCTTTATTCGAACTCTGCAGCGAGAGCGTCGCAATGAGAAAGCCGATCATGTAAGCTCCGCCATCGCCGAGGTAAATTTTGGCAGGGGGAAAATTGAACCCCAGAAACGCGAGCAATGCGCCGCTGAGGGCGAAGCACAAGCAGGCCACAGCCTGTTGCTGGGCGATGAGCGCCACGACTCCAAGTGTCAGGCTGAGAAAAACACCGATACCCGCAGCGAGACCATCGAACCCGTCAATCAGGTTGATGATGTTCGGAATCGCGATCAACCAGAAAACCGTCGCGGGGAAACTCCAGAAGCCGAGCGTGAGGATAAAATTGCCACCCGGATAGGTCAGCGTGTCGATGCGGATCTCCATGAAGTAGGCCAGCACCGCTATCAGAATCTGTCCCGCCAGCTTTACCTTTGCCCCCAGCGGGCGGAGATCATCCCACAGCCCCAGACCAAACATCAGGGTCGTGCAAATCCCCAGCGCTCCCCACGCCGTGCCCAGCTTGCTGCCCGAGACGTGCAGCCCCAGATAGGTGATCAGGAACGCAACGAAAAGCGTGACGCCACCCAGTCGCGAGATCTTGCCGTCGTGTTTCTTGCGAAACTCGTCCTTGATATCCAGACCCAGTCCCAACCGGATCACCGACGGCGTCAACACCAATACCACCCCCCAGCCCACGATGAGAAAGAGTACAGAGGCTAGCATTTAAGCGATACTAACTAGCGATATCGCTTATTACAACCATGAGGTGAGCCCCGTGCGGAATATTATCTTTGTTCCCGCTTCAATGATCCCTACTTATTGCATTCGCACTTCTCCAGCGATGTCACCAGCTTCCGCCACGCCGCAAGTGGGACGGCTTGGTCCGGCTGGAAAAAGAGCTGACCGTTTTCGGGATGATGCCGCGGTTCGGCCGCCACGGCGTTCAAAAGCCATGCGCTCGCCGCTTCCGCCGAACCGGGGGGAAAGACCGCCGAATCTGCCGTCGCGGCCACCACGCGGGCGGCGGCACTGTCGGTCGGACCGATCCACAAAATGGGTCGCGGCAGTTGCAGTAGTAAGGCCAGTTTGCTGGGCCAAAGCAGTCCCCGTGTCTCGGGCCGTTGCGTCGCGACGAGCACACGGGCCTTCAGCAAATCCGCGAGCAATGTTTCTTCTCGGGAATAGTCGCGCCAGCGGCACCGTTGCAATCCATGCCGCGCGGCCCACGCCTGCGCCTCGCGCCACGCCGCTCCGCCACCCTGAATCACCAACTCGAGCGTGGGATGCTGCGCTTCAACGCGCTGCTGGATTTCCAGCAACGTCGCCCACTCATGCGCCCGACCAAGATTGCCGGAGTAAAGCCAGAACGGCGTCGCGGCGGGCGTGGTATCGACCGTGACCGGCTCTGCAATCGGCGTCCAGGGCGCGATGATTTCCGACTCCACCCCCTTTTGCCGCAACCGCGCCTGCATGTCGGTATCGAGTGTGATCACCCGGTCGGTGCGCCGATACGCCCACCGCATTGCGTGCGCGACACCTTGCGCGAGGGGACCGGGGGAAAGTTCGCCGAGGGTCAAAGCGAGATCGGGATAAAGATCGAGCGCCCAATGAATGGATCGGGTGCCGTGCCACGCCGCCACGAGGGCACCCAGCACGACCAGCCCCGGCGGCGAGCTGAAGGAAATGACCACATCGGGACGCGGTGAGGCGAATGTCGCGCGGCGAAGAATGCGCAGCAGCCCGAGGAACTCGCGGCCCCAGCGACGCCAGCCGCGGGCAGGTCGTTGACGATAATCCGTCGACGCGCTGGCGACCACCACGTGATGCCCCTGCGCCGTGAGATCGGTCTCCAGATCGCGCAACAAGCGGGCGGTGGGCGAGGGATCGCCGGGACCGTATTGATTGAGAAAGAGGAGATTCATGAGCTCGCGCCTCGTCGCGCTATTCTTGGCCGCTCGGACGTCGACTGGCAACCGAGAAAAATGGGGAGGGAAGCACCGCGAGTTCGGCACGCCTACGACGAAAAGATTTCCGACTCAAAACCTCTCACAAAGTAGTCATCAATTTAATTTAAAGATTAAGATACAATCTCGTCCCCTCACCCTAGATCGACCCTCAAACTCGCTCCTAAAAGGGTTTCGTCGGCTCCATTCTGTGTTACGTAACGACCTCCACTTTCATTATAACATCTTAATATTACATTATTTGCTCAAAATTCTGTAATGAAATCCAAGAAGATTGACCGTCGCTTAAATTTAGAATAGATAAATTGCAATTTAAATAACCAAATCGTCGGAAGTGGTCGTTAATATAGTTCATCAACCAGAATAATTCATGAAAAAATCAGCCTTCTTGATGTTCCTTCTATCGGGCTTCGTGCTGTTTGCGATGCTGTTGACTTCCCCGGTCCAGGCCGCCTCGGATGTATTCTTCACGGAAACCTTCGACGTTGCCGCTTCACTGTCCGGGCGCTGGTCCGGCACGACCATTGTCACCGAAACCCACGGTTCGGGTCTCGCGCTGAAAATCGACAACGGCAGCGTGGTGAAAAATACCGTCCTACAGGCGTCGCTCACCGCCTCCGAAGTGGCGGGACGCCGCGTCATGGTGCGCGGCCAAGTCAAAGCCGCGAACGTTTCCACCCGGCCCCTGCCCTACAACGGCGTGAAGGTGACGCTCATTTTCACTCTCAGCGATGGCAGCACCGTTTATGGCGATCAGGCCACCTTGAGCGACGGCACGTTCGACTGGACCAGCTTCTGTTTCCCGATCACGGTGCCCTCGAACGCCACCGCGGTCAAAATCTCGGTCGGCCTTGAGCAGGTCTCGGGCACGGCGTGGTTCGACGAACTGCGTGTGGAAGCCGATCCGATGATGTTCAAGGAAACCTTCACCGACACCGCGACCATCGGCACGCGTTGGGGCGGAGCGAGCTTCACCACCGTCGCCCATGATTCCGGCAGTGCGTTGCAACTCACCAGCACCAACGGCGCCGGGTCCACCGTGGTGGCGACCACCCTTCCCGCCGCGCAATACAACGGACGCCGGCTCCTGCTCACCGGTCAGGTCAAGGCGACCGGTGTGTCCACCAAACCGAATTCGTGGAACGGCATCAAGATGATGATCACCTACACCACGGCGGACGGGCAGAAATTTTATCCGCAGGCCGACATCGGTGTCGGCACGTTCGACTGGACCAATGTCTATGCCGTGGTCGTCCTGCCGACGAACGTCACCTCGATCACACTCACTCTCGGGTTGGAAAAAGTCACCGGCACCGTCGCATTCGACAATATCAAGATCGAGACCAACCCCGTGCTCGCGAGCGAAGCCTTCGACGACGGCAACGTCGCTTCACGCTGGAGCGGCGGCACCTACTCGCTCATTACACATGGCACGGGTCAGGCGATGGAAGTCACCAATTCTGTTGCGGGCAGCAGCAACCGCCTCGTTATGACGCTGCCCTATGCGGCATTGCGCGGACGGCAGGTCACGCTACAGGGATTGGTCAAAGCCACGGGCGTCTCGGACAAGCCGAATTCGTGGAATGGGATCAAGATGCTCCTCACCTACCGCACTCCGGACGGCGCGTATTCGTATCCCCAAGTGGCCATCGGCACCGGGACGTTTGACTGGACGCGGTTCAAGCAACTCATCACGATTCCCGACAACATCACCTCACTCACGCTCACCCTCGGTCTCGAGATGGTGACCGGCACGGTCGACTTCGACGATATCGTGATCAAGACCGATTCGTTTTCGCCCTACTGGGTCAACCCGACTCCCAACTACAAAGGTCACACGGCACCGCGACTGCGCGGCACGATGGTCGCCCCCGGCATGACCGCTACCGATCTCAGCGTCCTCGCTTCGTGGAGAGCGAACGTCGTGCGGTGGCAATTGGGCGCCACGACCTATACGAATGGATTGAGCACGGCGACTCACAGCACGGCGCTGGCCAATGAACTGGCCAAGCTCGATGCGTTGCTGCCGAACTTCTCCTCGCGCGGTATGGCGGTCACGCTCGACCTGCATTCGCTCAGCACCCATCAGTTCGACAACGCGACGAACCAGAAAAAGCTGATCGATGTCTGGCGCCAACTCGCAGCCCGTTACAAGAACGGCGGCACCAATTCCTACAGCGCGGCGATCTGGGGTTACGACATCAACAACGAACCGCATGACGACGCGTGGACGGAGAATCTGCTGACGCTCAATGAACTCTCCGAGCAGGTCGCGCTGGCCATTCGCGAAATCGATCCCACCAAGGCGATCATCATTGAACCCTACAACGCCGAACCCGGTCGCATGGCCGACTTGCGTCCGGTCCGCACGACGAACGTGGTCTACTCCATTCACTATTACAATCCGTGGAGCTACGTCGCACAGGGCGTCGACGTCTCTCAACCCTACACGCCGATCACCTACCCCGGCACCATCGAAGGCACCACCTGGGACAGCACAAAGATGCGGGCCAATGTGCAGGCAACCGTCGACTTCCAGACGAAGTATCAAGTATCGATCTACGTCGGCGAATTCAGCGTGCTGCGCTGGGCACCGGGCGGCGGCACCTTCCTCGGCGACTGCGTGAATCTCTGGGAAAGCCTCGGTTGGGATTGGACTTACCACGCCTTCCGCGAATGGCAGGGCTGGAGCGTGGAAATCGATGCGACCACCCCACGCACGTCCTCCACCCCGAGCGCCACGCCCACGGACCGGCAGCAAATCCTCACCAACGCCTTTTCAACCAACGTCCTGCCTGCGCCGTAGCAGGAACCTCTGAAATTAACTGTTTGCTCTCGGCCGTGGCTTCACCACCACGGCCGGGTTGCCGCGGACAATCACCCCGGCGGGAATATCGTGGGTAACCACGCTTCCGGCCGTGACGACCGTTCCATCGCCGATCTGCACGCCCTCGCCTACGAACGCCTGCGCCGCGATCCACGCTTGCTGGCCAATACGAATCGGGCGTTGCAGCAATTTGAAATCAGTCGACCGGTAATCGTGACTGCCGCAGCACAGGAACGCGCGTTGCGAAATCACCGAGTGCGAGCCGATGCTCACCTCACCCAAACTGAGAATAAACACTTCCTCGCCGATCCAGACATGATCACCGAGCGTGAGCCGCCACGGCATCGTGATCGTCACCTTCGCGCGAATCACCACGTGATCTCCCACGCGCGCGCCAAACACCCGCAGCCAGAACACTCGCCATGCCGACGGCAATGGCATCCGGCCTTCGAACCATAAATAGCTCACCACGCGCCAGAGGATTTCTTTCCAGCACGGCGCACCGCGATCGTACCAGGCATTGGAAAAACGATCCAAAGAGTGAAATGTGCCCGGAGTTATGCTAAGTTGTTCCTCAGGAGACGCCATAGATGACTTCTTATAACGGGAAACAGGACGAACCGAAAGCAATTGATGTGGAGATTGTCTCCGAAAGTCCGGCCCCCGCCAAATCCGAACCCGCGCCAAAGTCGTTACCTTCTTCCATCCGCTGAGCGGATTGACCATCCTGCTGATCGACTGGCTTTCCTTCGGGCTCGATGTGCCGACCGGTTTTCTGCTCACGGCGCTATTCTCCGTCGGCGCATTTATCACCACCTTTGCGGGCGTCTATTGGATTCAGCGCCGCGAATCGAACGACTCACAGCAGCGCGCCTTGTTCAAGGCCCTCTTCGGCGGTCTCGCCGCCGGGGTTCCCTTCCCCATCACCGGCACCATCGTCGGCACCGGCATTCTAATCCTGTCCGGGCTCCCACTTCTGACGAAAAAGTAACCCGACGCAAGCGGCGGAAGTAGTTTAGAAATCGTTCGCGAGTTTGCGCGCCAGCGCGATGCCGTCGTTGTGGGTGTGAATGCTCCCCTCGAGCTGCGCCTCGTAGACCTTGTTCAAGATCGCGCCAATCGCCTTGCCCGGCGGCACGCCGAGCGCCAGCACGTCGTGACCCGAGATCAGCGGTGTCGGCTTGATCTCATCCACCGGCATGTTTTCGCGCTGATGTTTCAGGAAGAAATAATTCTCCACGTCGCCGTGACTGCATTGGCAATCGATCCGGTGCAATTCCAGCTCCAGCTCGAACGTGTCGCGACCCATGAGCCGCTTGAGCGTGCTCATCTTCATCCGCATGACATCCTTGAATGTCATGTGATTCTCCACCAACGCCACCACCTGCCGGATGATCTCGTTGCTGTACCGCATGTCGGCCATGATCCGTTCCGTCATCCGCGCGCCGACCGACTCATGTCCGTTGAAGCGAATGCGCCCCGTCTCGTCCATCTGGTACGTCGCGGGTTTGCCGATGTCGTGAAAAAGCACCGCGAGGCCCAGCACCAGCGGCGAGTGATGCAGCTTCGAGAGCATCATCCGCACATGCTGAAACACGTCCCCCTCGGGATGAAATTGCGGCGGCTGCTCGACCCCGTGGAGATGATCCACATCCGGCAGCACCACTTTGAGCAAGCCGCTCTGGTCGAGCAAATCGAGCCCATGCTCCGGTCGCGCTCCAGCCCAAATCTTGTCGAGCTCATCCCGCACCCGCTCCACCGCCACGCAGGCGATTTCCGGCGCGAGCTGGCACATCGCCGCCCACGTGTTCGTCTCGATGATGAACGGCTTGCGATCCTTGCGCGGCAGGTTCGCCGCAAAACGCACCGCCCGCAGCAGGCGCAACTTGTCCTCGGTGAACCGCGCCACCGGATCGCCAATCGCGCGAATCAATCGCGCTTCGAGATCGGCCTGGCCGCCCACAAAGTCGATGAGCTTGTCCGCAATCGGATCGTAGAAAAGACCGTTGATCGTGAAGTCGCGACGGCGCGCATCCTCTTCCGCGCTGGTGTATTCCACATACTCGGGACGGCGGCCATCCTGATAGGGACCGTCACGGCGGAACGTGGCCACTTCGAAAGCATACTCGTCGACCATAACCCGCACCACGCCGAAGCACGCGCCCTGCAGATCGGTCACGCGCGAGAAGAGTTTTTGCACCTGCTCGGGTGTCGCGCTCGTGGCGATGTCGATGTCCTTCGACTCCAGCCCGAGGAGCTGATCGCGCACACTGCCGCCGGCAAAGTAAGTTTCGTAGCCGGCCTTTTGCAGCTGGCGCACAACGCTGATCGCTTGGTCTTTCATCAGAGAGGGTATTTTCTCACCTTACCGATACTCCCGAAAATTAACAAGCGCCAGAGTCGACCCTGACGTGGAAACGGATCACCCTAAACGGTAACCGCTTCCTTCTTCTCCTCCGTTTCCGGCGTTTGATACCGCATGTAGAACACCGACCCGACCAGGCTCCACGCGAGGGTGACGGTGAAGAATGTGAGCGCAAAGGTGACGGCATGTTCCGGGCTCAAGCCCATCAGGCTGAACAAAATCACCGAGAGTCCTTCGCGCACACCGAGCCCGCCCACGCTGATGGGAAGCGCGATCAGGAGATTCAAGATCGGCAGGATGCTGACGAATTGCCAGAACGGCACGTCGAGGTGCAACGCCTTCACGATGCAGTAGGCGAGCAACATGCCGAACGAGTGATTGCACACAGAAATACAAAATGCCGCCGCATTCTCTTTCCACGCCGAGCCGTAGCGTTCGTAAGCCTCGATGAGATGGTCGAACATCTTGTGCATCGGCATTTTCTCCCACCACCCGCGCTTGCGCACCGCATCGCTGATGGCGGCGAGTCGAAAGGAGATGACCCCGATGGCAAAGGTCGCCGCCGCGATGGTGAGCGTGAGATAGACCGACGCACTGGTGTCGGCCCGGGCGGTGAGAAACTTAAACTGCGCAATACACAAAATCGTGGCGATGACGAGCAGCACGACCAGTCCATACAGCCGATCCACGATGACCGACAGCCCCGCCGCCGCCTTCTTCTCCGGCGCGGCCAGCGTGGCGTAATAAATCTTCACCACGTCGCCGCCGGTGATGCCGAGCAGGAACGAGTTAAAGAAATGACCGACGAGTCCGAGTTGCAGCGATTGCCACCACGGAATGAAGATCCCCTGCACCCGCAGCAGGATTTGCCAGCGCCACGCACACAGACCGAGCATTGGCCCAAAGCAGGCGAACGCCGCCGCGAGCCAGAGTCGATCCATGCCGATGACGTGTTGGATCAGCGTCTTCCAGTCGACCTTGATTCCGAGATAAATCAGAATCGCGGCGGAAATCAGAATACGGACGATCAGGTTGGCGTGGCGGCGGAGATTTTGCATGTCAGATCTTTCCAAAGTTCGAGACTGGCGAGAACATCCTCCCGCGACACGCTGGGAGCAAGCTCCAGCACAGGGACGGCCTCCGCCTGCACCAGCGGCAGGAGCTCCGCAAAGGGCACTTCGCCCTTGCCGAGACCGAGGTGATCCTCGTCCGGAGGGAGGCAATCCTGCACGTGGCAACCGATCAGGCGCGGCGCGAATCGTTCCAGCGAGGCCCGGTGGTCGCTCCAGCCGAGGTATTCCTTGCGCGCGGCGTGGCCGAAATCGTGCCAGTATCCGACCGTCTCCGCCGGGAAGGCGTCGAGCACGGTCTGGAATTCCTCCTCGCTGGGAAACTCCTCGTACCGCTCCCGGTTCTCGAAGCCCAGCTTGATGCCCTCCTTCGCGGCCGCTTCCACAATGGGGAGTAGCCCCTCGTGCAACCGCTCCCACACTTCGGGGAAGAGCTTGCGGCGCAACTCGACCGCCTTCAGCTTCGCCGCGACATATTCGCGGCTGTACAATTTGCCGCGCGCCGCCAGTTTCTCCAATTCGCGGTTGATCCCGTACGGATTGGCATGGCCCAAGTGCATGACCACGACCGGCACTTCGAACTTGGCGGCATTGTGGATCGTCTCGATCGTGGCATTGATCGCCTGCTGGCGCAGGATCGGCCGCGGATCGGTCAGTTCAAAGCAGTTCGGTGATGGCTTCATCACCCCCATCGGGACGGGACAGAAGTTGTGGAGAGAGCTGATCTCGATCACGCCCTCGTCGATGGCATCCAGCACGCCGGGCCAAAGACTGTAACGCACCCCGTGGCCGAGTTCCGCCCGGGTGAAGCCCAAGTCGCGGATCTCGCGCAGCATTTCCGCGCCGTCCGTGTGGCGGCTGGAATTCCAACAGGTTGAAAGCGCGAGCGGCAGCATGAAGAAACGGCGTTCTAGGTTCTCGGTACCCAGTACTGGTTTGTTCCGTCACTATCCGCGCACAACGAGACGCGGACAAGAAAAAATCCGGCCCACCTTGCGGTGGAACCGGATTCCAGTTCTTCGTAGCAAACCGTCTTACAGAGAGAAGGCTCCCCAGTAATTCAACTTGGGTTCCTTCGCCTTACGACGCTTGCGTTCGCTTGGCTTCTCGTAATTGCGGCGCAGACGCGCTTCGCGCAGAGTACCTTCACGATCGAGCTTTTTCTTCAGGCGACGCAGGGCTTTATCCACAGACTCACCTTTTTTCAAACGAACTTCGCTCACAAAAAATTCACCTCGTTCCTATTATTCTTAACCCGAGGGAGGGTTATAGCCCTCGGGAGGAACTATCCTACCGATCTCGCATCTTGTGTCAAATTATAATGTAACATGCTCGCTTGAAATAACTTACAACTCTACAGTGTTGGCTTTTTGTAAGCTATTGCCTAGGGGGGAGTTGCGATGGGGAACCACGTAAATTGCCTTATTCAGGGTTCCTTCGTGGTCGGACACAAAACAGGAATGCGAATCGCCTATGCGATTCGCTTGATTTCACACTCCACCATTCAGATGTGGCGAAGCGTTACTGGGTGCAGGGCTCAGCCCTGCTCACGCTGGCCAATTGACCGCAATCGATTCGCGCCGCTTTGTTTTCTCATTCAGAAAATAGAGTTGGCCATGCTTCACGCCATACTGATGCACCAGCATGGTCGCTTTCACATCGTAACAACAATACTCCGCGATCGGAAGCAGCTTGCCTTCCTTCCACCACTTCAACGCATCCGTGCCCACAGCGGTTTTACCCGCGCCGATGGTTTCCGATGCGATGGCATCCAGACCGATGCGCTTGCCCAACACCTTTTCCACGTCGATCAACATGTCCAGTGTCGGCACCTGGCTCAGGTCGAACACGCAATACGGTGCGAGCACCTCGTAATCGAATCCGATATTATTAAAACCTACGACACAATCGGCCTTCTGCAATTCCTCGATCAGTTCGCCCACTTCGGACTCCTGATAGATGCGGTAGCTGTTGCGGTGCGTGCTGAAGGTGACGCCGATCGACATCCGCATGGCGCGTTTATTATGCCACCCACCCACCTCGGCCGCGCTTTTCTGCGTTTCGAGGTCGAAGTAGACAAAATTTCTGCCGCTGGCGGTGGGTGCGTCGCTCACTCTCTTTTATTCCCGCACCCGTGGACGAATGTCAATAGCGCGTGCCGTCCCGCGCATTGTGACATCGCCGGGGCGGCACGAAAAGCATTTGGCATTTCGCGATAAATTCCTGTAGCGTTTGCCCGCTATGAGTACTCCCAGCAAAAGCCCGGTCTCCGATTTCATCCTGCATCATTATCGCCACTTCAACTCCGCCGCGCTCATTGACGCCGCCAAGGGGTACGAAGCGCACCTGAAAAAGGGCGGCAAAATGTTTGTCACCCTCGCGGGCGCGATGAGCACCGCCGAACTCGGCCTCTCCCTCGCCGAGATGATCCGCCAGGACAAGATCCACGGCATCTGCTGTACCGGCGCGAATCTGGAAGAAGATGTGTTCAATCTCGTCGCGCACGATTTCTACGAACGCGTGCCCCACTACCGCGACCTGACCCCCGCCGACGAACAGAAGCTCCTCGACCGTCACATGAACCGCGTGACCGATACTTGCATCCCCGAAATGGAAGCGATGCGCCGCATCGAAAGCGTCGTGCTGAAGGAATGGGTCGCCGCCGATCAAGCTGGCCAACGCTTCTTCCCGCACGAGTTCATGTACAAGATCCTGAAGTCCGGCGCACTCAAGGATTCCTACCAGATCGACATCAAGAATTCCTGGCTCTACGCCGCGATGGAAAAGAACCTCCCGATCTTCGTCCCCGGCTGGGAAGACGCCACCCTCGGCAACATGTATGCCGGCCACTGCATCACCAAGGATGTGAAGAACGTGCACACCGTGCGCACCGGCATCGAGTACATGATGGAACTCGCCGAATGGTACACGAACATCACCAAGGACAGCTCCCTCGGCTTCTTCCAGATCGGCGGCGGCATCGCCGGCGATTTCCCGATCTGCGTCGTGCCGATGCTCCACCAGGATCTGCAGCGCGAACACGTGCCGCTCTGGGGTTACTTCTGCCAGATCAGCGATTCGACCACCAGCTACGGTTCCTACTCCGGCGCGGTGCCGAACGAAAAGATCACCTGGGGCAAACTCGGCGCCGATACGCCGAAGTTCATCGTCGAGTCCGATGCCACCATCGTCGCGCCGTTGATCTTCGCCTATCTCCTCGGCTGGTAAGGGCTGAGCCCTGCACCCGGTAGCTGGCGGCACTCTGTGCCGCCGCTATTGCTACATCCGAACTGGGCCTTCGTTGTATCCGGCCTCGCTGAGCCCGGATCGATAGCACCGCAAATCTAAAGCGGATTCCAGCCTCTCCATCCTTGCGAACCGATCCTGCGACAAGCTCAGTCATCATGCAAAAGCCCCTCTAATTTGACTTCCCTATTGAAATTAGAAAATACACTTCTCATGTAGCGTATCTTATAATACGTCTATGGAATTGACGATGAAGGATTCTTAATGCCATGATCACAGTATGCGTAATCGGCCCTTACTCTTTCTGGTTGCCGTAGCCATCGCCTTATTTCTCATTCATCGGGAAACCACCGCATCCTCAACTGGATCCAAAGTTAAAACGCCCCCACCCGTTCTGTTGGAAAGCGCTAATACCGTTCCAACCAAGGCGCTTAAAAGTTAACGGGAGTCGTTCCTTTTTATTTCCTCGTTTCACAATGTTCAATTTGGGTTGAACCAATGAGCGAGGTCACTATAGTGACGCGCGCATGAGTATCGCCCCCGTAGCCAACACGAGTTTGTATACAATCAAGAATCCGTTTCCGGCCCGCATCACTCAAAACGTGCGGCTCAATCAGGCGGGCTCCACCAAGGACACGCGCCACCTCGTGATCAATCTCGAAGGCAGCGGGCTTTCCTATCAGGTCGGCGCGTCGCTCGGTGTTTTCCCACGCAACCCCGCTTCGGTGGTGAATGAACTCCTTTCCCTATTGAAACTCGATCCGGAGTACCCCCTGACCGATTCCAAACTCGGCGCGACCACGCTTCGCACGGTGCTCACCAGCCAAATCGCCCTGAATCGCGTGACGAAAAAGTTCGTCAAAGCCGTCCACGACAAGCTCCCCGCCGGCACAGCCAAGACCGATCTCGAAGGCATCATCGCCACGGACGAGCTCTTCGACCAGTACGTCTGGGACCGCGACTGCGTCGACGTGCTGCGCGAATATCCCGGCGCGATCATCACCCCCGAGGAACTCGTCACCTTGCAGGCCAAGGCGAACCCGCGCCTCTACTCCATCGCCTCGTCTTTCGATGCGCACCCCGGCGAAGTGCACCTCACGCTGGCCGTCGTCCGCTACACGACTCATGGCCGCGAAAAATTCGGCCTCTGCTCCGGCTTCCTCGGCCACGGCGCGGAACTCGACACCCCCACCGTGCCGGTCTACGTCCAGCCATCGAAACATTTCCATCTCCCCCCCACCGGCGACGCGCCCATGATCATGGTCGGCCCCGGCACCGGCATCGCGCCATTCCGCGCGTTTCTGGAGCAGCGCGAATTCGACGGCGCGAAGGGCGATAACTGGCTCTTCTTCGGCGACCAGCACCGCTCCAGCGATTTCCTCTACGAGGAGGAACTCACCGCCTTCCAGAAAAAGGGCGTCCTCTCACGACTCGATACCGCCTTCTCGCGCGATCAGGCGAACAAAATCTACGTGCAGGACCGCATGCGCGAGCAGGGCGCGGACTTATGGAAATGGCTCCAGAACGGCGCATATTTCTACGTCTGCGGCGACGCCAAGCGCATGGCCAAGGATGTGCACCAAGCGCTCCTCGACATCGCCATCCAGCACGGCGGTCTCTCTCCCGAAGCAGCGAAGGACTACATCGAGGTCACTCTCGCCAAGACCGAGCAGCGCTACCTTCGCGACGTATATTGACCAGCCAGCGTGACACTGGACCCCGTAACGCTTCGCCCAGGTCAACTACTCGATGGATCTTGGATGTAGCCGAAGCCGGTGGCTTCGGCGGGGGCCTGCTCACCGATAGGGGTTTTCGGCAAAGGAGAGTTTCCGTAGCCAATGTTTTTTTGCAGCGCTCGATCAATTTCTATTCGCAGCCACCCCAAAACACCACCCATGGCGAAGCGTTACAGGGTGCAGAGCTCAGCCCTGCCGTCACGCTGCCTTGACCTCCCTCAGTTGTTCGCTATTGCTGAGGGCAAGCCACTGGCTTTCCACGCATGAAATACTTTGTTACTGGCGCCGCTGGATTCATCGGCAGCAATTTGGTCGACTCCCTGCTTGAAGACGACCACGAAGTCGTCGGCTACGACAATTTCTCCACCGGACAGGAGCCCTTCCTCACTGCCGCGCTGCAGCACAAGAATTTCCGCCTTGTGCGCGGCGACGTGCTCGACTTCCCCGCGCTCGCCACGGCCATGAAAGGGTGCGATGCCGTTTTCCACCTCGCGGCCAACGCCGATGTCCGCTTCGGCCTGAACCATCCCGAACGCGACATCCAGCAGAACACAATGGCCACCTTCAACGTCCTCGAAGCCATGCGCGCGGGCGGCGTGAAGACCATCGCCTTCTCCTCCACCGGCTCCGTTTACGGCGAAGCCACCATCATCCCCACGCCGGAAAATTGTCCCTTCCCGATCCAAACCTCGCTCTATGCCGCGTCGAAAGTCGCAGGCGAAGCGCTGATCCAGGCCTATTGCGAAGGATTCGGCTTCGAAGGCTACATCTTCCGCTTCGTCTCCATTCTCGGCGAACGCTACACGCACGGTCACATCTTCGATTTCGTCAAGCAGCTCCGCGACAATCCCGCCAAGCTCCGCATCCTCGGCAACGGCCACCAGCGCAAGTCGTACCTCCACATCGCCGATTGCATCGCGGCGATCCGTTACATCGTCGAACTCGAAACCGCCAAGGCCGCGCCACATCACGTGGAAATCTACAATCTCGGCACCGCCGAATATTGCGAAGTGCGCGACTCCGTGCGCTGGATCACCGGCCGCCTCGGCCTGCAACCGCACCTCGACTTCACCGGCGGCGAGCGCGGCTGGGTCGGCGACAATCCCTTTATCTTCCTCGACACCGCCAAAATCCGCAAAACCGGCTGGACCCCGAGCCTCACCATCGAACAGGGCATCGTCCGCACCGTCGAATGGCTTGAGCAAAACGCGTGGGTCTACGACAAACGATGAACATTACCGTCCTCGGCCTCTGGCATCTCGGATGCGTCACCGCCGCATGCTGCGCCCGGCATCATGTGGTGACCGGACTCGATTTTGATCCCGAGGCCATCCCGCCGCTCAATGCCGGTCAGGCCCCAATTTCCGAACCGGGCCTCAACGATTTGCTGGCCGAGGGACTCGCCGCGCAGCGCCTCCGCTTCACCAGCGATCCCGCCGAAGCGTGCGCCCAAGCGGACGTCCTCTGGGTCGCCTACGACACGCCCGTCGATGCCGATGACATCCCCAATCCCGGCTACGTCCTCGACCGCTTTCGCCGTTGCGTGCCGCATTTGCGCCGCGACACGCTCGTGATTCTTTCCTCGCAGTTGCCCGTCGGCACCGCCGCGCAACTCGAAAGCGAGACCGCCACCGCCGGACTCCGCTTCGCCTGCCTGCCGGAGAATCTCCGCCTCGGCAAGGCTCTCGCCATTTTCCAAAATCCCGACCGCATCATCGCCGGGGTCCGCACCGCCGCCGACCGCGAACAGGTTGCCACGCTGCTGCGTCCCTTCAGCGAAAACGTGATCTGGATGCGGCCCGAATCGGCGGAAATGACCAAGCACAGCATCAACGCTTTTCTTGCGCTCTCCATCTCCTTCATGAACGAAGTCGCCCGCCTCTGCGAACAAACCGGCGCGGACGCCCGCGAGGTGGAGCAGGGCTTGAAAAGCGAAAGCCGCATCGGCCCGAAAGCGTACCTCTCCCCCGGCGGTGCCTTTGCCGGAGGCACCCTCGCACGCGACATCACCACGCTCACCACCGTCGGCCAGCACAAGCACATCGATCTCAAACTCATCCCCGCGATCAAAGTCAGCAACGACGCGCACAAGCTCTGGGCCGACCACAAACTCGCGCAACTCCTCGGCGATCTACGCGGTCAGACCGTCGCCGTCCTCGGCCTGACCTACAAGCCCGGCACCGACACCCTGCGTCGCAGCAGCGCCGTGGAACTCTGCCAGCGGTTGCACGCGGCCGGCGTGAAGGTGAAAAGTTTCGACCCCGCCTCGCCCGCGATTCCCGCCGAGCTGGCCGCCGCTCTCGGCTATTGCGATTCCGCCGCGAATGCCTTGCGCGACGCCGACGCCGTCGTGATCTGCACCGAATGGCCCGAATTCCGCACCCTCCCGTGGAGCGAGTTGATCCCTTCCCTGCGCGGCAAGCGAATTCTCGACGCCAACCGATTTCTTGTCAAAGAGCTTCAAAACCTTTCCGGAATTCTCTACGCTACCGTCGGCACAGGATAAAAGAGGGACTGCATGAGTGACCTGCTGAAAAACCGCAACGCCATCATCACGGGAGCCAACCAGGGTTTGGGCCTCGCGATCGCCCAGGCATTTCTCGCCGCCGGAGCCAATCTTGTTCTCTGCGCCCGCGACGGTGTCAAACTCAAGGCCGCCGCCGAAGCCCTCCAGCAACAAGCCGCCCCCGGCCAGAAAGTCATCTGGGATATCTGCGACGTCGCCGTCCCGCTTGAAGTCACCACCCTCGTCGATACCGCCCTGCGCGAACTCGGCTCCATCGATATCCTCGTGAACAACGCCGGCGTGCAACGCCCCATCGGCGCGTTCGAGGACGTCGACTGGAACGAATGGGTCCGCACGGTTGAAATCAATCTCCTCGGCCCCGCCTTCTTCTGCCGTTGCGTCATTCCGCACTTCAAGAAAAACGGCCGCGGCAAGATCATCAACCTTTCTGGTGGCGGCGCGACCGCTCCGCTCCCCCGCATCAGCGCCTACGCCGCTTCCAAAGCCGCCGTCGTCCGCCTCACCGAAACCCTCGCACACGAGCTGAAGGACCATCACATCGACATTAACGCCATCGCGCCCGGTGCGCTCAACACGCGCATGCTCAATGACGTCCTCGAAGCCGGTCGCGAAAACGCCGGCAACCAGTACGACCGCGCGCTCAAGCAACAGGAATCAGGCGGCGCTTCGCTCGAAAACGCCGCCGCGCTCTGCGTCTTTCTCGCCTCGGCCCAAAGCGACGGCATCACCGGCCGCCTCATCAGCGCCCAGTGGGACCCGTGGAAAACGCTCGACACGCGCCGCGACGAACTCGCCACCAGCGACATCTATACACTCCGCCGCATTGTACCGGAGGATCGGGGGAAAAAGTGGGATTGAAATTCGGCATCATCGGTTGTGGCCTCATCGGCCAGAAACGCGCCGCGGCCTTGCGGCCCGGCCAGCTCCTCGCTGCGTGCGATCTCAATCTCGCGCAGGCCCAGCGCCTCGCCGCCACCCATCCCGGTGCGACTGCCGTCACCGATTTTCGCGCCGTACTGGAAAATCCCGAGATCAACGCCGTCATCGTCGCCACGATTAACAGCGCCCTCGGCCCGATCGCCCTTTCCGCCATTCTGGCCGGAAAACACGTTCTCGTCGAAAAACCCGCCGCCATCTCCGTCGCGGAAATCGACCAGCTCCTTTCCGCTGCCGCCAAAAAACAAGTCGTCGTCCGCGTCGGCTTCAACCACCGCTATCATCCCGCGCTGCTCAAGGCCCGCGAACTCATCGACAGCGGCGACCTCGGCCCGCTGATGTTCCTCCGCGCTCGCTACGGTCACGGCGGCCGCATCGGTTACGACCGCGAATGGCGCGCCGATCCGAAGCTCTCCGGCGGTGGCGAACTCATCGACCAGGGCGTCCACCTCATCGATCTCAGCCGCTGGTTCCTCGGCGAATTCCCCGTTGTGCAAGGTCACGCCACCACGTCCTACTGGGACATGCCGGTCGACGATAATGCCTTTCTCTCCCTCCGCACCGCCGCGGACCAAACCGCGTGGCTGCACGTGAGCTGTTCCGAGTGGAAGAACCTCTTCTCCATGGAAATCTACGGCCGCACCGGCAAGCTGCAGATCGACGGCCTCGGCGGCAGCTACGGCGTGGAAAAACTCACCTACTACAAAATGTTGCCGGAGATGGGGCCACCCGAAACCACCGCGTGGGAGTACCCCCGTGGCGACCAATCGTGGAAGCTCGAACTCGCCGCCTTCGCCGACGACGTCGCCCAAGGCCGCACTCCCGATGCCGGACTCGCCGCCGCCCGCGCCGCGCTCGTCATCGTCGAAGCCATCTACAAGCAATCCAAACCCACCGCTTGATTTTATGATCATCGCCCGTTCACCCCTGCGCATCTCCCTCGGCGGCGGCGGCACCGACCTGCCCTCCTACTACCGCGAGCACGAAGGCTTCCTCATCGCCGCGGCCATCGACAAATACGTCTACATCACCCTGCACGAGACGTTCGTCACCGACCTCATCATCAAATATTCCAAGCTCGAACGCGCCCCCCGCCTCGAGGACATCGAGCATCCCATCATCCGCGAAGCGCTACGGATGATCATCCCCGACCAGACCAATCTCGAAATCACCTCCATGGCCGACATCCCGGCTGGGACCGGTCTCGGCTCCTCCGGCAGTTTCACCACCGCCCTGCTCAAGGTGCTCCACGCCTACAAGCGCGACCTCATCCACCCCTCCGACCTCGCCCGCGAGGCGTGCGAAATCGAAATCGACAAACTCGGTGAACCCATCGGCAAGCAGGATCAATACATCGCCGCCTACGGGGGCATCACCTGTTTCCGCTTCGGCAAGGACGACCGCGTGGAAGCATGGCCGCTGAAAATCTCCGAGCAGACCCACTACAATCTCGAGGACAACCTCCTCCTCTTCTTCACCGGCTACTCCCGTTCCGCCTCCAGCATCCTCAAGGAACAAAACGACAAGAGCAAACAGTCCGACAAGGCGATGACCGAGAATCTCCACTTCGTCAAGGACCTCGGCTACCAGAGCCGCACCGCGCTCGAATCCGGCAACCTCGAGGAATTCGCCCGACTCATGGACGTCCACTGGCAGCGCAAAAAAGAACGCTCCGGTTCCATGTCCAATCCAAAAATCAATGAGTGGTACGACTTCGCCATGAAGAACGGCGCACTCGGCGGCAAGCTCATCGGCGCGGGTGGCGGCGGCTTCCTCATGTTCTACGCCGAGGACAAGATGCGGCTGCGCCAAGCCATGCACACGCAAGGCCTTACCGAAGTTCGCTTCCGTTTCGATTTCGAAGGCACCAAGATCGTGGTCTAAAACGAAAAAGAGGGAATTGTCTGCAGAATTTGCGGAGAAATGCCGATAATAATTGTTTCCGCCATGACTTCCACCGCGCTCCCCATTGCCATTCTTGCCGGAGGACTGGCCACGCGGATGCAACCGCTCACCACCACCATTCCAAAGGCATTGCTGCCCGTCGCCGGGAAACCCTTCATCCGCCGTCAACTCGAACTCCTCCACCAGCGCGGCGCGCAACGCATTGTCCTCTGCCTCGGCCACCTCAGCGAACAAATCGAGCACGAGATCGGCGACGGTTCCACGCTCGGCCTGAGCGTTGCCTACGTTTACGACGGCCCCAAACTCCTCGGCACTGGTGGCGCACTACGCCGCGCCCTCCCGCAACTCGGCGAGGAATTCTTCGTCCTCTATGGCGATTCCTACCTACCGATTGACCTCGCCCCGGTCGAAGCCGCCTTCCGCCAATCGGGCAAGCGCGGGCTGATGACCGTCTACCGCAACGAGGGCCTCTACGACACCAGCAATATCTGGTTCGAGAACGGCCAGATCCGTGCCTACGACAAAAAGCAACGCGACACCCGAATGCACCACATCGATTACGGTCTCGGCATTCTCACCCGTGGCGCGTTTGACGGTTTTCCCACCACCGGCCCGTTCGACCTCGCGGAAGTCTACCGCCGCCTCCTCGCCCACGAACAACTCGCCGCCTACGAATCTCCCACCCGCTTTTACGAAATCGGCTCCACCACGGGGCTTGCCGAACTCGACGAATTCCTTAAACATTCCAATCCCACCCATCACACCCCATGAGCTACTCCCAACAACACCTCGACGAAACCGCGCAGGTGATTTCCAAACTTTCCGCCGCTGAAATCGAGCGCGCGGTCGACGTCCTCGCCAACGTGCGCCAGCGCGGCGGCCGACTTTTCATCCTCGGCGTCGGTGGCAGCGCGGCCAATGCCTCGCATGCCGTGAACGATTTCCGCAAGCTCTGCGCCTTCGAAGCCTACGCCCCCACCGACAACGTCTCCGAACTCACCGCCCGCACCAATGACGAAGGCTGGGCCAGCGTCTTCGCCGCGTGGCTCCAGGGCAGCCGCATCAACGCCAAGGACGGACTCCTCATCTTCTCCGTCGGCGGCGGCAGTCTCGAAAAGAACGTCAGCCCCAACCTCGTCTCCGCGTTGCAACTCGCCAAGTCGGTCGGCGCGGCCATCGTCGGCATCGTCGGCCGCGACGGCGGCTACACCGCACAGGTCGCCGATGTCGCCATCATCGTCCCCACCGTCAGCGCCGCCAACACCACCCCGCACGCCGAAGCGTTCCAAGCCGTCATCTGGCATCTCTTTGTCTCGCACCCGAAACTCAAAACCGCCCCCACCAAATGGGAATCTGTCAAATGACCCCACTCCACTCTCTCCCCGTTCACATCTACGCCGATGGTGCCGACAAAAAAGGCATCCTCGACCTCTACGCCAATCCCCTGATCAAGGGACTCACCACCAACCCGACACTCATGCGCAAGGCCGGGATCGCCGATTACGAAGCCTTCGCCCGCGACATTCTCGAAACAGTCCGCACCAAGCCCATCTCGCTCGAAGTCTTCTCCGACGAATTCCCCGAGATGAAACGGCAGGCGCTGAAAATCAAATCGTGGCAGGAGAACGTCTACGTCAAAATCCCCATCACCAACACCCGCCGCGAATCGTCCCTCCCGCTCGTGAAGGAACTCGCCGCCGAAGGCGTGAAGCTCAACGTCACCGCGATCCTCACCCTCGATCAAGTGCGCGGCACCGCCGCCGCCTTGAGCCCGAGTGTGCCCGCCGTTGTCTCGGTCTTTGCCGGACGCATCGCCGACACCGGCGTCGACCCCGCACCGATCATGCGCGAAAGTTTACAGATCCTGAAAGATCTCCCCAAAGCAGAACTCCTCTGGGCCAGCGTTCGCGAGATCCTGAATATCTACCAAGCCTCGCAGACCGGCACGCATATCGTCACCGTCCCGCACGACATCCTGAACAAGGCGCTCAAGATGAGCGGCATGGACCTCGCGGATCTCTCGCTCGACACCGTGAAGATGTTCGCCAACGACGCCGCCGCCGCCGGATACAAACTCTAGGCCAGAGTGACGCTGGACCCCATTACGCTTCGCCACGGGTGGACTCTTTACCCCGGACCTCCGGTGTAGCCGAAGCCGGTGGCTTCGGCGGGCGGTTGCTCCCGGACCGGGTCTCTCGGCAACGAGGATTCCTACTTCATACCTAGACCCTTTTCGGTTTAGGTAGTCGCTTTCTTTTCACACACCCCGGCGCTCACGCGCCAGGGTGTGTCAATCTTCACTGGAGTTCTTGCGATCGCTGACGTCGCACTGTTCCTGACTTCTTGCGACGATCAAAATCGAATCTGCTCTAGAACTTAGAACCTCTCACTTTTTGCCGCCCCTGCCGCAAAAATGTCGCACACCTAACCAACGTAGCCAACCTAACGCAAACCGCTTTCCGAAATCTGTGCTTAAATCGGAGACATGCACAGGCTCCCTTCTGAAATCTCACATCTGAAATGTGAAATTTCCTCTCACCCCCGCTCCTCATGCACACGGCTTTCCCACGCACTGCACAGTATCAGGCACTTAGAAAAACTGGAGACGTCTGGAGCGCTTGGGCGCTCGATCTCGAAAAAATTCCGGCCCCGCACCGCCACCCGATTTTTCCCTTCACCCGCGATAAAGAGTAGACGTCTTGCCTACAACTCTATATAAGTTACCCTAATGAATTTTCGCGTGGTGCCTGGCAGCCCGTGCGACGCTTGAACCTCTAACTCCATCCTCCACACCTTATGTCACATCACACTCCGAAACATAACGGACCGACTCGTTCCGAAACCGACAGCATGGGCGCCATCGAAGTGCCGTGCGACCGCTACTACGGCGCGCAGACGGCCCGCTCCCTGATCCACTTCGCCATCGGCCACGACGTCATGCCCCGCGAACTCATCCGCGCCTTCGGCATCCTCAAGAAAGCCGCCGCGCTCGTGAATTGCGACCTCGGCAAGCTGCCGAAGGAAAAGTGCGACCTCATCTGTAAAGCCGCCGACGAAGTCATCGAAGGCAAGCTCGACGAACATTTCCCCCTGCGCATCTGGCAGACCGGTTCGGGCACCCAGACGAACATGAACGCGAACGAAGTCATCTCCAACCGCGCGATCGAAATCGCCGGCGGCGAAATGGGCTCGAAGAAGCCCATTCACCCGAATGACGATGTGAACATGTCGCAGTCCTCAAACGACACCTTCCCCGCCGCGATGTACATCGCCGCCGCGACGGAAGTGCAGACCAAGCTCCTCCCCGCCGTGAAGGAATTCAGCGTGTGCCTCGACAAGAAGGCCAAGGAATTCGCCGGCATCGTCAAGATCGGCCGCACCCACCTGCAAGACGCCACGCCGATCACCCTCGGCCAGGAAATCTCCGGCTGGGTCAACCTGTTGGACCGCGACTATGTGCGCATCGAGCAGACGCTCCCCGGCTTGTACTCCCTCGCCATCGGTGGCACGGCGGTCGGCACGGGCTTGAACGCCCACCCGGAATTCGCCGAGCGCGCCGCGAAGAAAATCGCCGAACTCACCGGCCTGCCCTTCACCTCGCACCCGAACAAGTTCGCCGCCCTCTCCGCGCATGATGAAGTCGTCTTCGCCTCGGGCGCACTCAAGACCCTCGCGGCTTCGCTGATGAAGATCGCCAACGACGTCCGCTGGCTCGCTTCCGGTCCCCGCTGCGGTCTCGGCGAATTGAACATCCCCGAGAACGAACCCGGCTCCTCGATCATGCCCGGCAAGGTCAACCCGACCCAGTCCGAAGCCATGACGATGGTGGCCGTGCAGGTCATGGGCAACGACGCCGCGATCGGCTTCGGCGGTTCGCAGGGCAACTTCGAATTGAACGTCTTCAAGCCGGTCATGATCCACAACTTCCTGCACTCCGTGCGTTTGATGACGGACTCGATCCACATGTTCATCGAACATTGCGCCGTCGGCATCGAAGTGAACCAGGACAAGATCGACAGCTACGTGAAGAACTGTTTGATGCTCGTCACCTCGCTCAACCAGAAGATCGGTTACGACAAGGCCGCGAAGATCGCCAAGAAGGCGCATCACGACAAGTCGAGCCTCAAGGAAGCCACGCTCGCTCTCGGATTCCTCTCCGCGGAAGAGTTCGACCAGATCGTCGTCGCCGAACGCATGACGCGTCCGTAAGACCGCGAACCGCATATCGCGATTAGCTCAGAGCCAGAGATTTGGGGGCAGCCCCGGATCTCTGGCTTTTTTGCTGCCTAACGCAAAAGGCGGCGCCTAAGCGCCGCCTTTCGGGGTCCAGTCTGTTCACTGGTCGCCTAAAATATGTTCCGGTCCACCCGGCCCTTGAAGAACCAATAGTCCGTCAGGTGTTTGTTGCGGATGAAGAAAAATTGTACTTCCTCGTGATCGAGCAACGTACCTGCCGGGCAACGGCGTCCGCGCCAGTAACCACCAAATTTATCGGTGGCGAGATGATCCCCGCCGATCAGCATGAACGATGCGGCATCCGCATCCTTGATCGCCTTGCCATCGTAGTAAACGTGGCGGCGATCCGTGAAGTAGTTCATCCCGATCGCCTGGAAATGCATCGGATCGGCCGTCTTCATCCAACGGCCATGAAAGAAGACGCGCTTATGGTCGCGCGCATAGTAATCGGTGACCGATTGAAAGCAGGGCCCGTGGCTGTTCGGCACGGCCTTACCGGCAAAGAATCCGGATTGGCAATCGCGGGCGTACCATTGCGAGATAATCTCGAATGTCGCCGGATCCGCCCCCTTCACCATCGCGTCGCGGTAGAAGACATGGGCGTGATCGCGACCATAATAATCGCGGATTTTAAAGTGGCACGGAATCGACTGGAAAGTTTCCGGGCACGCATGGGCGAGCGGCTCTCCGAAGTAGAGCACCACGCCATTTCGTTTTTGGTAACCTTCCCGGATCATATAAGCTGTTCGTTATAAGCGTCTTTTCGATTCACTCACCGCACTCACTCCCGAGCGCCCATTCCTGTCTGCAAGTACTTTATCGACTCGGCTCAAAGAAACTGAAGTTTTCAGAAATCGGAATTGCTTGCTTCCTCTTATTTTCTCTTCAAATAGTAGCAGGGTTAATTATGGCCAAACCTAAGACGTCACTCGAAAAGAAGATCATCTCCCTCTCGGTAATTGGACGTGATCGCACAGGGGTAATTGCAGCTTTTACGAATCTTTTATTTCAAGAAGGTGCAAATATTGAAGCTCTGGCCGAGGAAGTGCGTCGCGGTCAATTCAGCATGACGTTGCAAGCTTCGTGGACGCGCAAGACGTTCAACGAAAAGCGCGTTCGCGCGGAGATCCACAATCTGAGCACCGCCCTGAAAATGGACACGACCCTGCGTGTGCTCAGCGCGAACCGCCGTCAGCGCCTCGCCATTTTTGTCACGCGCGAATCGCACTGTTTCGAGGGCTTGCTCAAGGCCAAGCTTCCCTGCACGCCAGCCGTCGTGGTGGGCAATCGGCCCGACCTCGCGCCGCTGGCAAAAAAACATGGACTGCCATTCGTGCATCTGCCGTGGACTGATGTGCATCAAACCGCTCAAGATCTTAAAAAGGTGCTGGAAGCTCATGAAGTGGATTTCATAGTACTCGCCCGGTTCATGCGCATTCTCTCCCCGAGTTTCGTCTGGCGATGGAAAAATAAAATTATCAACATCCATCCCTCGCTGCTTCCCGCCTTCCCCGGTGCGTCAGCCTATCGTCAGGCCTTTGAAAAAGGCGTGCGCGTGGTGGGTGTTACCGCCCACATCGTGACGCCGGATCTTGATCAGGGACCGATCCTCGACCAGGCTGCGTTCCGCAGCGCGCCCCATTGGACGCTGCCGGAAATCATCGCGCGTGGTCAAAAGCTCGAAACGAAAGTGCTCGTCTCCGCCGTGCGCCTCTTCCTCCAGCACCGCTTCGATATCTACTGGGGCAAAGTGCATCTTCCCCAACCCGAATAGCGCGCACAGCTAGAGTAAACTCATCGGATCGACATCGACGGTGACCTTGATGTCATCCGGCCACTGCGCTTCAAGCAAGAGCGGTCGCAAGGCCCGCGTGACGGGCAACAACTTTGCCGCGCGGAGGAAAAGATGAAAGCGGTATTGCTCGTTGATCTTCGCAATCGGCGCCGGAGCCGGCCCCGTGATGAGCGCGTCCTTGCCTGCGAGTTCCGCAATTTTCTTCGCGGTTTGCTCCGCGACGTAAAGGGTCTTCTCCTCGCTGCGTCCGCGCCACGTGATTAAAATCGCCCGCTGGTAAGGCGGGTAGTTCAGCACCTTGCGGAATTCCAGTTCCTGCTCAGCGAAGCCGTCGTAATCGTGATGACGAGCGAATTGAATCGCCGGATGAAACGGCGTGCGCGTCTGCACATAGACTTCGCCATGCACATCGCCGCGACCACTACGACCGGAGACCTGCATGAGGAGTTGAAACACCCGCTCCGCCGCGCGGAAATCCGGCAGTTGCAACGCCAGATCGGCATGCACCACGCCCACGCAGGTCACCTTCGGAAAATGAAGCCCCTTCGCAATCATCTGCGTGCCGACGAGAATATCGGTCTCGCCCGCCGCAAATTTGCTCAACGCCTCGTCGTAAGCGTGCTTGCCGCGCATCGTGTCGGAATCCATCCGCAGGATGCGCGCATTCGGGAAAGCGCGTTCGACTGATTCCTCAATTTTCTCCGTGCCGATGCCGCGCTGCTTGTATTGGTCGAAAGCACACTTCGGACACACATTCGGCGCGGTGATGGTGAAATCGCAAAGATGACAGCACAGCTTGTTCGCCTTGCGATGGTAAGTGAGCGAGACGCTGCAGCGCGGGCACTCCTCGACGTGACCGCACTGCGGACATTGCAACGAGGTCGCGTAGCCACGGCGATTGAGAAAGATGATCGTTTGCTCGCCCGCCGCGATGCGCTTGTTTACCGCTTCCACCAAGCGCGGCGCGAGCAATGTAGGCGTCTTGACGTTCTTCAATTCCTGACGGAGATCGAGAACATGCGTTGTCGGCATGTTCTGCACTTCCACGCGGCGGGTCAGTGAGCAAAGACGATATTTTTTATCCAGCGCGTTTTGGTACGACTCGAGCGACGGCGTGGCGGAACCGAGCATGACCGCGACGCCTTCCATGTGACCGCGCATGACCGCGACATCGCGTGCATGGTAGTGGGGTGATTCTTCCTGCTTGTAGGAATTCTCCTGCTCCTCGTCGACCACGATGAGGCCCAGCCGAACGAGCGGCGCAAAAACCGCCGAGCGCGCCCCGATGACAATCCGGGCGCGACCTTCGCGAATCTGATGCCATTGATCGTGACGTTCGCCTTGCGAAAGATGACTGTGCAGCACGGCCACTCCCGCCTTCTGTCCCGCGAAACGGCGACGAAAGCGATCCACCGTCTGCGGCGTCAGCGCGATTTCCGGTACCAGCACAAGTGCCGATTTTCCCGCTTCGAGGACCCGCGCAATGGCTTGCAGGTAGACCTCCGTCTTGCCGCTGCCCGTGACGCCATGCAGCAAAATCGGCTGCGGTTTCGGCTTGGCCATTTCCTCCAGCGCCGCCTCGTATGCCGCTTTCTGTTCGTCGTTGAGCACGAGCGGTTCGCTCATCTCCCCATCCAAGGCGGCGTGCGGATCGCGTTCCTGTCGCTCGTGACTGATCGCAACGAGATTTTTTTGTTCGAGACCGCGCCAGATCGCCGCCGTGGTCGCCGTCGCAACGCACAGCTCATGGAGCCAACCACCACCGTTCTCTTGCAGAAATAGCCACGCGTTCTTCTGCGACTTCGCACGTCCGAAATCGGGCTCCTTCACCGGCAGCGGTTCCACCCAAAGCCGCTCCTTGAATCGCGTCTGGCCGCCACGCACCGCCTGCGGCAGGACGGTTTGTAATGCCGCCCCCAGCGGGGCGCAGTAGTAGAGCGAGATCCATTGCGCGAGCTCGATAATTGTCGGCGGGACAAACGCACCCTGGCCAATGACATCCGCAATGTCCTTGAGTTTTTCAAACTCGCTCTGCGCGCGCAACTCCACCACGTAGCCGGTGATTTCCCGCGGCCCAAATGGCACGCGCACCTTCGAGCCGAGCACCACATTGTGCCGCAACGACTCGGGGATGCGGTAATCAAACGCCCGGTCGAGCGACAGCTCGGGAACGACCTTGGCGATGGGGAGATTCATAACGGCGAATAATAACGGATTAATTGGGCATGGCTATTTGAATAGTTCCTGCCTAGCCTACACTTTATTCACATGGGACTGAATTCCGGTCGAACCCTTTTTTCCCTCGTCCTGGGCGTCGTGCTTTTGCTGGCCGTCGCCAACGCCATTCTCATCCTGCGCGCCCCCAACGAGCACAAGTTTGATCCGCACATTGCGAATGTGGTGCGGCAATATCCCATCGATCCGCTCATTGTGCGGGCGGTGATCTGGCGCGAGAGCAATTTCGATCCCACCGTGCTCGGCAAGGCGCAGGAGCGCGGCCTGATGCAAGTCACGCCCACCGCCGGAAAGGAGTGGGCCAAGAGCGCCAAGATGGCGAACTTTCACGAGGACGATCTCTACGATCCCTATACGAACATCAAGGCGGGAACGTGGTACCTCACGCGTGCGTTGCGCCGTTATGCGGACCGCGACGATCCGCTGGCCTTTGCGTTGGCCGAGTACAACGCGGGCCGCAGTAATGTGCTGCGCTGGATCGACCCGGAAAATCCGTTGAGTCGCGAGGCGTTCATGGCGCACATGGATTTCCCCTCGACCCGCAAGTATGTGGAGACCATCGAGGCCCGGTACGAGCGGTACAAGGCGTCCAAGGACGATCCGTGGTGGAAACAGTGGATCAATCGCCTGCTGCGGCGGGGTTGACGAGTCGGTGGGGCGTTTTTTTTCGGGATCGCGCTCCCAACCGCTCCAGACGTCTCCAGTTTTCCTAACCTCTTGATAGCGTGCCACGCGGCAGGAATCCGGATGCGGCGTGCAGGCGCGCGAAGCGATTTCGCCCGGCCGCTTTGTGATTTCGGTGGAGAGCTCGTGCATGCTCCCTATTTAAGCACAGATAACGGAAAGTGGTTTGCGTTAGGTTGGCTACGTTGGCTAGGTGTGCGATTTTTTTGCCGCTTGGGCGGCAAAAGTACGAAGTTCTAAGTTCTAGGTATGAAGTAGGAATGCCCGTGCTCTCGGGAATCCTCGTTGCCGAAAGCCTGCCGTCACGCTGGCGCTCGTCAGCGCGCATCGTCCCGCGAGCGGGCATTCATGAGCGAGCCTTGCAGCGCGTCGAATTTCTTGCGGGCGGCTTTCACCTGGGGCGACGAGGCGTTGCGGCCTTCGACGGTTTTCTCGAAACCAAACTTGAGGTACGGGCCGAGGATTACACGCGCGGCGGCGGGGAATTCGTTATAGACCCGCACGAAGGTGTCGGGCTGCTCGTAGAAAACCACGCCCATCACGCGCGCGGGAAGATCATTATCGGGCAGGAGATAGGCGAGTTGATACCGCAGCAAGGCGGCAATCAATTCGGGGTCGCCCTGCGCCACGGCCATTTTTTTCAAGGCGAGCAGGTACACATTCTTTTCCGCCGGGGCGGCCACTTGCGGCGGTAGGGGCGAGACCTTCACGCCGGGCAATTGCGCGTCACTGACGGCGAGCGCCACGAGCACGTCGCTGCGCGAGTAAGCGTCTTCCGCCGAAGCGGTCGAAATTCCCACCAACGCCATCATTGCCGCGCAGGCCCAGAGTCCGCATTTCATGCCGGGCATGAGACCACTTCTCTTTGCGCACGGCAAGCCATGAAAGAACAAGACATTTCGCGTCACTATGCTTTAATAATGGAATGCATCTGACTCTTGGCCACTCTCCCGACCCGGACGACGCTTTCATGTTTTACGCTCTGGCGAAGAACAAAATCCCGACCCAGGGCTTCACGTTCGAGCACATCCTGCAGGACATCCAGACGCTCAACGAGCGCGCGTTCCGCTGCGAGCTCGACATCACGGCCGTTTCCATTCACGCCTATGCGCACCTGCTCAAGGATTACGCGCTGCTGCATAGCGGCGCGAGCATGGGGGATAATTACGGTCCGATGCTTGTCGGCAACGAAATCCACAGCCGCGAGGAACTCTCCAAGCGCCGCATCGCGGTTCCCGGCACGATGACGAGTGCGTTTCTGGCCCTGCAGATGTATCTCGAAACGCCCGCGGATGATCTCGATTTCGTCGTGGTGCCGTTCGACAAGATTTTTGACGCGCTCGACAATGAGGAGGCCGAAGTGGGCCTGATCATTCACGAAGGCCAGCTCACCTACGCCGATCACGGCTTCGTGCTGAGCGAGGATCTTGGTCGCTGGTGGTTTGAGCACACGAAGGGTCTGCCCCTGCCGCTCGGAGGCAATGTGATCAAGAAATCGCTCGGGCCGGAGGTGATCAAAACCGTCTCGGGTATTCTGACCGAGAGCATTCGCTACGGGCTCGAACACCGGGCCGATGCGGTGGAGCATGCGTTGCCACTGGGCCGCGGGCTGGATTTCAAGCGGGCGGATCAATTTGTCGGCATGTACGTGAACGAACTCACCCTCGACTACGGCGATCGCGGCCGCGCGGGGGTGCGGGAATTTCTGCGTCAAGCCCACGCGGCAGGACTCGTGCCCGACATCGGTGAATTGGAATTTGTCTAACGTAGCGGGGCGCGATTGCCGCGCCTCCGCGCATCCTGAAGTACCTATGAGCCTCCCCACTCCCTCCACTTGGAAAATCGGCGACCGCACGTTCACCTCACGCCTGCTCGTCGGCACCGGCAAGTTCGCCTCGAACGCGACGATGGCCGAGGCATTGGTCGCGACCGGCACGGAGATCGTGACCGTGGCCCTGCGCCGCGCCGATCTTAGCGGCAAGGACGATCCGTACGCGGACATCCTGAAGTTCGTCGACCCGAAGAAGTATCTGCTATTGCCGAATACGAGCGGCGCGATGAACGCGGAGGAAGCCGTGCGACTGGCGCGACTCGCTGCAGCGGCCGGTTTGCCGATGTGGGTGAAATTGGAAATCCATCCCGACCCGCGCTATTTGTTGCCCGATCCGATCGAGACGTTCAAGGCGGCAGAGATTCTCGTGAAAGAGGGTTTCACCGTGCTGCCGTACATCAATGCGGACCCGGTGCTGGCGAAGCGCTTGCAGGAGGTCGGCACGGCGACGGTGATGCCGCTCGGCGCGCCCATTGGGACGAATCGTGGTCTTGAAACGCGCGCGCAAATCGAGATCATCATCGAACAAGCCACGGTGCCGGTGATCGTGGATGCGGGTCTCGGTACGCCTTCGCATGCGGCGGCGGCACTGGAAATGGGCGCGGATGGTGTGTTGATCAATACGGCGATCGCGATTGCCTCGAATCCGGTCGGCATGGCGCATTGTTTTAAGATGGCCGTGGAAGCGGGTCGCGCGGCCTACGAGATCGGCATCGCGGGTCCCTCGAAAGCGGCCAGCGCGACAAGCCCGCTCACGGGATTTTTGGGGAACTAATTATCTTTGGAGAACTCCGTCCTCCAAACCTCCTGCCCAGGGTATGATACCCTGGGAACCTCATTTGCGTTTTTGATTTTTGCCGCAGCGGCAAAAAATCAAAAACGCAATGGGAGGATTCTCAAGGAAATCATTTCCTTGAGCGGGGGTATGGGGGCAGCGCCCCCATCATTTCGAGCGGAAGTTGGCGGGCTTGGAGGCGGGTGTCGCGGGCTCCGATTTTTCTGCCGGTTTGGCGGGAGTAGAAGTGGTCGCGGTCGGCGCGGGAGCCGGCGCTTCCGGTGCCGAGTTCGTCGTGGTGGGCGTGCTGCCGTCGATGATGAGCGTGCCGTGTTCGAGCACGCGGCTGACCTTCTCGCGGTTCGCTTTGCGAGCGGGCGGATTGTGCCAGACATCGATGCGGCGCTGGATGCCTTCGGCATCCTGAAAAAGCTCGGGACGATAGACGTAAAGATCGAGCGGCTTGAGAGGGTTCGGCTTCACCTCGAAATAATACGAGGGAAGGCTCATGACCGTGTAGATCGGCGGTTTCTTTTCCTTGCCGTGGTCATTTGTCGCATGGATTGGTGCTGGCCCAGCCGGAGCCGCCACGATGATCGGGCTGGCATCGTCCCCGCCGGAAATATTGAGGGTCTGCGCGGGCGGCGCCATGGTCTGTTCGGCCAGGAAAGACTTGGCCACACCGTAAGCGTCGAACGGATCGGGTCCATTGCGGTCGAGTTCGCGCCAGGAGACGAAGGTGTGGTTGATCGATTCGGATTGTTCCAGGATCGGCTTGGACACGAGGCCGGTCACGACTTCGGTAGCCATGAACGTCTTGGTTAATTTCTCGCGCGGCAGGAAGATCCACTCTTCGGGCCGGGCATAGCGGGTGGCTTCCGGCTCGGTCATTTCGCCGAAGCGGTTGGTCGGTGTGGGTCGCCAGCCAATCATTTGCGGCGTGCCGCGCCATTCCACCTTGGCCGGTTGCCAGTTGCCGTCGGGTTTCCAGCGCCAGATGTTGTCGGTGCCGAGAAGCCAGACGCCGTAGTGGTCGGTGGCCCAACTGAATGGTCGCTGTCCTTGCCAGTACCAGCCAAAGTCGGTGTAGAGCCAGCGGCCCTCGGTCATGGGGACATAGGGCTCAAATGGTTCGTACAACCAGACGGTTTCCTTGGTCCATTTGCCGTAGGGATTGAGCAGCTGCAGGAAGGTATCGAAATCGGTTTTCGTCCGCTCGGTGAACGGGGCGGCCGCTCCGAGAAGGAGAGTCCCAGCTAGAATCAAGGTCCGCAACATAGGGAAGGCAACTGATGATGCCGTGATCCGCCCCCCTTGCGCAAGCGGAGAGCGGGACGGTCACCCAATTGTAACGTATTTATTTACCGGGATAATGCCAGATCTCTTTGATCGAGGTGAATTTCACATGCAGGTCGCGCTGGGCGGGCAGCGGATCGCCCACGTTGTCCTCGGCGAGCATTGCGAGCTGTTCGCCAAAGTGGAGCCAGCGCGGGAGTAGCCGTTTGGACAACCAGGCTGCCGCCAGCGGGTAACGCCACGGCACGGTGTAGAAGAGAAAGGTACGCCACGCGCGCGCCACGAGAAGCAAAGCCGCCCACACGGTCGCAAGCACAACCGCCAGCAGACCGGAGATCAAGCCGTAACAGGCAAAGATCGCGGTGAGTACGGGAATTCCCATCAGTGCAGTCCAGAGCAGCGACCGCAGAAGGAATCCGATGGCTGTGCGGTCCAATCGCGCCTTCACGCCTTGCTGTTGTGCGAGGAACACAAAGAGTTCGCTCCAACTGAGTGTCTCCGCTCCGCAGACATCGTAGGTTTTCCCCACCGCGGCGGAATTGCTGAGTGCGCGGACGAAGGCCAGCGCCGTTTCCTGCAACGAGATCGGTTGCACGCGGGCCGTGCCGCCGCCGAGATTCGGGAGGGTGTAGAAATTCCAAAAATCGAGTGGAGATCGCAGGAAAGCGGCGAGGACGTTAAGCGATTTGTCGCCGGGACCGTAAATGAGCGAGGGACGCAGGATGGTCCAGTCGAGGCCACTGTGCCGGACGAGTTCCTCTGCCGCCCATTTCGTTTGGTGATAACGCGAGATGGCATCGGGACGTGTGCCGAGCGCGCTCATGTGGACAAACCGGGGCACTCCCGCCACGCAGGCCGCCGCGAGCACGTTGGCCGTGGCTTCCACATGCGCTTGTTCAAAGGAAACGGTTGGGGTCTCGTGAATGATCCCCACGAGATGCACAACGGCGTTGACCCCTTGCATCGCGGGCACGAGCGAGGTGGAATCAAGCACGTCCCCAACGACGACTTCGCAATCGTGGCAGGAAGCCTGGGCGCGATGCGGATGCCGGGCCAGCACGCGAACCCGGTGACCCGCGGCCTGCAATTGCCGGACCAGCTCAGTTCCCACAAAACCCGTACCGCCTGTGACAAGGATCATATGGAGACTAGACTGCAATATTCCCGCTCGACTTCAACCTGATAAGAGGTTGCAATGGAAACTCCGCGCCGTATTGTCACGATTCGATTCCCATGACCGTTCACGAGATCAAACATTCCCTCTCGGAAGACTTGCGTTCCCTGTTGCCACCGGAACCGGGGAAAAGCGTGCCGCTCCAGCATATCTTCTCAATCATGGTCGGGCGTGGTTTCGCCCTGCTGATCCTGATGTTCAGCTTTCCCTTCCTCCTGCCACTGCCATTGCCGGGACTGTCCGTGCCGTTCGGGGTGGTGATCGCGCTGTGCGGCCTGCGCCTGTGCCTGGCGCAAAAACCGTGGCTGCCGCAGTTCCTGCTCAAGACAAAGATCCATTACGGGACGCTCGCCTTGCTGGTGGACAAAGGCGTGTGGCTGGCCGGAAAGGTGGAGAAAGTGCTCAAGCCGCGGCTGCTGTTTCTCTCCTCCGGGGAATTTCATTTCCGCGTGCATGGGCTGATGTTCATTTGCATGGGAACACTGCTGGCCCTGCCGTTGCCGCCGGGGACGAATCTGCCGCCCGCGCTTTCGATCGTGCTGTTGTGTCTGGGCATGATGGAGCGCGACGGGTACTTCATCCTTGCCTCGTATGTCGTGGGATTTCTCACGGCCATTTTCTTTGCCACACTGTTTGCCGGAGCGTACTGGATTATTCTCGCAGGCTGGGAAAAACTTTTCGCGGCTTTGTATTTCATTCACGCGGTTTAGACAACTCGCGAATGCCATTGCTCCGGAGCAAACCTTTGCTATCGTTTTTCTCATGATGAAAAAGTCCCTCCTCGCCCTCTCCAGTATCGCCCTGCTGCTGATGGCCTCCTCCGGCCTCGCCGCCACCGCGTTCGAAGCCCGACAGATCGCCGAAAAAATGCTCAGCGACCAGGCTCGCGGCAAGCTCATCAAGGCGGTCGCCCAAAAAGGGGAATCGGTCACGCCCGACTCCTGGCGCTTCATTTTCTTTGATCCGTTCGCCTCGCAAAATGGCCGCCTGATTGTGGTAACCGGCAAGGCTGTGACGGAAATCCGCGATGGCTATGTCGAGCTGGATGAAGTCCGTCTGGCCGCCTACAAGGAAGACGAGATCATCCCGACCTCCGAGCTGAAGATCGATTCCGACAAGGCGCTCGCCATCGTGCAAAAAGCCGCACTGATGCAGACGGTCAAACTCAGCGCCGTGCAGTATGAATTGAAAAAGAGCAAGGGCAATGTGGCCCCGGTCTGGACCCTGACCCTGTTCGCCGACGTCAAGGGCGTGTCGAAGGAAATCGGAACGGCCAAGCTCTCGGCCGAAACCGGCCAAATCTTCGACCTGAAAATCGATAACCAGAAGCTGGCCAAGTAACCCCTCCTCCAGTCGTGCGATACCTCACACGACTTCTGGGCGTCTTGTTGATCGCCGCGACCGCTGGCACCCTTCCGGTGCAGGCGGCGCGGCTGACGCCCCTCGCCACCACGCCCGATTGGTCGCGATTGGAAGCCTACCAATATACGATCACCCGCGCGGAATTTCTGCGCCTGATCAACGAGGTCTATTCGCCCGATGGCGGTTTTTGGAAATATTGCCAGCTCGGCGATGACCGCGTTCTCCTTTTTTCCGACACGCTGAAAACCGAGCCGCTCGCGGCGCTGCACTTCGCGCCGGATGAAGCAAGCCGACGACCGCTGCCGGTGGATTTCTCGCCCATGGCCCGCGTGTCTGCCACCGCGACGAAGGAACGTCCCCTCGAAGGCGTGACGATCTGTCTGGACCCCGGTCACGTCGGTGGCGAGTGGGCCAAGCTGGAGGAGCGCTTCTTCCAGATGCCGCCCGATCCGCCCATCGAGGAAGCGGAGCTGAACTGGATCACCTGCCAGCGCATCGCGGAGAAACTCGAGGCGCTCGGTGCACGCGTGACATGGAGCAAGTCGCACAATGAACCGGTCACGAAGCTGCGGCCGGAGCAACTCCGCGATGAAGCGATCCTTTCCATCGCGGCGAGCGGAGGTAACTGGCCGTTGACATTCGACCCGGCGAAGATCTTGCAGCAGATCGATGATCGCGCGAACTCGCTCTTCTACCGCACCGCGGAAATCCGCGCGCGGGCCGAGGCCGTGGCCAAGCTGAAGCCCGATCTGACGCTCTGCGTGCATTACAATGCCGGCGCGTGGGGCGATGTGAAGAACCCGCAACTCGTGGAGCAAAGCAAGCTGGTGTACTTCATCAACGGCGCGTATTCGGAAGGCGAGCTTTCGTACGACGACCAGAAGTTCGAACTGTTGATCAAGCTCCTCGACCGCACGGCCCCGCTCGAACAGCGCGGCGCGGAATTTGTCGCGAAGGAGATGCTGGAGCGTTTCAAGATGACGCCGGAGACGTACGCAAACTGGAGTGCGGTGAAAAAGATCGGTTCTGTGCCGGGTGTTTTTGCCCGCAATCTGCTGGCAAACCGCTCCTTCCCCGGTCCGGTGATTTTCATTGAGGGGCCGTACATGAATGCGCGCGATGCGTACCCGTGGTTGATCGCGGGGGATTATGAGGGCACCAAGGAAATCAATGGCGTCGCGAAGCCAAGCATCTTTCGCGAAATGGCCGACGCGGTGGTGGCGGGCGTGGTGCGGTATTTCGAGCGTCCACAATAAGCAGGGGGTTCTTTCCCAAAAAAGAGCGTCGACAACGCGCGACAAGAGTCGACCGCCTCTGTTGACTGTCGTGTCGGTGTCGACGAGAACCGCCAATTTGAAATTTGAGATTTCATGGGGAGCCGGAACTGTGGCATGCCCTCATTAAATCACAAATCCAACCGGAGCGTTTGCGTTAGGTTGGCTACGTTGGCTAGGTGTGCGATATTTTACGCGCCGTGGGCGATGACGCCCGATCCGCATGGCACGGGGCAGGCGTAGAAATCGGTGCTGAGTTGCGCCCACATGCGGCGCACGGCTTCGGCGAGAATGGAGACGTCGCCGCGGGCATCGTGCCGCCGGTGGCCGTCACTGGTGAGTTGGAGCCGGGACATCACGTTATCGAGACCGTGCCCGCCGCGACCGCCCCAGAGGCGGCGCGAGAAAGCCATGGAGTCGACAAAGCGGACGGGACGGGTGGGCAATCCCTCGCGCGCGCAGGATTCGCGGATGAAGGGCATGTCGAAGCGTTGCCCGTTGTGCGCGATGAGCAGGGCGTCTCCCGCGAATTGGGAGAAAGCGTGCAGGGCTTCGCGCGCGCCGGGGGCGTTTTCGACATGGGCGTTGGTGATACCGGTGTAGGAGGCGATGAAGGGCGAGATGCGGCCGCGCGGCTTGACGTAGGTGGAGAAGAATTCGGATTCGAGCACGGCGCCGGATTTCATGCGCACGCCGGCGATCTGAATAATTTCATCGCGGTACGGAGAAAGCCCGGTCGTCTCCAAATCGAAAATCACCACTTCCATGTGGAAAGTCTATACGGGTAATGAACTGCGATGCAACCGCGGCTTGCTTGAGCAGCCCCGGTTGATGGCGGGGATTCATGCTCTCGAGACTTACGGTCGCCAAAGGCCCCTCTATCATGAGGGGTGGGGCGCTGTCCTGCCGGGAACAAAAGCAGCGCCGCCCCTGGATGACAGGGATCGGCGCTGATCAGGGGTTCGGGTCCGATATCTGAATCGAACCGCGAACTCGGATAAGCAAACAGCAGGTCGAGCTTAGGCTTTTGCGGGGACTTTGGCGGCCTTGGAGGCGGCTTTGGCCACGAGATCTTCCTTCACGTTCGTGGCTTCCTTGCCCTTGCGACCGCGCAGGTAGTAAAGCTTGGAACGGCGGACCTTGCCGGTGCGTTCGACTTCGATCTTTTCGATGCGGGGGGAATGGAGGGGGAACACGCGTTCGACACCTTCGCCGTAGCTGATGCGGCGGACGGTGAACTTTTCGTTCACGCCACGGCTGGCGCGGGAAATGACGACGCCGGCGAAGATCTGCACGCGATCCTTGTCGCCTTCACGGACGCGGGTGTGGACCTTGACGGTGTCGCCCACATTGAAATTGGCGCGATCGGCCTTGATCTGTTCGCCTTCGATTTTCTGTATGATTTTCATATCTCTTCTCTTTGCTGTTGGTTCAGTAAATCCGGCCTGGTCCTTGCGGTTTTCAGGCGGCTTTGCTCCTGGCGCCAGGCCGCGATTTCGGCGTGGTTCCCTGATAACAAAACGGGTGGGACGGTCCAACCCCGGAACTCTTCGGGCCGGGTGTATTGGGGACCTTCAACCAAATTGCCAGCGGCGAACGATTCTTCCGCGGTGCTGGATTCGTTGCCGACAACGCCCGGCAGGAGGCGGACGACGGCGTCAATGACCACGAGCGCGGGCAGCGCGCCGTTGGTGAGGACGAAGTCGCCAATGGAAAGTTCATCGTGCGCGAGGTGCTCGCGGACGCGTTCATCGAAGCCCTCGTAGTGGCCGCAGAGGAGGATGATCCGGTCGAGCCGGGAGTACTCCATCGCGCGGGGCTGGCGAAAGACCTGGCCGCCGGGGGAAAACAGGACGACGCGGCCCGGTTTTTCGTCGAGAGCCTGGACGGCCTCGATGCAGCGGAAGATGGGTTCGCACTTGAGGAGCATGCCGGGACCGCCGCCGTAGGGTTTTTCATCGACGGTGCGGTGCTTGTCGAGGGCGTAGTCGCGGAGTTGGTGGAGGACGATGTGCACGAGACCGCGTTCCTGGGCGCGGCCCAGAATGCTGTGCTCCAAGACTCCCTGGAGTATCTCGGGGAATAGGGTGATGACATCGATCCTCACAAATAGGACAGCCCGCTGCGATTACGCAGCCGGGCTGGTTTCCAGAATTTCCACCACCACGCGCGTATCGGCCTTCGAGGCGGCGGCATTCAGCAGCGTCCGGATGGCGCTGATGGTGCGACCGTTCTTGCCAATCACCTTGCCAATGTCAGCCGGGTTGAGGCTGACTTTGAAGGTGATGATTTTGTCCCCGGGCACCTCACACACATCCACGTCGTCTGGGTATTCCACCAGACGTCGCAGGACGAGATCGAGAAAGTGCTTCATGGAACTTCACGCGGGGTGACCGGGATCGGTTGTTAGGCGGCGGGAGCGGACTTGCGCACCTTTTTCACGAGCGAAGCCACGGTGGCGGAAGCCTTGGCGCCTTTGGAGAGCCAATGTTCCACGCGTTCGAGTTTCACGGTGAAGTTGTTGCCGGTCTTTTTCGGGTCGTAGGTGCCGACCAGTTCCAGGAACTTGCCATCACGGGGGCTTTGCTTGTCGGCCACCACAATGCGGTAATAGGGGCGGTTCTTGCCGCCGTCGCGTCGTAAACGAATTGCCACTGACATAGTATAGTTTTTCCTTGTATTGCCCGCCGGGTTTAGCGACGGCCGCCGAGCATTTGCTTGAGCATCTTCTCGGGATTGCCGCCGCGCGCCAGGCGCTGCATCATCTTCTTCATTTCCTCAAAACGTCGCAGTAATGTGTTGAGCTCGCTGACACTCGTTCCGCTGCCATTGGCGATTCTCAGCCGACGGCGCGCGTTCAGAATCTCGGGGCGCTTGCGCTCCTCGAGAGTCATCGACAAAATCATTGCTTCGACGCGACCCAGAGATTTTTCGTCACCGGGTAAGGTTTTGACATTAGCCATGCCGGGCAGCATGCCAAGCAGATTTTCGAGGGGGCCCAGTTTCTTCATCTGCCGCATCTGGGCGAGGAAGTCATTAAAGTCGAAGGAATTCTTCTTTAATTTCTCCTCCATTTTCTCCATGGAGGCGAGATCGAACTCGGCCTGGGCTTTTTCAACCAATCCGATGATGTCGCCCATGCCGAGCATACGACTGACAAGTCGTTGCGGCACAAATTCTTCCAATGCATTCGTCGCCTCTCCGGTACCGAGAAAACGAATGGGACATTTCGTCACGGATTGGAGCGATAAAGCGGCACCACCGCGAACGTCGGCGTCGAACTTGGAAAGGACCAGTCCGGTAAGGGGCACGCGAGCGGCAAAAGCCTGGGCCACTTTTACTGCCGTTTGACCCGTCGCGGCATCGGCGACGAGGAGACTTTCTTGCGGTTCCCAGACTTTGCTGACGGCTTCGAGCTCGTCCAAAAGGGCGTCATCGACGTCCAAGCGACCGGCAGAGTCGAAAATGACCACGTCGGCCACAAGGCGCGTGGCTTCGGCACGGGCGGCCTTGGCCACGGTGGCGACATTCTTTTCGTTGGGCCAGGTGAGGACGGGGACGTCGATCTGTTTGCCGAGCGTCTCGAGCTGGGCGATGGCCGCGGGCCGCGCCAAGTCACCGGCGACGAGAACGACATGCTGTTTCTGCTTCTTGAAAAAGAGGGCAAGCTTCGCCGCAGTGGTGGTCTTACCGGCACCGTTCAAGCCGCACAATAAAAGTCGCAGGGGACGGTTGGGCGTGAGGGTGGTGTCGTTTGCACTGAACTTCGCGATGAGTTCGTCGTGCACGATCTTGACGAACTGGTCGCCGGGACGGATCGAGTCGAGCACTTCCTGGCCCATGCACTTGGCTTTGACCTCGTCGCAGAACTCTTTCGCGACCTGGTAATTCACATCCGCCGCGAGCAGGGCGAGGCGCACTTCGCGCACGGCATCGGCCACGTTGCTCTCGGACAATTTGCCAAAGCCGCGCATCTTCTTGAAGAGCGAGGTCAGTTTTTCGGTGAGTTGGCTGGTCATGGGGAGCAGCAAGTATGGCAGATGCGGGGAGCGCTGTCAGCCAGAAGTATTGATCTGGATTCGTCACCAACAAGCCAGTCGACAGAATATTCAGCAGCCTTTATAAGCAGAGGATGAATCCGGGGAGTCTGGCGACGTGGCCGCAATATCTGCGAACTGGCGCGATCTTAACTTTGCTGTGGGGCGCGCTGCTCTATTTGGGATTTCCCACTCCGCATCCCGATGATGCGGCTTTTGCGGGAACTGCGCTGAATATCGCAGCCGGAGGCGGATTGGAAAATCCTTTGATGGAACCTCACGGACTATTTTATATCTATCCCCCCATTTACGCTTACTTCTTGGGTAGTTATCTAAAATTGGCAGGCATCAGCAGTTTATCAATTGTGCTGTTTCACGGACTGCTGTGCTGGGTGATTTCATGGAACGTGATCGGAATATTTCGAAGCTTGGGACGTGAGTGGATAGGATGGCTGTTCCTACCGCTGCTAGTCGCCTATCTGGGCAGCATGGGATTACGTCCCGATGTTTACGGCACTTTCTTTCTCTCCATTGCAATCCGCATGGGGATCTGCACCGATATTCGTTATCGTAGTCTTTCCGTTTTTTTCACTGTTCTGGCAATCGCCACGCATCCGACACTGCTGGCCATGGGAATACCGTGGCTAGCTTACCTGCTCCTCCGTGATAAACGCTTGTTCTGGATCGGCGCGGCGAGTGGCGTGGTAGTGATGGGATTGATTTATTTCCTGATCGACGGTCATGTGCACGAGTTTTTGGCCGGCTTCCTGGGGAATGCGAAAGGTTCTGGAGCCTTTCACCGGGAATGGCTCAAGCGGTCGTGGCACGAACCTCAGAACTTCATCAAGATTGTGGCCATGCCCGGGCTCGTGATTTTGCTGCTGGGAATCAAAATACGCAAAACCAGTTTTCAGTGGGTCGACTTACTGGCGGTTTTGCCGATCCTACTGGGATATTATGTTCTCTGCAGCAGTGTGTCGGGACAACGCATTTTCCTGCTAAGCACGATGACGCTGACAGCTCTCTATATCTATCGAATCGCAATCCCCTCCCCGATCGCAACGGCGATTCTCGTCTTCGTTGCAGCGATTTCCTTTATTTCCATGGGACGTCCCTTGATGAATGGATTACTCACGTCCAAGCCTGTCGACGCCACCAAGCTGGCGCAACAACCGGCCGTACGACAATCGTCACGAGTCCTTACAGACTGGTGGGCCTTGCGGTATGTTTTCGATTATAAGCTCAGGCCGGGCCTGATCGGCCTTGGCTGGGCAGGTCCGATGCCAGCTCAGGGTCTGCACAAACAAGCCAACGAATGTTGGGTGCTTTCACCCTTCACGGTCAGCTACTACGGTCTATCAGAACCAGGATTGGCTCAGCCTCGCTTCTTAAGAATGGGCGGCAAAGAATTTAAAAAGTGGATTGCTAACGGTGGAGACATCCAAATACTCCCCTCGGAGTTTTAGAAGTTATCCAGCAGTTACAACTTCAACTTCTGGAAAACACTCTCCGGAATGGTGTGGAGCCACGGAGCCAAAGTAATGCGCGGGAAACTGGGTATTACGCACATTCCAGGTCGCTGAGCCATGCCTGGAGCAGGGGACGCTCTTCCGCACCGACGAGGCCGAGGCCAATCAACGCCTCGTAGCAAGCGACCAGATTTGCCGTCAAATGCTCCGGACCATGCGGGAGGTCGAGCGCGGCCAGCGTCGTGGCAATGCGCGCGTTGTTGAGATAGCCGGAGACTTCGTCGGCAAAGTCGCGCAGGAGGTTGTGGTCGTTGCGTTCCTGATACACCGTGGCGCGGTGGAAGGAGAGCTGCCAGTCGCAGGTCCACAAAAGCCGTTGGGCGACAAAACTGCGCCAGATGTCGGTCATGCGAAAGCTGCAGTAGGTGGGCAGATAAAGGAGCGGGAACGCTTCGGGAAAGAAGGTCGTGTTCTGGCTATTGAACGGACACCACGCGCCCGCTGGCAGGAGGAGCGGCTCGTTGGGATCGAAATCGACTGGCAGGGGAAACAGCATGCGGTAGATGGCATCGACATCAGGATTGGCATCGGCGAGCCCTTGCTGGATGGGGCAGGTCGCCGTCGCTGTGCCGGTGCAGGGCAAGCCCGCTTCACGCTCGCGAGTCAGTTCTTCCAACGGAAAGCCGCGGGGATAGATACTGGTCTCGGAGAAGAAACGGTAGGCATTGACCCATTTCACAGTGGGGGCCACCCGGCCCGTGACGGAACGATCGCGGGCACTCCAAAAATCGGCCCGGGGAATATTGTCATCGTCCGTCTCGACAATAAACGGCGCGCCGCCGCGAATGGCGAGGAGATAGCCAATGTTCTTGCGGGAATATTTAGCGGTGGGGCAGAGGCGGGCAAAGCCGAGTCCGGTCTCGATCTGAGCGTTGACCGAATAGAATTCTGTCCCATCGAGTTCAAAGCTGGCGGGACTTTTTCCATCGCCGATCACGATAAAGCGACTGCCCGCAGCGCGCGCGCCGGAAGCGATTTCTTTGAGGGGAAAGTTGGGGGCGGAAATCGAGGTGACGACGACTGCGGCGTTTTTCATATAACTTACACGAACGGGGATTTGCCCTGCAACCGCAGGAGCGTGTAGTGAAACAGGGTGGTGAGCGAGTTGCGAATGGAGTTGCTCGAAACGCGCGGCGACGGGGCCGCGTAGTGAATGGGAATTTCGATGGAGCGGCGCTTGCGGCAGAGATGACGAATTTCCGTTTGGTAGAAATGCCCGCGGGAAATGAGCGGATAAGCGAGCAGTTTACCGATCACATCACGATGAAATCCTTCGTAACCCGACGTCATATCGGCGAGTCGGGCACCCAGAAACCAATGGGCCAGCCAGGAACCGCCCTTGGAAAGCAGTCGGCGACGAAACGGGGAATCGCCCATGGAGCCGCCATTGATGTAGCGACTGCCGAAGGCGCATTCGTTGCCCTCGGTCAACGCACGGAGAAACGTGGGAATGGCGCGGGGATCGTGCGAGAGGCCAGCGTCCATCTCGATGATGTATTCAAAGCCCTGATCGTACGCCACGCGGAAACCGGAGAAATAAGCATCAACCACATTGCGATTTTGCGGCGCCCACACCGTGATGAATCGCGGATCCTGCACGGATAGTGTTTCGCAAAGTTCGCGGGTGTTATCCTTTGAAGCGTTGTCGACGACGAACAAGGCATGACCACCGCGGAGATGGTCAAAGATGCGTTTGATTTCGGAAACAAAGGGATGAAAATCCTGACCTTCATTCGCCATGGGAATGACGAGCGCCCATTTCGTATCTGCCCCGAGTGAAAATTCCATAAAGTAACCACACCACGATACGTGAGAGAAATACGATTACAATCATTATCCAAAAAGGAATGTATCGGAACTCACACCATCGCCTTCTGGAATCGTCTCCTGGCTCCGTTGACAAAGCGCGGAGACGAGGGAAGGTAATTTTCATGCGACGATTCCTTCTTGCCCTGATTGGACTTTCGCTCGTCAGCGCCGTCGCGGAAGAACCGTTGCAAACCGGCTCGGCGGCGATGAGTGACTGGAGCGCAGACCGACCGGGAGTGCGGCGGCTGATCACCGTGCAGGATCTGCCCGCGCCGTATGCCACGGAGTCGAGTTCCAATCCTCCGAAGAAAGTGACGCGACCGGACAAGGCCTGGCCGCAAGTGCCGCCGGGCTTCGAGGTGACGCTCTACGCGGAGGGCTTCCAGCAGCCGCGCAAGATGGTGACGGCCCCGAATGGCGATATTTTCGTGGTGGATAGTCAGGCGAATACAGTGCGCGTGCTCCGCGACGAAAACGGCGACGGGAAACCGGACAAGAATGAACTTTATCTCGAGGGACTCGATCAGCCATTCGGAATGGCGTTTTATCCTCCGGGCGATGATCCCCAGTTTTTCTACGTCGCGAACACGGGCAATGTGGTGCGGGTGCCGTATCGGCGGGGAGATCTGAAAGCGGCGGGGAAACCGGAGCTGATTGTGCGCGATCTTTCGGCCGGGGGACATCTCACGGGAGGCGGTCACTGGACGCGCGATCTGGCGTTTTCGCACGATGGCAAACAGCTCTTCGTCTCGATCGGCTCGAAGACCAATGTGGAAGATTCACCGGTGGAAAAGAACCGGGCGCGCATTTTCGTCTTTGACCCCGACGGCGGGAACGGGTGGACGTACGCGCACGGGATTCGCAATCCGGTGGGGCTGGCGATCGATCCGGCGACGGGCGCGTTATGGACCTCGGTGAATGAACGCGACGGACTGGGTGACAATCTGCCGTGCGATTACATCACGAAGGTTCGCGAAAACGGTTTCTATGGCTGGCCGTGGTTCTACCTGGGCAATCATGAAGATCCGCGCCACAAGGGAAAATATCCCGAACTGGCCAACAGCGTGATCGTGCCGGATGTGTTGCTGCAGTCGCATTCGGCGTCGCTGTGCCTGACGTTTTACGAGGGCACGACCTTTCCCGCGCGGTATCGTGGACAGATCTTCGCGGGACTGCATGGCTCGTGGAACCGGTCGCGGCGGACCGGATACAAGGTCGTGATGGTGCCGGTGAAAAACGGTTCCGCAGCGGGCGAGTACGAGGATTTCCTGACGGGATTCGTCACCGCCGACGGCAATGTGTGGGGTCGACCGGTGGGCGTGACGACGGCCAAGGATGGCGCGCTGCTCGTGTCGGACGACGGGGGGAAGGTGATCTGGCGGGTGCAGGCGAAGGCAGCGCGGTAATAGGAAATCGATTTCGATAGGCTCTTTTCTCACACACCCCAGCGCTCCGCGCCACCCCTGCCATTCGACTATGCTCAGGCCAGGCATTGATAGGGGATTTTCGCTGGCAATGCCGTCAGTTCAGCCGGGGAATAGCTAAAAACAAAAGGAGAAAGATCCCAAGGATAGCGAATCCCCACTTGGCTCGTGTGGCGGGTTCGTCCTGCAAAAAACAGACTGAAGTCACCAGATTCATAACGCAGAAGATTGGAAACAAAAAGGAAAAGCACTCAAGGGCATTATAGCCTATTCCTATAATGCCTAAAGCCATGCCCATAGCCGGGACCAAGATCATTCCCGCGATTCCGGCTGTATGCAGAATCGAGAGAACGTAGCGAGTACGGGGTGTCATTCCCCCTACTTCGTCTTCGCGATGGCCTCGGTGATGGGCTTTTCGATGATTTTGCGCTGGTGCAGCATCACGCGGTTTTTGTCGGGATCGTCGATGATGATGAGACGACAGACGGGACTTTCGAAGAGGTCGTTGACGATGGTGATCTTGGAGGCTTTCACCTTGGCGACCCACTCGTCGAGGTTGTCGACTTCAAACGCAACCACGCCGCCCTTGGCACCGGGGGTGAAGATGGGTACGCCCGCGCCGATGGCGAAGGTGGTGTCGCCCAGATCGTACTCGATGAACTGGTTGTTGAAGTTGTGGCTCAGTTTCAAGCCGAGAAATCCCTCGTAAAAGTCGCGGGCCTTGGCAACATCACTCACGGGATAGGAAAAAAAGGCGATCGAGTTGATCTTCATGGGGAAAGAGCATGGCGAAACGATCGAGGCGTGGCAAGCCGCGGCGCGTATCACACCCATTCCAAATTCCTAATATCGGATAACACTTGGGAGAGGTTTCGCATCGACAAGGAGCCAGAAACGGGCGAGATTGAGCCCATGGGCGAGGAAGTCATTCGCTGGGCACTGGCTCTGTGGGAGCAGCATCCGATTTTGGGTCTGGTGCTGATCGCGCTCGTGGTCTTTGTCCTGCTGCAAGCGTTCCTGATGGCGTTTGATCGCTGCCGGATTATTGCCTACTTGGAAAAGCAGGGTGATCGCGTGGAGTGGATTCGCTGGGCTCCGTTTGGCCCGGGCTGGATGGGCTCGCCCGGCACACGCATTTACAAGGTGGGTTATCTGGACGGACTCGGCATTCTCCATGTGGAATATTGCCGCACGGGTCCCTACGCGGGTGTCTATTTTACGGATTTGCAATGACGATCCGTGGCCCGCGTTGAAATTCGGAAATTGGCAATTGGAAATATTTCCGCGCTTTGCCAAGCTGGCGGGATGTTTCAAAACCTCAACAAAACCAATTTATGGCAGGGCATCGGCTTCGTGCTGATCTCGGGCGTGGCCTTGGTTTTGGCCTATCCGCCGTTTAATCAGGGATGGGTGAGCTGGGTGGCGCTGATTCCGGTGCTGTGCGCGCTTCGGGTATCTCCGGAACTGGGCCGCCGTCCCTTTGCCTGCGGGTATCTGGTGGGCCTCCTTTATTTCGGTGGAACGTTCTGGTGGATCGGGCATGTGACGGCCCTCGGGACAGCTACCCTGGTGCTATATATTTCGCTCTACCCGGCGATCTGGTTGTGGGCGATGGAGCGGTGGTTTGCGCCGCGCTGTGGAGACGGCATTCTGGGCAATGTGTTTTTCGCGTTCATCGGGGCGTGCCTGTGGGTGGCGCTGGAGTGGATGCGCGGGTGGTTCCTGACCGGGTTCGGCTGGAACAATCTCGGCGTGGCGTTGCATGCGAATATTCCCTTCGTGCAACTGGCGAGTCTCGGCGGCGTGTACATGCTGTCGTGGCTGATCGTCTTTGTGAACCTGTGCGCGTTTCGCACGTTCCAGCGGGTCTATGGCGAAATCTCCGCCGGCCGACCGCGCGGACCGCTCTATGAACTTTCCCTCGCGCTGGTGTTGGCCGCGCTGGGTTTCGCGTGGGGCTGGCGTCAGACCTTGATCAAGCCGGAAGGCTCGCTGCGGTCATTGCGCTACGCCGCAGTGCAGGCGAATATTCCGCAGAGCGGCTCCTCGAGCGGTTACGAAAACGGCGTCTCCATTGAGGAGAATCTGCGCCGTCACGAGGAGCTGAGCTTGAAAGCGCTGGAGTCGAAACCCGACTTGCTCCTCTGGCCGGAAGCGACGACGGGGCTGGAGATTTTTCTGGATGACCGGCTGGGCTCGCTGGTCACGCGCCTGAGCCGCAAGAGCGAGGGCTATTTCCTGCTCGGGGCGGAGGATTCCGCGCCGGGGAAGATGTTCAATGCGGCCTTCCTGTTCTCTCCCGGCTACACGGGCTTCAGCGTTTATCATAAGAACAAGCTGGTGATCTTCGGCGAATACGTGCCGCTGGCGAAGTGGTTGCCGATCCTGCGCAAACTCGTGCCGTTCGGGGTCGATTTCAGCGCCGGGGAAAAGCCGGAGTTGCTCAAGATGCCCAACCTCAGCGTCAGCCTCGCGCCGCTCATCTGCTTCGAAGATACGCAACCCGGATTCGTCCGTTCCGCGGCGGCGCTGAAGCCAGACATCCTCGTGAACATCACCAACGATAGCTGGTTCAAGGATTCCCCCGGCGCGGAGCAACACCTCGCGAACGCGATTTTCCGCGCCGTGGAGAACGACCGCCCGCTCCTGCGCGCGGCGAACACGGGCATCACCTGCGAGGTGAATCAATACGGCGTGGTGAAGGCCCGGCTGACCGATACGGCGCTGCCGAATGGCCGCAGTCTCGGAGCGTCCGGGGTACTGAGCCGAGAATTACGCTGGCATTCCCCCCGGCAGACGCTCTATCAAAGATGGGGTGACTGGCTGCCGCTGGTATCGGCGCTGATTTGCCTGGGCGTATCCCTGCCCCGTAAGAAGACCAAAGAGTGAGCATGAGCACAGAGATCCTTTTTTCCGTGGTGATCCCTTTCTATAATGAAAGCGAGAATCTGCCGAACCTGATTCGCGAACTCGACGCGATGCTGGGCAATCTGCCTGACACGAGCGCCGAGAATGCCGAGATCATTCTCGTGAACGACGGCAGCACCGATTCCTTCGAGCGGCCTTCCATCAGCCCGAGCTTTCCGATTCGCTGGCTGGATCTGACGTGCAACAGCGGGCAGAGCGCGGCAATGTACTACGGCATGCAGGCCGCGCGGGGCGAATTCGTCATCCTGCTGGATGCGGACTTGCAGAACGACCCGGCCGATGTGCCGAAGCTTTTCGAGAAGTTGCAAAACGAGAAACTCGATCTCGTGACCGGGGTGCGCAGCAAGCGGCAGGATAACTGGTGGCGCAATTTCAGCTCCCGCCTCGCCAACAAGGTGCGCTCGACGCTGCTCAATGACCGCACCTCGGACACCGGCTGTACGCTCAAGGTGTTGCGCCGCGATCTGGCGAAACAGCTTTCCCCGTGGAATGGCATGCATCGGTTCATCCCCGCGCTGGCGTGCGCGGCGGGGTATCAAATCGGCGAAATGCCGGTGAACCACCGGGCGCGCCACGCCGGAGTGAGCAAGGTGAACAGCGCGAAGCGCGCCATCCGGGCCACGACTGACCTGATCGGCATGTTGTGGCTGGCCAGTCGTCAGTTCAAGGGGCGGGTCAAAAAAAGCTAACTCGACACTTTCCCTTCACCCATGACATCCCCCACCCCCACTGCCGACCTCGGTCTCATCGCCGGGAACGGACGCTATCCCTTTCTTCTGGCGGAAGCGGCGCGCGCAGCGGGGGTCAAACGCATCGTCGCGGTCGGCTTCACCGACGAGACCAACCCGGATCTCGCCAAGCTGGTGGACGAAATAACGTGGCTGCGGGTCGGGCAATTGGGCAAGCTGTGCGATTTCTTCGCGAAGCAAAAGGTGCACGGCGCCATCATGGCGGGGCAGATCGCCCCTTCGAATCTCTTTAACCTGCGCCCGGACCTGAAGGCGTTGTTGCTCCTCGCCAAGCTGAAGGAGCGCAATGCGGAATCGATCTTTGGCGCGATCGCGGACGAACTGGTCAAGGTGGATGTAACCCTGCTGCCAGCCACCACTTACCTCGAGGACTCCCTGCCCGAGGCGGGTCATGTCGCCGGGCCAAAGCTTGGCCGCCACGCCAGTCTGGATGTGGAGTTCGGTTTTAAGATCGCCAAGGAGACCAGCCGCCTCGATATTGGGCAATCGGTCGTAGTGAAGAAGGGGACGGTGCTCGCGGTGGAGGCCTTTGAGGGGACGGACGTAACGATGCGTCGCGGGGGGCAATTGGGCCGGGGTGGCGCCGTGCTTGTCAAAGTGAGCAAACCGAACCAAGATTTCCGTTTCGATGTGCCGGTGATCGGCCTTCGAACCCTCGATACCGCCGCCGAGGCCGGTATCGCCGTGATCGCCTGCGAAGCAAAGAAGACTTTGCTCCTGGACAAGGAACAGGTAATGGAGAGTGCCCGGCAGAAGAAGATCACCCTCGTGGCGGTCTCGGAGTAAGATAGATTTTATGAGCAAATTGAAAGTTGGAGTGGTGGGTGTGGGCCATATCGGCCGTGAGCATGCCCGCATTTATTCGCAGGTGCCGAACGCGGAATTCGTCGGTGTCTTCGATCAGGACCCGGAACAGTGCCGCCGCATCGCGACGCAGTACAATATCAAGCCCTTCACCTCAATCGATGAAGTGGCCAACGAATGCGAAGCCGTGACCATCGCCACGCCGACGAACACGCATCACACTCTCGGCCTGCATCTGCTGGACAAGGGCCGTCATCTCCTGATCGAAAAGCCGATCGCGGACGACACCGCCAAGGCGCGCGATCTCGTGCAAAAGGCGAAGGACAAGGGACTCATCCTGCAGGTCGGCCACATCGAGCGTTTCAATCCCGCCCTGCGCGCCCTCGAAGGCATGCTGACGCGGCCCAAGTTCATTGAGGCGCACCGCCTCTCGCCCTACCCGGGCCGCAGCACCGACATCGGTGTTGTGCTCGACCTGATGATCCACGATCTGGAAATCGTTTTGCACCTCGTCAAATCGCCCATCGTGAGCGTCGATTCCGTCGGCGTCGCGGTCCTGAGCAAGGGCGAGGACATCGCCAATGCCCGCTTGCGTTTCGAGAACGGTTGCGTGGCCAATCTGACCACGAGCCGCATCAGCCCGGAAAAGCTGCGCAAGATCCGCGTCTTTCAGGATGACACCTATCTCTCCCTGGATTATCAGGGCCAGAGCGGCGAAATTTATCGCAAGGTGCAAACCCAGATCACACGCGAAAAGATCAAGGTGGAGAAGGATGAACCGCTCAAGCTGGAAGTAGCTTCCTTCGTGGATTGCATCCTGACCAAGAACTCGCCCGTCGTGAGCGGGGCACAAGCCGCCGCCGCGCTCGAGGTGGCCATGAAGATCACCGACCAGATCTGGGCCAATAACGCGGCGAAATAAATGGCAAACATGACCCTCAATCCCGATGCGCTGACCGTCATGCTGGTGGCCGGCGAAGCGAGCGGTGACGCGCATGGCGCGGAGCTGATCAATGCCTTGCGCCGTCGCAAGGCGGATCTGCGCTTCATCGGTTGCGGGGGGCCGCGCATGGCCGCCGCGGGGCAGGAACAATTGTTCGACCTGACGCGGCATGCCGTGGTGGGATTGACGGAGGCGATCAGCCATTACTTCACGTTCCGCCAGTTGTTTTTCAAGCTGGTCACCCTTGCGCAAATGCAGAAGCCGGATGCGGTGATCTTCATCGATAACTCCGGTTTCAATCTGCGCCTCGCGCAGGCGTTGCGCCCGAAGTTGCCGGATAGCCGCCTGATCTATTACATCAGCCCGCAGGTGTGGGCCTCGCGCGCTGGCCGGGTGAAGGTGATGAAGCGGACGATTGATCTGGTGCTTTCGATCTTTCCGTTTGAAACCGAGTGGTACGAAAAGAATGCACCCGGCCTGCCGGTCCATTACGTCGGTCACCCGAAACTCGATTTACTTCTACCCGACGCGCTCGGCCAGACGGAGGAGGGCCGCATCGCCCTGATGCCCGGCAGCCGCACGGTCGAGATCAAGCGCCACCTGCCCGTCCTCTGGGAAGCGGCACGCATCATGGCGGAGCGCAAACCGAACCTGAAGTTCATGCTCATCTCGCCCAACGCGGAGCGGGAGCGTGAAGCCGTGGAGTGGATCGAGCGTTATGGCCGCACGGGGTTCCATTACGAGACGTGCCACAATTACCAGCTGACCCACCTGAACCGCTGTCAGCTCGCCTTGGTGAAGTCCGGCACCGGTTCGCTCGATTGCGCCTTTGCCCGCGTGCCGCAGATCGTGCTCTATAAAGTAAATCCCCTCACCTTTGCCGTGGCGCGCCGTCTGGTGAAGGTGAAGTACCTGAGCATGGTGAATGTGCTCTCGAAGAATCCGCCGATCGTGCCGGAATTCATCCAGCAGGATTGCACGGGACCGAAGATCGCCGCCTTTGCGCTGGAACTGCTGGATCATCCGAAGATGCGCAAGCATATGATCGACCAGATGACCGAGGTGATCGCGTCCCTCGGCGGTGAAGGGGCGAGCGACCGCGCTGCGCGCGAGGTGTGCCTGGAGCTGACGAAGGTGGCTCGGGGCCAGTCGCATTCGGCGCATCTGAAGCCCGCGTAATGCTGGACGGACGTCAGTTCCGCACTGCATTTTTGGATCGCATTTTCGGCTTCCGCTCGTTTAATGATCCCTCATGCCCAGATGCGCCCCCGCTCCCGAACCCACTCTGTTTCCGGACGAGGTGTCGGCACCGAGCGACCAGTTCGAACAGGAAGCGCGGGCCAAAGGGTACCAGTTTATCGCGGGCCTGGATGAAGTGGGGCGCGGTCCGCTGGCGGGACCCGTCATCGCCGCCGCCGTGATTCTGCCCGAAGGATACGCCCATCCCGATCTCAATGATTCCAAAAAGCTCACGACCGCAAAACGGCGCGCGGTGCGGGATCATCTCCTCGCCACCCCCGGCGTGCTGTGGGCCGTGGGCGAGGCGAGCGTGGAGGAAATCGATACGATCAATATCCTGCAAGCCAGCCTGCTGGCCATGCGCCGCGCGTACGAAAAGCTTTCCCGCTTGCCGGATTTTCTCCTCATCGACGGCAATCGCGGCCTGCGCGGAGCCCTGCCCGAGCGGACGCTGGTGAAAGGAGATGCGCGGTGTCGATCCATTGCCGCCGCATCGGTCATCGCGAAGGAACACCGGGATGATTTGATGGATGCACTGGCCAAAGTGTACCCCCATTACGGTTTGGAGAAACACAAAGGCTACGGCACGGCGGTTCATCGCGCCGCGATTAAAACTCATGGGCTTACTCCGATTCATCGCCGCTCGTTTTGCTGCGATTGATCGTCGCCCCGCGCCGGTCATTGACTCCCACAACGAGCTGGGTCACTACGGCGAACGGGTCGCCCTCGCCTCCTTGCGCCGGCGCGGATACAGGCTGCTCGACCGCAATTACCGCACCAAGGCGGGTGAGATCGACCTGATCTGTCGCGATGGCCAGACGCTCTGTTTCGTCGAAGTGAAGACGCGCCATAGCGGACCGCACATGCACCCGGCCGATGCGGTGCACCGGAACAAGCAACAGCGCACGGTCCGCGCCGCGCAGCATTACCTGCAGGTCCATGGCTCGCCGCGAATCGTGGCGCGATTCGATGTGGTGGAAGTCTTCATCACAACCGGACAGATTCCCGAGTGTCGTGTGATTGCCGACGCTTACTCCTCTTGACCAGCGTGACGCATTCTGGAGCCGATGACTCACTCACGATTCCAATTGGTAGATACATCTGATCTTTTTCATTGAGGGAGCCAAAGCGTTTGGTTTCCTTAGGCACATATCGGTTGAAATTCTGCCGGGCTAGCCGATACTTTAACTATGAACTTCAAGGGACTGCTCGGCACGATCCTGATTGTTTTTGGTGGCTTCCTGTTGTTCGGCGATCCAAGCAAAGTGGAGTGGCCCGCGCGGATCGGTCCGCCCGCCGTGAAGTTCATGAAGTTCTGCGTCGATTATCTCCCGTACTCTGGCGTGGTCTCGATCGTCCTGGGTCTTGCGATGTGGATGATGGTGAAGAAGGATTCCTGATTCAGAGCCGTCAGGTCGCAGACTTGTCCTTGAAGAGAAGCCGCAGGCTGTTGAGCACGACGATGACGGTGCTGCCTTCGTGACCGAGCACGCCGAGGGTGAGTGGGATTTTCGCGCCGAGCGCACTGATGACGAGAATCACGACCACGCCGAGCGCAATGACGAGATTCTGATAAATGATGGCGCGAGCGCGGTGGCTGAGGCGGTAGGCGTAGTAGAAATTCTCCAACCGGTCCTGCATCAAAACAACGTCGGCTTGTTCGAGCGCGGCGTCGGAACCGCGAATGCCCATGCCGACGCCGACGTAAGCGGCGGCGAGGCTGGGGGCGTCGTTGACGCCGTCGCCGATCATGGCGACCTTCTCTCCGTTCTTGGTCCACTCCTCAATGGCGGCGACTTTCTGCTCGGGCTTGAGTCCAGCGCGGAATTCCTTGAGGCCAACTTGATCCGCGACCGATTGCGCGGCTTCGACGCGGTCGCCGGTGAGCATGGTGACGTGGACGTGATCCTGCGCGAGTTTTTGCAGGAGCGGGGCGCTGGTGGTGCGAATGCTGTCGCGCAGGAGAATGCGGCCGCGAACGGGACCAGCCTCGAGAATGGTTTCGGTGACGCCGATTTCCGGCTCGGGCACGGCGCTGAGCCAATTGCCAAAGGCGGAGCGGCGGGCGAGTTTGATTTCCGTTCCGGCGTCGCAGCCGTTGAAGGTATCCTTCAATTTCGCGGCCACGCCCTGCCCGGTGATGGAATGGAATCCGTCAATCGCGAGTCCCTCGAGATTGCGGCCCTTCGCCGCGCCGGTGACGGCCCGGGAGACGGGGTGGCTGGAATTCTGGGAGAGGGACAACGCGAGGCGCAGCACATCCTCTTCTCGACCGGGCGGGAAGGATTCGATTTTTTCGAGAGCGAGTTCGCCCGTGGTCAAAGTTCCGGTTTTGTCGAGCGCAACGCGGGTGATCTCGGCGAGTTTTTCAATCGCCGCGCCACCGCGGAAGAGCACGCCACGACGGGCCCCCGCCGCGATCCCGGCGAGAATGGCCGAGGGAATCGAGAGGACGAGCGCGCAGGGGGAGCCGACCACGAGAAGCGTCATGGTATTGTAAAAAGCGGAGTGGACGCCCTCGGGAGCGTCGAACGCGGGCAGGCCAAAGCCGAGCCACCAGACGAAAAACATGAAGGTGCTGAGGCCGAGAATGCCGTAGGTGTACTTGGTGCCGAACTTGTCGGTGAAGCGTTGCGCGGGGGCTTTCGCGGCCTGCGCTTCCTTAATGAGGGTGATGATCTTGTTGAGCGCGCTTTCCGATGCGGGACGAGTGACGCGGCAATCGATGCGGCCCCATGTGTTGAGCGTACCGCTGAGGACGGCGTCGCCGGGTTTCTTGTCGACCGGAACGGCTTCACCCGTGAGGTTGGATTCGTCCGCCGCCGTGGTGCCGTTGGTGATGACCGCATCGACGGGAAATTGTTCGCCGGGGCGGATACGGAGAATCATGCCGGGCGTGATGCGATCGACCGCGACCGATTCTTCCTCGTTGTTGCGACGCACGACGGTCGCTTCTTTCGGCGCTTCGTGGAACAGGCTGGAGATTTCGCGCTTGGTGCGGTTCATGGCGTAGCCTTCGAGGGCGCCGCTAAACGAAAAGAGGAAGAGCAGGATTGCGCCTTCGCCCCAGTGGCCAATCACCGCCGCGCCGACAGCGACAGCGAGCATGAGGAAGTGAACGTCAAGCACGCGCTGGCTGAGCAGTTCCCAGACCTCCTCCGCGGGATGCCATGCGCCGCTGAGGTAGGCGACGATAAAGGAGGCGATGGCCCAACCGGGAAGTCCCTGCCCTTGTAGAATAAAACCGGCAATGGTGGCAACAAGACAAACGCCCGACAAGGCCAGGGCCAGACGCCAGTCTTCATGGCCTTCCTCGTCCATCTCAACGGTGCGGACCTGGAACTTCACCCACGGAATCTGCGCCCATTTCCAAAAGCGCGGCGCGGTGGCACAGGTCTCCTTCTGCAGCAAAATCGCGCCGGGCATGGGCAGGAGCCGGATGCCGGGGGGGAGCTTGAGGGTGTGGGTGCGCTCGCAGACGTTGCATTGGGGATGGCCCTGATTCTCCACGCAGCCGGGAACTTTTTCGGAGGAGTATTCGTTCATGAGGCGCTGCAACTCGTGCAGGGTCTCGTCCTCATCGGCGGTCTTGTAGACGCGGCCGCCAACCTGAATGGCATAGGAGACGCGCTTGCGTTCGGAGTCGAGCGTGACCGCCTTGAGGTCGGGATTTCCGACCATGACGCGGACGACTTCTTCAATGAGGCATTCGTTATGTTTCATGCAAGCTCTAGGGTGAAAGCCTTAAAATAGCCGCAGACTCAAAAACTGGCGAGGGATATTGCTGCGACTGAAACTCAGTCGCAGAAAAAAACAGCGTCGACGTAACGCTACAAGCGGCAACCGACTCTGTTGGTGGAGGGGCAGTGTCGATTCGATTTCACATCTCCGATTGGAGATTTCAGAGGGACAGAGTCCGGGCATGACTCCCGTTCTAGCAGAAAAATGGGGCGGGCGTTTGCGTTAGGTTGGCTACGTTGGCTAGGTGCGCAATATTTTTGCGTTGAGGAGGGAAATCGGGTTAAGTAGGACTTCCCTTTTCAACGGCCATGATCATTCGCTGGATATTCCTTTGGCTGCTCGGTCTGGGCAGTTTTGTACCGGTTCGCGCGGACGATCCGCTGCCCATCGTGGCGGAGTTGGCGAACACCGCCATGCCCTATATCTACGGTTCGGGCGATGTGGCGCGGGGCGGGCTGGATTGTTCGGGATTTGTACAGGTGGTTTTTCGCCGGGCGTACGGTCTGGAACTCCCCGACGAGGCGGGCAAGCAATACCTCTATCTACGCGAACATGGCCGGGTGTGGGACGCGACGACGGGGTGGAAGCTGGAGGATCTGCAGCCGGGCGATCTGATTTTCTGGTCGGGGACGCATCCGACGAATCGCCCTTCGCCGATCACGCATGTGATGATTTATACAGGGAAAAATACCATGGCCGGTTCGCAGAATGCGGGGAAGCGCTTGAATGCGCCGGGCAACGGGGTGGGATTTTTCCGGTGTCACCCCACGCCTCCGACGGGCAATCCGCTGGTGGATCAGGAACCGTTCCGGCAGAAGCTGCACCTCTACGCGTATGGGCGCGTGACGCCGCCGGCGATCACCCGGCCGTGAGGCAAGGCGTTGGCAAAATGAATCCGCATTCAGGATGAGCTTGTCAGACGACGCAATCTGCCACTAAACAGGAGTGTCCGTCTTTTTGGGGATACGAACAATTTGGGAGTTCACCATGGAAATGATTACCACTCGCGGGGCCACGCTGCTGCTGTTGCCATTCACGCTGATCACCCTTTCACTGTCAGGATGCTGCAAAGCCCCTGCGCCCGTACCGGTCCGGCCCACGGTGGAATCGGTTGATCCCGCGGTGAAGCGGCAACTGAGCCTTCTCTCCGCTGATCTGGCCGTGGAGAAAGTCGCCATTCTGAGCGCCTCCCTGGAACTCAGCCCCGAGCAATCCGACCTGTTCTGGCCGATCTATCGGGAGTTCGAGCAAAAGCTGGCGGGACTCAATGAAGGACTGGCCAAGAACGTGGCAGCCTACGCGACCAATCCCCAGGATGATGTGAAGGCGGATGCCGCCGCGCGCAAGGCGCTCGAGTGGGAACTGCAACGCGCGAAGTCCAAGCAGGAGGCGTATGATAAAATCGCCAAGGCGCTCAGCCCCCGCGTGGCCGCGCGTTTCCTGGTCATCGAAAATCAGATCGAGGCGGCCAACCAGCTTCAATTTCTGAAGACTCTGCCGTTCCTGCTGCAGCGGGTGCCGGTTACGCCCCCCGCCCCGGCGACACCGTCCCAACCGGCCAACCCTTAACCCCACGGGAAATCACGCCATGCTCAAATCCACAGTTACCTCCTTTCTTCTCGTCGCGGGCCTGTTCCTCCCCAGCGCTCAGGCCGATGTTCTGGAATTGAAAAACGGGCAGATTCTGGACGGCACTTTCCTCGCCGGCAGCGCCGGGGTCATTCGCTTTCAGACGGCCGGCGGCATGCAGGTGTATGCGCAGTCCGACGTGCTGAGCGTCACCTTCACCACACCAGTCAACACGGTGGCCACCACCGCCCCGACGGTTCCGCCTTCCACACCCGCTCCGGCACCAACGCCCGCGACGGCACCCGTCGAGCCTGCCAGTGTCAAAGTGACATTGAACGTGGGGACGCCGATCATGGTGCAGTTGTTTCAACCGATCTCGTCGAATGATCCCGCCGGTACGCGTTTTAGTGGCGTGCTGGTGGGCGATCTGACCTCCGGTCAAACGGTGGTGGCCAAGTCTGGCTCCAGCGTTTACGGCGTGGTGGACAGCGCGAAGGAAGGCAGTTACCTCCGGGGAGGTCCGGCCATCCGCCTGCGCCTGACGAGTGTTCTCATCAATGGGAAAATGGTTCCTCTGGTTTCCTACGATTACGCCATGGCGGGCTCCAAGAGCAGCCCCGGAAAGGGCGCGGCCAAAGGAGCGGCCATCGGTGCGATGGCGGGAGATGCCGGGGAAGGCGCGGGAATCGGCGCCGCAGCGGGCGGTTTCCGTCGCCGTCATGAAAGCGTTGGCCTGTCCTCGGGCGCGTTGCTGCAATTCACGCTTTCGGAACCGAGCACCTTCACGGTTTCGAATTAGCGCGGGAAATGAGAGGGCTGCATTGTAGGCAGCTCTTACAATTTGATCTCGGTGGAGATCTTGACCTTCTGCTCCCCGGCGAGGCTCTTCTTGATCATCTCGAAGAAGCTGGTCTGCGAGGCACTGGGGGCGGTGATGACGGCCTCCATGCGGGGCGGGACGAAGGCGGGGGTGATGTTGTTCTCGCTGATGCGGTGGTTGGCCTCGTGCAGGCGGGTGCTGAGGATCTGGGCCATGCCCATGAGGAAAACACCGCCGCCGCCGGGGTGATCGGAAATGTAACTGCGTAGCGAATCGCCATCCATGGACCAGAGCACGGAGTCGGCAATGGTGCGCACGGTGGCGCTGGCGGGGCCGGGGACCAACACGGCGAGTTCGCCAATGCATTCGCCGGGCTCGACCTTGGCGAGGCTCATTTCCTGTCCGCTGACGGAGGCGAAGATTTGCAGTTCGCCCTCGACGAGAATGTAGAGGCGGTCCTGTTCGCGGCCTTCTTCAATCACCTCGGTGCCATCCTTGTAGCTGGCGTAGACACCATACGAGGCGAGATTGGCGAGGGACTCGGTGCTGAGTCCAGCCAGGATGCCCACAGCAGGCAGGCTGGGAGGCAATTGTTCCCAACCGGAATCAGAGGAGGGGTCGCCGGGGATGAGATTGCTCATGGGGTGGGGGCCGCGGCCACGCGACGGGAGCGGACGCTGAGGAAGCCGGGTACGATTTGGCTGGTTTTGATGAGTTTGTTGGCCTGCTGCAAGCGCTGGCTGAGAATGGTGTTGATGCCGAGGATGAGACCGCAGCCGGCGTGAGGGTATTCCTGGAGGAAGGTCTGAAGGTGGTCAACGTCGATATACCAGAGCTGACTGTCCTCCATGGCGCGGACGGTGGCGCTGGCGGTGCCGGGTTCGAAAATGGCGACTTCGCCAAAGCAGTCGCCTTTGCCGAGGGTGGCGAGGCGGACTTCGCGTTGGTTGACGTGGGTGATGACTTCGAGCGCGCCGGAAAGGGTGATGTAGAGGTTGATCTGGCGCTCGTCCTCACGAATGATGATGGTGCCCTTGGTGAAAAGGTGGCAGACGCCGTACCCGCTCAGCACGGAGAGCGCTTCTTCGTCAAGATAAACGAGAGGCCCCATTCGGGGCAGGGCTATTTCGGCCATAAGGTGTAGAACCGGGCACTACCATAATTTAATGAGGCCACGGGGCAAGTCCTATCTCCGCTCCACGCGATGCCGGGGTAAAGGTGCCCCCGCGAGACACAGCCCTGCCTTGCGGGTGGGGCCGGGCGCTGGTAGCGTGTGGGGCGTGAACCTCTCCCGGCGCATTTCGTTTTATGAACAACTGGCGACGATGACGAGCGCGGGCATCCCGCTGCGGCAGGCGTTGGAGCGGGCCGGGCAACGCTGGGCCGATCCGCAAATCGCAGCGGTGATCCGCACGCTGAACCAGGGACAGGGCGCGGCGGAGGCCTTTCTGGCAGGAAAGTTCACTTCGTTTGAGACTAAGCTGGTGGCGGCGGGGGAACGGAGCGGACGATTGGACGACAGCTTCAAGCAACTCGCCACTTATTGGAAAACCGAGAATGAACTCGTCGGCGCGATGTGGAAACACCTCGCCTATCCGATCCTGTTGCTGCACCTCGTGGCGATCATCGGTCCCCTGCCCAGGCTGGCGACATGCAGCGTGCCGTTCTATGTTTTTTCCGTGGTCACGCAGCTGGCGTTTCTCTACGGCGTGGCCTTCGTGATTTATTGGGGGGCGCGCGAGTCGTGGCGCAGCGAGGCAGGTCAGGCCTTCTGGTTGCGGGTGCCGCTGGTGGGTCGTTTTTTGCGCGCAACCTACGCGTATCGCTGGGTGGTGGCGTTGCGGATGGAGTTGAACTCGGGCATTTCCTTCGCGCAGGCGGCCGCCGATGCGTGGGAGGCGACCGGCTACAGTTCGCGCGAGAAGCGGGCGGCGGAGGCACGGGAGGGGTTGCTGAGCGGCGAACCGCTTTCCACCCTGGTGGCGGGCTGGCGGGAACTGCCGGTGGATTGGGTGGATTATTTCACGACGGCGGAAGTATCGGGCAAGATTTATGAAACACTCGGGCACGTGGAAGCGAATGCGTTGACGGAGTGGAAGCGGGCACAGGAGCGGCTGGCGGATTGGCTGCCGAAGCTATTGTACCTGGTGCTGATCCTGTATGCGGCGTTCCAGATTTTCAGCATGGCGCTGGGCGTTTTCGGCAAAGTGAACGAGGTGCTCGACAGTGTGGGTCAGTGACGACAATCCCGCCTGGTAAGTTTATGCGTGAGCTTTTCGTAAATCACCGCTAAAGAACTCAGCACCATGGCAGACTACTGGATCAAAGGCGAAGACGGCGATGAATATGGCCCGGTTCCGATTGAGGAGCTTGCGGAGTGGGTGGAGGAGAACCGCGCGGGCATCGATACGCCAGTGCGCACCGCACCGGATGGCCCGTGGACGCTGTGGCAGTCGCACCCGGAGTTGATGTCGCTTCTGGCGAGCGCCCGCGCGGGCGTGCTCTTTCCGGGACAGCCGCACCTCGTGCTCGGTTCGTTGCTGGCACGGATCGCGGCGTACATTTTCGATATCATGAGCGTGGGCTTGATCATGATGGTGCTGGTCCTTCTCTTTGTGCCCGTGTCGATGCAAAAGGAATCGGAGCTGGTGTGGAAGCAGATGTTGGAGGGACATCATCCCAGCGCGAATCAGGCCTGGCTCATGCTGATGGCATTGGTGGTGTACGTGGCCTATTTCACCTACTTTCACGGCAGCACCGGGCAGACACCGGGCAAACGGATCTTCCGCCTGCGGGTGGTGGATGCGCACGGGTTGACGATCAGTTATTGGCAGTCGTTCCTGCGGACCATCGGCGCGTTTCTGTCGCAGCAATTTTTGTGCATCGGCCATTTCTTCGCGTTCCTCACGCTGCACCGGCAGGCGTTCCATGATCTGACAGCCCGCACGTACGTGGTGCGCGCGCCGGGACCGGATATGCGGAAGACGGAGTAGTGGCTGCGGTTGAGCTGCACTACGAACGCGGCAGCGCCCGGTAGACGGGGCGCTGGGGCAGGGTGTTTTGCAGGAGCGGATTCTGCAACTGGGCGAGGTCGATTACCTCCACCACGGGCCGCGATGGGTTGATGAGGCTGAGGAAAACAAACTGTTCCTTGGCCCATTTCGTAAGGCGTAGCAGCAAGCCGACGCCCAAGCTGTCGATAAAAGTGACCTGGCTGAGATCGAGTTGGAAGCGCATGTCGCGCGGGGCGGAGCTGAGCTTTTTCACATCGTCCATCACTTGCAACGTGTCGCGCCAGAATTTTTCCCAGTTCACGGAATGGACGCGGCCCCGCCAATAGATCCGCGCGCCGTTCGGCTCGGGCCCACGCTCGAAGCGGATGTGTCCGTTGCGGGCCATGAGGTCGCCCTTGATGCGGGCCGCTTCCGCGTCGCTGGCGGTGTCAAACATCTGGTCGAGCTGGACGAGACGGAGGGCGTCGGTGACCACTTTGGTGGGTCGGATGAGGACAAGTTGCCGGTCGAAATGCTCGGCGGTTTTCAGGAGAGTGATGAGCAGCCCGAGCGCGGAGCTGTCGATAAATTGCACGCGGGAGAGATCGAGCAGCAGGGAGGCGCCGTTGGTCATGAGTGCGACGAGCGGCTTGCCCAGAGTCTCTACCTGCGCGGCATCGAAGCGACTTTCGACGGCCATCTCGGTCCAGCGGGAATTCAGGTTGTCGCGCACTGGCGCGACAGCCACACGCGGTTCGAGCCGGGGATGCACGGCCAGCCGCTGGGTCTGGTCGCTGATGCGCTTGAGCAACTGGCTTTTGGAGTGGCGGAGCCGCTCCTGGGTGCGACCGGGAATGATCGCCGCCGGGGCCATCTCCACACTGGGTCCAAGGCCGAGGATGAGCGGGACCGCCAGATAGCGGTGGTAGCTGCTGATCCATTTTTCCTGAAGCGGGGTGGGCAGGAAAAGCGCCAGCATATCAGGCCGTGTGGCGATGATGGCTTCGAGAAATGCGGGGCCTTGATTGCCGACCCAAATGTTGGTCGGAACAGCGAGGATATCCGGAGCCCGTGCCCGGGGAAATTGCTGCGACCACCATTCGGCCATGCGCTCAATGGAATCATTCTGCGGGATGAGCAGGGTGGAGCGAAAACCGGGGGGACCTTCCGCAACCGCTGCCGCCAGCAGCACCGGTGCCGAGTAGAGGGTGAGCGGCGAATGAAAGAGTTGGCGACAGGCGGAGACGAGTAGCCAGCTTTCGGGAATGAGTACATCCGCGGCAATGAGGGCGTGGCGTAGTTCGCGATCATTCTCGATGGCTTGCAGGTGCTCCTGGCTCACGAGATTGAGCCAAAGTCCGGTGCGTTCCGCGAAGGCGCTGCGCGCCAGTTGACGCAGTTTGTCCTCACTAATCTCGTGGAAGGGCAACCCAAGCAGGGTCATGGGAGAGCCGATTGGAACGGGCATATGATGACGCGGTTGGTGGGAACCGGCTGACACCGGCGGCGGTGAACCGAATTCGTCCTGCGCCCTCTATCGGCTAGGATGAAAAAATCTTTAGATTCTTTTTGTAGAAACAGGAAAGGTGGGAGGCAGTTTTTGCCCAGCGCTCTCCCCCCAAAATGACTTGAGCTCACCGGCCCCCGCCGGTGAGCTCGTCATGGCATCCGTGGCTTTCCCCCAAAGCCTCGGAAAGTGTTTTCTTACATGTCCTTGAAGTCGTCTTCCATCGGGATGGCCGATTTGCCGCGCACAGCTATCGATTCATCGGGAATCGGTTCGCTGTGGCGTGAGCCTCCTGTCGAAGCGGCGGCATTCCGGGGAGCCGTCACGACCTTCTCGCGCTTGGCGGCATGAGCGGGTGCGGTCGCCGTGGGCATGGAGGTTTTGGCGCTGGTCACTTTGGTTTGAATCAATTTGCGCACAGGCATCAGTTGGCTGGCCAGGCTCGATTCCCCGCTGCCTCCGACCATGAGCTGGAGTTCCTTGACGGCGCTACGCAGTTCTTCCGACTGGGCGTTCAATTCCTCCGCGGCAGCGGCGGTTTCTTCCGCACTGGCGGCGTTGGTCTGGGTGACCTTGTCCATCTGCGAGACGGCGACATTGACCTGGGTGATGCCGGTGCTCTGCTCTTTCGATGCGGTGGCAATCTCAGCAACTAGTTCGTCCACCTTGTGGGCCTTTTCGACGACTTCCTTGAGTTTCTCGGAAACCAACGCGCTGATTTCCACTCCCTGTCCACTCTTGGCAATGGCGTCCTGAATCTTGTCAGCCGTCTCCTTCGCCGCGATGGCGCTGCGATGAGCCAGATTGCGCACTTCGTCGGCGACGACGGCGAAGCCCATGCCAGCTTCCCCGGCACGTGCGGCCTCGACGGCGGCATTGAGCGCGAGGATGTTTGTCTGGAAGGCGATCTCGTCGATGGTCTTGATGATTTTGGAAATATCGTCGCTGGATTTCTTGATGGCCTCCATGGCGGTGTTCATCTTGACCATTTCTCCAGTGCCCGAGTCGGCCGCAGTGCGAGCCTCCGAGGCGAGCGTCTTGGCATTGCTGGCATTCTCGGCGTTATGCTCAGTCATGCTGGCCATTTCCTCGAGTGAGGAGCTAGTCTCTTCGAGCGAGGCCGCCTGTTCGCTGGCGCCTTCGGCGAGCGATTGGCTGGCTGCGGACACTTGTCCTGCCGCCGACGAAGTTTGCTCCGATCCGGCGGAGAGTCGCTCAATGAGGCGGTGCACCGGCACGGTAATGCTGCGGGTGATCACCACGGCCAGCGTAACGCCCACGCCGATCGCAATGAGCAGGCCGACAATCATAATGCCCTTGGCAATTGCCAGCGATGTGGCCGAAAGGTTGGCGGTGCCAACGGTCGCCTGGAGCGCGGCATCATAGATTTTGTCCGTGCCTTCGTGCATCGCCTTGGCAAAGATGTTACGTTCCGCCAGCACCTTGTCGTTATTTTCCATGAGCTCACTCAGTCTCACCATGGCCAATTTATAGTTGGCGACACTTTCCTTCACCTTGTTGAGCTGTTCGATATTCGCCGACTGATGCACCATGGGGGTGATCTCCGCCAACATTTTATCGATCTCATCAAAGCGGGGCAGTGCCTTGGTAATCAGGGCCGAGTCACGATCGATCAAACCACGAGCAGCCGCCAGTCGCGCCTGGTTGCCTTCATTGCGAATCTTGGCAGACAAGGCTACTTTGAGGGAGCGTTCCCGCAGGGCTTCCAGGGTGGCCTTGTTGGCCATTTCTTCCTGCAACTTGGTGAATTGGCTGTCGAAAAAGCCATTGATCTGCGTCGCAAATTGAGTGCCGTTGGCGTAGACCTGCAGGATGTTGGACTTGATTTCGCGCTGGATTTTAACGGTCTCTTCAAACTTCGAGCTGTATTTTTCGAGAGCCTCGGCGTAGGGGCCCACTTCCGCTTTCAGCTTGGGCAGATGGGGTGACACATCCGCCAGTTTCTTGGCCGCTTCCACATTGCTTTTGGCGGAGTGAAGATTCTTGGTCGCGATGTCATACTGATCCTCATCGCCAGTCAATCCGTAGGTGCGTACGGCGAGTTGAGCCGTGGCCACTTTTGTCTGAAGGTCGCTGACGATTTCGAGCTCCGCAGCGTATTCCTTGGCCAGGATTTGGGCCGAACTCGATGACGTCTGCATCACGACCACGGCGATGCCTCCCAGAATCAGCGAGATGAGAATCAGCGCCCCAAATCCGTAGGCGATTTTTTTTCCAAGTGTGAGGTTTTTCATAGTTTCTCCAGTCTGGAGAATTGCTTGAATGCAATTCTTTATGTCATGAATTTCTCTATCTTACGGTTATTGCGGCTTCCTTTATTTGGGAGTCATCGGCGACATGCTGTAAAATCTTGAAGGATTTGCCTCATTAATACCTCTATTCGAAACCCAAAATTACTTATCGGGAAACGATAGTGCCTATGGCAGAACACGTTTGGGGAACATTTTTAAAAGCGAAAAAAACTTTTTCGCGACATAAAAGAACGCGCCGATCCGGGGGGAGGATCGGCGCGTTAACGACAGCAGATAGGAGAGTCCGCTGCCGCTCTGGGGGCAGAGGGATGTAGCGGTAAACTAAGTGGCGTTGATCTTGACGACTTCGGCCATGAGCCGTTTGTCGGCGAGATCACAACAGACTTTGACAGGCTGGCCGACACGCAGAACATTGGATTTGGCCGATTTTCCGCCGCGAACAAAACGGGTTTTCGGGGTCCAAGTGAGGCGGACGAATTTGTTATTCTGGCGGTCGCGCACGGTAAAGTGCTCTAGAATGCGCACCATGCTGGTGATCACTCCTTCTACTTTGAGCAGGGAGTCGTGTTCGTCCTCTTCTTCAACGGCTTTTTTGCGGGGGGCCGGGGCGCTGGCGGTAGCGCGGGTGGAACTGGGGCGGGTGCTGCGGATCGATTTACGGGGAGCGGTTTTGCGTAAGGTGATGTGCACGGTTTGGTTTCCTCAGGTTTGCGGAGAGCGGCTCTATTACCGTTCTCACAAGCCTACCTTCGCACCCCCAGCTTACGCGAAGCTTACGCAGACATTACATTTTTGTAATGCAGGGGGAGGCGGTAGCGGCGAGGTCGCAGCGCACGCGCTGAAGCAGGCGGGTGGCGACATTGTCCCATGAGTTGTATTGGGAAAGGGCGAGATTTTGCCGGGCCAGGTCAACGTAATAGTCGTTGTCGACGAGGACGCGGGCCAGCTCAAAGGCCCAGGCCGTGCCCCAGTTTTCGCCAAGGGGAATGAGGGGATTGCGCCAGGCGGTTTCGGGAAGAGCGCCGAGAGTCGTGCTCACGACCACGGCGCCAGCTGCCATCGCCTCCATGGCGGCAATGCAGCTGGTTTCGGGAAAGACACAGGGATAGGCAAGGGCCCGGCTGGAGAGCGCCACTTCGCGCAAGTCGCGCTGGGCAATGGAGCCGCGGTAGATGAGGCCGGGAAGGGCTTGGGCTTGCTCGTAGAGGGCGGTCATCTTGGGGTCTTCCTCCTGAATGCCGTAAACCTTCAATGAGCTGGCCACCACCAGTTCTGCCTCGGGGACGGCCCCCTTGACCAAGGGCCAGAGATCAACCAGTTGCTGGAGGCCGCGCCAGGGGACGGAGGCGTAGTAGGCGCGGGGTGGGCGCTTGGCAAGTTGGGAGACATCAAGGCGGTAGCGGTCCAGCGTCACGGCGTTGTGGCAGCGGAAGACCTTGTCGACAGGAAGATGCAGCACTGTGTGCCAGCGCTGCCATTGGTACGTGGAGAGCATGACGACGGCGGTACAGCGAGCGTAGAGTTGGCGGGCGAGCTCGGGATTGGCGAGATCCTTGACGATGGTTTGGTCGACATCATCCTGACACCAGAGGTAGTTCAGCTTGCCCGGGAGGGGATCGTTGGCCAGCGCCCGCCAGTCGCGGCAGGAGATGAAGACATCGGCATGGTGGGCAGAAAGGCGGCCGAGGTCGGTGAGGATCTCGATACCGTGACCGAGTTTTTGCAACGCAGCGGCCAACCGTAATACGGCGGTCTCGCTCCCGCCCAGGGGATGGGTCTCGCACCATTCGAGATCTTTCAGGGCATCTCCATGCGGAGAATTTACATAAAACAGAAAGTGCATGGGGTGGGGCTCTTCCCAAGGAATCGGATCGGGGTGGGCCACTCTTGAAGAAAAAGCGAATTTTTTTCCGCTTTGAGGCCGATGCATTGGGAGGCATCCGGATGCAATAGCCAACCGTCACAACGATTTATCCCTATATCATGTCCCTAAGCGCTGTCCTCATAGTTAAAAACGAGGAGGAGAACCTGCCACGTTGCCTGCGCAGTCTGGAGGGCGTTTGCCAGGAAATCGTCGTGGTGGATACCGGTTCGAGCGATCGAACCGTTTCGATCGCCCGGGATGCGGGAGCCCGGGTGGAGTTCTTTCCGTGGAATGGTAATGAATCGGATGCGCGCAATTACTCGGTCCAACAGGCGACGGGAGACTGGCTGCTGGTGATCGATGCGGACGAGGAGTTGAGCCTGGAGCTCCATACCGAGTTGCGCGAGTTGATGCCCGAACTGGCGCAGCGGCCGGAGGTGCGCTCGGGCAGCCTGATTTGGGAAAACCACTTTGATGGCGGCGAAGGCAACCGGACGCGCATCCTGCGGCTGAGCCGTCGCGAGGGCTTTCGCTTCGATGGCGATATCCATCCCACCGCGACGTATCAATCCGAAACGCATCCCTTCCGGGGAGCCCTGCACCATTTCGGCTACCAGTGGACCCCCGAGCGCCGCGAACGCAAGGCAAAGCATATCCTGGATCACCTCAAGCCCTACCTGCAAAAACCGCACCCGTCCTTTGGCCGCTGGTGCCAGTATCTGACCGCGCTGAATTTAATCGGCGAGGAAAGCCACTTCCTCGAAACGTGGGAACAAGTGGCCCGCTATACGCCGGAGGAACGGATTGCTTCCGAGTGCACCCCCTGCTGGCTGGAGAATAGTGTGAATTTTTTCCGACACTTCGCCTGCAAGGATGACTTCACCAGCGCGGCCTTCTACGCCGATGAAATTCTCACCGCCTTCCCGCCCCATGCCGCCTCGCGCTTTTACCGGTTACAGGGCCGGGTGAAGGAACGGTGCTGGAAGGAAGTGCTGACCGAATCGAAACAACTACTCGAATTCCTAGCCCATGATCCGGGCGATAATAATCCCACGTGGGCCCCCCTTCAATGTCCCACGGCTCGCGCGTGGCAATGGCTGGCGGAGCAACAATTGGAGAATCCACGCGTGGCCAATCCCCCCGCCTGGCTGGTGGATCCAATCACCCTGCCCACGTTTCTCTTTGGCAATCGCGCGCCCACCCTGCCGCCGGAGGCAAACGCCGAGGGAGCCGAGTTGCTGCAAGCGCTAATCGAGGCGGAGACGCTCGACCGCTGTCATTCCAGCGCCGCCACCCTGCGCCAACTCAGCCGTTGCCTGCAACGCTGGCCGCACCTAAACTGGTTTCGCATGGGCCTCGATAAACTGGAGCACGGGGAATCCTTCCGACTGGAAACCCTGGCTCACCGTACCGTACACCTCGTCTAAAATTGTCCTGATCATGCCTGCCAAAAGCGTTCTCATTTTGTCCAACGACAGGTTTCTGCCCACTTCCAAAACCTCCGAAATGCTGGCCGCCGCCTGCCGACGTCTCGGCATTCCAGTCCTGGTACGCGACGGCGCGGACGCGCGCTATCTCGGCGCTCTGCTGGAGCAGGTGGATAACACCGCCTACACCGAGGAAGCGGCAGCGATTATCAAGACGAAGTTTCAGGGACTCATCCTAGCCTTTGAGGTGGATACGGTGTTGAGCCTCGACGTGCAGTGGCTCTTCGTGCCGGGCTTGTTCACGGAAAACCCGGAAATTCAAAACATCCACTCGCTCTGGTTCGATGACATGCGCAGTTGGGCGCGAGCCAATTACATGTTCGCCGGTTGCCGCGAGCAATTTCAGGATCATGTCCGCCATCCCAAGGTTTCCCACTACTTCTACGGCCGCGGACTCGCGGAAGAGGGAAAGCTGCTGGGCATGGAGTCGAGCCACCTCTCCTACCTCGCCGCGCCGCACGATTATCTGCAACTCAATCATCCCTGCGAGATTCGCGACAAAGTGGCCTTCATCGGCAATCCGGGCTTTCGCGAGCCACCACCCACCCTGCTGATGAACGCCATGCGCGATGGAGCGGAGATCGACGAATTGCGCAAGCTCAGCGGCGACATTCTGGTTCACAGCCAGTTCACGAAAAAGGACGAGTGGCTGCGCGAAGAACCAACCGTGCAGGAATTTCTCCAGGTGGCAATCCAGGCGCGAGTGCAATTCCCCTACCGCGCGGCGCTCGAAATCCTGCAACTCGCGGCGGAACATTACCCGAAGGCGTTCGACTATCTGAATCGTCGCGGAGAAATTCTCGATGCGACGATGCTGGTGAAACTCGTGAACCGCTGCGATCGCCCGGCCGTGATTCTACGACTGTACCGACAGGGACTCGCCGACATCTACAGCAACGAACAGGAATGGGTGCCGTACGAGGTGAAAGCGTTACCGTCAATCCTGATCCCGCAATTGCCGCGCTATTATCAAAAGTACGCGGTGCATCTCAACGCGGCGAATGCACTGCGCGATGCGACGGCCAATGAAAAACTTTTCGAGATTGCCGCGTGCGGTCGCGTCTCGCTCAATCTGCACTCCCCGGATGTCGCGGCCTGCTACGGACCGCAGGAAGTCGGACTAGCCAATTCCCTCGCAGAACTGGAGTCACAGGCGCGAGCACTCCTCTCCCACCCCGAACAGGCGATGGCCATGGGCAAACGCGCCCGGGTCCGCACCGCGCGAGAACATCTGTGGGAGCACCGACTGAAGGTGATTTTGGGCGCGTAGCCTGAATCATGTCGTCACCAAATTGAGTCGTGAACAACTACTAGCGACCAACCACACTACGATCTTTTCACACAACCCGATGCAGCCATCACTTCATCGAGGCACGCGCCAGGGAAGGTCAGTGGAGAGACTGAATGGCCGAGGGTGATTTGACCTTAGCTCCTAACTCCCAACCAGATTAATCCGTCAATCCCTCGGCTGGAAGCTCCAGACTTGACCCCATCGGCATAATGCCAAATCATGATGTGAATGTTGCGTCGATTAATCGCCCGAGCCAGTCAGACCGCTGTTGCTTGGAGCATTTTGGTCGCTGCATTACGCATCGCAGGCCTGATTGTTTGCATGCCTTTGACGGTTCGCTGCCTGTCCCCAGAGGAATTGGGACTATGGCAGCTCTTCATCGCCTACGCCGGGCTTTCCGCCTTTATTGACATTGGTTTTGGCCCCGCCTGCGAGCGGGCCGTCAGTTTCGCTTGGGGTGGCGCCAGTCAACTCAAAGCCTTGGGGCACGATCATTCCGAAAATGAACCAGCGAAGGAAAATCGCCCTCCTAATTATCAATTACTAGCCGACCTGATCCGCACCATCTCCGTTTATTATTGGATTTTAGCAGGAGGCACTTTGATTTTGGCCTGCTCCCTCTCTTTTCCAGAAATCTGGAAAAAAACCGAGGCTCTCAGCACGGCCAATCAACTACGCGCGGCGGGAGTTTTTTATATTGTCTCTCTCTCACTTGGCTGTGTCACCTATTATTGGAACCTCTGCCTCATGGGCATCAATGGCGTGCGACAAGCCCAAATAACGATGCTCTGGGGGCTCGTTTGGAACTACTTGCTGCTTGCGGGCGGACTACTCCTCGGCTGGGGACTCTGGGCACCCGTACTAGGCCAAGTATCGATGATGGTATGGAACCGTTTTCAATCGAAACGCTATTTCCTCGCTCTGGCGGGTTCCACGTACAAGCTGGCCCACCGCTCAGCCCTTGCTCGCATGGAGATCATGATCACTCTTTGGCCCATCGCATGGAGAACAGGACTCACCACCTTCGGCAGCTATTTTATCAATCAGGGTGTATTGATTGAAGCGTCCATGCTTGGCCTTGGATTGGCCGCCCTCGGCTCCTATGGCATTACCCGACAAGCCGTCAGTGTCATCGCGCAACTCAGCTCGGCATGGATCAATGTCAAGGCGCCGCTCATTTACCAACTGCGAACGCAAAACCGATGTGATGAGATTTGGAATATCTTCCTTCCACGGCTTAAGCTGATGTGGCTGACATGGATCATTATCAGCCTGATTCTCCTATTCGCTGGCCCTTGGGTATTCACACAGATCGGGTCCAAGACTCCTTTACTTCCCAGTTCGATGATCGTCTTTCTCTGCATAATGGGAATTCTGGAGCTCAACCATCAAGCTTTCGCGATCTTGATTTATTCGGAAAATCAAAATCCATTTGCATGGCTAACTCTCGCCACGGCCGGATCGGTACTTCTATTGGGATACTTCTTAATCCCTTCACATCACGTTTGGGGACTTCTGCTGGCACAGGGAATCAGCTTGGCAGGTATTGCCAACTGGTGGATACCATGGCGCGCCCTCAGAGGTCTGAAATCAGGAATTGTCCCTCGACAAGGCCACACTGAAATCGCACGATAAAAGAAAATCGCCTCTATACTGACATGTTCAAGAACCTTTTATTTTTTTTCGTTGAGCGATTTCGCGCCATTAATCATTATCACCTGCCCTCCATTTTTTTCCGTGTGCCCAATCGCTTTGGAAAACCTATGTCTTACCGGATGGTGGAAGTGTTACCCAAAATCCGTATGCGGCTTAATCTGGCGGATCAATTACAGTATACCGTCTTTGTTAACCCAGCCTTCTATGAGCCTGAAACGCAACGTGCGCTCATTGCCCAAGCCAAACTTTGTCCCACCCTCCTTCTGGATGTGGGCGCCAACGTTGGCTTCATGAGCATGGCTGTTGTCCATAGTGCACCCAATACCCATGTTTGGGCTTTTGAACCGAACCCCAATTTGGTATCCCAGATCAACGACTCGATTCAAGCCAGCTATCTTCATCACTTCCAAGCTTTCGGAATGGGAGTGGGTGAACATCCCGGAGAATTGGAACTCTTGACTCACCCCGACAATGCTGGGTGGTCGTCTTTTAATCTCGCTCCTTCCGAGCGCGATTTGAGCATTTGGAAAAAGATCAAAGTTCCCGTCTGCGTCTTTGATGAAATCGCCCGCCAAGCGCAACTCGATACTCTCCCAGTCGAGCAGATTATCATGAAATTGGATGTGGAAGGTCACGAGGTACACGCCCTTCGAGGAATGTCGGAGCTCCTTCGCAATCCAAAGCTAAAATTCATTACCTCTGAAATTTACGAAGATCGTTTGCGGGCTGCCAACTCCAGCTCTCAAGAACTCTTCGATCTTTTCATCCATGCAGGATTCAAGGCTTTTCTCGATCCAGATCTGCAACAGGCCATTACTGCGCCACTGCTTCAGAACCATCCTTGGAATGTTTACCTTAAGAGAGCGTAATCCAAAAAAGCCCAACAAGATGCGACTGCTTGCCATTAAGCTGGATCATATTGGAGATTTCGCACTCGCACTTCCAGCATTGAAGGCAGCGCACTCGGCAGGAGCCGAAATTGACGTGGTGGTCTCTCCTTGGAATTTAGGCTGGAAGGATCTGGTGCCATGGATTCGACAGTGGAGACTTGGCGGTTTCACCGGCTACCTACAGTCTACCAAAACTTTCCAGTACCGCCTCGAAGGTCTCTTGGCTCTCTCAGAGCTGGCCATTTCCTTACCCCTTGCAGGCTATGACGCGGCATTGGATCTCCGGACTGAAATTGACGATTGGCGCGGCAAGTTTATCTCTTGGCTGTCCAAGGCACCGATAAGAGTGGGCAGCGTAGGCAAGGGGTCCCTCTTTTTGACAGCAGAGCATGTACCTCAAATGGTGAAGCAGGAGGATCGTATTTGGGAACGGGTAGCTTCGGTAATAAAAATCTCCACTGATTTACCGGACTCCATTATATCGGTCACGCGTCCAGAGTCCTTGACTCGACCGCCTCGTCTTCTGTTCCACCCCGGAAGTAATGCGATTGCTAAAAATTGGCCCTTATCACATTGGACACGACTGGCGCAACTCCTGCCTGACTATCTTGCTCGAGAAACAGAGATTATCGTCGCCGGAGGTAATCGAGAAAAGCAAGAGGTGGATGCGATTGCCTCAGCATTAGATAGCATTCCACACGCTGGGATGTTCCCTTCGAGCTTGAAAACTTTTGTTGAGTTGATTGCAAGCAGTGACTTACTGGTCGCCCTGGACAGCTCTCCTCCGCATTTGGCACGGCTCGTGGGCACTCCTACCATTACACTATTTTCCGGCACCGTGTCCCCGAGTCAATGGGCTGCAAAAGGAAATAATACCGTCCTGCAATGTCCCGTGGCATGTGCCCCCTGTGGCCTACCGCTTTGCAAGCAACCCGTACATGAATGCATGGACAATCTCATGCCTGAACAGGTTCTACAGACCATTATTGCACGACTGCAAATCGTACGACCTCAGGCTTTGCGTTAAGTTCGCGTGTTCTCAACCTACGCCCGTTGCTCATCCCCTGTTTTCCCTTTTACAAGGGTTTTCCTGCTCCAATGCGATTGCTTCGCGCCTTTGATCATCATGCAGGGTCTTGGCAAAAAGGCCCATTATGATCTCGGTACTGGGGTAGTAGCCGACAAAGTTACCAAGGATGATAAACATAAAGATGCCAAAGGAAGTAATGAAGGCGAATGCCGTCTGGTAATCACAAATCCCTTGTTTCCAAAGAAGGGGTAGGCTATCCGCCAAAAGAAACCGAAAGACATTCAGATAAAGCAACATTCCGATCAAACCCAGGCTAGACAAAACCGTCCAAAGGGCCGACTCAAATCGACCCGTCGCAATGGCCGTTTTCAGTGAATCCTGCATATCAGTCGATTCGAATAATTCCTTGGAGAAAGGTCGGATTCCGTTGCCAAAGAAAAAGGTAGCCATGGATTTCGTCCATTGCTGGAAACCCGCTTTTTGGAGTTCTGCATGCCATTCATCGCTAGCCCCGGTGGTCTCATTGATCCGAACCATATTTTTCTTCAGGAGAAAGCCCGACAGGGATCGTTGCACGCCGTCTGGAAAGTAATTAACGATTTCGGGATTGCTGTTCAATAGTAAGAACCCAGCCCCGAAGCTGACGACTAGCAAAATAATCAGGAGATACTTACGGGTTAAACAGGCCCAATAAATCGGCATCAGATAGAGGCTAAGGGTACCGAGCCGTCCCCCGCTCATAAATACGAGGACGAAACAGAGAAGCAGGACTATAAAGTTGACTGTCCTGATGAAAAAACCTTTCTGGATGCAGAGATAGCAGAGGGTAATGCCAGCCAAGGCCGGACAGGCAGCCCTTAAATCCGCGATACCCGATCCGTCCACCGAGGCTCCTGCGGGAACATAATTGATGCCGGGAATATAGACAAACCCCGGAAAGAAATATGATCCTAAAACAAACAAGACTCGAAAGCAAAGCGCGCAATACATCAGGAAAAAGGCCGTGCGAATGTATTTGCTGTTGCCGAAAAAATAGTAGGTAAAAAAGAGGATCATCGGCCAGAATGCATTCATGTAGCTACGGGTGACATTGCCCGCACCACCCAGGCCGTTCATCTGGTTGTACAGCAAACTTCCGATCCAATGCAGCACGAGATAAGAAGCTAAGAAAAATACACTGGGGGGAGGATGGCTGCGACCAGGAATGGCTCCTTGCCACCGCGTGGCCAGCGCGAGTATCAAAGGGAATAGGCAGATCAAGAGCGCTATTTCATGGACGGGAACCTTGAACCCGAAATAAAATGTTCCTCCCAAGGAAAGGGCGGCCGGAAAGGGAACCCACCAACGGTCACGCGCCACAAAGGCCCACGTGGCCACAACTATCAGACCGGCGATGATAATATCCATCTGCCAGCCCAAGGTGCAGGTGAAGTAGCCCAGCACGGGAGCCGATGCAATGCCGAGAAAGGTCACCAGCCAAATGAAAACCCGTTGGTGGGTAACGCGATTGTAAAGGGTAGCCACTTCCCCCACATTAGCGTTTTAGGCTCCGTGAAGCAACCAGAACTGCCTCCTCTTTGCTCGTCGCTGTTGACCTCACTGCACGGGAGCCGTTTAATAAGGGGGTGGATCATTTTTATGTTTGCATCATGGCGGGTGGCAGCGGGGTACGCTTCTGGCCGTTGAGCCGCAAGTCGACGCCCAAGCACTTGCTGCGTCTTTTTTCGGATCACACGTTGGTCGAGGAGACGGTACGTCGAGTCGAAGCGGTGGTGCCGCGCGAACGTATTTTTGTACTCACCAACCCAGAACAACTGGAGGCCACCCGTGCGGCGGTTCCTTTTTTGCCGTCGGAGCAAATCGTCGCGGAACCGATCAGTCGCGATACCGCACCCGCCTGCGCCTTGGGCACCGCCCTGGTACGGTCGCGGGATCCGCAAGCCGTGGCGGCGTTCCTGCCAGCCGATCACGTGATCCGCGATACGGCCACCTTTGCGCGCCAGTTGCGCGAGGCCGCCACACTGGCCCAAGAACGCGAGGATATTGTCATCTTCGGTATTGATCCCAAGTACCCGGCCACGAGTTTTGGTTATCTCCAACTCGGCGCCCAACTCTCTTATCCCACCGCACGAAGCGTCTTCTGCGCCGTCGATCATTTCGTGGAAAAACCGGATCTCGCCACGGCGGAGTCGTACCTCGCCAAAGGGAATTACCTCTGGAACGCGGGGATGTTTTTCTGGAAAAGCGAAGTCTTCCGCCGCGAAGCGCAAACCCATTGCCCGGCGCTTGCGCTGTTCATTGATCATTTTCCCACCGATAGCGCTGCGACGACGGCCTATATCGCAGAGCAATTCCCCAAGCTGCCGAAAATTTCCATCGACTACGCGATCATGGAGAAGGCGACGAGCGTGATCGCTGGTCGCTCCGAGTTCGACTGGGATGATGTCGGGAGTTGGACCGCACTGCCGAACCATCTCCCGCCTGACGATGGCGGCAACACGATTCGCGGGCCGGTCCTGTTGCACGAATCGACCAACAATATTGTCTATGCGCAAAAGCGATTGATCGCTCTCTGCGGCGTGAAAGATCTCGTCGTCGTGGAAACCGAGGACGCCCTGCTCGTCTGCCATCGCGATGAAGCGCAAAATCTGAAAGCATTACACCAAAAACTTCCCGAACAACTCCGCTAAATTTTGATCGTTATGCCTGCCCCCACACCTCCCTCCTCTGCCGTGATTCGCGAAGCCGCCGCCCGCGCCCTGGGTGAAGATCGCGGCCCCGCCGATATCACCAGTCTCGCCGCCGTTCCGGCGGACGCGCAAAGCACCGCGCGCATTGTCACGCGCCAAGCGTGCGTCCTCGCGGGACTCCCCGTGGCCCAAGCCGTTTTTTTGGAGGAAGACGCCTCGCTGAAAATCACGACGCACGCGCAGGATGGCGATACACTGAAACCGGGCGATGTGGCGTTCGAAATTTCCGGTTCCGCCCGCAGCCTGCTCACGGCCGAACGCACCGCGCTCAATTTCCTGCAGCAACTTTCCGCCGTGGCCACGCGCACGCGGCAGTTCGTAGACGCCGTGGCCGGTACGAAAGCGAAGATTCTCGATACGCGCAAAACCATCCCCGGCCTGCGGGCGTTGCAGAAATACGCCGTGCTCTGCGGCGGCGGCCAGAATCACCGCATGGGTCTCTACGACATGTTCCTGCTGAAGGATAATCACCTCGCGCTCATGGGAGCTCCGGGCAATTGGGGCAAAGCCATCGCGGCAGCCCGCGCCTTGGAACCTTCCGCTAAAGTCGAGGTGGAAGCCGATACACTCGACCAAGTCCGCGCCATTGCGCCGCTCGGCGTCGACATCATCCTGCTGGATAACATGTCGCTCGATGAAATGCGCAGCGCCGTCGACATCATCGCCGGTCGCGCGTTGTCCGAGGCATCCGGCAACATGAGCCTCGAACGGGTTCGCGCCGTGGCCGAAACCGGCGTGGATTTCATCTCCGTCGGCGCGCTCACCCACACGATCACGTCCATCGACCTCTCACTCGAAATCGTGTGAGAGGCTCGACAGAACGCGACTCGTCTTAAGCCAACATTTTGATCTGCTCGAGCAAGCGTTGATGCTTCGCCGCGAGTTCGACTTGCAGCGCCTTCCACTCTTCCACTTTCGCGGCGGGAGCTTTGGCCAGCATATTGGTGTCGTTGAGCTTCTTGTTGGTGAGCTCAAGATCCTTGAGGGTCTTCGCCAGATCCTTGTCGAGACGCGCTTTTTCCGCAGCGGGATCGATGACCCCGGTCAGCGGCAAATAGAGCTCACCGATCGGCGTGAAGGCCACCGGCACATTCTTCGGCGCGACCGAAACAATCTCCACCTCCTGCGCGTTGAGCAGCAACGCGAGCACTTCGATTTCCGCAGCGCTCAAGGCGTCCTTCGCGAGCAATTGGAATTTCAGTTTCTGATTCGAGGGAATGGCAAACTCGCCGCGTAGTGTGCGGCCATGATCGACCACGGAGTAGATCGCTTCCGCTTTTTCCGCGCCAGAGCGCGATTGTTTCGTCAATGTCGGCCACTCGGCGAATTGAATCGTCTCCGTGCCGAACCCGAGGCTGAGCCAAAGCTCCTCGGTGATGAACGGCGCATACGGATGCAACAGGCGCAACACGCGCGAGAGCACAAAGTCGAACGTCGCCAAGGTGCCGTTGCGGGTCGGTGACTCGGGATTATTGAAGTCCGCCTTTGCAGTTTCGAGGAAGCGCGAGCAGAGGTCATTCCAGACGAAGTCGTAGAGACCGCTCGCCGCGTTGCTGAATTCGAATTTCGCAAATGCAACATTCACCGCTTCGTTCGTTTCGCCGAGGCGTTGCAGAATGTGCTGCGCGAAAGGCGTGAGCGCGTGCTGGTCCGGATTGGACTTCGCGTCGATCGGTCCCTGCATCGCACGGAAACGGCAGGCGTTCCAGAGCTTGTTGCAGAAGTTGCGACCTTCCTCGATCTGCTTTTCGTCGAAGCGAATATCCTGTCCCTGCGGCGCAATGCGCATGAGGCCGAAGCGGAGACCGTCCGCGCCGTACTTCGCAATCAGATCGAGCGGATCGGGCGAGTTGCCGAGCGATTTCGACATCTTGCGGCCCTTGCCGTCGCGAATGAGACCGGTGAAGTAGACATCCTTGAATGCGATGTTCTTCTTCAACGTCTCTTCCGGAGTCGCGCCTTCGCCACTCGGAAGGAATTCGAGGCCCGCGATGATCATGCGCGCGACCCAGAGGAAAATAATATCCGGACCGGTGACGAGCACTGACGTGGGATAGAACTTGCGACGCGTCGCATCGTCCATCGTCTCGTACGCCCACAACCACGAGGAGAACCACGTGTCGAGCGTGTCGGGATCCTGCTCCCAGCCTTCGCCGGGGGACGCGACCTGACACTTGATTTCCGTGCCCTTGTACCAGACGGGAATGCGATGACCCCACCAGACCTGGCGCGAGATGCACCAGTCCTGAATGTTCGTGAGCCAATGCTCGTACACCTTTTCCCAATGCGAGGGATAGAACTTGATGAGCTGTTCGCGCACGACCTTGAGCGCTTCCTCAGTCTTCGGATATTTGAGGAACCATTGTTCGCTCAAGCGCGGTTCGATCGGCACATCGGCACGTTCGGAGAAGCCGACGTTATTCTCGTACGGTTCTTCCTTCACGAGCTGGTTCAGCTCTTTGAGCATCTCGACCGATTTCTTGCGCGCCTCGAAACGATCCAGCCCGTGCAACTCCGGCACTTCGGGGCAATTGATCTTTCCGTGGGGTGTGAGCACATCGATGATCGGCAGCTTGTGGCGCTGGCCGATTTCAAAATCCGCCTTGTCATGCGCGGGGGTCACCTTGAGCACGCCTGTACCGAACTTCGGATCAATGTGTTCGTCGGCGACGATGGGAATCTGCGCCTTCGGGAACGGACGCCACACGTGCTTGCCGAGGAGATCCTTGTAGCGTTCGTCGCCGGGATGCACCGCAATGGCCGTATCGCCCATGAGCGTTTCCGGTCGCGTGGTCGCGATCTCGAGGAAACGGCCCGGCTCTTCCGCCACTTCGTAGCGCATGTAGAAAAGATGACCCTTCTGCGCTTTCGGAATCACTTCCTCATCCGAGATCGCCGTGAGCGAACCGGGGCACCAGTTCACCATGCGGTGACCTTTGTAAATATAGCCCTTGTGGAAAAGATCGACGAAGACCTGCTGCACGGCTTCGGCATAAGCGGTGTCGAGCGTGAATCGCTCGCGCTTCCAGTCGCACGAACAGCCGAGCTTCTTGAGCTGCTGAATAATAATGCCGCCGTGTTTTTCCTGCCACGCCCAGACGCGGCGCAGGAATTCCTCGCGGCCGAGATCGTGTCGCGTCACCTGTTCGTTTTTGCGGAGATATTTCTCCACTGCCGTCTGCGTGGCGAGACCCGCGTGATCGGTGCCGGGCAGCCAGAGCGCTTCCTTGCCTTCGAGCCGGGCCTTGCGGATGAGCACATCCTGAATTGTGTTGTTGAGCACATGGCCCATGGTCAGCACGCCGGTGATGTTTGGCGGCGGGATGACGATGGAGTAGGCTTCCTTCGACGAGGATGCATCGGCTTCATAATAACCCTTCGCCAACCAGTCGGCGTAAAGGCGGTCTTCGACCTGTTGCGGTTCGTAAGCTTTGGCAAGTTCTTGCATAAAATGGGGTGGGAATTTTTTGACGAAATTAACGGGATGAATTCAAGCAGTTTTCCTCGGTGAAATGCGACTAATCATACAACCAAGAAAAACAATAAGGGGACATAAATCGGCATGGCCATATTCCGTCGAGACGATTCCCGCGTTTACTTCGAGAACTTTTCCATGCCGTCATGCGCTAAATGCGAAAAAAATCGCTTCAGCTTCACCGGCACGCCGTCATGCTCCTTGATGAGTTTGTACTCGACGCTGTCCTGCAGCGCGCGCCACGAGGCTTCGATGATATCGAATGACACACCAACGGTGGTCCACGTTTCTACGCCGTCAGTGGACTCGATGAGCACCCGTGTTTTGGCCGCTGTGCCGGTATCGGAATCAAGGATGCGGACTTTGTAGTCCGTCAACCGAATATGCTGGATCGAGTGGTAATGCTTGCTCAGCGCCTGACGCAAGGCGGCATCAAGCGCATTTACCGGGCCATCGCCCTCCGCCACGGTGTACACTTTTTCGCCGTCGATGATGAGCTTGATCGTGGCCTCGCACGTGTCGTAGTTGTGCAACTGGCTCTTGCGGATGGAAACGTGATACTCCTGCAGCTCAAAAAAGGCTTTGCGCTTTTGAAGCTGGCGGCGAACGAGGAGTTCGAACGAGGCATCTGCCGCCTCGAATTCGTATCCTTCGTTCTCCAATTGCTTGATGGTATCGAGGATCTGCTTCGTCTCAGGAGATTTCTCGTCCAGCTCCAGATCGAGCTGCTTCGCCTTGAGCATGACGTTGGTGCGACCGGAGAGCTCTCCCACGAGAACGTGCTGCTTGTTGCCAACGAGCTCCGGCTTGATGTGTTCGTAGCTGTGCGCGACTTTGTTGATCGCGTTAACATGCAGACCGCCCTTGTGCGCAAACGCGGTGACACCGACAAACGGCGCCCGGATGTTGTACCGTTGATTGGCCACCCCATCGACAAAGAGCGAGAGTTCGCGCAATCGGCGCATGCTTTCCTCCGGCACAACGGGGATGTTCAACTTGAGCTGCAACGCCGCCATGACGGTGATGAGATTACAGTTGCCGGTGCGTTCGCCGTAACCATTGATCGTACCTTGCACCTGCGTCGCACCTGCGGAGACGGCGGCGAGCGCATTGGCCACGCCAAGCCCGCAGTCGTCGTGCGTATGGATGCCAACTTGCACGCCCGTATCGACCAGCGTTTCCTTGATTTTCGCGGTGATGCGCAGCACGTCGCTCGGCATTGTGCCACCATTGGTGTCGCATAAAACGATGTAACTTGCCCCGGCTTCGGCCGCCGTGCGCAGACAGGAGAGAGCGTAATCGGGCGCATCCTTGAAGCCATCAAAACAATGTTCCGCGTCGTAGATGACTTCGCGGCCGAGGGATCTCAAATAACGCACGGTGTCGCCGATCATCGCGAGATTTTCTTCCGCCGTGGTGTTTAACACCTCAGTCACATGTAGCAGCCACGTCTTGCCGACGAGCGTGATGACCGGCGCCACGGAGTCAACCAGGGCGGCGACTTGCGGATCTTCTTCCACTTTCGTTTTCGCACGTCGAGTGCTGCCGAATGCGGCCAGCTTGGCGTGGGCGAACTTGATTTCTTTGGCCCGCTGAAAAAACTCGATATCCTTTTGATTGGAACCGGGCCAACCGCCCTCAATGTAGTGCACACCGAAACTATCGAGCCGATGGGCGATATGCAGCTTATCGGCCACGGAAAAGTTGATCCCTTCGGCTTGGGCGCCGTCGCGTAAAGTCGTGTCGTAGATGGTGACTGCTGTTTTCATGTGATGTCCTCGATACGTAAACTGCTAAAAGTACTGGGTTTTAACCGATTTGGGAAGCCTGACGGACAAGTGGGTCCGCTGGCTGGAGAGAAAGGAGCGGCTCTGCCGCGGGTCGCAGGGACCGGCGGAGAGCCTAAATAATGACGACCGGAACCGAGAGCACGAGCCCGACGGGTGCCAAGAGAGGGTTCCGATACCGTTGCATGATGGTTGAAAGAGTACCCGCAGCCCCCGCCTCTGTCAAGGCGGCCAGCGTCACGACGCGCGACCGGTGACCATGAACTCCACCGCCTCGCGCCACCAGGGCAACCCCGGATCGGAGGGCCAGTCATTATGCGTGGCCTCGGGGTGCACGATGAGCTTTTTCGGCTGCGGCAATGTATCGTACAGGTGCTGTTCGCATTCCGTGGGAATGACTTCGTCGCGCCCGAGCCGGATGACGACCACCGGGCGCTTGAACCCGGCGAGATTCGCCACGCTGTCGAATTTGTCCCGCACCATCCAACGGGCCGGGAGGAATGGAAACCGCGACTGGGCCACGTTCGCCAACCGATCCCATGGCGCGAGCAGTATTACGCCCGCGACTGGCAGCGTCGGATCGGACACGGTTTGCGCGACGACGCCACAGCCGAGTGATTCGCCCCAGAGATAAACCGGGCCTTGCTGCGAATCGTTGAGCTGCCGGATCACGGCCCGCAAATCGGGCACAAAGCTGGCCGAGCCCCACTTCCCTTCCCGCGCGCCGAAGCCGGGATATTCGTAAAGCACCACGCGAAAGCCGAGCGGTTCCAGCGCCGCCACGTAGCCGATGCGATGGATCGCGCAGCCCGCGTTGCCATGCACGACGAGGATCGTGCCGCGCACCGGAGCGCCGGGCGGATGGGCGCTTTGGATCGGTACGTATCCGCGATAATTCGCATCGTCCGTCGGCCACAACTTAAGCCCCATCCGCGCGGCGAGTTCGCGCGTTTGCTCCAGCGAATACGTTGACGGATGATAGAGCAGATAGTCCTGAAAGAGATAGACCACGGCGAGCAGCAACACATAGGCCCGCACCACGGCCCAGATCACTTGCTTCCAGTTTTTCGGAAAGATCGTCATTCGCCTACTCTTACAACCATCTCCGCACCCGCGCGCAATAATCCTCATACGCCACGCCAAATTGCTCGCGCAGATTGGCTTCCTCACGGGGAATCACGCACCCGTTCATGACCCAAAGGAAGACAATCGGTCCCACGGCAAAATACGGAAGCGCCGTCAGCACAAAAATCGCCAGCAGCAGAAGCACCCCGGCCACATAGAGGGGATTGCGGGAAAAACGATATGCCCCAGTCAAAATCAACGTGGTCGGTTTCCCCACCGGATTCAGCGTCGTCTGACGAACCCGAAACATCCGTAGCGTCCCGGCCCAAATCCCCACGCCCACGACGAAAAGAAGCCAGCCACACACCGTTATCACCGGATGCTGCCACAACCGCTCCAAGGGCCAGAACTTTTGCAAAAGCGAAGCCACGACAACAGAGCCCGCCGCCAGCAAGGGAGGCACTGGAATATCCCTGAGGATCATGCTTGCCACATTAGCGAACAGTTCACATGACGCAAGTATCTCGCAGCGAATCTTGTTGCGCTCGGAACTTCCCCCGGCTAGCTCTCACTACTATTATGCAAAGATTGCTGCCCTTCGCAGCCCTTGGTTTTCTGCTCGCTGCGCCCCTCACCCTACCCGCGGCGGACCCGCTCGCGGAGATCGCCACCTATAGCCAGATTCCCATCGACCTGAACGCCCTCTACACTGGTACCGTTCAGGTTGGTCGCGGTGCCGCGCTACGCTCCTCGCGTGGACTGTCCACCCAAGCCGTCTACCTGGCCAGGCATCCGCTTGCCTTCACTACGAAATTCCTAGCCAGTTGGGACCCGAGCGCGCACCCCGAAATGGACACCTACCAGTCCTTCAACTTCCGTGACGAGACCGACGCCAAGTTCGACCAATTCAAGTTCACCCGCACTGATCGCCCGACCAAGATGTTGATGGAGTACACCCTCAAGATCCGCAATCACGCCGACGATCTGCACCTCACCCAGGCCGAAGTCGAAGCGCTCAAGGCCAGCATGGCCGCGCTGCCGGATAAATCCTTCGAAAGCCCCGCCTTCCAAAGTGCCGCCTCCGCTTTCTGGACGAACGTCCTCAAGACCCGCTTCGCCCTCTACAAGCAAGGCGGCGTCAGCGCCCTGCCTCCGATCGAAATGGATGGCCAGAAGTTCTCCGTCAGCGAGGAACTCCGCTCCATGTTCAGCGACTCCCCCGCCATTACAAAGCGATTCCACAACCTGCTCGACACCACTTGTCTGCGCGCCACGCCCGGCGAGCCGATTCCCCCGGCACTCTACTACTGGCAGCTCTTCAAGGCCGACTCCATTGCCACGGTTTGCCTCGGCGGCACCTACGTCGCCGAGACCCCGGAGAACAGCAAGATCCTCGATCTGCAATTCTATGTGAGCAACAGCTACTTCACCAGCGTGACGCTCTATGAATTGTTCCCCGTCACGGTGAACGGTCAGTCCTGCACCCTGATCTGGCGTTGCGATTACGTCTCAGCACCGGCCTTGATGTCGGTGCGCGGTGTCGAACAGATGGCCGCAGGCATGTTGATGTCGCAAAGCATCAAGCAAGCGGTGCAATTCTTCATTACGGATATTAACAAGGCTACCGCCACCCCGACCGCCCCGCAGTAGTCAACCCACGGACGGCATAGGACCGCCCGCTCTCTTTGGTGATGGGAGCGGGACTGCGTTTTTGTAGGGCGCGATTGCATCGCTTCCGATAACAGGCTCCACGAGCTGCAACGTATTTGTTGCGCAAAAAAGTTCTCAATTTCGGTTTTCTCAACCGATAGATTACTACAGAGAGTAAATTATGGAGCACCCGAAGCATCCCGTGAACCGGCCTCATTCCAAGCCGCAGACGGTTCACCCCACCGTCAAACGCACAACCAAGTCGTTACGCCCCATCAACGAGCTTGCCTCCCTCACCGCCGTGGCCTCTCTGAGCCGCAAGTTTTTCAACGTCGCGCTTTTTTAGGGGCAATTTTTTGACACACCCGGCGCTTCGCGCCTTCACGCTGCAGCCGCTATGCCGGTAAGCGGACGGATTGTGTATGCCGGTTCCAGTTGGACCGTAGGTGGTATTTCGTTGTACGCCATCACCTGCAGGGTCGGGAAGGTATCGCTAAAGAATCGCTTCAACCCCAAACGGATCAGCGGTGAGCACAACAACAGCACCGTAAAGCCCTCACGCGTCAGTTTCTCCACCCCATCCCCGATCTGCTTGTGGATATGGCGCGCCAGCGATGGATCGATGACCAATGCGATTTCTTGCGCCGTCTGCCGCAATCCCTTGGAAAGCTGCTGCTCCAGCTCGGGATGCATCGTGATGGCATGAAGCTTGTTATTGCGAATGTCACACTTGCGAGCCAGTTGCAAGACCAACACCTTGCGGCACGCTTCGCTCAACTCGTCCGGATTTTTCGTCAACACCACCTGGTCGCACAATTTTTCCAGAATGAGCGGCAGATCGCGCACCGCCACATTCTCCCGTAGCAGATTCTGCATCACACGGTGCACCGTGCCGAGACCAAGCTGCAGCAGATTCATCTCCTGCAACACGGCGGGATAAGATCCCTTCAGCTCATCCAGTAAGTTTTGCACATCCTGACGCGTCAGCAAATCCGCCGCATGTCCCTTCACCGTTTCGCTCAAATGCGTGGTCAGGACCGAGAGCGGATCGACCACGGTATAGCCCAGCCGTTGCGCATCGCGACGGTCAGAGTCTGCGATCCATGTCGCGGGCAATCCGAAAGCCGGCTCCGTCGTCACCCGTCCGCGCAAGGGCCGCTGCACGCTGCCAACGCCCATGGCCAAAAACTGTCCCGGCAAAATTTCGCCCGAGGCGATCTCCATTCCACGCAGTAAAATCCGGTATTGATGCACCGTCAGGCTCGCATTGTCCCGAATCGAAATGGCGGGAATGGTAATGCCGATATCCACGCTCAACGCACGGCGCAATGCCGCAATGCGCTCCAGCAAATTCTGGTTATTGCCCTGCACCAATGGCAACAGGCCCACACCGAGTTCAAGGGCGAGGATTTCCGACCGCCGCACGGCAGTCTCCTCTTTCGCCGTCGAATCGCCCGTCTTGCCTTTGCCCCCGTAACCTGTCGCTGCCTTGCCTCCTGCGCTCACACCGTCCTTGCCTTCCTTCTTCTTGGGCAACATTGCGCCCATCGCCAGGAATAACGCGCCGAGAAAGAAGAGTGCGACCATCGGAAAACCGGGGACGAGCATCATGACCCAAAGCAATCCGCCGGTGACATACATGATCTTCGCATCGCTCAACATCTGGCGTGCCACATCTTCGCCAATACCAGAAGAGGAATTCGAACGGGTGACTAGGATACCCGCCGCCGTGGAGATCAACAGTGCGGGAATCTGCGAGACCAGACCATCCCCGACGCTCAGCAGGCTGAATTTGTGCATCGATTCTGCAGCAGAGAGATTCATCTGCAAAATACCCACGGCAAATCCGCCGACGAGATTAATGCCTGTGATCAGGATACCCGCAATGGCATCCCCACGGACGAACTTGCTCGCACCATCCATCGCACCGAAGAAACTCGCCTCGCGCTCCAGGCCCTTGCGGCGCGCGCGCGCTTCCTGCTCCGAGATGACGCCGGAATTAAGATCGGCATCAATGCTCATCTGCTTGCCGGGCATGGCGTCCAAGGTAAACCGCGCCGCCACTTCCGCGACGCGTCCGGCACCCTTGGTGATGACGACAAAGTTGATGATCGTGAGGATGACGAAAATGATGATTCCGACCGCCATGTTGCCCTGCACGACAAACTGCCCAAAACTGTTGATCAGATGGCCGCCATCGCCCGAAATGAGAATCGAACGTGTCGTGGCAATATTCAATCCGAGCCGGTACAACGTCACAAACAACAGGACCGTCGGGAAGACAAAGAAATCCGTCGGCTCCTTCATATCGGCCACCGTCAGGATGATCACCACCGACAGGGCAATGCTTGAGGCCAGAAGGACGTCGAGCAGGAAAGTGGGCAACGGCAGGACGAGAATGAAAACAATCCCGAGAATGCCGAAGCTGAAAAGCAGGTCGCCACTACGGGCCATATAGGAAGCGAAGGAGGATACTTTGCTCATGATTCAAGTCCTCGTGGTTCGTCGCCGGTCGATTCCGGTGTCGACGGCGGTTGATAGAAGCCTTCCGGAGCTTCCGAAGCTCGGTAACCGCGACGGAAGAGTTGCGCCAGGATCGCCGCCACCGCCTGGTAGTACATTTCCGGGATGGGCTCGCCAATCTGCCCGTGCTTGTACAGTCCGCGGGCGAGAGGGGGATTTTCGATGATCGGCACATGCCAGCGCAACGCCTCCTCACGCAAACGCAGCGCAATGCGCCGCACACCCTTGCCCATCATCACCGGCACCGGCGTTTCGCCACGTTTATAGCGCAGCGCGATGGCGTAGTGTGTCGGATTGGTGATCACAATCGTATTATCCTTCATGTCCTCCAGCATGCGGCGCACGGAGCGGCGCTTCATCAACTGCTGCCGCTTACGCTTGACCTCGGGAGAGCCTTCCTGCTGCTTGTGCTCTTCCTTGTACTCGTCGATGCTCATGCGGTTGTCGCGCTCGAACTGCCAGATCTGGTAGAGGTAATCGACCACGGCGATCACAAACGCCGCCATCAGCACCCGCCAACCAATCTGCCAGGCGATGGAAGTCAGGAAGCTGCCCAACTCAATCGTCGTCACCGGCCGCATGAAGACATCGGCGTTCACCAGGTCGCGCCCCGCCGCCACGGCAAAAAGCACCACGACCGTGAGCTTCACCAGCGCCTGCACGGAGGTCACCAACCGCCGAATGGAAAAGAGTTGCTTGAGCCCATTGAGCGGATTGAGCTTGCTCCATTTCGGTTCAAACGCCTGCTCGGCAAAAACCAGTCCAATCTGTGCCATCTGCGCGAAAATTGCCGTCCCCATCAACGCCAGTAAAAAGGCCCCGATGGCAAACACCCAGTTCCACGAGGCGCCCAACGGAGAAAGTCCTGAGATACCCGACTGCAATTGCACCTGCTTGAAACATCCCGACATCACCCCCGCCATGCCCATTGCCAGGATCGGACCGATCAGCATCACGCCAAAAAGCCCCACGCCAAACTGCGCCACCGTGCTCAGCTCCTGACTGCGCGGCATCTGCCCCTTGCGCTGCAGTTCGCTGCGGCGCTTGGAGGAAGCCGGTAGATTTTTGTCATCAGCCATGGGTTATCGGGCGGCCGTTTGGAAATAGGCGCTAAAAGTGGGGATCATTTTTGCCATCTCGTTGCGCACCGTCATCAGGATCAGCGGCAGGAAGAAAATCGCGCCGGTGCTGCCGACAATGATGCGCATGGTAAAGCTCTCGTAAAAAATGTTGATCCCCTGTACCAGCTTGGCGAGAAACGCGATGGCAACATTGAGGAAAAACATCATCGCAATGATCGGCGCGGCAATGATGAGCCCGCTGGCAAAGGCGTTCGCCCCCAACCGCACCAGCATGTCGTAATTCCCAAGCCCGATTTGCAACGCCCCGAGCGGCACCATCTGGAAACTCTTGTGCAGGCCAAGCAAAAGGAGCGAGGCATAATCCAGTGTCCAAAAATAGTAGAGTGCGGCGAGACCGAAAAAGCGGTTGAAGAGACCGCCTTGGATCGAGATCATCGGGTTGAATTGCTCCGCCGCAAGGAAACTCAATTCGCTATCGATCAGGGTGCCCCCGATGCGTACCGCCGAGAAAATGAGTCGCAAGGCCAGCGCCGCACCCAGCCCGAGCAAGAACTCGCACCCCACTGCCACCACCAGATCAGGCAAACCCGGAAAGCTCCCCGGCGGCATGACAGCCGATGGCAGCATGGAGAGAGTCAACCAGCCGATCAACAGCGCGCGGAAAGTGCGCGGTGCGGGCATTTCATCGGAGCCGAAGCCCGGGCAAAATAGAATAAAGCCGCTCAGGCGACTGCCCACCAACCAGAAGAGAAGCGGCTGCGTCATCATCGCGCGACATCTCCAATACGTTGAAAAAAAAGAATCGTGAGATTCCCCATCTTTTGCAGAATCCACGGCGACAACAACCACAGTGCCCCCCCGACCGCAAACACCTTTGGCACAAACGTCAACGTCTGCTCCTGAATCGTCGTGATGGTCTGGAACAAACTGACGGTCACACCCACCACGAGACATAGACCGATGATCGGCGCGGCGACAATAAACGCCTCCGTCAGGCAAATCTTGATCAGCTCATAGGCAGCGTCGGAATTCATGAAATTATCCGTTAAAACTCATCACCAGCGAGCGCACCAATAACGACCATCCATCGATGAGCACAAAAATCATCACCTTGAGCGGCAGCGAAATAATCGTCGGCGGCAACATCATCATACCCAGCGACATCAGAATGGAGGCCACCACCATGTCGATCACCACAAAGGGCAGCAGAATGAGCAATCCCATTTGGAAACCCGTCTTCAGCTCAGACAGCATGAAGGCCGGAATGACCACATTCAGCGGCAGATCCTCCGGCTTGTCCGCCTTGATCTCCGTGGTGGAGAGCTCCATGAAGAGCTGCAACTCTTTCTCGCGCGCATAGTGCAGCATGAACGTCTTGAGCGGCGACGTCGCCTTCGTCATCGCCTCTTCCGCCGTGATCTTTCCTTCCCGCATCGGCGCGAGCGCCTGCTTGTTAATCGTATCAAACGTCGGCGCCATGATGAACGCCGTCAAAAAAAGCGCGAGCGACACCAGTACCTGGCTCGGCGGCTGTTGCACCGTCAAGGCTGACCGCAAAAACGAAAGCACGATAATGATGCGGACGAAGGAAGTCGTCATGATCAGAATCGCAGGAGCCAGGCTCAACACGGTGAAAAGCAGTAGTAACTGCAAATTCACACTCAGCCCGCCCGTCGCCCCACCCTTGGCCGTCGTGACATTCACCTGAATGCTATCCAGTCCCGCCAGCGGTGAGGACGATGCCGCCGGCGCCGCCTGCGCGACCGCGCCTAGGAACAACCAACCGGCAAGAACCAGCGTCACGGGCCGCCACCACAATCTCAGAAAAGTCTTCATGATTTGACTGGAGCCTTCTGCTCGTTTTTTTCCAGCGGCTGCCAGGCCGCGGCTGCACCCGTTTGAGCGAGAAGAAAACTTTGTCCGTCCACCTCGACCAGCAGCAAGGACGCCTTGGGCCCGAGATAGCGGCGCTCGACGATCTTCAGCCGTGGATCGGACCGCTTGCCCGACAGCATGAGTTTGAGCTCCCCCCGCTTGGCCCACCACCACGCCACTCCCAACGCCACAAAAAAGAGAGCAAGAATCAGCCAGCGCCACCATGGAAGTGTATCAACCATACTCAGAGAAGAATCGGAACCTTCGTGGAGAAAAATGAACGGAAATAGGAAAAATCTACCGGGTGGCAGAAAAGGAGAAGAAACGCTCCATAAAAAAAGAAAGGCGGTTGCCACCGCCTCCACGCCCGTCATCGTTGCGACATCACGCCGCGGCTAAGTGTGCTTAACGCAGCAGCGTGAGAACCGCCTGTTGCGAAGTGTTGGCCTGGGCCAACATCGCCGTACTGGCCTGGAGGAGAATGTTGCTCTTGGATAATTGGGTGGATTCGTCCGCGATATCGAGATCCTTGATGCGGCTGTTGGCCGATTCGACGTTGATCTTTTCCGTGCGGATGTTGGCCACATGGAAGTTGAATTTCGCAATGTCGGCATTGATCGAGGCGCGCTGGGTGGTGACCGCATTGATCGCACTATCCAGATTCGTAATGGCCGCCGCCGCGCTCGCCGTGCTCGTCACCTGAAGCGAGGAAATGTCGAGGAAGACCTGGGTCGCCGTGCTGGTGCCCGAGTTGGTGCTCAATGCCGCCAGCTTAAGGGAATCCGTCGTGCCGGCCGCGTCAATTGCCGTGGAAATCGAATTTGAAGTAAACAGGGCCGAGCCGTTAAACTTCGCGTTCAGTTGCAATTGATTGATCTGGCTCTTGAGATTGTCGAATTCGACCGCGTAGTTCGCGCGATCAGCCGTACCAAAGGCGCCATTGGTCGCACGCTCCGCCAATTCGCTCATGCGCGTCAATTGCTGCTGGATCGTATTGAGAAATCCATCGGCAGTCTGGCCAAAAGAGATGATATTCTGGGCGCTTTCGGAAGCGGCAGCCAGACGGTTGATATTGGCGGTAAGTTTGCCGCTGACAGCCACACCGGCCGCATCGTCCACGGGATCGGCGAGTCGACTGCCGGAGGCCAGGCGTCGGATGCTTTTATTGAGCGCATCGTTGTTTTGCGTGAGATAGAAGGAGGCGTTGAGCGCTCCAACATTCGTGCCAATCGTTGCCATAAGGGTAGTCCTTTTTTTCGAGCTTCCACCCTGGCATCCTTGCTACAGGCCGCTTTCGACGGCCTCGGGCTTGGTACTTCTGTCCGCTTCATGCGAACTCTATGGACGGCTATCGGGACACGGCGGCAAAAGATTAGCCTTTTTTGCCGATCTCGAAGGAATTTTTGACCTACAGGGCAATTAATGCGCCCCACTTCATGCCGTTTTACAGAGAAAAATCCCCTTCGCGGGAAAATTATCCCCGTGTTGTTCACAACCGGGATGTGAAAAGAAAGTGACGGGCATGGAACTCCTATCCATCGTCCCGTTCCTGTAAAAAATGAAGTCGCCACCCAACCGTCACCCGTCCGACTTCAAAAAGAAACCGCGGGTTCCCTCAAAATGGGGAACCCGCGGGTGTTATTCGAGAGGCGGCGCCGTGCGCCGCTTTGGGTTATTAACGCAGCAGCGAGAGGACCGCCTGTTGCGAAGAGTTGGCTTGAGCCAACATCGACGTACTGGCCTGCAGCAAGATGTTGTTCTTGGCGAGCAGGGTCGATTCGTTCGCGATGTCGAGGTCCTTGATGCGTCCGTTTGCCGCTTGGATGTTCACGTTCTCCGTGCGGATATTCTGCACGTGGAAGTTGAACTTCGCGATATCGGCATTGGTGTTCGCACGCTGAGTCGTCAGGTTCTGGATCGCAGTACTCAGGGCGGTCACCGCGGCACCGGCACTGGCTGTGCTGGTAACGGCGAGAGCCGAGATATTCAGATACACCTGAGTGGCCGTGGACGTGCCGGAGTTGGTGCTCAAGGCCGCCAAAGCCAACGTATCCGTGACACCATCCGCGTTAATGGCCGTGCTGATCGCCGTCGTGGTGAAGAGCGCTTGTCCATTGAACTTCGCGTTGGCTTGGATGTTGTTGATCTGGGTCTTGAGGTTGTTGAACTCCGCCGCGTAATTGGCCAAGTCCGACGTACCGAATGAACCGTTGGTGGCGCGTTCCGCCAACTCACTCATACGGGTCAACTGCTGTTGAATCGTGCTCAGAAAACCGTCGGTCGTCTGGGCGAACGAAACAATGTTACTGGCGCCTTCCGCCGCCGCACCGAGGCGGGCTACCGTCGCGTCCAATTTACCGCTGACCGCAACACCGGCCGCATCATCCACGGCGTCAGCCAAGCGGCTGCCCGATGAGAGGCGTTTGATGTTTTTGCTCAGATTGTCATTATTGACGTTGAGGTAGAAGGAGGCGTTGAGCGCCCCTACGTTTGTACCGATTGATGCCATAGATATGTCCTTTATCTGCTACAGATGCTTCATGCATCCGGCTGGGGGATCCAGCATGCGGGCTTTTTTTGAGAGGAACCTGCCAACCTCGCGAACACTTCATTGCGTCCGTACGAAGTGTTTCGGCAGTGATCGGGGTGACTTAAGCTCCAAATGAAGTTTTTTTAAATCATCCCTTTTCCCGCCCACCCCTCAGGATGATTACTAAACTTCATCCCATTTCTTCCGAAAAGACCCCTTGAGGACCGCTCATGAAGAGCACCCGCACCCCTTGAGGCCCTATTATGGATGACAAAGATATCTCAAAACTGGATCGCTGGCTCGATAATCTCGCCACTGAGGTGGTCCTCGCCGAGCCCGGCTCCGACCAAGGCTTGCTCCCCATTCGCGAACTCTTCGCCAACCTGCGCGACAAGAGCGCCAACGACGAGTCTCTCCAACACTTTCACGAAGCAGCCACTGACGCGGTCTCCTATATGGAGAATACCGTCATGGACGGCGATGCTCTTTTCACCGCCGCCTATCTCGAACACATCAAGAACCGCATCGCCCTGCTGAAGGAAATGCGCCGCGACCCATCAAAAACATTCACGTCGGAAGCTCCCACCACCGAGGCCGCTGCCCCGGAAAGCGAGAATGTCGCCACATCCGAAACCGTGGCCGAAACCCCAGTGGAAGTGGAATCGGAAGCGGAACCCGCGCCCGAGCCGGTGACCGAGCCCGCAGCCGCCGTCGAACCCGAAAGCGCTCCCATTGCCGAGCCAGTCCCAGCCCCCGCACCTGAGCCACCCCCTGCGCCCGTGACCGCTGCCGCGCCGGCCCCGGCTCCCGCTCCCACGCATTTCGAGGAAATGCCACTCGTGCTCGACGAAAATATCGAGGCCGATCTGCTCAAGGAATTCTTCAGCGAATCTCACGAGCATCTCGAGAACATCGAACAAGGCGCGCTCGTGCTGGAGGACAATCCCAAGCACAAGGAAACGCTCGACTCGATCTTCCGCGCGTTCCATAGCTTCAAGGGTGCCGCTGGCTTCCTCAATCTCAAACCCATGAACCGCCTCGCCCACGAGCTGGAATCGCTGCTCGATCTCGTGCGCGAAGGCAAACGCGATGTTTCCGCCGCCATCATCGAGGTCGTGCTCAAAGGCGGCGACCTGCTGCGCGAATACGTTGTGGAGCTGCAGAGCCAGGTCAGCGGACAATCCGAACGCGCCGCGATCATCAAACCCGTCGCACACCTCATCCACCAAGTCCGCGGCGTCATCGAAATGGGCAACGGCACCCCCGCGCCCGCACCCGCCGCTGCTGCGACTCCCACCCCGACGGCAGCTCCCGTCGCCACGCCCGAGACTCCCGCGCCGGCTGAGACCACCAACGTCATCGCCATGCCCGTCACCGCTGCCGCGCCGGAACCCATCCCCGTGGAAGCGCCCCGCCCGATCGCCCGTCCCACTCCCCCTTCATCGGAAAAGAGCACCAAGGGTGGCGACGCCGATCATGGCGCGGTCAAAAATAATAATACCGTAGTGAAGGTCGACACCGGCAAGCTCGACTCCCTCGTCGATCTCGTCGGCGAAATGGTGATCGCACAGTCCATGGTCGCGCAGGACCCCGACCTGCGCGCGCTGCAATGCCCGCGCCTGACCCGCAACATGACGCAGCTCAGCCACATCGTGAACGATCTGCAACGCACCGCCATGTCGATGCGCATGGTACCCATCCGCGCCACCTTCCAGAAGATGAACCGTCTCGTGCGCGACCTCGCCACCAAGGTGGAAAAGCAGGTAGAACTCAAACTCAGCGGTGAAGACACCGAACTCGACCGCACCATCATCGATGAAATCGGCGACCCGCTCATCCACATGGTGCGCAACTCGGTTGACCACGGCATCGAAAAGCCCGAGGTACGCCTCGCCCATGGCAAGCCCGCCGTCGGCACACTGCACATGAACGCCTTCCACCAGGGCGGCAACATCGTCATCCAAATTTCCGACGACGGCGCGGGCCTCAACGAGGAACGCATCCTCGCCAAGGCGATTGAAAAGGGAATCATCAATGAAAAACAGCAACTCAGCAAAAAGGAAATCTTCGGCCTCATCTTCGCGCCGGGATTTTCCACAGCGGATAAAGTCAGCGATCTCTCCGGACGCGGCGTCGGCATGGATGTGGTTCGCAGTAACATTGAAAAACTGCGGGGCAAAGTTGACATCGATTCGACTCCCGGCAAGGGAGCTGTCTTTACCATCTATCTGCCGCTGACACTGGCCATCATCGACGGCCTCATCATCGCCGTCGGCGAGGAGCACTACATCCTCCCCACCCTCTCGGTAAAAGAATCGTTCCGCCCGCATGCGAACATGATCTCCACCGTCCACGAACGCGGGGAAATGGTCAACGTGCGCGGCCACCTCAGCCCACTGCTGCGCCTCTACGAACTCTTCGGCATCAAGCCCAAGAGCACCAACGCCAATGACGGCATCATCATCGTCATCGAATCCGGCAACCAGCAGCGCTGCCTGCTCGTCGACGACCTCGTCGGCAAACAGGAGGTCGTCATCAAGAGCCTCGGTGATGCCTTCAAGCGCAACCGCGCGCTCTCCGGCGCATCCATCCTGGGCGACGGCCGAGTCGGCCTGATCTTGGACGTCAGCACCTTGGTCAGCCTCAAGGACGAACGCAACGATCCCACCGCCATGGCCGCCTAAACCCTTATCCGATTGTCACTCATGTTTCCAACCCGCTTGCCGATATAGAAAGCGACTTCACCCACACCGCCAACGAGAGGAAGATTTATTATGAGCCAAGCCACCACCACTGACACCACCGATACCGCACTGCGCGCCGCCGCCGGTAAATACCTCACCTTCCGCCTCGGCAAGGAATCTTATGGCCTGGCCGTCCTGAAAGTCCGGGAAATCATCCGGATGCAAAACATCACGGTGGTCCCGCAAATGCCCGAATACGTCAAAGGCGTCATCAACCTGCGCGGCAAGGTGATTCCCGTCATCGATCTGCGCCAGAAATTTGAGCTCGAGACACATGAGACCACCGAACTGACCTGTATTGTCGTGGTCCAGATCCATCTCTCCACCGGCGAAGACCGCCACATGGGTCTCATCGTCGACGCCGTCGAGGAAGTCCTCAACATCGCCAAGAACGAGATCGAGGAAACGCCCGACTTCGGTAGCAAACTTTCCGTGGATTACATCTACGGCATGGCCAAAGTCAAAAATTCCGTCAAGACCCTGCTCGACATCGACAAGGTCGTCGCGGACTCCGCCTTGGAAGAAATCGTGCGCCAAGCCTAAGCCGGCGCACCCTCTTTTTCCCATACGCGCCGTACTGTCGTTCCATCCTTTAAGATTCAATTCGTCGTTCTGTCGTGTCTATGAATATTAAAAGTATGACCCTGGGCCAGAAGATCGCCGCGGGCTACACCCTTCTTCTTGGCATCACCATCGGACTCGGCCTCATGGCCCTCTGGAACATGTGGAGCGGAGCCAGCCGGGCCAACGCCCTCTCCGCACAATACCTGCCCGAGGCGGAACTCGCCGCCACCCTGCAAGGCCTCACCCAGACAGCCTACCTCAACACTCGCAGCTATGCGTTGACGGGAGACAAGATTTATCTCGATCGCTTCAACGAGTGCGTTGAGAAAATGAAAGCTGAGCTAAACAGCGCCAGAAAACTTTCCGAGGAATACCCCTCGCTGACCAAGCTCAAGGAAGAAATCATCCAGCTCGAAAACAAACTCTCCCTCTACCGCAAGGGAGTCGATGCCACCGAAGCCAACATCAACGCCCGCGCCAGAGCGTGGGAAACCATGACGGCCAATGCCACCAGCTTTCAGTCCAGCCTTGATGAGATGCTCAAAACGCAGAATCAAATCCTGCGCGACGAAATCGCCACCAATGCAGGGACACCCAAACTGCAGGAACAACTGCAGAAAGTCACACTCCTCAATGCCATCGCCGATGACATCAGCCAGGTCCGCATCGGCGCGCTGAAATCCCAATCGCAGCGCAATCATAACCTGCTGCGGGATGCCCAAAAATATTTCGAAAACGCCTCGCAACGCTTTGCGCAACTCGAACCGCTCGTGCGCGATGCGGACACCCGCCAGCAACTCGTCACCATCCGCAGCAATGTGGCGGCCTACAAGGAGGCCACCGCGATCCTTCAAAAAGCCTACCACGAAATCGAGGCCATAGACAAAGCCCGCGCCAGTGCCGCCGATGACCTGATGTCCGCCACGAATGCGATCATGAGCGCCGGGTTCCAACGCACCGCCACCACCGCCCGCTCCTCCTCGACCAATCTCAGCACCGCCTCGGGCGCGCTCATGATCGGCCTCGTCGTCTCAATTCTCGCCGGAGCAATCCTCTCCTTCCTCATCACCCGCGGCATCACCGCCACCGTCCGCGCCATCATTCAATCGCTCTCTACCAGCTCGGAACAGACCGCTTCCGCCGCCGTGGAAATCTCCCACGCGAGCCAGTCGCTCGCAGAAAGCTCGAGCGAACAAGCCTCTTCGCTGGAGGAAACCAGCGCCTCGCTCGAAGAGATGGCGGGCATGACCAAACTCAACGCCGATAACGCCGCCAAAGCCAAGGATCTTGCCGATCAGACACGCGGTGCCGCCGATTCCGGAGCAGACGACATGCGCGCCATGAGCGTCGCCATGGACGAAATCAAAAGCGCCAGCGACGGCATCTCGAAAATCATCAAGACCATCGACGAGATCGCCTTCCAGACGAACATCCTTGCGCTCAATGCCGCCGTCGAGGCCGCCCGCGCCGGGGAAGCCGGCATGGGCTTCGCCGTGGTCGCGGACGAAGTGCGCAACCTCGCCCAACGCAGCGCCCAGGCAGCCAAGGAAACCGCGCAACGCATCGAGGAATCGATCAACAAGAGCGAACGCGGCGTGGAGATCAGTTCCAAAGTAGCCGCCAGTCTGCAGCAAATCGTGAAGAAGGCCCGCGAAGTCGATGAACTCGTCGCAGAAATCGCCACCGCCTCGAAAGAACAGAGCAAGGGCATCGACCAGGTCAACGTCGCCGTCAGCCAGATGGACAAGGTCACCCAATCCAACGCCGCCAATGCCGAACAAACGGCCAGCGCATCGGAGGAACTCAGCGCCCAGTCCATCGAACTGCAGTCCGCCGTGCACGAACTCCTCTCCATGGTCGGTGGCCACGCCGCCCCCGCGCGGGCGGCCCTTCCCGCCCCTGCAGGCTCTGCCCCGGTCTCCTCAATCTCCAGCCGGAAGCTCAACACCGATTTGTCCACGACCCGCACCAAGCATGCCCCCAGTCCAGATAAAAAAGCATCCCGGCGACTGGATCGGGAACATGCCATCCCGCTCGATCGCGATTTTAAGAATATTTAATCGTGGCTATTAACGTCTGATCGTAATCGCCATACTTGTCACTCCAGTTTAACGAAATTGTGCCGAAATAGTTCTATATGGTAGGCGCGACGCAACACGACGGGATCTCCGACAAGGATTACGAATTCATCCGCAAATTCGTTTACGAGCAAAGCCGGATTAATCTTGGGCCGGACAAAAAGGAACTCGTCTCGGCCCGGCTGGCAAAGCGTTTACGCGCCATCGGCCTGAACTCTTACACCGACTACTGCAAATACTTGCAGAGCCCTTCCGGCGAGGAAGAGGTCACCAACCTGGTCGATTCCATCTCGACCAACCACACCTATTTCTTCCGCGAGATCAAGCACTTCGAATTCCTCAACGACGTCGTTCTCCCCCACTGGCTGCAAAACAACTTTCGCAAGGGCGACACCAATTTCAACATCTGGAGCGCCGCCTCCTCCTCGGGCGAAGAACCCTACTCGCTAGGCATCCTCCTCCAGGAAGTGCTCCAGCATCACCCGAGTGCCAGCTGGACGCTTGATGGCACCGACATCTCCACGCGGATGCTGGACCTCGCCCGCCGGGGCATCTTCGAACAGGACCGCCTGCGCGATGTGAAACCGGAATGGATGCGCCGCTATTTCCAAAAAGGCGTCGGCCAATGGGAAGGTCACTTCCGCGCCAAGGAAGTCATCCGCAACCGACTGACCTTTCATCACGTCAACCTGCTGCAGGAACGCTATCCGTTCTCCAAGCACTTCCACGTGATCTTTTGCCGCAACGTCATGATTTACTTTGACCGCGCCACGCAGGAACAACTCGTGGCAAAACTCACCGAACAACTCCACCCGAAGGGATATTTGATCGTCGGCCACTCGGAAAGCCTCATGGGGATCAAACATTCCCTCGACAGTGTGCGCCCATCCATTTACCGGAGACGTGATTGAAAAACCCCGCCAAGATCCGGGTCCTCATTGTTGATGACTCAGCCATCGTTCGGAAACTCCTGACCGACCTGTTGCATCGCGACCCGGAAATCGAAGTCGTCGGCACGGCCATCGATCCCTACCTCGCCCGCGACAAAGTCCTCGAGCTCGAGCCAGACGTGATGACGCTCGACATCGAAATGCCGCGCATGGACGGCCTCACCTTTCTCAAGATCATGATGAAGCATCACCCGATGCCCATCATCATCATGAGCTCCCTCACCCAGAGCGGTTCCCAGCACGCCATGGAAGCCCTCCAGGCCGGCGCCGCCGCCGTACTCGCCAAGCCGGGCGGCAGCTTCTCCGTCGGTGATGTGGGCGAACGCCTCATCGGCGTGATCAAGGAAGCCGGCCGCAGCAAATTCCGTCAGGCCGTCTCCACCATGGTGCGGGCCAATGCCGCCAATAACGCCCACGCCGTGGCCAGCCGCCTCGCTCCAAAGCCAACCGTGCAGACACTCCCCGGCGGCAACCACGTTTTCGATCCACGCCAGGTCATCCTCCTCGGCGCCTCCACCGGTGGCACCGAGGCCTTGAAGGATGTGCTTGTCAAACTCCCCGCCAACATGCCCGGCATCTGCATCGTGCAGCACATCCCGGCCTATTTCTCCAAAGCCTTCGCCGACCGCTTGAACAACCTCTGCGCCCTCGAAGTGCGGGAGGCGGTCGACGGCGACCGCGTGGAACAGGGGCTCGCCCTTGTCGCCCCCGGCGATTTCCACATGCTGCTGCGCTGGCAGGGAGATCACTACCGCGTTCAACTCAAGCAAGGTCCGCTCGTCTGGCATCAACGCCCCGCCGTCGACGTCCTGTTCAAAGCCGGGGCCGCCTGCGCCGGGCCCAACGCCGTCGCCGCGCTGCTGACCGGCATGGGCAAGGATGGTGCGGAAGGTCTCCTCGATCTGCGCAACAAGGGCGCGCGCACCTTCGCTCAAAGCGAGGAAACCTGCGTGGTATTCGGCATGCCACGCGCCGCCATGGAAATGGGCGCGGCGGAAAAAATGATCCCTCTGGACAGCATGGCGGCGGTATTGCAGGAAGCCGCCATCCGCAGCCGCCCTCAACGTCAGGCAGCCTAACATTTTGTGACTCCCACCACCACACCCCAGGCCATTGTTGTCGGCGTTGCAGACTGCCAGGTCAGCAATGCCCCGGGCACGCAGATCATCACATACGCCCTGGGATCATGCCTCGGCATCACCGTTTACGATCGTGTGAACCGCGTGGGAGGACTGCTCCATGTCATGCTCCCGGACTCCACCATCAACCGCGCCAACGGCGAACGTCCCGCCATGTACGTCGACACGGGAATTCCGTTGCTCTTGAAAATGATGGAAAAACTCGGCGGCCTGCCGGGACGCCTGACCTGCAAGATTTTCGGCGGCGCCCAAGTGCTCAACGCCGACAGCTACTTTCGGATCGGCGAAAAGAACATCAGTGCTGCCGATCGTTGGGCCAAACAATGCGGGTTGCGCGTATCGGTCTGGGAAGTCGGGGGGCAAGTCAATCGCACCATCCGCCTTTCGCTGGATACCGGTGAAGTCAAAGTGCGCACCCCCAATCGGGAGGACTTCATCCTATGAGCGCACCGCTTCCACTGCAGATGGTCTGCGAAATGGCACGCAACATTCCCTGCTCGCCAACCATCCTTCCCAACCTGATGAAGGTGTTGAACAATCCCGATGCAGGCATGGCCGATATCGAGAAGATCATCAACCGCGACCCCGGCCTCGCCAGCTCAACCCTGAGCCTGGCCAACAGCGCGTTCTTCATCGGCACGATGAAATGCGAGACCCTGCAGGACGCCCTCACCCGGCTCGGTCGCAAGGAAGTCTACCGCTTCACCATCAGCTCCGCCGCCGGACGCTGGCTCAATCAAGAAGTCGCCGGCTATGGCTGGCAACCGGGCGATCTGAGCCGTCACTCGGTATGTGTGGGCCTCGCGAGCGAAATTCTCGCCAAGCGCATTGGCAAGGTCGACACCCAACTGGCCTTCACCGCCGGACTGCTCCACGACGTCGGCAAACTCGCGCTCGCCTATTCGTGCGCGGAACAATTCGAAGATATCCGCAAGCTGCAAGCCAGCGAGGGCATCTCGTGGCGGCAAGCGGAAAAGGATTACCTCGGCTATGACCACACCGACGTCGGCGGCACGCTGCTGATGAACTGGTCCTACCCCACCAGTCTCGTCGAAGTCGTCGTCTACTACCCGCGCCCCAGCGCGGCAGCGGTGGAATATCAACCGCTCGTGACCAATGTGCATGCAGCCAAACACATGGCCCTCGCCTTCGGCCTCGGCGTCGGCGAAGAAGGCTTCACCACCGAACTCGACGAACCCGCCCTGAAAGCCTACGGCTTCACTCCCGAAATCGCGGAGGAATGCCTCCCCCTGGTGCTCGAACAGGCCGAGAAGATGCTCGGCTCCAACCTCACCATCGGCAAAATGAAGTTTTAAATCCACCTCGCCTGAGGGGTGTCTGCCTCGCGATTTGATAAGTGGCGCGAGTTGATTTTTTGGGAGGGTGCAGTCGTCTCGCGCCACTGCGCCACGCCCCTTCCGCGCCTCCGTCACCTCTCCTCCCGTTTTCGCCAAAATCGCGAGCGAGACAGTCCCCAGAAGTCAATGCAAAGCGCACTTTGCCTGCATCTTTTTTCCTGCAAATCCCTTTCCCATTGCTCGTTTTTCCGACACAATTTTTCACCTGACTTATTATGAATCTGACAGAAACCTACATCCGTCGTGTGGCCGAAGAACTCAAGCTTCAGCCCAAGCAAGTCTACTCCACCGCCGCCCTGCTCAATGAAGGAGCCACCGTCCCCTTCATCGCCCGCTACCGCAAGGAAGCGACTGGTTCCATCGACGAAGTAGCGATCACCCAGATCCGCGATCGCATCACCCAATTGGCCGAACTCGATGCCCGCCGCGAGTCCATCGTGAAGTCGCTCGAAGAACGCAAGCTCCTCACCGAAGCGTTGAAGAAGGCCGTTGCGGCTGCCGAGACGATCACCAAACTCGAAGACATCTACGCGCCCTACCGCCCGAAACGCCGCACCCGCGCCACCATCGCGAAGGAAGCCGGACTCGATCCGCTCGCGGAAATTCTCTGGAAGCAGGACCCTGCCATCGATCCGCTCAAGGAAGCCGAGCCTTTCATCAATAAGGAAAAGGAAATCGAAACCGCCGACAAGGCCCTCGCCGGAGCCCGCGACATCCTCGCGGAACGCATCAGCGACGACGCCACCGCCCGCGAAAAAATCCGTCAATTCTTCCGCGACCGCGCCGAGATCAGCAGCAAGCTCGTGAAGTCGAAGGAAGCCGAAGCCGCCAAGTTCAAGGACTACTTCGAGTGGAAGGAAATGCTCTCCCAAGCCCCCTCCCATCGCGTCCTCGCCATGCGCCGCGGCGAAAAGGAAGGCTTCCTCATGGTCCGCATCCAACCGCCGGAAGACGAAGCCATTCGCCTCCTCAACAGCCTCTTCGTCCAAGGCTCCAGCGCCTCCTCCAAGCAAATCGCGCTCACGGTTACCGATTCCTACCAACGGCTTCTCGGCCCGGCCATCGAAGTGGAAATGCGCCTCGAGTCGAAGAAGAAAGCCGACGAGGAAGCGATCCGCGTGTTCAGCGAAAATCTGCGCGAACTTCTCCTCGCCCCCGCACTCGGCCAAAAAAACGTGCTCGCACTCGATCCCGGCTTCCGCACCGGTTGCAAAGTCACCGTGCTCGACGCACAGGGCAAGCTGCTGACCAATTGCGTGATCTATCCCGACAAGTCGGATGGCGAACGCCGCGAAGCGGCAGAAGTGATTCGCAAGCTCTGCTCCCACTTCAAGATTGAAGCCATCGCCATCGGCAACGGCACCGCCGGCCGCGAAACGGATGCGTTTGTCCGCGCCCTCAAACTCCCCGCCTCCATCGCCATCGTGATGGTCAACGAAAGCGGCGCGTCGATCTATTCCGCCTCTGAAGTCGCGCGCGAGGAATTCCCCGATCACGACATCACCGTGCGCGGCTCGGTCTCCATCGGCCGCCGCCTCATGGACCCGCTCGCAGAATTGGTGAAGCTCGATCCGAAATCGATCGGCGTCGGCCAGTATCAGCACGATGTCGACCAGAACGCGCTCAAGCGCAGCCTCGACGACGTCGTCATGAGCTGCGTGAACGGCGTCGGCGTGGAAGTGAACACCGCGAGCAAGCAATTGCTCACCTACGTATCCGGTCTCGGCCCCGCCCTCGCGGAAAGCATCATCAACTACCGCAATCAGAACGGCCCCTTCAAAAGCCGTCAGGAATTGCTCAAGGTGCCGCGCCTCGGCGCGAAAGCCTACGAGCAGGCCGCAGGCTTCCTGCGGATTCGCGGCGGGGAAAATCCGCTCGATGCGAGCGCCGTTCACCCGGAACGCTACCCCATCGTCGAAAGCATGGCGAAGGATGTGGCGTGCAAACCGGGTGATTTCCTGAAGGATTCGATTTTGCGCAGCAAGATCCAGATCAATCGCTACGTCAATGACAGCACCGGCGTCGGCTTGCCCACCTTGCAGGACATTCTGTCCGAATTAGCCAAACCCGGTCGCGATCCGCGCGCGAAATTCGAACTCTTCAGCTTCGCCGAGGGCATCTCGGAAATCAAACATCTGCAACCCGGCATGAAGCTCCCCGGCATCGTGACGAATGTCACCGCCTTCGGCGCATTCGTGGACATTGGCGTGCACCAGGACGGTCTGGTCCACATCAGCCAGCTCAGCGATAACTTCGTCAAGAATCCCGCCGAGGTGGTGAAGGTGCAGGACAAAGTCATGGTCACCGTTACCGAAGTCGATCCCGAACGCAAACGGATCGCCCTCTCGATGAAATCGCACCCGGAAATCGGCCCGCGCGGTCCCCGTGGCGAAGGTGGTCCCCGCAAGGGTGGTGGCACTCCGCAACGCTCCTTCAGCTCCAGTAGCTCAAGCAGCGGCGGCGGCTTCAACGCCTTCGCTCAAGCCTTCGACAAAGCGCGCACGAACTAATGTAGTGCCGCGTAAATAACTTAACATAATTTACGCGGCAAAAAGGGGCAGACGAGGTGCGGCGACCGATTGGATTAAAACTAAATCTGTGAGGGAGACGCCACAAAGTCTGCCCTTAAACCCCGCCAAAGGGAATTATTCCCTTTGGCAGAAGGCGTGGAGGACAGCGTCCTCCACCATGCTTAGTGGCGGAAGTGACGTTTGCCGGTAAAGAGCATCGTCATATTCCGCTCATTCGCGGCGGCAATGACTTCCTCGTCACGGACGCTGCCACCCGGTTCAATGGCGGCCGTCGCACCCGCTTCCGCGGCGGCGATCAAGCCATCCGCAAACGGGAAGAACGCATCCGAGGCCACGACGCTGCCCTTGAGGCTGAGCTTCGCCTCGCCGGCTTTCCAGACGGCGATCTTCGACGAATCCACGCGCGACATCTGGCCCGCGCCCACGCCGAGCGTCTGGTGCTGATTCGCGTACACGATCGCGTTCGACTTCACATGCTTTACCACGCGCCAACCGAAGAGCATCGCCTTCAGTTCCGCTTCGGTCGGTTGCCGCTTCGTGACGACCTTCCACGTTTCCGGTTTCATCGGCTGCGAGTCGGAGGTCTGGACGAGGATCGAATCACCCACGATCGACTTGAACTCGATGTTCATGCCCGCCTCAGAAAGCGGGTTCGAGCTCCAACGATTCAGGATCAGGCGCAGATTCTTCTTCTTCTCGAGCAACGCCAGCGCGTCGGGTTCGAAGGCCGGGGCGATGATCACCTCACTGAAGATCTCCGCGATTGCTTCCGCGACGGCGAGATCCAGTGGACGATTGACCACGATAATGCCGCCGAACGGCGCTTGCCGGTCGGTGGCGTAAGCGAGATCCCATGCTTCGCGCAAGGTCTTGCCCGCTCCCACGCCACACGGATTCGTGTGCTTGAGAATCGCGAGGGTCGGCTCCTCATGAAACTCGCCGATCAGGTTCACGGCAGCGCTGATGTCGATGAGGTTGTTGTAGGAAAGCTCCTTACCGTGGAGCTGCTTGAAATAATTCGGGAAATCGCCGTAGAGGGCCGCGTGCTGGTGCGGATTCTCACCGTAGCGCAGCGACTGGGCCTTGCGCATGGGGAGGATCAGATTTTCCGGCAACGTTTCGCCCTGCTTGCTGATGACGGTGGAGAGATACTCCGCGATCAGCGAATCGTAGTAGCTGGTGGTGTGGAAAACTTTCGCAGCCAGCTTCTCGCGCAAATCCAGAGTCGTCACCCCGTTTGCCTTCACCTGCTCGGCAACAATCGCGTAATCGTCCGGATCAACCACGACCGTGACGCTGCGATAATTCTTCGCCGCGCTACGCAGCATGGAAGGCCCACCGATGTCGATGTTCTCAATGGCGAGTTCCAGCGTGACGTCGGGACGCTGAATCGTCTCTTCGAAGGGATACAGATTCACGATGACATAATCGATCGGGATGATGCCATGCTCCTTCGCCTGCTTCTGGTGCTCGGCATTGTCGCGCACGTAGAGCAAACCGCCGTGAACAATCGGGTGGAGTGTCTTGACGCGGCCATCCATCATTTCCGGGAAGCCGGTGATTTGCGAGACGTCGAGGACCGTCAGACCCGCATCGCGCAGAGCCTTGGCGGTGCCGCCGGTGGAGACGAGTTCAATGCCCGCCTCGACAAGGACACGGGCGAGATCGACGAGTCCGGTTTTATCCGAGACGGAAAGAAGGGCGCGTTTCATGGACAATTATTTCTTCTTTGTGGAGGGTTGCAATTTCACGCCGCGAGGGCCCTTGACGATGGAACCGATGCGGTACGACTTGGTCAGCTTCAAAACTTTTTCCGCATCCGCAGGCGAGACAATCACCGTCATGCCGATGCCCATATTGTACACCTGGTACAACTCGTCGTCGCCCACGTGCGATTCCTCCGCGAGGAAACGGAAGAACGGCGAGATCGGCCATGAACCGAGCTGGATGACCGCCTGGGCATTCTCCGGCAACACGCGCGGCAGATTGTCAATGAGCCCGCCGCCCGTGATGTGGGCCAGCCCCTTGATCTTCACCTTGGCGTGGAGTTTGCGCAGCGTGGGCAGATAATTGACGTGCACCTTGAGCAAGGCCGAACCGACCGTCTCGCGCGAACCGGGAATCGTATCACCAACCTTGAAACCACATTTGTTGAAAAGAATTTCGCGGGCGAGTGAGAAACCGTTGGTGTGCAGTCCCGAAGCCGGCAATCCGATGATCACGTCGCCGGGTTTGATGGAGCGACCATCGAGCATCTTGGAGCGGTCAACGATACCGACAATACAGCCGACGAGATCGTAATCTTCACCGTGATAGACGCCCGGCATCTGCGCCGTTTCGCCACCGATCAACGCGCATCCACACGCCCCGCACGCTTTGGACAAGCCCTTGAGAATCTGCTTGAACACATCCGGGTCGAGTCGGCCAGTACCAATGTAATCCAGAAAGAAAAGCGGTTCCGCGCCAATGACGGCGATGTCGTTCACGCAATGATTCACCAGATCCTGACCAATCGTATCGTGACGGTTCGTAAGGGTGGCCACCTTCAGCTTCGTACCGACGCCGTCGACACTGCTGACCAACACGGGATTCTTGTAGCCGGGGAACTTGGCGTTGTAGAGGCCGCCAAAACCACCGATCTTGCCGAGCACCGCGGGGGAGTGGGTACTTTGAACGAGGGCTTGAATTCCTTTTTTGACCTTGTTCCCCAAATCAACGTCAACTCCAGCACGGGCGTAAGCTTTTTTCACACAAAAGGATTTAGCTTTTCCTCAGAATAGGTCAAGCCACCTCACGCAAAAGGAAGCCCAGATCCGAGAGAATAAATGGGCCACGTTCGTAGCTTGCTATCCAATATGGCGCGTGAATACCTCTCAAAATAGAAAAAATAATTTTGGATTATATTTCATCAAGCTTAATACACACATAGGTATTGTATCTTTCGCCTATATTCTTGCCGCTAACCGCATTACAAAGCTGAACAATCCTGCAATAAGATTAAGCTTGAACGCATCAACAACTCTAATACATATACTTCACTTGCAATGTGTTAGCGGCGTGCAAAATTAGGCGAGACAAGCCGACAGGCTGATCGCTAAGGGATTTTAAGGCGCGATGTTTGGCACTACTCTCCTCAGCACAATTCTGCTACTTAGGAAGTCATTAAAAACAAAAAAATTGCAATTTGCCCGATCCTTAGCGTCAATTTTATAATAGTCTCATGATTATAATAGGATATTAATTAAATATATTCATAGATAACGATACCTTCCACCTCATGAAATCCCTTTTAGTCTTGGAGCCTGACCGCGCAGAATTGGAGCAGCTTAAATCGATTTTCGGCCAACATTACCCCGGATTAACCATTGATTATCATGAGACCCCACAAAGGGCTCTGGAAGCCTTTGAGGGTCAGCATCATAACCTCGTCATCACCGAATTGGTGCTTGATGGAGAAATAGATGGCTTGGAATTTATTGAGCGGATCCTAGCCTCCCAACCTCACACGGTCATTTACGTCATCTCCGATTTCCCCGCCTTGGACGACATCTCCCGCGTTCTGTCCGGACTGTCCAATGTGCGTTTTTTCCGCAAGCCCCTCTCCATTGAAGCTTTTTTCGAAGTTGTGGCGAAAACCCTCGCTCGTCTTCCCAATAGCATCGTCACAGGCATTAATCCGGTCAATTTCCTCCAAATGATGGAGATGGAACGATTCAACGGCTATCTGGAAGTGGCCACCGAATCCGGCGTGGGCTATCTCTGTTTCGACCAAGGTATGGTGCGCAATGCGTCGCATCGCAACAAATCCGGGACGCCAGCCCTGTATGATCTACTGGCCGAAACGGTTACAGAAATTCGCGTCTTCGAGGGACTCTACCGTTTTGAACGAAATATCAATACCCCTCTTTCCACACTCCTGATCGATTTTTGTCAGAAGACTGACGAAAGCGCCAACCGCTCAGCTCAAGCCGCCTAACCCGGCCGCCACGTCGTCCCCACCCCCTCAGCTTTTATATGAACAAGAAATCGTCCCTACTCAACCTCCTCAAACCCATCGGCTGGGGCCTTCTGGCTGTCAGCTTCTTAGCCTCCCTCTACGGCATCTTTCATTACAGCAATATTCTTCGTCGGGAACTGGAGCAACACGGCGAAGTTCGTACCGGTGCGGTGCTGGTCCGAACCATGGATGCCCGGTGGATCGCCTTTTTGGGATCAATCGAAATCGCCCGCCGTGATGGCCAACCGGTTGGCGACATTCTCAAGGACCTGAAGGCATACTCCTCCCTTACGAACGATCTGTTCAAGGCCTACATTATCGCCGCACCGGTGAAGACCATCACGGGTCGTATTCTCAATATCCGTCCAGTCAACACGCCCGTTGGCATGAGCGTGGCGCAGGAATTACAGTCCATCTGGTCTCCCCTCGAAGTCAAAATCCAGGCGATCATCCAGAATGGTGAAAACCAAAATCCGGAGCAGCTCGCCGAAGCCTTCGCCTACGCCCAAAAGCATTCCAAACGAGTCATTGAAATTTCCGACATCCTCTCGGGTGAAGAAAACATCTATCGCGATCAACGCATGGCCGGGCCGATCATCTTGCGTTACATCCTCGTATCCTATCTTACCGCCGTGTCGGTGCTCCTGATTCCGATCATCTTGCTGATGGGCCGCATTCGCAAATCCAATACCGCCCTGGAAGAAAGCGCCGCCTTGCTGAGTCAAAAGAACGCTCAGCTCGCGGAAGACGCGCGCAAGATCGAAGAAGCCAAGCGCGAATCAGACGTGATCATGGAAACGGTGCAGGAAGGCCTGCTCCTCATCGACGTCAAGGGCGTGATCGGCGCCCAGTACTCCCGGGAACTGGAGCGCATCTTCCGCATGGAAAACCTCGCGGGCTTCAACTTCCTGAATATTCTCCAGCGCATCCTGACGGAGAAGATGTACAACACCACCCGCGACTATCTGGGCCTTCTTTTCGACTCCAAGCGCAAGGAAAAGCAGATCCTCAAAGTCAATCCGCTCGACGTGGTGGAGGTGAACTTCTCCAATCCCGAAGGAGGATTCATCACGAAATACCTCGGTTTTACCTTCCGCCGCGTGGTTGAGGCGGGCGTCGTCACCCGCGTATTCATCGGCGTCGGCGACATCACCTCGCGAGTCACCCTGGAGCGCGAACTGCGCCAATCGGAACTGAAAAAGGAAAAGCAATTCGACCTCCTGCTCGGCATCCTCCACATCGAACCCAAGCAGGTGCAGGAATTCATCGAGACCGCCAAGAAGGATCTCCTGGAAATTACAACGACCTTGCGCGCCGAGGACTTTGCCGCCGCCAGCGCGGGAAAGATCGACGAACTGCGTGATCGCCTCAATGTCGTTTTCCGCTGCGTGCATAACATCAAGGGAAACGCCGCCTACCTGAAACTGGTCTACTTCCAAAAAATGGCGGACGAATTTGAATCGAAAATCAACCAACTGCGCAATCGCCCCAGCCTGACGGGCGACGATTTCCTCTCCATTGTCATGGCCCAGTCAGACCTGCGCAACGACGTTGAAGAACTCGACGAAATCCGCAGCAAGCTCGGAGAACTCCGCATCGGCGGAGGCAACTCGACCGAGCTCTTCAAGAACAGCGACCGCAACGGCAATGCCACCCAAACTCGCGAAGATGAATTGATCGTGGGACTGCGTGGCCTGGTCACCGACATTGCACAGAAAACCGGAAAGTCCGTCCGGCTCGAGGCCAAGGACTTTACCGCAGAAAGTTTCCGCTCGGATTACCGCCCCCTCGTACGCGATGTATTGATTCAGCTTACCCGCAACTCCATGGCCCATAGCTTTGAGCTACCGGCGGAACGGACTAAAGTCGGCAAAGGCCGCGAAGGTGTCATCGAAATCAGGCCCACCAAGCACGAAGAAAGCGGCCTGAACGGATTCCTCTTCCGTGATGATGGCAAGGGCATTGACATCATCAAGGTCCGCGAACGTGCCATCGCCCAAGGCTTGATTACCCCCGAAGACGCCCAACGGATGGCGGAAACCGAGCTGGCCATGCTGATCTTCACCCCCGGATTTTCCACGGCTGACGAAGTCACCACTGAGGCGGGCCGTGGCATGGGCATGGACATCATCAAAGAGAAAATCATCGATGAGTGCGGCGGGGAAATCACCGTTTCGGTAGAACCGGGAAAGCACTGCACCTTCGGCATCTTTTTGCCGAATTGATCCCAATTTTAATTCAACAGGAGAAACATGAAGTTATTAATCGTAGACGACTCCACCTTGATTCGACGTGCCATTGAGCGCTTTGCCAATAAATTCCAATTCGATGAAATCCGGTCCGCCAATAACGGTGCCAATGCCCTGAAGGAATTCAAAAACTTCCTGCCCGACGTGGTCACCATGGACATCACCATGCCGGAGATGGATGGACTGACTTGTGTCGAGGCCATTTTGCGCGAGAAGCCCGAAGTGCAAATCCTCGTCATCTCCGCCCTCGCGGACAAGTCAACGGCGGTGGAGGCTATCAAGCGCGGGGCGAGCGGTTTCCTGCTGAAGCCGTTCACGGAAGAAACCCTCATCACCAGCTTGGAAGAACTTTTCGAAGAGTAATATTATGGACGAAACACATCTGAAGATTTTCATCAAGGGAACCACCAACTACTTCGGCCAGGTAGCCCGGGATGCGGCCGAAATCGGCACTCCCTACCTGAAGGAAGACAACGACAACGTCATTCTCGACTACTCCGCCGTGATCGGCATCTCCGGCTCCTACCGCGGATGCGTCTATTACACCGCGCCGAAGGAGATGATCCGCAAGCTCATCATTCACATGGGCGAACACAATGCGGATGACGCGCTATGCGCCGATTTTGTCGGAGAAATCGCCAACACCATCGCTGGCAACGCGCAGGAGGAGCTGGGAGCGGGCTTCATGATTTCCGTGCCGATCGTCCTCGCGGGCAATCCGGGATCGGTGCGTTTTCCCAAGGACGCCCCCACCTTCGTCATCCCCATCATCTGGCAGGGCAGCAAATCCTATTTACTGATCTGCGTGGGCGAATCGGTCACCGCTTAACCCGCCTTGAGAGAATCCTCCATGACTGAAAAAGATCTGAAAGTGTTCATCGATATCATCTGTCATTATTTCGAGAAAACCACGAGCCATGCGCCCGAACTGAAGGAGCCCGTCATTGAATTGAATCAATTTCGGCTCCTCGACTACACCGGGTTCATCAAGATCAGCGGCAACAACCAGGGCTGGGTCTACATCAGCATGCCGAAGGGAATGCTCCTGGACGTCCTCAACTGTATGGGAGAGTCGCTCTCGGATCGCTCCATCCTGCTCGATAGCGTGGGAGAAATCGTCAGCATCATTACCAGTAACGCGCGGGAACATTTCGGGGCGCAATTTCAAATCTCCGTGCCGGTCACCAGCGCGGGAAAAGAAAATACCCCGATTTCCCACGAGATGCCGCGCTTCCTTCTACCCTTCACTTGGCGCGAACATCAGGCTTATGTCGGCATCGCCTTACTGGCTTGATCTACTCCATTTTGACTATGATTACACTTCATGACGGACTGGAACGGGCCAGTCAATTCGACGAACTGGCCGCCACCTTGCAATTACGCCGCTATGAATGGGCTTTCCTGCTGGCCCTGGATGGCCGCACCTCGGCGCGAGAGATCGGAAAATCCCTAGGTCTCGACGACACCACGGTCCTGACCATGGCAGACTTTTTCCTCGAACAACAATTGATCGTGGCACGCTCCTATACCCTCAGCGAATACACCCGCCTCTTCAATGTGAAAAATGAGATGGCCCCTGCATCCGCAGCGGTAACGAGCAATGGATCGCTTGCGCCTGCTCGCACCGGTGCCAGCTCAATTTCATTTTCACTCAAGCGCAAGCCCACCACAGCTTCCACGCCTGCCCCGACGACAGGACCCTCGCTGAAATTGAAACCGATCATGGACTTCGTCATCCGCCATTCCGGTGGTGGCACCACCGGTCAAATCGCCGCCTATCGCGTCCTGCTCAAGATCCCGCGGCCGCTGTTGCAAGCGATGAAAATCGAATCGATCAACTTTATCGATGACAACTTCGAGCTCCCCAACCAAGAAGCATATCATGCCATTGTCGAGGGCATTAAGTCCGTCCTGAATGTCACCTATCAGCCCGCTTGAAGCGATGCTCCCGAGCGCGGGAGCCAGGCGATCCCGGATGGCATCACGCCCGCCCCGTTGACATGACGGGGTCGGGCGTTATACCGCCTCGCATCAAAACGTGATGCTCGTGCGTAAACCGAGAACGACCGCATCCTTGACCGCGCGTTCGCCCGCGGGGTCTTCCGGATCCGCCACGTTGCCGCCGGGATGAATGATGTACTGGAAGTCGGGTTGCAACGTCCACCACGGGGCGAGCACGATCTGGTAGGTAACCTCGATCGTCATCTCGTAATTCTGCACCGGCAGGTTCGTGCCATTCACATCGTTGGCCGAGCGTTGCGCGTTGGACAGGTGATCGCTGACCTGGGCGTAGGCCACGCCAATGCCGAAGACGTCCTCATCCCGACCGGGAATCAGACCGGTGTAATTCACACCCCCATCAGTGTAGAACTGCACCAGGTTGCGATCCGCCGGAGTACCCCCAACCCGCCAGAAGAGTCCCAGCCCCTGATTGGAGGGTTCCTCGACCGACTCAGGTTGCGCGCTGCGCACCGTGGGGTCCACCTTGGCCGAGGGGCCATTCGATTCGCGCCAGACCATCTGGTCCGCGATGAAATAGACACCGTAATTGTTGGGATGCACGACGGTGGCCCCATTGCCATCGACAAGATTCACATCATCCGTGCGGAACGTATTGAAATAGCCGCCCACCTTGTAGGTGCCGGGCAAGCCCTTCGCGTCCTTTTCCTGATTTAACTTATAGGCAGCCTCGAAAATACCGAGCACACCCTGGTTGAAGCTTACGCGCGTGCCGCTGCTGTTGATCTTCTGCGGATTCTCCGGGTTGCCAAAGCTGTCGCCGGGATCGCCATCGAACACCGCCGCCGTCAGCGAGAATTGCTCCACCGGCGAGAACCGGGTCATCACCGCTGGGGCTGCCAGCGGATAGCCGGGACCGCCACTCGGCAGATTTGCCGAAACCAACGCGGGCCAGCCGAACGTGCCGTTGAGGAAGAGACCACCGTATTCGCTGATGAGGAATTCATCGTCCGCCGCAATCTGTCCGAAACGCAACGCCAGTTTGCCGTCAAAAAATTCCTGCTGATACCAGAGATTAAACAGGCGGAAGGTGTCATACGCCTCAATATTGCTCACGGTCATGATATTCTGGAGCGAGTATCCCGAAAGATCCTTGCCGTGGATTTCATACGCGCTGACGTAGAAAGACGATCCCTTCAGACCGGCGAGTTTTTCAAAGTCGAGCGTGAGCTCAAGCTGCAAGCGGCCCGAATAGACCGCATTCTGGTGAATGCCGCCGGAAACGACGCCCATCGTTTCGCCGATGTAGGTCGCGCCAAAGGTCACGCCCTTCTCTTCCAGCTTGGTGCGAGTGCCGCCCCAATCGCCGGTCATGTAATCCTGCTCAAAAAAGGAACGCGCCCGCTCGGTCTCCGCGATTTGCTTGCTGTCATGGGCTTCAATCCCCGTTCCGGCATAGGCCGTCACCAGCCATGCCCCCAGTAGTGCGACTCCCGCACAAAATGTCTTCTGCATAGATCTCCTTGGCTAAAATTACGGGTCCCCCCGATTCTATCGGCATCAAGCGTGCTATTTCTTAATGCAAGCTACTTGCGTATAATGCAAGCTTTAACTCGATGAGACCATATTGAATCCCCCTAATCTTGGCTGCCGTTCGCTTGCGTTTTTCTAATGTTCGCTTGCACAACCCTGGAAAAAAGCGCAACTCACCGCCCGTCTCGCAGACTATCAGCCCTGAATCTCGCCTCTGATTTGACCATTGGAATTTCGACCCGCTTCCCCCTATCCTGAGTCATGCCCACGTACCGCATCGACTTGCATAGTCATTGCCAGGGCGATCCCGTGGATGATCTGGAGCATACGATCCATGAGCACATCGATCATGCCCACGCATGTGGACTTCACGCCATCGCCTTGACCTGGCATCAGCGGATCTTTGACGATACGGCAGCAATCGCCTATGCCCGCGAACGCGGCATCCTGCTCATCCCCGGCGTGGAGACGGAACTGTATGGACGCCTGCACACGCTGGCGCTCAATGCCCACGCAGGGGACATTCCGGGCGCATGCACGCTCGAGGATTTGCGCACCTTCCGGCAAGATCCGAATCACTTTATCCTCGCGCCGCATCCGTACTATCCGCATTGGTCCTGTCTGCGCACGGTAATCGACGAGCACCCGGATTGCTTTGATGGCATAGAATGGTGTCACTATCACACCGACTGGATTCCACGCGGACTGAATCCCAATGAACGCGCCCGCCGCTGGGCGGAACGCAATCACAAGCCGCTCATCGCCTGCTCCGATGCGCATGATCTGCACGGGCTCGGGCGCTTTTATTCCGAAGTGGAGGCGGAGGAACTCACCGCTCCAGCCATCTTCGCCGCGCTGCGCGCCAATCGCGTGCGCTTCACCCCGCACCCCATGACCGCCTCCTACTTTCTCCACAAATCGGGAAAAATCGCCGCAGCGATCATGCGGGGAATCCTGCCACCGCGTTAGGTGGCGACAGTAATTAGTCCGTCAGCAGCACCACCAACCGCTCCTCGAGCTGCTGCTGCCAGCGCCAGACATAGGAATACTTGCGGTAGAGCGTCTCCAGTGCATCGAGATTCTTCTCGCCCGCGACCCACGACGCATCAAGCGCAGCCAATTCCTCGCCCAGTCTGTCCGTATACTCCGCGAGCTTCTGCTGCATCGCAGTCAGCGCTTCCTGCAAATCGAGACCGGCCACCATCAGACCCGCTTTTTCCAGCGCGGTGGTCGCGGCACTTTTGGCTTTTTGATGCTCATCGATTTTCTGGCAAAGCTGGCCTACTTCGATGAAGAGATCCATCGTGCCGGGCGGGATGCGCTGCACATCAGACGGCTTGCCGCCCTTCGTTTGCTCGTAGAGATAAAGCAGCCGCTCCTTCGGTTCGCGCAAGACCTGAAACGCCTTGTTGATCGCCGCGTAGCGTTTTTCAATTTCCGCGAGCTCGGCGGTGGGTTTGCCTTGATGCTTGTCCGGGTGCAGCTCCGCACTCTGCCGGGCGAATGCCTCGCGCAAGGCTTCGAGGTCAACCCAGGGGCGCGGCGTCAGGCCAAAAGCGGCGAAGTGGTCGTCGGTCGTGAAACTCATGGAGAGAAGGGGCGTCCGCAGATTAACACAGATTTTCCGGATCCAGCGTCACGCTGGCTACGCCGCGAAACTTTCGCCGCAGGAACAATGCGCGGCGGCATTCGGATTGGTCACCTTGAAGCCACCCTTTTGCAGATCGGTGCTGAAGTCCACCAGCGAGCCGCTGACAAAGAGCGCGCTCTTCGGGTCGATGACGATGTTGACGTTGTTGGACACGACGAGAATGTCGCGATTGGCGGGGCCATCGACCAGGTCCATCTTGTATTGCAGTCCGGAGCAACCGCCGCCCACGACAGCGATGCGCAACGCGCCATTGGCGCGGCCCTGCTTGGTAAGCAGCTCCTTGAGCTTGTCGGCGGCGGCTTCGGTCGTCTTGCAAAGTTTCTCGTTGCCGACCTTGTAGTTCACGGTCGGAGCGGGAGTCGTGGCGGGTGCGTCCATATCTTTAACATAAGCACTCTTTATGCCGGGTCAACCCAAGGCTGAGCCTTGGATGCAGTGATGCGGCTCGCGGTGCTCGCCGTCGAATGAACTTTGACTCCTAAAGCATTGAAAAATACACCCGTTAAAGCGAGTGGATAGGACGTCCATCCGGCGGCGGTACATGGTACCGCCGATTGGTGAGACTGACGTTACAACGCTCAGCGTCAGGATTGAACGATCCGCACGAGGTGCTGCAAGCCTTGCGGCCAGAAGCCGAGGAGCAGTGTCAAGCCCGAGAGGACGAGCAGCAACGCCTTGGTGCAGAGGCAGGCCGGAATCGGGGTGTTATCGAGCGGTTCGGACCAGAACATGGCCTTCACCACGCCAAGATAATAGTAGAGACCGGCCACCGCGGACACCACGCCGATCCAGAAGAGCGGATAGAGACCGCTCTGCCAGGCCGCGCCGAAGATCGAAAGTTTGCCGATGAAACCGATGGTCGGCGGAATCCCCGCCAGCGAGACCAGCGCAATCGCAAGCGACGCCGCCAGCACCGGCGAGCGCTGCCAGAGTCCGGCGTACTGGTGAATTTGTTCGCCGCGAATCGTCTTCGAAGCGACCGCAATCACGAGGAACGCCGCGAGATTCGCCAGCAAATAGGTGATGAGATAGATGAACACCGAAATCGCCAGGCCCGGTGTCCGAATCTGCGCGATGATGCCGATCAGCATGAAGCCGGAGTGACCGATGCTCGAGTACGCCAGCAACCGCTTCAGGTTGCGTTGCGGGATCGCCGCCAGATTACCGAGGAGCATCGACAGCGCCGCCAGCACGCTCAACATCGGAATCCAGGTGGCGAACGCCGCCGCCGAACCGAACGCCGTGTACAGCACGCGCATCAGCAGGATGAAACCCGCCGCCTTGGAACCAACCGAAAGAAATGCCGTGATTGAAGTCGGCGCGCCCTGATAGACGTCCGGCGCCCAGAGATGGAACGGCACCGCCGCGACTTTGAATCCGAGGCCAAAGATGATCAGGAGCAGGCCGAACTTCAGCCCGAGAGGCAACGGTCCGTGGCCGATGGCGCGGCCGATTTCCACAAATTGCGTGCTGCCGGTGATGCCAAACGTGTAGGCAATGCCCATCACGAGGAACGCCGAGGAAAGCGCGCCGAGAATCAGATACTTCACGCCCGCTTCAAGTGCGATCGCGTTCGTGCGCTGGTACGCCACGAGGATGTAGAAGGAGATCGTCACCAATTCCAGCGCAACGAACAGGACCATGAAATCCATCGTCGATGCCAGCAGGCAGAGACCCGCGGCCGTCAGCAGCGGGAAGACAAAGAACTCGCCCCGGTTCGGAAGCGACTCTTCATCCGCAGCCAGGCTGATCCATGTCACCAGAGCTGCCGTGACGAGAAAGAACACCTTGAAAAACTGGGCGGGTCGATCCAGGCAATAAAGACCGCCCCACGGGGCAACATAAAATTCGCTGGCAATCGGCGTGGCGATCGTGATCCCGATGGCGGCGAAGATTCCGGCAAGAGTGACGAACCCGATCAGGCGCGGGCACGGCTTGGCGAACGCTTCCACCAGCAGCAGCACGCAGGCCAGCGCGGTCAGGAGAATTTCAGGGGCAATCCACGGCATAGGTCTAGTTCAGCAAAAGTTTCACCGCAGGCGTAATCACCTGCAGCAGGATGGAGGGGAAGAAGCCCAGGAACAACAGGGCCGCAATCAACAAAACGTAAGGGCCGCGCTGCGCCGTGCCGGTCACATCGGTGATCGACTCGAAGCGCGCCGGCAGATCGCCGAAGAACACCTTGCGCACCGCGCGCAGTTGGTATACCGCGCCAAGCACCACGCCCCAGAGCACCAGCGCCATGATCCCGAGACCGAAGCGATGCCAGCCGCCGAAGAAAATGAGCAACTCGCCGGGGAAATTCGCCAGACCCGGCAGACCGATCGACGCCATCGAGGCGATGACAAAGGCTGTCGCGAGGAATGGCGCGCGTTTCGCGAGACCGCCCAGTTCGGCGAAACGATTTTCGCCCGTGCGCTGCTGGATTTCTCCGGCCAGACCGAAGAGCAACGCCGCGCTCAAACCGTGCGCCACCATCAGCAGGATTACACCGCTGAGGCTGGTTTCATTTGTCGCCGCGATGCCGAGAAAGAGATAGCCCATGTGCATCACGCTGGAAAAGCCAAGCATCGTTTGCAGTTCTTTCTGCGCGAGCGTGACAAATCCGATGTAAAGGATATTGCCCAACAGGCACACCAGCAGGATCGGCAGCCACGCGTCGAACCCTTGCGGCAGCAACGGCACCGCGATCCGGATCAAACCGTACAGACCGAATTTCTTCAGCACGCCCGCGTGCATCATCGCTACCGAGGGAGGCGCGGCGGCATAACCGGGAGCAGCCCACGAATGCAGTGGGAAGAGCGAGACCAGCGTGCCGAAACCGACCAGCAGGAAACCAACAATCGTCTGCTGCGAAAAATCGTTCAATGGCATCTGCGAGAGGTGCCGCTGCAAGACCAGCAGATCAAAACTCCGCAACTGCACCGGCAAGGCCAGCACCAGCGCGAGCACACCCGCCAGCAACACCAAGCTGCCGAGGGTCAGATACAGCGTCAGTTGCATGCTCGCGAACTGCCGGTTCTGCGTGCCCCAGATGCCGATCAGCAGGAAGGTCGGGATCAGCGCGAACTCATGGAAAATGTAGAGGAAGAACAGATCGAACGAGACAAACGCGCCGATCGCTCCAAGCGACATGAACAGCAGGTAGCTGAAGAACTCCCGCGGGCGCTTGATATCGTTCGGCACCACCGAGACCGCCGCGAGCGTCACCGTCGTCGTGAGCAGCAGGAGCGGCAGATTGATGCCATCCAGCCCGATGTGGAACCGGATTTCCGGCAGGCCGGGCAGATGCACCCACGGAATGTTCAGGCCGAGCTGCACTCCCGCGATCTGCGAGTTGAACTGCATCAGCGCCACGAGGCTGAAGGTGAAGTTCAGCAGCGCCGCCGCGATCGCCACGATCTTGGGCGGGCTCTTGAGCAGGATCAGCCCGATTCCCACCAGCGGAATGAGCAACATGAGAACCAGCAGGAACGATGAAGAGGAAGAAGCCATATCAGCGGAGCAGGGTAAAGTAGAGGATCAGGATGGTGCCGAAACTGAACAGAAACGCATAGGCCTGCAGGCTGCCGGTCTGGAAGAGGCGCAACGCCTCCCCGGTCAGATTGCTCACAAAGGCCGTGCCCCGCACGAGGCAGCCGCCGACGATCCAGTTATCCACCCACGCCAGAATGCGCGCGATGGCCTGTTGGAATTTCACCGGGCCGTTGAGATAAATCTCGTCGATGTAAAACTTGTTCGCGAAGAGCGAAATCCGGATCGGGTCCGACTTCTTGTTGAAGTAGAGGAAGTAGGCCGAGAGCGATCCCACTGCGAAAGCGAGGATCGACAGGCCGAGCGTCAGACTGTGACCGGGCTGATGTCCTTCCGCCGCGTGACCGCCCGCGATGTACGAGTGAATGCCGAGGATCGACCAACCGCCGATCACCGAAAGAATCGCGAGGAGCACCAGAGGCGCGGTCATCACCGCGGGCGACTCATGCGGATGCTCCGCTTTTTCCGTGCGAGCCGGGCCGAAGAACGCCACGAACACCAACCGGAACATATAGAACGCGGTCAGCGCGGCCGTGATCAGGCCGATGGCGTAGAGGCACGGGAATTTCTCGTAAGCGGCGAGGATGATCTCGTCCTTGCTGAAGAAACCGGCGAAACCGGGGAAACCCGTGAGCGCCAGCGTACCGAGCGCAAAAGTTGCAAAGGTGATCGGGATTTTCTTCCACAGACCGCCCATGTTCCAGATGTCCTGCTCTTCGTGCAGCGCGTGAATCACCGAACCGGCGGCGAGGAAGAGGAGCGCCTTGAAGAAGGCGTGCGTCGTCAGGTGGAACATCGCGGCCCCCGGCGCGGCGATACCGACCGCCATCACCATGTAACCGAGCTGCGAGAGAGTCGAGTAAGCGAGGATGCGCTTGATGTCATTTTGCTGCGTCGCGATCAGCGCCGCGAAGAGCGCCGTGAAACCGCCCACCGTGGCGATCACTTCCTGCGCGCCGACCGAGGCCGAAAGCACCGGCGGGAAAATCCGCACCAGCATGTACACACCCGCCGCCACCATCGTCGCGGCGTGGATCAGGGCCGAGACCGGAGTCGGGCCTTCCATCGCGTCCGGCAGCCAGACGTGGAGGGGAACCATGGCCGATTTACCGACGCAACCGCAGAACAACAGGACTCCAAGCGTCGTCAGCGTCGCCGAGGTCTGCGTCGCCAGCGTAGAAGCCGAGGCCGCGTTCAACTGGAACATCACCGTGCCGGTGATCGACCAGTACATCAAGATACCCATCAGAAAACCAAAATCGCCCACCCGGTTGCAGAGGAACGCCTTGTTCGCCGCTTCCGCCGCCGCCGGTTTCTGGAACCAGAACCCGATCAGCAGGTAGGAGCTCACACCGACCAGCTCCCAGAAGATGAACATCATCACGAAATTATTCGCCACCACGATGCCCAGCATCGAGAACATGAACAGCGACAGCTCGCCGAAGAAACGGCCCCGGCCCTCGTCATGCGCCATGTAACCGATCGAGAAAATGTGCACCAGCAGGCCGACACCGGTCACCACCAGCAACATCATCTTCGTCGTATTATCCACATACCAGCCGATCGGCACGGTGAGATTCGCCACGCCGCCCGTGATCGAAATCCAGTTCCACGGCTGCGGCACCGGGATGGCACCGACGAAAAGGGCGACCGCAATGGCGAAGGAAATCGCGCACGTGCCCACGGACAGGAACATGGCCAGGTCGTGCTTGCGCCGCAGCCAGACCAGGCAGGCCAGCGCGGAAATCAGCGGGGCGAAGAGTAACCATCCGGATGCCATAAAATTCGTATCGTTCGTGGGTTAAAACTTGAGTGTGGTCAGATCGCCGACCTTCGTGGTTTGCCGCACGCGATAGAGCGCCACAATCAGCGCCAGACCGACGGCGACTTCCGCCGCGGCGACCGTAATCGTAAAAAACACCATGATCTGGCCGTCCAGATGCTGGTTGAAACGGCTGAAGGCGACAAGCGTCAGGTTCGCCGCGTTAAGCATCATTTCCAGCGACATGTAGATCACCAGCAAGTCCCGGCGCAGGATCACTCCCATCAGGCCGAGGGTGAAAAGAAGTCCGCTGACCGCGAGATAATGATTGAGCGTGATTTCCATGTTACTTCGCCTCCGGCTTGTTATCGCGCTTGCTCAGCAACACCACGCCGATCGTGGCCACCAGCAACAGGACGCCGACGACTTCAAAGGGAAGCAGATACTTGGTGAAAAGCAGGCGGCCAATCGTGGCGATGTCGCTCGGCGGCGGTGGCAGTTTCGCCAGCGGCACCGCGCCCATCGGCACGCCATCACGCAGCACGAGGGACAGCTCGTAGCTGAAGAAGATCGCCAGCACGAGACCCAGCACGAGGGAGATCCAGCGCATCCGCGTTTTCGCCTCCGCCTTCACATCCAGCAACATGATGATGAACAGGAACAGCACCATCACCGCGCCCGCGTAGACGAGGATCTGGATCGCCGCGAGAAAGAAGGCATTCAGCAATGCGAAGAGCGCCGCCATGAAACACATCGTCACCACCAGCGAAAGCGCCGAGGCAACCGGGTTGCGATTTAAAATGACCGATGCTCCCGCCAGCAACATGCCAATGGCGAAAACCCAAAAAAACAGCGCTTCCATTCCAAAGTCTCTTCCGTGAACGTACCCGGCCCGCCCACTCTATTTGTTCGCCCACTTTTTGATGGGCCGCGGCATCACTCCGCCCAGTTCGTAAAGTTTGTCCTTGTGATGCACCATCTCCTGCCGGTTTAAGCCGGTGATGGCGTAGTCCTTCCGCAAATAGATGGCCTCCTCGGGGCAAACTTCCTCGCACAGACCGCAGTAGATGCAGCGGATCATGTCGATGTCGAATTCCTTGGGCGCTTTTTCGACCTTCGCATTCGGAGCGTTGAAGGGGATCTGGCCGGGGGTAATGCGGATCGCGCGGGGCGGACAGATGAACTCGCACATCTGGCAGCTCACACACTTCTCGCGACCGTCCTCATCCTTCACCAGCGTCGGCGCGCCCCGGTACCCCTCGGGCATCGTCCACTTTTCCTCCGGATACTGCATCGTCACCTTCGTCTGGCCGGTGAACCGCTTGATCAGATGCTTCAGGGTAATCCACATCCCGCCGAAAATGGCCGGGAAATACAGCCTCTCATACCAACTGAGCTGTGGACGCGTGACAATCATGCGTGCGACTGTAGCGAATTGATCCGACGACGCAACGATTTATTAGGCAACATGACGCCCAACCCCGTAATGCCATCGCTATTAGCGAAGCTTAAGCTGGAGGGTGGCGGACGCCCGGTTCGGGAGAGATTCTTCCACGTATCGACGGCTCCCCTCCGTCATTTCGAGCTTGTCGAGAAATCAGCCCGGAAGCCCCCGGATTCCCCTCTGATTTGTCGCCCGACGGCCTGCACCTTGTACTTTTGCCGCCCCCAGCCGCAAAAATGTCGCACACGTAGCTCAAATAGCCAACCTAACGCAAACGTCTTTGCCGGATTTCTGCTTAAATACCCGCATGGACTGGCCCCTTTGTCTGGAAATCGCATCGGCTCAACGCGCTGGCGGAGCCTCCGGCACCTCTACGGGGTGTAGACGTTGGGAGCGGTTCGCAGCGTGCTTCAATAATTTAGCTTCATCGTCGCAGCCAAATGGTTATGTTACCCCGATGCAGACTGATATTCGCGCCGTCATTTGCGATATGGACGGCCTCCTTCTCGATAGTGAAATTCTTTTCAAGAAAACATGGCAGGAAGCCTCCCGCTCCATCGGCTACGACATTACCGATGAGCTTTTCCTGCAACTGGTTGGACGCTCCGCGGTCGATTCCCGCAAGACCCTTTCCGATCACTTCAAATGCGAGTTTCCCTACGACCAGTTCAAGGAAGCCGCCTCGATCATCGCCGTGCGGGTGCTCAATTCCGGTCCCATTCCCCTGAAGCCGGGCGTGATCGAACTCCTCGACTGGTGCAAGGCGCAAAAACTGCCTCTCGCCGTGGCCACTTCGACCGCCGGTGAGGAAGCCCACCGCCGTCTCAAAGAGGCCGGACTGCTCCCTTACTTCGACGCCGTCATCAGCGGCGACATGGTCGCCTACGGCAAACCGGGACCGGAAATCTACGTCCGCGCGGCCGGGGCACTCGTCGTTTCTCCCTTCTACTGCCTCGCCCTCGAGGACTCCCACGCCGGGGTTCAGGCTGCCCACGCCGCCGACATGATGACGTACATGATTCCCGATCTCATGCCCGTCACCCCTGAGATGGAAGAACTCGCCGACGGCATTTTCCCCAGCCTCCACGAGGTACTGGCTTCATTAAAGGAATAAAGGAATTGACCATGTGTGCGCGGCCCCGGCCCTTCGCTCGCCTCATTGCCTTCGCGATGCTGAGCGGAGCCTTGCTATCCGCCGCGCTGCCAGCGTCCGCAGCCGAACCCTGGCCCGATGGCGAGACGCTTGTTCTCTCGATCGATTGGGGCGTGATTCACGCCGCACAGGGAACCTTTACCGCCGTCGAAAAACCGGACCGCTGGGAGTTCCGGCTTCATCTCATCTCGCAGGGAACGGTCGATACTTTCTATCCGATCAACGACTGGTTCTGGTCCTACCAACAGAAATCACCCTGGCGCTCCGTCGAATACGGCGAGGACCGCAGCGAAGGCAAACGCCGCATCCGCGAGCGCACGCAGTTCCATTTCGAGAAGAAACTCGCCATTCGCGAGAAGTGGACCAAGGCCGAAGACGACCGCATTCCACTCACGCTCGAGCCGCTCGATGACATCGGTTCGATGCTCTACTCCTTGCGTCGCGGCACGTGGAAAGTGGGGGACAAACGCCCGATTCAGGTCGTGGAAAGCAGCGCGATCAAAACTGGAGAAGCCACCTGCGTATCGATCGGCAAGCGTACCTTCGCACCCTGGCCCGAGCGCGAGGTGATCCAGATTCACTGTCTTCCCACGGGCGAAACCGCCCAGAAACAAAAGGGCGAACTCACCGTCTGGCTTACCAACGATGCGCGCCGCCTCCCGCTCCGCGCCACACTTCAATTCAAGTACGGGACGTTCGATATCAGTCTTGTGAGTGCGGTCCCCGCGCCATAAAGCGAAGTCAAAACGCGTGGCTTACGCCGCCCGCTTCTCGTCCACTTCGTAGTAATGAAAGAATGTGTCGATGTCGGACCGATTCGCGAGACCGCTCGAGGCTTTGAATTCCTCCAGTCGGGCGGTGAATTCATCGCGCAAGCCGAGCTTTGTGATGAAGCCATTCCAGATCGCGATGTCGATATCGCCGAGGCGGCGGCCATGCTGGTAACACCAATCGAGAATTTCCTCGTCGGTCTGGTTGCCATGCAGGACATGCTCCTTGAGTCTGGGGTAGCTAATCTGCAAGTGACTCGTCATCCGCATGTCGATGCCCTTGCCGAGATAGTCGTGATAATCGGACGGCAATTCTCCCGCGGCGTGCAAGCGGATTTTGTCCAGCATGCGGGCAAAGTAAACGAGACCACCAACCTTGTCGTACGGACTGCGCGGGAGTTTCATAAGGGCTTAGGAGATTTCCGCGAGAAGCGCCCGCGCCGCGGCGGCGGGATCGGCGGCAGCGGTGATGGGGCGGCCCACCACGAGATGCGTTGCGCCAGCTTTGATCGCCTCAGCGGCGGAGAGGGTTCGCTTCTGGTCGCCGACCTGATCTTTCGCGCTGCGAATGCCGGGGGTGATCAGCTTCACCGGGAGTTTGATCTGGCGGCGAATCGTTTCGATTTCCTGCGCGGAGCAAACCAGACCGGACAATCCGCTCGTGATCGCGAGGCGCGCGAGGTGGACCACCTGACCTTGCGCGGTGTGATCAAAACCGATCTCGCGCAACGCTTCGTCATCGAGACTGGTGAGGACGGTCACGCCGAGCAATTCCGAGCCGGTGCCCTTCACGGTATCCTGCGCCGCGATCATCATTTCCGAACCGCCGCTGGTGTGGATCGTGATGTAACGGACTTCCAGATCGACGGCCGACTTCACAGCTTTCACCACGGTTTGGGGGATGTCGTGGAATTTCAGGTCGAGGAAAATATCGACGCCTTCGCGGCGCAATTCCCTGATGAATGCCGGGCCTTCGCGGGTGAAGAGCTGGCTGCCCACCTTGAACAAGCTCAGGTCGGATTTCAACTGACGCACGAGTCCGAGCGCTTGCTCGCCCGAGTCCATATCCAAAGCCACGATCAATTTATCTGTCGCCATAATAGGAAAGTTGGTTAAATGGGTCCTTACCCGATGAAACAGTTTGCCCCCGCCAAGATCAATCTCTATCTGCACATCCTCGGAAAAAGACCCGACGGATTTCACGAACTCGAAACCCTCATGGCTCCGATTTCCTTCGGCGACGATCTCGATATCGAGCGCGCGCCGAGCGGCATTCACCTGAGCTGCACGAATCAAAACCTGCCGCTCAATGAGGATAACCTCGCTTACCGCGCCGCGGCAATCTTTCTGAAAGAATTCAAGATCGATTCCGGCGTCACCATTTCGCTCGAAAAGCGCATCCCCATCGGGGCCGGTCTCGGCGGTGGCAGCAGCAATGCGGCGGCGGTCCTGCTCGCCCTGCGGAAATTATTTGCCGTGGAAGCGACCGACGAACACCTCGCCCGCCTCGCCGCGCAACTCGGCAGCGACATCCCGTTCTTTATCTACGAAGGTAAAGCGGCCGTGTGCAAGGGCCGGGGAGAAATCATCGAACCGCTCGAGCTTCGAGGGAAATACCAAGGGCTGCTCGTCCATCCCGGTTTCGGCGTCTCCACCCCGTGGGCGTACAAGACGTACGCGGCGAATCCGCTGCGCGGCGTCGCGGGCAAGCAGACGGTCGACAGTTTCATTTTGCGCAATGACCTCGAGACGGCAGCGTTTTCGAAGTACCTTTGGTTGCCTGCGGCGAAGATGTGGTTCCAGCAACAGCCGGAAGTTTACGATTCCCTCATGAGCGGCAGCGGCAGTTCCGTTTTTGCGCTGACGCATGATGAGGCCGGGATCGAGCCGTTGCGCCAACGTTTCCTCGCCGAACACGGCGCGGAATTGTTCGCGACTGGTTTCAAAGTGGCTGTTTAACCGTACGGTTATTTTTTGCGCGAAGCCTTTACGTTCGCGACGTAGAGGTCTTCGAAATTGGTGAGGTCCGCGCTGACGGTGAGCTGCGCGGGCCCGAAGCCGACGACGAGCGATTTCTCTCCGGCGACCTTGATGAAATCGACTTCCGACCCGGCAGGCGCGAGGACGGTGCCGATCTGTTTGCCGTCGAGCATGGCGGGGAAATTGGTATCTTCCTTGATCCGGATTTTACGCGGACACAGCTTCATGTTTTCCATGAGCTCGGTGTAAGAAATGACCACCGGCACATCGTACACTTCGGGATTGGCCGCCGCGGCGGGCGTGACTTGCTCGGGCGACGCCGGGTTGGCGGGAACCACCGCCGAAGCTTCCTGAACGGGAACGACCGGTTTGACTTCGCGAACGATGGGCGGCGCGGGCTTGAAGGCATCGACCGCTTCGATGGGGGCGACCTCGGAGGGCGCGCTCACGTAGGTCGGCTGATTGAAGGGATGCTTGGTATGCCAGTAGCCGATCGCTCCCGCGATTGCCACCACACCTACCACCCAGTACCCCAGACCTAAACGTTCCCCGTGCATAATGTTATGAGGGCGATGCTAGACAGGCAATTGGCGGCTGGCAAGCTGTCGTCACGTTGTATTACGGCTGGGTGGACAGCACTTCAATTTGCAGATTTTGCATCAGGTTCAACACGGGCATGGTCAATTCGGCCAGCGGGTTGACCTCCTGCAATGCGGTTTTGGCGAGGGCGATATGGCCCACATCGAAACTGCCAAGCGCGGCGTCCATCGCGAGCCATTGATCCGGGCCGATCCACGCTTCGGCCCACATGTGGAAACCAAACATGCCAGTCTGTTGTTTCTGATCGTAATTGGTGGGGAGATAACCGAAACCCACGACGAGCCGGGTGGGAAGTCCCACCGCGCGGCCGAGCGCGGCGCAAAGGACGGCGTGCTCGGTGCAATCGCCCGTGCGCGAAGCGGCGGTTTCATCGGCACTGGCAAAGCCGACGCTGAGATCTTTTTGCTGAATGTAACTACGGACGAAGGACTCGATCTTGCGTGCGGCGAGGACGGGATTTTTTTCGTCGCCGACCGCTTGTTGCGCGAGCGCTTTCAGGCGTGGCGTCTGCTCGACGTAGAAGGAGGAATCGAGATAGGGCTTCAGCGCGGGATCAGCAGCGTGGGGGAGTTGCCACGTGGGCGTTTTTTCAGTGATGTCCGGCACGGTGATGCGCACGGTGGCTTGACCGGGCTTCGTCTCAAGGACCACTTGCTCGCCCGAGTTCCAGAGGGTGAGCGGTTCGGTACCGCCCGTGGTGAGGCGCAGCGTCGTCGATTTCAACTTGCGGACGTTGGTGAGCGGTTGCTTGGGAGCGACGAGGGAACTGGCGAAGATTTCGATCGATTCGAGTTCCTTCATCGCTTCGGCCCGGCCGGTGGTGACGAATTGAAAATCGCCGAGTCCGGGGAATGGCAGGATCATGATTTCCGCGCGCGCCTGATCATTCGCGTAGACGACAGTCTCCAGCCCCGGCATGGCATCCATGATGAGGGTGGTTTTCCACAGGTCGCGCAACTGACCGCGCACGTCACGTTTCTCGCGACCGACCACGCGCACGGTGATGTTGACAGGACGCTGGGCGAAATCGGTGAGGAAAGCGGCAGCGGTGAAGCTGGCGCCGGGAGCGAGCTTCAACTCGCGTGTCTTGCGGTCGAGCGCCTCGGGTCCGAGCGCCTCCTTTGGCATCGGGACGCGGGCTTTTTGCGCGCCGTTGAGGATGACCATTTCATCGCCCACGCGATAGCCGCGCGTAGTCTGATCCGAACCGGCGCCGCGCGTTTCCGCCTGAAAGCTGACCACGACACCCGCCTCGGTTTCCACGAGGGAGGAACGGCTGATGATGTGGATGACCTGTCCCTGCCGGGCGAGTTTGAATTCCTGATGGAGATCGGTGATGAATTGCTTGCCGGCGGGGGTTTCGCGTTCGCGCAGAATGGTGCTGCCGAAGCCGCAACGTTTGCCCTGGAGGAGGGCGATCATCCATTCCTCGCGGACGACCTTGCCGGTGTCGGCAGCGACGGCGGTTTCCTGCGCGACGAGGGGGGAGAAAAGACTCGACCACATGAGCAGGCCGATGAGGAGGCTGGAGCGATTCATGGGAGGAGTGTGGGGGGCGGGGTGATGGGGTTTTCTGTAGGGCGGGACGGTGTCCTGCCGCGGCGACTCACCGAGTCGCCCTACAGTCGGAGTTCGAGTGTGAAATCATGCAACGGTTCTCATTTACGGCCCCGCGGCGGTGGGCGGCTTCCAGAAATTTTCATCGTGGTCGGCGAATTTCGCTTTGGTTTCCGGGGCGACATCGGCCGGGGTTTGACCAATCACGCCGAGCAGGTAGTTGTGACCAAACACATCCTTACCGCCACGTTTTTGCAGCGGCGACTCGGGCACGAGATAGCTGGAGATGGCGGCCCAGGTGACGACGGTGCCCTTGGGGATATCCTGGGCGACGGCATAGGCTTCGATCACGGCGCGGAGTTCCTCCAGTTCGGCTTTTACGCCATCAGCGGTCAAGTCGCTGGAGGTGGCCGGGGCGGCGTTCGGCGCGGAGGGCTTGAGTTTGCCCTGCTGCAGGGCCGCGACGGTGATGAGGGACGCACCGCCCACGACGAGCGGCAGGTTGCCGGTGTTGGAGAGCGAGCGGACGATGGCTCCGTCGTCATCGACGCTGGAGAGCGTGAGCCACGAACCGAGGTCGCCGGTGAAGCTGAGTTTGTCGGGCATCTTGCCGGAGCCGACCAGCTTTTGCAGCTCGGGCGACATCATGGCGGCGAGGCTCATGTAGGGTTTGGCTGTGACGTAGATGTGATCGACGAGGCCGCCGAAGTTGATGTAGGCGAGGCTGATCGTGCCGTCATGTTTGTCGCCGCCCACGGCTTTGAACGCTTCCTGTTTCGCGAGCGAATCGGCGTTGCCGGTGAGCATGCGTTTCGCGCCGGACTGGGTCAGGATGAAACCGAATTTATCGCCGCTGGTGATGAGCGTGGGCGAGATCATGGCCACCTTGGGCGAGCGATAGGTTTTGAGCGTGTAGTTGCCCACCTTGCCGTCCTCGAGCTTGCCACCGTTCGGGTCTATGGCGAGGAACGGGCTGAGGGTGTTCACGAGATAATCAATGGTTGGTTTTAAGTCGGCCTGATTCGCCACGTCAAAGATCAGGGCGAAGTCGGGCACGAGCGCATCGCCGGGCCAGTCGAGCAGCATGGCGCATTCCGGGCCGAGCGCGTCGAGCAGGTTCTTGTTGAAGTCGAGCCCCTGGGCTTTCGCCCACTCGGGAGCCTGCTTCATCATGGCGGCGGCTTCCGGACTGGTTTCGTTGTAAAGGTTGAGCGTGTAGTCCCAGTACTTGCGGAGGTCGAAGTTCTGCGCCATGTAGATGTACGTCTGGCTGCTCGTCATGGGCAGCGTCTTGTACGCGCACGGCTCGTAGGCCTTGCCGAGATCGGGTCGCGTGGCCTTGGGCATGAGGCTCACGATGGTCTCGCGGATGCGTCCGTCCTCGAACTTGCCGCCCCAGCCAAAGCCTTGAATCTGGGCCCACGCTTTTTGCAGCAGGGCGCTGTCCTTCTTGAGCTGCGCTTGCGAGCCGAGCAGAGTGAGCAGCGTGGGCTTGATCGCGTCGAAGCTGAGGTAGGCCACGGCGTCCTGCCGACCGGGCAGGCGGGCGAGGACTTTCTTGTAGACCGCCGACTGTGAGAGCGAGCCCGGCGTTTTGCCCTTGGCCTGATAGCGGTCGATGAAGTCGAAGAAGGCCGGTTCGCCCACTGCCACGATCTCCCACGGGCCGACCGCGCCGAAGTAGAGCTTGGCCTTGCCTTCGAGATCGATCCATTCGAAGTCAACGCCGCCGTGATTGCCCTTGCCCGTCGGAGCGCCCTTCATCGATTCGGCGGAGAGCTGTTTGATGCGCGCGACCAGCGGTGGGATGTCGCCGAGTCCCTGCTTAGGCCGGACGCCCGCGACGAAACGATTGTTGCCGGGATTCTGGAAGTCGGCCTGTGTGATGGCGAGAAACGCCTCGCCGGTGAGGTTGCGCTCGAAGAGCTGCCAGAGGCCGGAGGCGTCCTTGGTTTTCGCCACATCCTCGGGTTTCGCCTTCTCGGTTGCTTCCTTCCAGATCATCGTGCCGAGACTGGAAATCTCGGAACTGTGGAGGAGTTTCTTGAGATGGGAGGTGGCGTAGGCTTGGCGTGTCGCTTCGGCGTCGGGGATGTGGAAGAAAAGGAAGGTATTCTCCGGCAGATAATCCGCTGCGCTTGGCCCGGAGCGATGCATCCACCACCACCAGCCCGCGCCCCCCGCGAGGAGCAAAAGAATCACCACGACCAGACCCAACGCGATGCGCTTGAGATTCATAGAGAGGAACACTAGGCAGAAGCCGGGGGGGAGGTAAACTCCTGTTTGCGGGGAATGGTGTCGTAGCAGAAAAAATCGTGGCGACGTTGCGCTACAAGCCGCAACCGACTCTGTTGGAGAGGCGGCCGGTGTCGACGAGATATTTCAACTCTCAAATGAGAGATCTCAGATAAAAGAAGGCCGTGCATGACTCCGTTCTAGCAGAAATCGCGCGGAACCGTTTGCGTTAGGTGAGCTATGTGTGCTGCGTGTGCGATATTTTTGCCGCGGGCCAGCTGGAGGAGGCGGTCCGACCGCGTCACGTGGATTAAGCGAACAAATCGGGCAGGTTGACCCATTCGCCTTCGCGGGATAGGCGGGCGATCTTGTCGTCGAAATTGCGCCAGTCTTCCTCGGTGACGTTCTCGTAGCTGTGACCCCAGAAGTAGAAGGTGCCGTTGCCAGCTTTCACGTGGTCGAACTTTTCCCAGAAGTGGGGATCGAGGAAGTGGCAGTTGGCGTGGAACGCCTGCGGGTTTTCCACGGGGAAAATCTCGGCGACGGAGACGGTGGTGCGGCCATAGACGTGACCCGCTTCCCGCACGGCGTCGGCGACGGCTTCATTGTAGTCGCCGAAGGGATAGGCAAAGCCTTTGACGGCATAGCCGAAATGTTGCTCGAGCTGCTCACGGCCTTCGCGGATGTCGCGCTTGGCGTCTTCGATCGGCATTTGGGTGAGGTGGGGATGATAGAGCGTGTGGTTGGCGACGAGGAAGCCGTCGTAAACGTCCTTGAGCTCGGCCTTGCAAAGGGACCACACTTCCTTGGTGTCGCGGAATTTCCAGTGGGTGTGGCGCTCGGCGTGGTGTCGGCTCATGTTGAGATTGAAGGAAGCCTTGGCTCCGTATTTGCGGAGAATTTCAATGAGCCGGATGTCGTCCAGTACGCCGTCGTCCCAACATTGCGCGAGTTTCATGGTGTGGCGACCATCTATAACGTGAAACGAGCCAAAGACAAGGCCGCGCGCATGCGCTTTGGAGGGGGGCTCGCAGCAAAGGCTGCCGTCGGGCGAGAAACCAGAGGAAGATCGGTAAGTTTCCCAGCTGATTTCATTCGTCTCTTGATTTCTACCCGCAGGCACACCTACCAGTAGGTATAATCTTGGGAAATGTACTTCGCTTCACAAATTATACATCACGCAAAAACTTCAGCCCTGTTTGACAGGCGAAAAAAGCGTGCTAATTATGTAAGTAAGTACTTACATTCTAGGCCATGGCTAAAGACGATACCTCCCAACGAATCATTGATGCGGCCCGGAATTGCTTTGCCCAGCATGGCTGGCTGGGGACTTCGACGCAGGAGATTGCCCGCAGCGCCGGCGTCAACGAAGTGACGGTGTTCCGGCATTTCGGCAACAAGAAGCGGCTCTTCGAGGCGATGTGCGCGGGCTATATCGACGCGCAACGCGCGGTGCTGAGTCAGACCGTGGAGCAAAATCTTTCGTTCGAGGAAATACTGACGCGCTTTGCCCAGAGCTATTTCCAGACCGTGGGCAGCAATCCCGATTACGTCCGACGCATGCTCGGGGAAATGTCGCAGCATCCGCAGGAGGTACGGCAAGTGATCATCGATTTGATGAAGCCGATGCGGGAGCAGTTCATGAATATCCTGCGCGATCGTCAGCAGCGCGGGGAGATTCGGGCGGATGTGAATTGCGAGGCGGCGATGGAGGCGTTCATGGGGCAGCTGTTTTGCAATATCGTGAAGCCGCGCTTCAACGAGCCTTCTTATACGCAGGAGGAGTTTATCGCGCTTTGTGTGAGCGTGTTTTTGAGGGGCCTGAAGCCATGATCACGGACGATGACATCCGCCGGCTGTCCTCGCCGTTGGCGCGCCGTGCCGCCGCGCAGGGATGGCTGAAGTGGGCGATCCTGTTCGCTGCCGCGTTCAGCGCGGTGCTGGAGGTCATCGACGTGAGTATCGTCAATGTGGCGATGCCGCACATGCAGGGCAATCTCGGCGCCACGCTGTCGGAGATCGGCTGGGTGTCGACCGGATACGCGATGGCGAACGTGGTGATCATTCCGCTGACGTCGTGGCTGGAGCGGCGGTTCGGCAAGAAGAACTATTTCATTTTTTCACTGGTCGGTTTCACGCTCGCCTCGGTGGCGTGCGGGATGGCGACGAACCTGTCGATGCTGATCGTGGGCCGCGTGTTGCAAGGGCTCGCGGGCGGCGGTTTGCTGGCAAAGGGGCAGGCGATTTTGTTTGAGACATTCCCGCCGAAGGAACAGGCGCTGGCGAGCGCGGTGTTCGGCATGGGGGTGATCATCGGGCCGACGATCGGTCCGGTGCTGGGCGGCTGGCTGACGGATACGGTGGGCTGGCGCTGGATTTTCTACATCAATGTGCCGTTCGGATTGTTCGCAATCTGGATGATGATGACGTTCCTGCCGGAGGACGACGAATCGAAGCTGAACAAAAAGGGCGTGGTCGATTGGTGGGGCATTCTCCTGCTGATCGCAGGCCTGGGCAGTTTGCAAATTGTGCTGGAGCAGGGCGAGCAGGACGACTGGTGGTCGTCGCCGTTCATCACGCGCATGGCGATTGTAAGCGTGATCGGCATGGCGTTGTTCATCTGGCACGAGTTGCGGGTGACGCATCCGGCGGTGGATTTGCGCATCTTGAAAAACAAGGCGCTCGCGGCGGGCAGCCTCTATTCGCTTTTTCTCGGCATGGGCCTCTACGGCACGCTGTTCGTCATCCCGCTCTACACGCAGAACATGCTGCAGTTCACGGCCACGCGCACGGGCGAACTGTTGATTCCCGGCGCGCTGGCGACGGCGGTGAGCATGATTCTGCTCGGCAAGAATATGGACAAGTTCGATCCGCGCGCGCTGGTGGCGGTGGGGGCGGTGCTGGTGGCGTGGGCGATGTACGAGTTGTCCGTGCTGAGTCCGAACACCGGGACGGATCAATTGTTCTGGCCGCTGATTTATCGCGGATTCGCGATGGGCTTTCTGTTCCTGCCGTTGACAATGGCCACGCTGGGCGATTTGCCGAAGCATGACATCTCGGCGGGCTCGTCGTTTTTCAGTCTCACGCGCCAGCTCGGCGGCAGTATCGGCATTGCGGTGCTGACGACCGTGTTGTCAAAGCAGGTCGTGGTGCATCGCTCGGAACTGGTCTATCACGTGACGGACACGAATCCGGCATTTCTCGAGCGGGTGAACGGTACGGTGGGCGCCTTTGCCGCGAACGCGGGCGATTACGGCGCGGCGCAAAATCAGGCGCTGACGGCGATTGATCGCGCGGTGTCGGTGCAGGCGATGCTGTTGAGCTACCGCGATGTGTATCTCGTCGTGGGCGCACTTTTCATCATGACACTGCCGTTGCTCTTTCTCCTGAGCAAGGGCGGCAAGAACGTCGACATGGGAGCGGCGCACTAATTGAAATCACTTTTTTCGAATCTCATCACACCCAAGGAATACCTGTATGCCGACTGAACCCGCTCTCGAATCACTGCCCAAGCACTCCCCGGCTTCGCACCCGCATCATGCGGCCAAGCCGAAATCGAAGTTTAGCATTCCACCCGAGTACAAGCGCCGCGTCTTCGCAGGTGTGGCGACCTTGATCGGTCTCTACTGCGTGTGGTTTCTGTACGACTACTGGTCGCATGAGGAGACGGACAACGCCTATGTGAACGGTCACCTGCACTACGTGTCGGCCCGCGTCTCCGGTGTGGTGGAGGATGTGCACGTGACGGATAATCAGCTCGTGAAGCGAGGCGAGGTGTTGGTAAAGCTCGACCCGAAGGACTTGAAGGCCGACTTCGACGAAGCGCAGGCGAACGCGGAAAAAGCGCGGCTTGATTTCGAGCGCAACCAGGAATTGTTCGAGATCAAGGCCGTGGCCAAGCAGGAGCTGGAGCACGCGCAGAGCGCGTATGACGTGGCGAAGGCGCGGCTCGAAACGGCGACGCTGCAGTTGAGTTACACATCCATCGTCGCCCCGGCCTCGGGCCGTATTGGCCGCAAGAATGTGGAGGTGGGCAATCGCGTGCAGCCGGGACAGACCCTCGTGGTGGTGGTCGATCCGGAAATCTGGGTCGTGGCCAATTTCAAAGAAACGCAATTGGCCGGGATGAAGGTCGGATCGAAGGTGTCGATGACGATTGATGCGATTCCGGGCCGGAAGTTCACCGGCACGATCGACAGTTTTTCCCCGGCGAGCGGCAACCAGTTTGCGTTGCTTCCGGCAGATAACTCCACCGGCAACTTCACCAAGATCGCGCAGCGGCTGCCGGTGAAGATCGTGTTCGATGCTGACTCCATCCGCGGCTACGAGGATCAAATCCGCCCCGGCCTGTCCGTGGTAACCAAAATTCGCGTGCATTGAGCGCACGCCACCCCGACCATGTATACTCCCTCTCTCATTTCCTCCGCCATCTTTGGCCTGATTCCGGAACCGAAACGTCCGGCCGATCCAGCCCTCGAGGCGGCGGCCAAACCGAAATCGGTGCCCGCACCGGTGGAGCCGTCCGCGAAACCCAACAAGCCCAAGGATAAGCCGGGCAAGGGTGGCATTGGCCTCATTCCCTTTTTCATCGCGATGGGCCTGCTTTGTTCCTGCGCGGTGGGCCCGGACTACAAGAAGCCCGAGGTGGTCGATACGCCACCGGATTATCGCTGGAAAAAAGCGGAGCCGCGTGACGACCACGCGAAGGGCAATTGGTGGGCGGTCTATCACGACAGCGAACTCGACAGTTTGATCCGTCAGGCGATTGCGAATAATCAGGAACTGCGCATGGCGGTGGCCCGCGTGGAGCAATCGCGCGCGCGGTCGCGGTTGACCGCGTCGGATTTCTTTCCGCATGCCGATGTGAATGCGAACTACACGCGGCAGCGGACCTCGGCCAATGCGCCGTTGCCGTTCCCGATGAAGGTGCCGTCGATGACGTACAATTCCTTCAGCGTGCCGCTCGATCTCAGCTACGAGGTGGATCTCTGGGGTCGCGTGCGGCGTTCGTTTGAATCGGCACAGGCGCAGGCGCACGCCCAGGGCGCGGCATACCAGAATGTGCTGCTGGTGCTGACAGCGGATGTGGCGGCAAACTATTTTCTGCTGCGTTCGTACGACACGCAGATCGACGTGCTCAAGCGCACGCTCGAGTTTCGCCAGAAGGAAGTCGACCTGCAATCGAAGCGGTTCCACGCGGGCTCGATCAGCGACTTTGATCTCTCCCGGGCGACGACGGAGAAGGCGGTCGCGCAGGGCGACCTCGCCGACGCCCAGCGTCGCCGCGCGGAGACAGAGGCGAATCTCTCGCTCTTGTGCGGCCAGATGGCGTCATCGTTCACGGTGAAGGAAAAGACTCTCGACCAGATTCCGCCCGAAGTGCCGACGGGGCTCCCCTCGAAACTGCTGGAGCGGCGACCCGATGTGGCCGAGGCGGAGCGCACGCTCGCGGCGCGCAATGCGGAAATCGGCGTGGCCTACGCGGCGTTTTTTCCGTCCGTGCGATTGACCGGACAGGGCGGCTATTTGAGCGCGGAGACGAGCGACCTGTTTGCGTGGGAGAGCCGCGTGTGGTCATTCGGCCCGAGCATTTCGATTCCGATTTTTGAAGGCGGCCGCAACACGGCACAATTAAAAACAGCACGCGCCGCGTATGACGAAGCCGTGGCCGGTTATCGTCAGCAGGTGCTGGTCGCCTTCAAAGATGTGGAAGTCGCGCTTCTCCAGACCCGCTTTTACAAGGAGCAGGGAGACGCCAATCTGGAAGCGCTCCGTGCGACGCGACGTTCGGCCTATCTGGCCGATGAACGCTATCGGCGGGGGTTGATCAGTTACCTCGATGTGATCGAGGTGCAGCGCAACCTGTTGAATCAGGAGCTGCTGACGGCCCGCTTGCTGGGGCAGCGCATGGTGACGTCGGTGCGGCTCATCGAGGCGCTGGGCGGTAGTTGGGAACAGCCGGACGCGGGCTCCGGCAAGCCCGAAGCGGGCGTCAAGGTTGGGATGGCGACGCCGTAAGATTGCCAATTGAAAGGCAGAGATTCCTACACTTCTGCCTGCGCTGTGATGGACTGGCGTTTAGCCATGGTGGCGAAGGCTCCCTGCTTGCGCAGGAGTTCCTCGAAGCCGCCTTCCTCGATCACTTCGCCATCTTTCATGACGTAGATCTTGTCCATGGAGGCCAGGGTGGAAAGGCGGTGCGCGACGCAGACCACGGTGCGGCCCGTGGCGAGGCTGTCGATGGCGATCTGTACTTCGGCTTCCGCCTGGGAATCGAGCGAGGCGGTGGCTTCGTCGAGCACGAGGATCGGGGCGTTGCGCACGAAGGCGCGGGCAATGGCGAGGCGCTGACGCTGGCCGCCGGAGATGAGGACGCCGCGTTCGCCGATGGGCGTGTCGTAGCCTTCGGGCATGTTCATGATGAAGTCGTGGGCGTAGGCGCTCTTGGCGGCGGCGATGATTTCATCGCGCGTGGCGCCGATTTTTCCGAAGCCGATGTTGTCCGCGACGCTGGCATTGAAGAGTAGGACGTCCTGGCTAACGAGGGCCATGTGGGAGCGCATCTCGGCGAGGCTGAGTTTCTTGAAGTCGGTGCCGTCCATCTCGAGCGTGCCGCTGGTCGGATCGTAGAAGCGGAACAGGAGATTCACCAGCGTGCTCTTGCCGGAACCGCTCTCGCCCGCGAGACCGATCTTCTTGCCACGCGGCACGTCGATATTCACGTTGCGCAGCACCGGCTTTTCGGGGTTGTAATGGAAGGAGAGATTGCGCAGGCGGATGCCTTGTTTGAAGGAGCGCAGGGGCACGGGATTGACCGGGTCCTTGACGGTCGGCTCCATGGCGAAGAGTTCCATGAGCCGTTTGAGGGGAACTTCAGTTTGCACGAAGTAGAGATGAATGCCGGCCAGTTTCTTGAATGGGGTGAAGAACATGCCGAGTGACACGGCGAAGGCCATGAAGGTGGCGGCGGAGCGGCCGGTGGCGAAGACGAAGATGATGACCATCGAGAGAATGATCGCGGCGAAGAGCTCGATGATCGGGTTGAGAATTTCCTTGGCCTGCAAGGTGCGCAAGCCCATGCGCATGCCGCGGCGGTTCTGCGCAATGAAGTCGGTGCGCTGCTGGTCCTGCAAGCCGAAGGCTTGCACAATGCGGATGTTGGCGAAGGCGTCCATGAGCAGACTGCCCTGCTTCAGGTCGAGTTCGTAGGCGGAATGGGCAATCTTGCGGATTTTCTTCGAGATGATCCGCATCGGGATCAGCATGAGCGGCACGAAAATGACCGCGAGGATCGTGAGCTGCCAGTCGCAGATCAGGAGGGAGATGAAAATACCCACGATGGAGATCGGCTCCTTGACGAGATCGGACAAACCGAGCCGCAGACAGCCGTTGAGGGCGGCGGTATCGCCGTTGATCCGGGCGAGGATGCTGGCGGTGGTGGAGCCGTTGAAGAAGTCGAGCGAAAGGGTGTTGAGCTTGTTGAAGACGTCGGCCTTCAGGTCCATCACCACGCGCTGGCTGGTCCACGCCATGCAGTAGCTGCTGGCGTAGCCGAGCCCGCCGCGCAAGGCGGCCAGAATCGGCAGGATGAGGAAGCCGCCCATGATTTGTTTCCAGTCAAGCTCGCGGCCGGTGAGCGGGAGCCAGGGATCAATGTGATTGATGTAGAAGGACTGGGCGCTGCTCTTGAGGGAAAGTCCGGTGGCAATCAGGCGGTCGGTGACGGGCTTGAACGGAGCGCCGAAGCGTTCCGCATAGGCACGAAGCTTTTGTTTGCCGGTAGGTTCTTCCTTCTTCTTGTTTTCCAACGATGGTGCCTCGGTGGCGGTGTCCGGTTTGGCCGCAGTGCTGCTGGTGACGGAAGAGAGGAGCGCGCCGCGCGGGTTGAAGCTTTCCTTGGGGCTGAGCCGGGAGACGAGAAGATAGCTGGCACCGACAAAGGCGCCGTTGAGGGAGCCGAAGAGAATGCCGAGCAAGAGACCGGTGACAAACCGGTGGAGATAGGGTTTCAGGTACTTAAAGCCAAAGGCGAGTACACGGGTTAAATAGGTTTTGTCGGCGGCCCGGCCCAGACGCGCTAACAGCCAGTCGACCACACTCTGCTTGAAACTCATAGGAGCTGCCACGCTACAGGATGCTTCCGCAAATCCAAACACAAAAACCATCCCTGGTGAAGCGTCACGGGGAGCACGTCACGCCGCTTGCGCTGGGAGGGTTCTGTTCGTAGAGTGCGCTCGCATGCGCATTGCCCTGATTTCCAAATGGCTCGCCCGCGAGAGCGAACGCTTCGGCCCCGAGGGTGGCTTCGTCCAGCAATTGGCCGAGGCGCTGCTCGACCGGGGGCACGAAGTCATCGCGCTGAGCCAGGCCAAGGGCGCGCGCCGTGGCGACCAGAAACAAATCGGTCGCATACCGGTGCAACTTTTCGATGCGGAGAAACGTCGGCCCGCGCTGGCGCTGATGGACAAGATCGGCAAGAGCGTGACCGGCCACCGCAAGATCCTTACGGACGCGCTGGAGATTCGGCATTTTCTGAAGGAGCGCGGGCCATTCGATTGCGTGTGGGCGCAGGCGGAAGATCCTGATGGCACGGCCTGCGGTCTGGCGGCAAAGTTGGGGGATATTCCGCCGCTCTTCATCACGGTGCAGGCGGTGCGCTGGGCGGAATCGCCTTCGGGTGAACTCCTTTTCACGCAACGGCGGAATCTGAACATCGGTTTCAAACCGGCGACGCGCGTGCTGGTGAATTCGCCGCTCTCCGCGCAGTGGGTGGAAAAAGAGTACGGCGTGCCATCGTCCAAGCTTGGTTTCTATCGCGTGAATTTGACTCGCTCCTTTCTTGCTGCGGCAGAAAAAGCGCGGACGCTTGCCGTTCCGCCGGAATCGTCGTCACGCATTCTCTTTCTCGGTGCGTTGAACGGGACGAAAGCGCCCGATGTCTTTCTGGGGGCGGCACGCCAACTGGCATTGCATCATCCGGACTGGCATTTCGTCGTGGCCGGTGGAAAAACGGACAACGATCGCGTTCTCGACGCGAAGTTGAATGCGTTGCGCCACGCGCAGGAATTGCGGGATCGGTTGACCTTCACCGGTGCTCTTGCGGAGGCCGATGTCATCGCGGAAATTTCCCGCGCGGCGCTCGTGGTGTGTCCGTCGCGAATCGATACGCTTTCCCGCGCCACCGTGGAAGCACTCGTGCTTGGCAAGCCGGTGGTGGTGGCGCAAAATGTGGGAGCCCGCGCGCTGGTGGAGATGACGGGCGCGGGACTGGTGACGCGCTGCGAGCCGTCCTCGCTGGCCGCCGGAATCGAGCAAGCCCTCTCCCGTCCGCAATTTGCGGCGCAAGCCCGCGCCAATGCGACCGAGCTGGCCCGCGATCATTCCCCTGAGTCCGCTGCGAAGCAGCTGGAGGACTCCATCCTCCAAACCTCCCGCCAACGGGCAACGTGACGCTGGACCCTGCTTAGATCCTGAACAAGCTCATAGAGCCTGTTTACGATCTAAGGGAATGACAGCGAGCCGCTTCATCGGACTCAGCCTTTAAGGAACTGCTTGTAAAACATGTAGGCGGAGATCGCAAAGCCGATGAGGGCGATAAGGCGGCGCACAGAATTTTGTGAGATGCGCTGCGCGAAATGGGAACCGCCGTAGTAACCCACGCTGGCACCACCCGCCATGATCAGGGCCTTGGGCCAATCCACGAGTCCCGCCCAGACAAAATAGAGTGCGGCGACGATGTTGATCAGTCCGCCGAGAACGGTTTTGACCGTGTTCATTTCGTGCACATTGTGGAAACCCAGAAAGCCGAGCGTGGCCAACATGAGGATGCCGATACCGGCACCGAAGTAACCGCCGTAAACCGCAACGAAAAACTGAAAGATCAACGCGTAGCGCAGCCAGCCGCGTTCGGTCGCATGATGCAGATCGCCGCCCGGCACCGTGGACGCGCCGGGTTCATAATGGGGGCGGAAGAAATTGTTGAGCATGAACAGCACCGTCGCGAAGAGGATCAGAAATGGCACGAGATGATCGAAGACGTTGCTCGGCGTATAGGTCAGCAGAATGCCACCGATCAACCCGCCGATCAGGCTCACCGGCGCGAACGCCTTCATCCAGTTCGCCACGGCGGGCATGTTGCGCCGATAGCCGGCCACGCTGCCGAAGATGCCGACGATGAGCGCCACGGTGCTCGTCGCATTGGCCTGAATGGAATTCACGCCCGCGAGCAGGAGCGCGGGGAAGGTGAGGATCGTGCCGCCACCAGCGATGGCGTTGATCACTCCCGCGGCACAACCGGCTCCCGCCAGCAGTAATATCTGGTGAGTCGTCATCTTCCGGCCCACCCCCGTTGCAATCCATTCGTCATAAATCCGCCCGTTGTCTGCCCCGAAAGGAATTCAACCCCATTCGGGAGACCTGATAGAATCGGGCTTGGGTAGGGCTTTTGTAAAGCAAACTCTCGTGAGTGAGGCCATCGATCTGCTGGCCAACGAAAAACCAGAGAAGTGGTCTGTCAGGATGCACACTGATTTCTCGACAAACTCGAAATGACGATTGGGGAAGAGATGTCCGGAATGAATGACAGCGCCTGCATGGTTGTCATTTACGCGCGACGATGCCGCCCCAACCGGCATTTCGAGCTTTTCGAGAAATCGGTTGAGATGCCGTGAAGAGAAGCTTTTAGGTATGGAGAATGACGACTCGCTGGACGGTCATTCTTGGTGTTTTTGTTACTGGGTCCAGCGTCACGCTGGTTTCAATAGAGAAATTTAAATGGGTGGATTTTGAAATCGGGACCACTCAACATCGTGGAAGTTTCAACCCTTAACCCAACCTATTCCACCCATGTCTACACGTGTCGTTACCTTCGGCGAAGTCATGATGCGACTGGCCACGCCCGGCCATCTCCGCTTCAGCCAAACCAATACTCTCGAAATGACCTTTGGCGGCGGCGAAGCCAACGTCGCGGTCTCCCTGGCGAACTACGGACTCGATGCCGCGTTCGTCACGCGCCTGCCCAAGAATGATCTCGCCCAGACCTGCATCAATCAACTGCGCGGCCTCGGCGTCGATACCAAGCACATCATCCGCGGCGGCGACCGCGTCGGTATCTACTTCCTCGAAACCGGCGCCTCGCAGCGTGCGTCCACCGTCACGTATGATCGCGCCCACAGCGCCATCTCCGAGATCGAACCGAACGAAGTCGAATGGGACAAGGTGTTCGCCGAAGCCCAGTGGTTCCACTTCACCGGCATTACCCCGGCCCTCAGCGACAAGGCGGCGGCGGCCACGATCGAAGCGGCCAAGCACGCCAAGCGCCTCGGCCTCACCGTCAGCGTGGATCTGAATTTCCGCAAGAAACTCTGGACCTCCGCCAAGGCGAAGGAAGTCATGTCCGAAGTGTGCAAGTACGTCGACGTCTGCATCGCCAATGAAGAGGACGCCGAAAAGGTGTTCGGCATCAAGGCCAGCGGCGCGGACGTGCACGGCGGCAAGATTGATCACAGCCGTTACGTCGAAGTCGCACAGAAGCTCACCGAGCAATTCAAATTCAAGGGCGTTGCCATCACACTGCGCGAGAGCTATTCCGCCTCGCACAACGGCTGGTCCGCGCTCTACTACACCGACGGCAAGGACTACTTCAGCCGCCGGTACGACATCCAGATCGTCGACCGCGTCGGCGGTGGCGATTCGTTTGGCGGCGGTCTCATCTACGCGCTGCTGGCGAAGAAATCCCCGCAGGAAGCGATCGAGTTTGCCGTCGCGGCGAGCTGCTTGAAGCACTCCATCTCCGGCGACTACAACCTCGTCTCGCTCGGCGAAGTCGAAACGCTCCTCAAGGGCGACGGCTCGGGCCGCGTGCAACGATAACGAGCGGAACGCTCGACCCAGTTACGCTGTCGCGGAGATCGAACCTTCTGCGGCAGCGGGCTGAAAAACCGAAAACTTAAAACTGATTACTCACATGTCCAAACTCCAAATTATCCAACGTCTGCTTGATCCCGGCATCGTCGCCATCATCCGCGCCGACAACTCCGAACAGCTCGCCGACGCATGCGACGCGCTCGTCGCCGGTGGCATCACCGCCATTGAGCTGACCATGACCACCCCCAACGCCATCGAAGTCACCAAGGCCGTGACCTCCAAGCTCGGCGACAAGGTCCTCATCGGTCTCGGCACCGTGCTCGACGAAACCACCGCCCGCCTCGGCATCCTCGCCGGTGCGAAGTTCATCGTCACTCCCGTCACCCGCCCCGCCGTCATCGCGGTGTGCAATCGCTACAGCATTCCGATCGCCGCTGGTGCGTATACGCCGACCGAAGCCATCACCGCCCACGAATCGGGCGCCGACTTCGTGAAGATCTTCCCCGCCGATCAACTCGGCACGAAGTACATCAAGAACGTCCTGGCCCCGTTGCCGCAGCTCAGCATCATCCCCACGGGTGGTGTGGATGTGAACACGGCTGGTGATTTCATCAAGGCCGGTTGCGTCGCCGTCGCCGCGGGCAGCAGTCTCGTGAGCAAGGAAATCCTGAAGAACAAGGATTGGAAGAAGCTCACCGAAACCGCCGCCGCGTTCGTCGCCGCCGTGAAGGCCGCGAAAGCGAAATAACTGCAGGGCTGAGCCCTGCACCCGGTAGCTGGCGCGCGATGCGCGCCGCTTTCGAAAACTCGTTTCGCTGCCAATACCCCTTTATTGAGAGGTCCGCTCCGCCGCACGACGGACCCCACGATAATAACTCATAATGACCCCCGCTCTCGTGAGCGGGGGTTTCTTTTTGCCGCATGACGTGCAGACCTCAAACCAGAGAGGCATGGATGAGCTTCCTGATCAGCTCTTTTGCCCTCTCCTCCCGCCTTGCCTTTCCTCCCTTCCTTCTCCATCTTCGCGGGCATGGACCATCAACTCACGACGACGGGTTTTGAGCTTCCGGGCTATCGGATTGTGCGCAGCTTGGGCGTGGTGCGCGGGATTACGGTGCGGTCGCGCTCCGTGATCGGCAATGCGTTGGCCGGGCTGCAAACGATCTTTGGCGGCAACATCACCATCCTGCGCGATTTGTGCGAAAAGGCGCGCGAGGATGCGTTCGAGCAGCTCATCAATCACGCGGAGATGCAGGGCGCGAATGCCATCATCGGCGTCCGGTACGAGTCCAATGACGTGATGGACGGCGTGACCGAGGTGTTGTGTTACGGCACGGCGGTGATTATTGAACAGGCAGCGGCCTAAATGGGGCTGCAGTTAACGCCCTTCCCGCTTCACCTGTGGCGAAGCGTCGCCGGGTGCAGGGCTCAGCCCTGCCGTCACGCTGGTTGACAGGGGGGGCGGGGGTGTTAAACTGCTCACCGCATGCGAAAGACCCCTCGCAGTACCCTCTTATTGTCTGTATTGGCCGTAGTGCTTGGCACGATGGCAGCCTCGGCGGCACTTGTGTGGCGTCCGGGTGAGGGCTGGACCGATGAGAAAGGCTCTGACATCTCGGCTTCCAGTTCCCGCGACCAGTTGGAGCTGGCGAAGGAACTGGAGAAGAAAGGCGATCTCACCGGCGCGTACAAGGCGTACAAGGGTCTGATCCGCCGCTGGCCCCTCTCCTTTTCCGCTCCGGAAGCACAATACAAAATCGGCTGGCTCGAAGAACAACAGGCCGATTTCTGGCGCGCGTTCAAGAGCTACCAGAAGATGATCGAGAAGTATCCCTCCAGCTCGTTCTACGACCAGGCGCTGGAACGGGAATTCGCCATTGGCAATCTCTACCTCGCCGGTGAACCGCAGCGGTTGTGGAAAATCCCGATCGGACCGTCCATGGAAAAGACCGTGGAAATCTTCGAGAGCATCATCAAGAACGCCCCCTACGGAAAATACGCCACCCAGTCGCAGTTCAAGATCGGCCTGGCCTACGAAAAGCAGAAGAAATTCAACGAAGCGGTGAAGGCCTACAACACCATCATCGACAAATATCCCGGCAACGACATCGTCGACGACGCGCAATACCAGATCGGCTATGCGTGGATGCGGGCCTCCAGCGAACCGGACTACGACCAGAGCGCGGCAGAAAAATCGATCGAGGCGTTCCAGGATTTCATCGTGCGCTACCCAACCAGTGAAAAGGTCGCCGCCGCGAAAGCCAACATCGAACGACTGTCGGGCCAGCGCACGCAGGGGTCGTTCAACATCGCCAAGTTTTACGAAAAGCAGGGCAACTACAAGGCCGCCTTCATTTACTACAACGAAGTGGTCCGCCAGAACCCCAACTCCGATCAGGCCAAGGAAGCGAAGGACAAGATCGACGCCTTGCGCCCGCTGGTGGAGGGCAAGGCCGCCGCACAGAAAACCGCCCAGACCAACCCGCCCTCCGACGGAAAACTTCCCCAATAAATCACCTCACTTCCATGACGCCCATCTCCTTGCGGTCCGCAGTCGTGCTGACCTTGACCCTCCTCCTCCTCAACGGCTGCTCCGGTTATCGCGTGGGCAATATCAGCGGCCAGGAAGTGCAAGGTGTGAAGAGTGTCTACGTGCCGATGGCGAAGAACCAGAGCTTCACGCCGGAGATTCAGGCCACCGTCACCAGCGCCGTCGTGCGCCGCTTTGACAACGATGGCACGCTGCAGACGATGAACTCGGATCATGCCGATTCGCAGCTCGACATCACCATCACCGACGTGAAGATGACCCCGACCCGCAGCACACAGGATAACGTGCTCATCACCGCCCAATATCAGGTCGAAGTGATCGCCAAAGTCACGTTCATCAACCGCCGCACTGGCCGGCCCGTGGTGACCAACCAGGAATTCCGCGGCACGGCACTCTACTACGTGGCGCAGGATGTGCAGGAAGGCAAGCGCCAGGCCATTCCGTCCGCGTGCGAAAATCTCGCCTACAACATCGTCAAGCGCTTCACCGAAGGCTGGTAGAGGGCTGCGCCCTCCAACACAAAGCACTCATTGAGCACGCACCATCTCTTGACAGCCCGCAATACTTAGCGATATTGCTAAGTATATGCGAATGACGGCGGCGGCCAAGGCCCGGTTCAAGTCACAAGCGCGGGTGCTCAAGGCGCTGGCGCACCCGACCCGTCTGTTTATTATCGAGGAGCTCAGCCGCGGGGAGCGTTGCGTTTGCGAGCTGACGGAAATGATCGGGGTGGAGATGCCGACGGTGTCGCGCCATTTGTCCCTGCTCAAGAACGTGGGCATTATCGAGGATGAGAAGCGCGGGACGCAGGTCTTTTACCGGCTGATGGCTCCCTGCGTCATGAAATTCCTCGGATGTCTCGGTGGGGTGGAAGCCTCCTTTCGGAAGTAGCGAATTTATTTTTTATTTATCATTAGCGATTTAGCTAAAAAGAGAACTTTATGAAAAAGATACAGATACTCGGAACGGGCTGCGCGAAGTGCAACAACCTGCGGGAAACCGCGGAAAAAGCCGCGCAGGAGCTGGGGCTTCCCTATGAATTGGAGAAGGTGACGGACCTGCCGAAGATCATGAGCTTCGGCGTAATGTCGACTCCGGCCCTGGTGGTGGACGGCGTGGTCAAGGTCAGCGGCAAGGTGCCCTCCGTGGAGGATGTCAAAAAGTTGCTGGCGTGAATCGCATGAAACTCTCCCACCGTATTGCCATCATCGCGGCGCTGCTCGTCGCCATCGCCGGGGTGCTCGCCTTCAAGTCGTTCTCCGGAAGCCGTTGTACGGACTGCACCCCCACCGCGAACGCGCCGCTCGCGGTACCGGCAGACACCGTTTCGCCCCGGCCGTTGCCGCGGCTGCTCGATTTGGGAGCCAACAAATGCATGGCATGCAAAATGATGGTTCCCGTGCTGGAGGCCTTGAAGACAGAACAGGCGGGCGCGCTGACGGTGGATTTCATCGATGTGTGGCAGAATCCAGACGCGGGCAGGCTTCATGGCGTGCAGATGATTCCGACGCAGATTTTTTACGATGCCGCCGGGAAGGAATTATTCCGGCACACGGGGTTCCTTTCCAAGGAGGATATCCTGAAGAAATGGAAGGAACTTGGCGTGGATCTGGCGGCCAACCGGGATAAAAAGCCATGACGTTGGAGGGGCTCTTCAGCGGGCTCACGCAGGCCATGGAGGGCTCCGTCGTTTGGGCGGTGGCAGGCGCTGGGCTCTGGGGCGTGCTGAGTATTTTGCTGAGCCCGTGCCATCTTTCGAGCATTCCGCTGATCGTGGGATTCATGAGCGGACAGGGACCGTTGTCCACGCGTCGCGCTTTCGTGATTTCGACGCTGTTCGCCTGCGGAATTCTACTGACCATCGCGTTACTGGGAGTCGTGACTGCGCTGGCCGGTCGCCTGATGGGCGACGTCGGACCGGCGGGTAATTATCTGGTGGCAGCGGTGTTCTTCGCGGTGGGATTGCAGTTGTGGGAGGTGATCTCCATTCCGTGGTTCTCCCCCGATACGTCGGGGGCGCAGCGCAAGGGAGGGCTCGCGGCCTTCGTGCTGGGATTGATTTTTGGCGTGGCGGTGGGGCCATGCACGTTTGCCTACATGGCTCCCATGCTGGGAGTGGCCTTCACCCTCGGGGCGACTCACCCGGTCTATGCCGCCTTGCTTTTATTGGCATATGGCGTGGGCCATTGCGGGGTGATCGTGCTCGCGGGGACATCGATGGGCTGGGTGGAGCGCTACCTGCAGTGGGGAGCGATTTCGCGAGGAACCACTCTTTTCCGCCGCATCTGCGGGGGCTTGGTGATGCTGGGTGGTTTGTACCTGATTTACACGGCGAGATAGAGGAAAGGATTTTATGTCAGACTCATTTTCAGGCGCGCGCGGATTCAAGCCGCTGCTGCGGCGATGGCTGATCGGTATCGGCGCACTCGTGTTGTGGTTTTTGCTTTACCAACAACTGGCGGCGTTGAGCCAGTGGTTGACCTATGATGTGGCGCGGCTGGAGCGTGGGCAACATTTGAGCGCGGCGGTGGAATTTTTTGCCTACGAAGTGCCGAAGGTCCTGCTGTTGCTGGTGCTCGTGGTTTTCGGGGTGGGTGTGGTGCGCTCGTTTTTCACCCCGGAACGGACGCGGCAGATTTTATCCGGCAAGCATGAATTTGCCGGGAATGTGCTCGGGTCGCTGCTCGGTGTGGTGACGCCGTTTTGCTCGTGCTCGGCGGTGCCGCTGTTCATTGGTTTTGTCACCACCGGAGTGCCGCTCGGGGTGACGTTTTCCTTTTTGATCTCGGCTCCGATGGTCAATGAAATTGCGCTCGTGCTCCTGTGGGGACTGTTTGGGTGGAAGATCGCCGTGCTGTACCTGGTCTCGGGCCTTGTGATTGCGCTGGTCGCCGGATGGGTGATCGGTCGATTGCGGTTGGAGCGTTACGTGGAGGAGTGGGTGTACGAGACGCGCACGGGAGCAGCGGTCGTGGCGGAGTCGCTGACTTGGGACGACCGTTTGCACTACGGGCGCGAGGCGGTGCGCGAGATAGTCGGCAAGGTCTGGTTGTATGTGATCCTGGGAATCGCCGTGGGAGCGGGCATCCACGGGTATGTGCCGGAAGGATTCATGGCGTCGTTCATGGGCAAGGACGCGTGGTGGTCGGTCCCGCTGGCGGTGCTGTTTGGCGTGCCGATGTACTCCAACGCGGCGGGGATTATTCCCGTCGTGCAGGCCCTGCTGGGCAAGGGGGCCGCGCTGGGAACGGTGCTGGCCTTTATGATGTCGGTGATCGGCCTGTCGCTGCCCGAAGCGATCATCTTGCGCAAGGTTTTGAAGCTGCCCCTGATCCTGGTTTTTTTCGGAACGGTGGCCGTGGGGATCATGCTCGTGGGCTGCCTGTTTAACTTCATTGTGTAAGAGCCTTGGAGGCAGGCACAAAAAAGCAGGCGGCACATGAGATGTGCCGCCTGCTTCCAAACAGAGTCACGAGCGTTGCCAGCCGGTTAAACGGAGGCGGCGCACCGCGGTGAGGCGGCACGCATCGTCGGGAAAAAGACTTATTTCGTGGTCTTCAAGAGGGCCGCAACGCGGGCCTTTTGACGACTGGCCTTGTTCTTATGCACGACGCCTTTTTTGGCGGCGCGATCGATATCAGACTGGAACTTGGACAAAAGCTTGGCGGCCTCGTCTTTCTTACCGGCCTTGACCAGGGTACGGATCGTCTTTTCCGAAGTTTTGACCGCTTTTTTAACGACCGTATTCACGGCACGGCGGCGGACGGCGCCACGCGCCTGTTTTTCTGCACTACGAGTGTTTGCCATAGGGTTTGTAAGAGAAGAGGAACTTGCGCTCCCTGTCAAACCCAAACTCGAGAGAGGGGCCCGATGGAGCCCGTTCACGGCCTCAACCACGCGCTAGCGCGCGTTCGTTGCGCCCGCCCCGCGCAGGTCGGGCGCAGGCGGTGGCAGAGGGGCCGTCGGCGGATTGAAGGCGGTACTGCGGAGTGTCGAGGTGGAAACCGGGACGGGGGCCTGGAAGGGGCTCGAGGCATGCGGTTTCGCGGGAGGGGTCGGGGCGGCTGGGGCTGGAGTTGAAACAGGTGGAGCAGTCGGAGTACTCGAAGCCGTGGTGGTGCTGGCAGGCACTGACGTGTTGGCGGCCGAAGGCGCAGCGGGCGCAGCAACGGGGGCATTCGTGGCGGTGGATTGGACGGCGGCGGTGATGATCGCTTTTTCCGCGCTCAGCTTGGCCAATTCGCGCTCCTGATTGATCATCGCGTTCATGTACGCGTCGGTACGTTCCTTGAGCTGGGTTTTGATATTCTCCAACGCCTTCACCTGCTGCTGCGTTTCGTGATCGAGCCGATCCACCTTGCCGTGGATTTTTTGCCCTTGGCGGGAGAGATCGTCTGTCTGGTCGCGCAGGGTCGATTGCAGCGCATCCACTTGATCGCGCAGGCGGGCGACATCCTCGCACATTTTCAGCAGGGCGGAATGCCGCATCGCGGCTTGCGAGCCGATCTGCTCAATCTGCTGCTTCGTGTTCGCACGGCTGAGGTTGAGTTCCTGTTGCAACGCCTGATAATCGCGTTGTTGCTGCCAGTACGTGGTGAAAAGAAAGCCGATGAGCGCTAGGCAGGTCAAGGCCAGCGGCAGGAGCGGGAGCGATGCTTTCGACGTGGTTTTCGTGGCCATGACGCGGGCGTGAATTTACACCTCGGCCTGCCGGTACGGCGTGGCGGCATTGCGCCAGAGCATGTGACGGCGTTTGAGGTCTTCGAGTTGCGAACGCAACACCGCCAGATGGGTATCGAGCGATTTGCGGATCTGAAAGTCGAGGTCCACGATCTGCGCCTTGGCAGAGATCAGTTCAAGATTTTCCCGGTCGGACGGGCCCGGAGTCCAATCGTACGAACCGAGCTCATCGACCAACTCCTTCTTGCGCTCGTACAGCTCCGGCAGATCCTCCCAGCGCGATTCCCGCACGGCGCGAAATTCCCACATCAGCGCCTCCAGCAGGCGACGCAGCAGGTGCATCTTCGATTCTTCAGCTGTGACGGGATGGTGGAGCGGATGGGTGGATTGCATGGATGGCCCTTTTCGAGCTATCGGCCACTTTTTGCCCAGTCTTTAGAGTTAACCACCCCCCTCCGAAAGAAGTCGCGGCTCCCAAAACAGTCCTCCTTGCATTTCGCCCGGCAAAAGCCTACTCTGACGGTCGACTTACCGGGTCGAGCGACCCAGTAACCACTTAACCTTCAAGGGGATTTATCATGGCTATGATTCAGGTTTCTCGCACGGCTCAACGTCTTACTGGGATGGCTCTGCTGGCCTTCCTGCTCGCCTCCGTCAGTCTCAGCGCCCAGGTTTTCAACAAACCCACCAATACGGTCACGAACCAAAAAGCCGCCCCGACCGGCATCAAAAACCTGATCGTGGTCGACTTCTACGTGCCCGAGGGTGCCATTAAGAAGAAAGACGGCCTCCTTCAGAACCGGCCCATTCGCCGCGGCATTTTCGGTCAGGATGATAACAGCAGTGACGCAGACCAGACCTTGGCCAAGGCCAAGAAGGACGCCAACCTGCTGGCGAACGTCCTGGTCAGCAAACTCAACGATAACGAAGACCTGAAGAAACTCGGCATCGAAGCCGAACGCGAGTCCGTACCTACCGAGCCCACCGCCGCCGACACACTCGTGATCGATGGCGCGTTTGTTTTCGTCGACGAGGGCGGCCGCCTCCTGCAAACCGGCATCGGTTTCGGCGCGGGCGCTTCGAAGGTGGAGATCGAATCGGAAATCCTCGACTACAGCAAGCAGCCCCCCGTCCAAATCATGAAGATCGGTTCGCACAGTAACCCGCGCCGCGCGCCGGGTGCGATCCTGATGATGAACCCTTACGTCGCCGCCGCCAAATTCGTGATGAGCAAGGATTCCTCCGAAAAGGACATCAAGAAAGTCGCCGCCGGTCTCGCCAAGGAAATCGCCGCCTTCCTCACCGGCAAAACCGCCGCCGCACCCGCCGCTCAATAAAAGGGGGGTGCAGGATTTTACTCTTGAGTGCGGGGCGTGGGACTCGGTAGCTTGAACCGTGTTGAATCGCCCATGAAATCGCTCCGCGAGATTATCCTGGAAGAGTGCCTGCCCCAGCGCGACTGCATGTTGACCGTGCAGGATGCGACAGGAGAGGTCGGCTTTCTCTATTTCAAAGACGGCGAGCTCATCGAAGCCAACTATTCCGCCCACTGGGGCAAGGACGCCGTCGAACAAGTTCTCGACTGGCAATTGGCCGAATACAATGTCGGCGCCCTGCCCCTCGGCATCAAGCGCTCCGTCTGGGACCCCGTGGAAACCGTGCTCCGGTTGAACGCGGCAACCCAGGCTCCGGGAAGCTCCGGGGTGCCGCAGTTCAATGCGGCCAAGATCGAAGCCCCACCCACCCCATACGATCACTTCAAGGAAGTGGAAGGCGTCACCAAGCTCTTCCTCATCGAAGGCAACAAGGAAAAGGTTCTTTTCGAATCCGAATCGGATTCCTCCCAACCGACGGAATGGATGGTGGAATTTTATCAACGCGCCAAGTCGGTCGGCGACACCCTGGGTTTCGGCAAACTCCAGCGCTGGTCGCTGGTCACGGACCGCTATCAGGTGGTTGGCCTGACGCAGGACAAGGAAATCATTGGCGTGCTCCGCAAGCACGATGTCGGCTCGGATGACTTTGAAGCCACCTGTCAGGCTTCCATCGAAAAACCCCAGGAGTAACTCGTGGCTGTATCTGCCGAAGAAGCCCTCAAACGCGTCACCGCCCTCACCGGCGTGAAGGCCGCCTTTGTCTTCGACCAGTTCCTCAACATCCCCGCGCGCGAAGTGCCGGGCAATTACAGCAACGACATCCTCAAGCGCATCGCGCAACAGCTTTATTCGCTCGCCGTCCTAAGCTGGAACACGGGCGTCATCACGCAGGAATTTCGCCTCGTCTACGACCAATACGCCGTCTACACGCGGCTCTTCGCGCAGAATTTCTTCATCGTCGTCTTCATGGAAAAGGACATCGAAGCGATGGAGTACCGGCAACCGGTCGGACTCGCCACGCTCATCCTGGAAAAGGCATTGCGCTCCGCCGATGATGCCGCCGCGCAAGGCACCATGTCACAGATTGCGATGCTCGCGGAACAGACGCTCAAGCTGGCAAACGAAAACGACCCATCCTTCGTCGGGCAAGTGCGCCGCCACTGTTTTACCTTCCTCGGTCCCGCCGGCCGCGAACTCGTCGATAACGGCATCGAGGAGGAATTTCTCTCCCCTCCCCTCCGCGCCGAGGCCGACATGCGCAAGCTCGTGGATTACATCGTGCCGCGCATTCCGCATCCGATCCTGCAACAGATTCTCCAACAGGATCTGGAGGATATGGTCCGCGCCGCCGTCAAGCCGATCTAGCCGGTCGCCAGGACCCGCCAGCACCTCCCCTGCTCCGATTGCAGCAAGGCTTTTCACCATTCATCGATCAATCATAGATTGAAGTTTTTGGATCTTCCCGTTCCTTTGCTGTTTACCACGCACCGGCATCGATGAAAGAATGGCTCCCACGAAAGTAATCCACCCCCATGAAAACACGTCTCGCTCCCCTGGGTCTGATCCTTCTCCTCGCCACACTCGTCTCGCTCCACGCCGCTCCCGCCAGCCGCACCGCCCGTCTGGAATTCAGCCCCTCCTCCGACCAGGTGGACATTGAGATCGACACCGTCTCCGACGGCGGCAAGGCCTCCGCCGCCAACTGGCCCGGCACAGATCCCACCAAGCACATGGTCGTCGAACTTCCCGCCACCACCGGCTGGAGGCAGGCCTCCATCACCTTTCACGGCAACAAGAGCGGACGCGTCATCCTCACCCTCATGGGCCCCTACGCCCGCGTCAGCCCCAACGAAAAAGATCTCCACCAAATCTTCATCGCCTACGACGACATCAAGGTCGACGGTGCCCCGCTCAAGAATGGCGACTTCGAAGCCGCCGTCGACAACGGCGTCCCCTCCGACTGGAGACTCTTCGATGCCCCCACCAGCATGCCACCGATCACGGAAAAAAATCGCGCCGGAATCCTCACCAGCGGCGCCAGCGAAGGCCAGAAAGCCGTCCGCGTCTGGCACAACTCCCGCCTCAACCAACCCCTGCAAATCGAGGCCGGAAAGCCCGTCACCGTCACCTTCTCCTACCGCCTGCTCGACTAATGTCGTCACGAAATAGGACCTCGACCGAAAGCAGGTAGAAATCTCAACTCATTTCCCCGGCTGCCGCTCGTAGATCAGGTATTCCACCGGCTCCGCGAACTCCAGCGGATTCCCCCGCACCTGCCGGATCTTCGGCGCGTCGTAATGCTCCCGCAGAAAGGCCGCCAGTCGCGGACGGCGATCCACCCGCGTCCACGGCCGCTTCGTCTCAAACACAATGCTGTCGATCATGAAAAACCGGCGTCGCGGATCGGACAAAATCGAGATCAACCGCGACTCCTCCTCTTCCTGCGCCGCCTCATTCAGCACATAGAAAAGCATGCTATTCAAAATCGGATACGGCGGCTGCGCCTCGATCGACAGATAAAGCGTCGGCGCGAACCCCACGATCACCACGCTCTCCCCCGGTCGCAACTCCCCGCGCAATTGCAGCCCCAACTTGCCGCCCGACGTCGGCTCATGCGGTTTGCGACTGTACCCGATGCCGCACAACAGCAACAACCCGCCGATACCCACGTAGAGCCATCCCCGGTGCCGCGCCGCCAGCGGTAATTCCGCACGATCCAGCAGCACCGCGCCCAACGCCGCCAGCGCCCAGAGGAACGGCAGAAAATGATACAGGCAATACGTCTTCCCCTGCACCAACGCCTCGAGCAGAAAACCGGTCACCAATCCCACCAGCAACGAAAGCAACGGTGTCCACAACGCCCGTTTTCTCTGCCACAAAAAAAAGCCCAGCAACACCACCATCGACGTCAGCGCGCCCGTGGTCGTGAGCCATTTCGCGATATGCGCTCCCCGCTTCGCCCACGGCACCGTCTCCACCACGTAGTCGGAAAACGCGAACTTCACTCCCCACTGCCAGAAGGCCTCGAGACTCCCCGCCTGTGCCAAAATCGCCGCCACCACTGCGAGCCACAACACACCGCCCAACGCCCCCACGACGACGAACCGCAGCCATTCCCGCACCGTGATTTGCCGCGCTGCCAGCGAAGTCAACCCCACCGCCACCATTGCCACACCCATCGGCGGCTTCACACACACCGCCATGCCGAGACAAACGCCATGCACGAAAATCAATCGTCCCCAGGAAAGCGCCCGCGCTTGTTCCGCCGGCAGCAACCACGGCAACAAACCCAGCACCAAAAACGGCAGCGCCAATCCCTCCCGTTGCCCCATCGTGCCGAACGTCCCGTTAAAATAAGTGATCGTATACAACGCGACCGCCGTCACGCGCCACAGACGGTCCACCCGCCACGCCGACAGCCAGTAAAACGTCACCGCCGCCAAACCGATCTGCAACGCCGCATCCAGCAGACGAAAGCCCCACGCCTGATAACCGCTCACCGCGAATGCGATCCCATGCAGCAACATCGCCCCCGGCCAATTCGGATCAATCGCCTCCACATACGGCTTGCCGCCCTGCAACCAGCTCGCCGCCATCAACTGGTACACCGCGTGATCATCCCACAGCGGCCACAACCGGTAGAACCACCCGAACCACGCCACCCACAGCGCGGCAAAGGCCAGCGTCTCGGGCCAGATCGATGGCCGGACGGGATCGGGAGTGGGCTTCATATCACGAGATCAAATCAGGCCAAGAGTGTGATCAAGCGAATGCAAAAGGCAAAGGTCAAAAGTTTTATTGCCGCAACCGCAAATCCCACCCACAGGAGTCCCCTCTACGAAGAAGGGTAGCCTGAAGCGCCCGGGGGTATGAGCTCTTCCATAAATGGAAATTGGCAATTCCCGAATTCCGTCGCATACTGGCCCCTTACGTCATGAAAACTTCCGCTACCAAAAAAACCGCCGCCGCCAAGGCCGGCAAATCGCTCCACCGTAAATTCTCCGGTCCCATGGTCGACGGACCCGCCCGCGCCCAGAGCCGCGCCATGCTTTACCCCACCGGATTCAAGCCCGCCGACTTCCAGAAATCCCAGATCGGCATCGCCTCCACCTGGAGCATGGTCACCCCGTGCAACATGCACATCGACCAACTCGCCATCGAAGCCGCCGCAGGCGCGGACCGCACCGGTGGCAAGGCCGTCATCTTTAACACCATCGCCGTCTCCGACGGCATCTCCATGGGCACCGAAGGAATGAAATATTCCCTCGTCTCCCGCGAAGTCATCGCCGACTCCATCGAAGCCGTGGTCGGGGGCGAAAACCTCGACGGCTTCGTCGCCATCGGTGGTTGCGACAAGAACATGCCCGGCTGCCTCATCGCCATGGCGCGGCTCAACCGCCCCGCCGTGTTCGTCTACGGCGGCACCATCCAGCCCGGCTGTCTCGACGGCAAGAAGCTCGACATCGTCTCCGTCTTCGAAGCCGTCGGCCAGCACGCCGCCGGAAAAATCTCCGACAAGCAGCTCCACAAAATCGAATCCTGCGCCATCCCCGGCCCCGGTTCCTGCGGCGGCATGTACACCGCCAACACCATGGCCAGCGCCATCGAAGCGCTCGGCATGAGCCTCCCCAACAGCTCCACGCAGGACGCCATCTCGCCCGAGAAGAAACTCGACTCCTGGGCCGCCGGTGCCGCCGTCGTCAAACTCCTCACCCTCGGCATCCGCCCCCGCGACATCATGACCCGCAAGGCGTTCGAAAACGCCATCACCGTCGTCATGGCCCTCGGCGGTTCCACCAACTCCGTGCTCCACCTCCTCGCCATGGCCGATGCCGCGAATGTGAAGCTCACCATCGATGACTTCACCCGCATCGGCAAACGCAGCCCCGTCCTCGCCGACCTCAAACCCAGCGGCCGCTACGTCGTCTCCGACCTCGTCCGCATCGGCGGCATCCAGCCCCTCATGAAGATGCTCCTCAAAGCGGGCCTCCTCCACGGCGACTGCATGACCGTCACCGGCAAGACCCTCGCGCAGAACCTCGCCAGCGTGAAGCCCTACCCCAAGGGCCAGGACATCATCCGCCCCCTCAAGAACCCGATCAAGAAGACCGGCCACCTCGTCATCCTCTACGGCAACCTCGCCAAGAACGGCGCCGTCGCCAAGATCTCCGGACACGAAGGCACCAAGTTCGTCGGCAAAGCCCGGGTCTATAATTCCGAACCCGAAGCCATGAAGCGCATCCTCGACGGCACCGTCGTCGCCGGAGACGTCGTCGTCATCCGCTACGAAGGACCCAAAGGCGGCCCCGGCATGCAGGAAATGCTCGCCCCCACCGCCTCCATCATGGGTCGCGGACTCGGCGATAAAGTCGCCCTCATCACCGATGGCCGCTTCTCCGGCGGCACGCACGGATTCGTCGTCGGCCACATCACGCCCGAAGCGTTCGAAGGCGGCGCCATCGCCATCATCAAGGACGGCGACACCATCTCCATCGACGCAGAAAAGCAAGCGATCAACCTCAAGGTCTCCACGGCTGAAATCAAACGCCGCTTGAAGAGCTGGAAGCAACCCGCCCCCCGCTACACCCGCGGCGTGCTCGCCAAATACGCCAAGCTCGTCAACAGCGCCCACCTCGGCGCCGTCACCGACGCTGGTTTATAGAGGGGCTCCGCCCCTCACCCCGCCAAAGGGAATGATTCCCTTTGGAAACCCCGATTGGGCGGGATTCGCTTTAGCATGGCAAAAGACGAATCCCGCCCAAATCGTTTTCAAAGCCAGCGTGACGCTGAACTCCGGTGTAGCCGAAGCCGGTGGCTTCGGCGGGCGACAGCTCCACGACAGGGGTTCTCATCAACGACGACTCCGCCTGTCGCAGCTCGGCTATCAAGTACAGGGTGCAGCGTCACGCTGCCCGCTTACGCGGACAGCTTTTTCAGCAGAATATCGCCCACGACCTGCGGGTTGGCCTGGCCCTTGGAGAGCTTCATGACCTGACCCTTCAGCGCGTTGACGGCATTCGTCTTGCCCGCCTTGAAATCGGCGACGCTGCGCGGATTCGCGGCGATTGCTTGATCGCACAACGCTTCCAGCGCGGCGGTGTCGGTGATCTGCGAGAGGCCGAGTTCCTTCACCAGCACGGACGGCGCTTTGTTTTCAGCCACCATCTTCGGGAACACTTCCTTCGCCTGCTTCGTGTTGATCTTGCCTTCTTCGACGAGATTAGACAGCTCGGAGAAAAACTCCGGATTCACCGGAATGTTTTCAATATCGCCACCGGTCGCAAAATAATCGTTCAGCAGGAAATTCGCCACCGCCGATTTGTTCTTCGCATTCGCCGCGGCCTTCTCGAAGTAATTCGCCAGCGCGACTTCCGACGCGAGCACGCTCGCCTGATATTCCGTCACTGCATAGTCGGCGACCAGGCGTGACTTCTTCGCCGCCGGGAGTTCCGGCAGACGCGACTTCGCCGTCTGGTGCAAGCCCTCTTCCGTGTTGAGCGGGAGCAAATCCGGGTCGGGGAAATAGCGGTAATCGTGCGCCTTTTCCTTCGTGCGCATCATGAACGTCTCGCCGCGACCATCGTCCCAGCGGCGGGTCTGCTGGATAATCGGCACGCCCGCTTCGACGTCGGCCGTCTGGCGCAGGATTTCATAGTGCAAGGATTTGCGCACCGCGCTGATGCTGTTCAAATTCTTGATCTCGACCTTCGTGCCGTATTCCTTCTGGCCCTTGGGACGAATGCTGACGTTAACGTCGCAACGCATCTGTCCTTTTTCCATGTCCGCGTCGCTCACGCCGCCATAGATCAGGATTTGCTTCAGCGCCGTCAGGTACGCGAACGCCTCTTCGGGCGTCGCAATGTCCGCCTTGCTGACGATTTCCATCAGCGGCGTGCCCGCGCGGTTGAAGTCAATGCCGCTCGCGCCGTCGTAATGGAACGACTTCGCCACGTCTTCTTCCAGGTGGATGCGCTCGAGCCGGATTTTTTTATCGAAATTCACCTTCGGATCATTCTGCACGTCCTTCGGGAACGCCAGCAGGTTGAGCGTCACCGCGCCATTCGCGCACAGCGGCTCGTCGTACTGCGAAATCTGGTAATTCTTCGGCATGTCCGGGTAGAAATAATTCTTCCGGTCGAACTTGCAGCGCGGCGCGATCTGGCACTCCAGCATCTCGCCCGTGAGGATCGTCTTGATGATCGCCTCCTCGTTCGGCGTGGGCAACACGCCCGGCATGCCGAGACAAACGGGGCACACGTGCGAATTCGGTGCGCCGCCGAACTCGTTCTTGCACGAGCAAAACATCTTCGTGTTGGTCTTCAGCTGGACGTGCACTTCCAGCCCGATTACTGCTTCGTATTCTGCCATATAGAGACTCGTCTTAAATTCCGGGAAGTTCCTTGTGCCATTCCGTCGTCTGCTCGTAACCGTGCGCCGCGCGGAGCACGTTTTCCTCGCCCCACTGCGCGCCGATGATCTGCAATCCGATCGGCAATTTCGACTTCGTAAAGCCGCACGGAATCGAGATACCGCACACGCCTGCGAGATTGACCGCAATCGTGAAAATATCCGCGAGATACATCTGCAACGGATCGCTCGTCTTCTCGCCCACCTTGAACGCCGCCGTCGGCGAGGTCGGCGTCAGGATCGCATCGCACTTCGTGAACGCCTGCTCGAAGTCGCGCTTGATCAACTGCCGCACCTTCTGCGCGCGATTATAATAGGCGTCGTAGTAACCCGAACTCAGCACGTACGTGCCGAGAATGATGCGCCGCTTCACCTCGGGACCGAAACCCTGTTCACGCGTGGAGCGGTACAGATCGAGAATGTCCTTCGGATTCTTCACGCGATTGCCGTAGCGCACGCCCTCGAACCGGGCGAGATTCGCCGACGCTTCCGCCGGGGCGATGATGTAATAGACCGCGCACGCGTATTCCGTGTGCGGCAGCGAGATGTCGACAATCTCCGCGCCCTGCTTCGCGAAATGCTCAATCGCCGCCTTCGTCGCCGCCTCGACCTCCGGGTCGATACCGCTGATGAAATATTCCTTCGGCACGCCGAGCTTCATCCCGCGCAAATCCTGCTTCAATGCGTCCGTGTACTTCGGCACGGGACGATTCACGCTCGTGTTGTCCTTCGGATCGTGACCGCTGATCACTTCCATGAGCAACGCGGCGTCTTCCACCGTCTTCGTGAACGGCCCGATCTGGTCCAGGCTCGACGCGAACGCAACGAGTCCGTAGCGCGACACGCGGCCATACGTCGGCTTCAACCCGACGCAACCGCACAGCGCCGCCGGTTGACGAATCGATCCGCCGGTGTCCGAACCCAGCGCGGCAAAGGCTTCATGTCCGCCCACCACCGCCGCCGAGCCACCGCTCGAACCGCCGGGAATGCGGTCCGTGTCCCACGGATTGCGCGTCACGCCCCAGCTCGAATTTTCCGTGGAGGAACCCATCGCGAATTCGTCCATGTTCGTGCGGCCCACCAGCACCGCGCCCGCTTCGCGCAGCTTCTTGATCACCGTCGCATCGTACGGAGCCGTGTAGCCCTGCAAAATCTTCGACGAACACGTGCACGGATCGCCCTGCACATTGATCACGTCCTTGATCGCGATCGGCACGCCGCCGAGCGGCTTGCTCAAGTCGGCCGCCTGCGCCGCCGCACGCACCTTGGCCGCGTCGGGCTTGAAATTGTACGCGTTCAACTTGCCATCGGCCTGCTCAATGCGGGCCAGCAATTGATCCGCCACGTCGACCGCCGTGATTTCCTTTGCGGCCAGTTTGCGGCGCAACGACGCCACCGATTCGGTATATAAAGGGGAGCTCATAGAATTACTCGATCATCTTCGGCACCACGATCAGGTTATTTTCCTGCTGCGGCGCATTGGACAGGGCCACCTCGACCGGGAGGCTTTCGCCCAGCACATCCGGGCGCAGATTATTCACCACCGGCCCGCTGAAGGCCGCGACGCTCGACACGTCCACCTTCTCCAACTGAGCCACGTAGCCAAGGATGTCGGAAAGCTGTTTCTGGAACGTCGCCGCCTCCGCATCGCTCAGGTTCAAGCGGGCAAGGTCAGCCACATAACGCACATCAATATCGGGGGATGCCATGAGACCGTCTAGTTAAACGGACCCGACAGGGAGGGGCAAGGCTTTTTGCGGAATACCGGGTCGACGACTCTCGCTCTCCCCGTAGCCCATTTGTCACAACTAAACCCTTGAATTTCCCGCCCTGCTACCACATCCTGCCTCAAACAAGGAAATCATGAGTAAGGGAAACAAGGGACTCTGGAATTCTAGCCGCAAGCTTCTGCTGCTTGCCGCCATGGCCGTCGCCACCGCTATTCCGCTCCGCGCGCAGACGCTGTACGGCGCAACCCTCGATCTCACCAGTGGGGCTCAACTTAGCTCAGGCAGTGTTAATTTTTATAGCTCCGGCACTCTCGCGGCGGGAAATTCGAACTTCGGAAGTGCCACATCAGGCCACGTATACATTTCCCACGACTTCAACTCGGGTACATTCACCTTCTCAGGCCTCGACGCTCCCCCCGTCCAGCTCACCAAGACCGGAGCCGGCACAGTCATTTTGAGCGGTAGCAATGCTAATACTTACAGCGGCGCCACCACCGTGAGCGGCGGCATTCTGCAAATCAACCCTCCAATCGACTCTCTGCCCCCTCTCAATTCGGGCGGTACCATCCAGCTCAACGCCTCCACCCTGACCTACTCGGGCTACGTCCCGTATAGTGGCACAATCGTTAATGGAGGCACTCTCCTCCTCAGCTCCGCCGTCTCCACCGTACCCACCACCGCCGACGAGGAAGAAGCGGTCACCCCCACGGCGCCCGCAACGCTCACCCTCTCCGCCATTCCTGAACCTTCCACCCTCGGCCTCCTGATCGTCGCCTCTCTGAGTGCTGGCCTGATTCGTTCCCGCAGCAAACTCAAGTAGAGGCTTCCCACCGTGCCCCCTCGGGATGCGGACACCGCGCGCTCGCCAGCCACAGTTTCGCCCGGGTGCAGCCGCACAGTTGGCACTGCCCCAGACCCAAATTCCCCCGCGCCGCGTAATGGGGGCATACCGCGCAAAGTTGTAACCGCCGCTCCCGCTCCGCCCGATCCACCAGCTTGTAGCCCGCTCGCCGCCAACGCCGCAGTTCGCTCCACAACCGCCGCGCCTTCGCTTCCATAGTCAGCGGCTTCCTTTGCGATCTCAAATCTGAAATTTCAAATCCGCCATCATCCTCCCCCACCCCGTACGGGCACGCGAACGCCGCGCCATTCACGCGCCGCTGGAACTCCGCACTCGCCCGGCACGCCGCGCAATGCACCCCCGATCCGCACGCCGCCGAAAGAATCCAAGTTGAGTTCATGTGAAGTCTTTCAACAATTAACGGACACACCCCTCTTCAAATTGTAGCGCTCCCCCCAAACGTATACGGTGTCAGCACGCTACACTCCTCCCCGCCCACGAACACAAAAAGCTCTCCCGCTCCCGGCGGCGCGATCTCCTCATAGAACAACCGCATCCCCGAATCGATCAACCGGATATCCAGCACCGCGCCCTCCGCCGTGCACGAAAACGACATCAACACATCTCGCGTCTCATCGCTCGTCAGCAAACTCTCGCAATCCGGTTCCTCGAACCAGTCCACCCACACCGCGCTCGCAATCTCCAGCGTGTACTCGCCCGATTCCTGCCGCGTCAAGGTATGCGCTCCGTTGATCGACCCCAGCCCGTTCAATCGCGAATTATTCGGTCGGCAACACGACGACACACCGCTCACCGTCAACTCAATCGTTTCCGCCGTCGGGCACGCATCGCACGGATCGCACACGTGCGGGCGACACTCGCAGCACCGACCATCCTTGGGACTTTTCCAATACATATCGTCATCTCCAATTTTCAAATACCAAATTCCAATTCACGCCAGCGTGTATAAAATCTGCGTAATCTGCGGACTTTCCCCTCCTCTTCCCAATTGGCATTTGGCAATTGGAATTTGGAAACGCGCCATCAATACGGCTCCGAACACAGCACCCGGATCTTCTTCGCCACGCCCTCGTCACAGATTTCAATCTCCCGCACCTTCAGCTCCTTATCGTCGCAATCCGCCACATCCAGCGTCACCTTCCCCACGCCCCCACCGCTCTCCGCCAGCAACATCAACCGCGACGTCTTCCCCGCGCCCGGACTCGCATTCTCCACCGGCAGATCATCCACCCCCTCCATCTCCGCCTTGCCCGACGGCTTGCCCTGCGACCGCTCCGTCGCGCGATACGTCGTCACCCGCGTCCGATTCACCCGCAGCAGCCCCAGCAGATCGTCCGCCCCCAGATGCTTCGCCGGACCGAATTCAATCTGCGTCTCACCCGAATCGATTTTCTCCTCCACGTGCTGCACCACCGCCTGCATCGTCACCCACTCACTGCGCCCGCCCGTTAAGTGCAACGCGCTCCCCGGTCGCAAGCCCCCGCTGCACTCCTCCTCCTTCAAGAGCAACTTCCCCTCGTACGGCAGCACCCCGACCGACGCGTACAATTTTTGCGCCAAGCCCACCGGCACCGGCTCGCCCGGAGTGAATCGCCGCAGCCGGCTGAACGACTGCGTCGCCGCGTCCGTCCCGCGCACCCGCGTCACGATCGACACCACGCTCTTCTTCTCCACGATCGGATTGCCCGTCGAATCGTAGGGCGAATCCGGGTCCTGCCACCGCTCATAGCTCAGGTTCGCCTTCACCTCGACGAGGCCCGACTCCTTCCCCATCCACGCCGAAATGGTTCCCTTCTTCAACTCGTTCGGCTTGTCATCCGGTGTGCGTGTGCCGCCCGAGATCTGGATATTCCCCAGCGACTTCAACCACGGCAGCTTCTCCTTCCACCAATTCACGCTGTTCTCCTGAATCGGTGACGTGGTGATGCGCTGCGTTTGAAACGTCGCGTTTCCGCCGCTCAGCTCCATCGTCATCGTCAACGCGCCGATGGCATTCTCATCCACATCCGGCGGATACTGATCCTTCACGATTTGCGTGAACTCCGCGCCGTTCACCGTCGCCGTCTGCTCGTACTTCAACACCACCACCGACCGCTGCAAATCGTGCCGCGGCGCGAGATGCACGCTCTGCACCGGCTCGCCCTGGTTGATCGGCACCGACACTGCCGGCAGGCTCGCGCGATGCCGCACATGCAACGTCGGCGGCGTCGTGGTGTAATCGAAATACGCCACCGCATCCGGCGTCCAGCGCAGTACGCGGCGAATCACCTCCGCGCAGCTCGGGTCCTGCCGCTCGTCCCACGGAATATCCGCATCCGGCTCAATCGTTCCGATTTGCAACGGACGCCCCTGCGCGATCGCGAAGTTCAACACCTCCGCGATCTGCGCCGCGCCGCTGATCTTCTCCCCGTCCACATCCTGCCCGATCACCACGCGGCTCCGCGACACGTTCACCAGTCCGGAAGCATCATCATCGAAATCCTGCAGTTGCTTCCAGTCCTGCTGGAAAACCAGATCCTCCAGATACCACCACGGTCCCGCCAATTCGTAACGCAACCCCTCCGCCTTCGCCTCACCCACGCGCGGCACCTTCACCACGCGACCCGCAAACCACAACGCGCCATCGCGGCGAATCTGCACCGTGTCCCCATACGCGAACAGCGGTTCGCCATCGTAGTCGCTGCCGGGCGAGCGAAAACTCACCCGATCAGTCGCCTGGTTCGCCAGCCTGCGCTCCAGCCCCGCCAGCCCCCACTCCGCCAACGTCTTCTCCACCGCGTGCGCATCCCGCAACGTCCATGTGCTCATGTCAGTGCCTTTCTCATTTCCAATTTCAAATCTGAAATTTGAAATTCCCGATTATTTTCCCACCCAACCCGTATTGCCCGCGCCCGATTGCTTCACATAGAGCGTCGTCCCCGCGCCGCCATCGGAACGTAGGTAGAGCGAACCGACCGGAGCGGCCACCGCGCTCTCTGGGGAACCGGAGCCGGAGAGAATTTTCGCACCGGAGGCGAAGGTAACGCCACGACCGGCACCAGCAATAACCAGACTGGCATCCAGCAAGGTGAACGGCTGAACATCGCCCAGATAGTTGTGATACCGCAGTCCGTAAGACTCATCCAAATAAACACTATTACTAATTGGTCCTATATATAATCTCCCGGCACCGCCCAGGACTACCGTTCCGGTCTGGGAAGGTTGAGACGGATCGCCCACATAGAGCACGGGAGAGCCTGTGGAAGTTGTGGCCGCCAACGTCTGGCTGTTTGCCACAAACGTATTGCTGCCATACAATCCCGCCTTGTTCGCGAGAACATCCCGCTCCAGCGCACTCAACACCTGCTCGGTCTGGAGATCATTCGCCACCGTCAACCCCACATTGGTCACATGGAATCCCGAAACATAACTGGGATCGGCATTCGTCGGGACCGTGGGAACGGGCGAGCTGTAGGTCACAAAGTCCGCCGTGTCGACGAGCACGCCGCGGTCCGGCGAGAACTGATGCAGATTGAGCCGATACTTTCCCGCTGGAGTGACATACGGCGTGCCATCCAGATTCGTCACCAAGGTCGGCGCGCCTTCGGCATGATTCAAAATCAATGACGCGCCCGCGTATCCGCTGAACGGCGAGGATGACGTCATGTGGTAGACGTTAATATTCGCCCCCACCGTGGGAGCATAGTCCGTCCCATGCAGATGATACACGCTGCCGATTTTCACAATACCCGAGGCCGTGCATTTCGTGTTCGGAAACGTCCCCGTGATCTTGATCGGAGCACCGAAAGTATCGGTTCCCGTGGAACTCGGATAGAACGGCACGGCATAATTGTGGGCGGGATTGTCCGCCGTATTGGCCAGCACATAGAGCGTGCCGTCGATCCGCTGAAAGCCACTGTGCCAGATATAAGCCGAACCGGTCGACGCCGCCAGTTGCGCCGCCATATCCGGCGTGGTGACATTCGTCCAATGGATCAGATCCTTGGACCGGATCATGCCGAACTTCGCCGAGTATGTGGGCGAGGCATACGGATACATCGCCGTGAACGCGCAGTAAAACGTATCGTCGACCTTCAAGATCTTCGGGTCGCGAAACGTGGGATAGACTCCGTCCACCGCCACTTCGTACAACCACCTCTTGCTTGTCGGCGTGTAATGCACGCCATCACGAGAAGTATAGAGAAGCAGGCCCACGCCGCTCGAACCGTATACATTATCATTGCCAAACGAGGCCATGAGGTGCGTCGTCGTCGGACTTGTCGCTTGCAAATTTCCAGTCACGCGCAGTTGACCCGAAAACGTCTTAATCCCGGCAATCTCCTGATCACGGTTTTTCGAAACAAAAGCGTCTTCCCCCGACGCCAGTCCCGCGCAGGCCGAAAACAACCACGCCACGCCCGCCCCAAAAGTAATCCAAATTTTAAACATAAAAATATTACACTCCAGATTCCGGGGAGCCGACCTGCATGATGCCGTCCTCAAACCAAATCGAACGCCACTGATTCAAAGTCGTGTCCCGCAGTTGAAATTCATTTCCGTTCTTCAATCGAAACGCGCCGTTATTTTCCGCGACGATCGGAGGCAAACCCGTCGCACCACTTTCCTTCACCTTGAGCAGGCCGAAGCCAAACATCACGCGCCGCACCGGCACATCCGTCGTCAACCCAAAGAGAGCAAAGTAAAAAACCTTCTCCAGCTCGCCGCCGAGATCGAACGCCGTCTCCGCCCCGCTGAAAGCGAACAGCGCATGTTGCTTGCTCTCATCCGCCCACAACGTCGCATCCAGCGTCCCGTCCAAATTTGCCGCCGGGATCGTCCGGCTCGCCAGCGGAATCCCGGTGATTCCCGCCACGTCATTCGCCTTGATCTCCAGCGTCATCGACGCAAAGTTCGAAATCTCGAGCAGCTCCGCCCCGCGGAACAGCCCCACCTCGAACGCCACATCATTGCCCCGCCAAAGCACCGGCGCCGCCGCCGTGCGCACTTCCCTCACCTGCTCAAAACGGGCCGTATCGACCCCGATTCGCAGGCGTTGTCGTGTGAGTAATGCCATACCAAAAACCTTTCGTTTAAACCGGCGGCTGTGTCCGCAACAAGCCGCCCTTGATTCGATACATGACCGTGCTGCTGCAGCCCACGTAGGCCGACTCGGCGACTTCCACCAACGCCGCATCGAGATACCGCGCGATCTCCTGTCCGTTATCGCCACGCGCCGTGAACGTCACGAGTCCACCTGGCGGCACCTCCGCTTCGTGCGCGAGGAGAAACACCTCCGCGTCGCGCACCGACGCATGCAGCCGCGTCACCGCAAACGTGATCGTCGTCGCCTGATTTTTCCGGTCGAAGAACGCACTCGCTGCCGCGCGCAAAAAATGTGCCTGCTCCACCAGCCGTTCATGACTCACCTTGAAATCGCGTACCCCGACGGGACCGCTCATCTCCGCGAGCACAAATTCGTTGATCGTGATCCTCACAACACCTCCCCTTGCGCAAAACCGTCGCGCGTCTCGAGACAAACGTCATACGTCAGCAACGCTTCATCATTCTGCCGCACGATCGTCCTCGCCGCCGCGAAAAGTGTTTCCGCGATCGCCCCCGGTTGAAACTGATGCAGCAATGTCGCCGCCCGTTCCGCCACCTCCAGAGCATGCGGACCCGAATTCAACTCGACGTTCTCCTGCACGCGAATCGTCACCGCGATCTGGTCCAGGTACGGCCCCGGCGCCTCAGGATGCCGCACCCCCGCCTCGGGAGTCAGCACGAGACACACCACGCCGAGCGAATCCACCTGCCTCTGCACCTCGTAGTTCAAATTCCGCTCCCGCTCCGTCAAGACCGGCACCGAGGCAAAAAGCGGATCGGCCGCGAGTCGCGCCGCCAGTTCTTCCTGCAACGCCAGCAACACACTACTCATACGCCCTCCTCACGCGCCGCGCCGAATTGCCGCACCCGCGCCGTGATCGTCGGCCGCCCGCTGTCCGTCGACTCCGCATCCGGCGTCAACGGCTCTTCGATATCGAACAGTCCGTTCGCCACCTGCTCGAGCAGCCGCAACGCCGCCTGCGCATTCAATTTGCGCACCTCGTTCGGATTCACCCGCACCCGCTGCGGCAACCGCAACGCGATCAAATCCAGCGCAGGTGCGAGCAGCTTCTCGGGAATCGTCCCCGCCTCGCCGAGACGATTTCGCCCCCACGCGCCCACGTAACCGCGCACCAGCGCGACCACCTGCGCGAGCGTCGGCGCCACCGGGTCCGACTGCCCCGACGCCTTCGCCGCATGGCGATACGCCTCCAGTTCCGGACCAGACAACACCGTCAACACATCCGCTTCTGTTATAGAAATCCACATATAGAAAAGTTTTCAATTTTCGGTTTTCAGTTTCGTGGCGTGAACATCAGCGTCTTGGCACGGATCGGACGTACCAAGACCTCCACTCATCGCGCGATCTGTCCACCCTCCCGCAAACGCTCCACGAGCTCACTCGTGGTGTCAGCGTTACGGGGTCCAAGGCTCAGCCTTGGCTAGGAGACGTTCAACCGGCGGATCGCGGCGGCGTTCGTCACCTCGACGTCTTCGCTCCAGTCGAACTTCGCCACTTCCACGCGACCATCCTCACGGACGTACGAACCCGGAACCATGTACGCGCCCATGAGACGAAACGTTTTCATGAAGCTCGGATCGCGGCGCGTGGGATTCTCCATGCGCGCAAAGACCAGCACCGTGCTGTCGAGCAGGAAGCTGATATTCTCCGCCAAACCTTCGGCGGCGGTATCCACCACCATGTAGCTCGTGCGCACCTGCGGATTACCGAGGAACAAACGCGAGGCATCCTCCTCAGTCGGCAGCGCCACGGCGGCGCCATTGTTCGCGCGAGTCGAACCCGTCACGAACTTGCTGCGCACGCTCGACGCATTCTTGAACAAGCGCCAGGCCGACGCGCCGAACAGCACGCCCACATTCATCAAGCTGCCGTACTTGGCGGCCTTGATGACATCGAGAATGGCCGAGTCAATATCGTCGACCGGATCGGTCGACGAACCACCGGTCCAGGTCTTGTCCGTGCCCGCACCGGCTGCAGCGACCGCCTTGTCGATGACCGATTTTTCGTGGGCGAGAGCGGCGACCTCCGCGATCATCGTCGCCCCTTCCTGCAAGGCATTTTCCACGCCCGACTGCTCGAGCATTTCCAGATGATCCACCGGATAATCCAGCGCATGCGGCTGGCAATTGTAGGTCGCGTCCGAGACCTCGAAGCTCAGCTCGGTCGCGCGACCGCCGATACCGCGGAACGTCGCGGGCAGATGGAAGCGATTCTTTTCGTTATAGATTTTGTATTTGCCGATGCTCGTCGCAACGGGAACCGTGGGAGCGATGAAATCCGCCACGGGATTGATGGCCGCCTGAGCCGCGCCCTGGGCGTATTCGCGCAGAGTGGGGTTGGCGCTGATAGTAGCCAAACGTGAAGACATATATTTTTGTAGTTCTAAGTATTAAGTTCTAGGTTCTAAGTTTTCGTAGACAGCTCTTGTGCTGGCTAGACCGTCACAACACCGACTGGCACCGGGCGCACGCGCACCAGTTGACCATCCGCGCCGGACTCCTCCGCGATGGCCAGCACGCGATAGGAACCAGCCGTGGCCGGAATCTTGCGCAGCTTGCCCTTGTCGGCCGCAGTGCTCGGATCGGCCAGCACGAGCTGATCGCCCGGCACGCACGTGCTCTTCAGCACCACGCGATGATTCCGGCTCGGCTCGAGCGGCTGCAACGTGACGTTATCGCCGCTGGCATCGCCGCCATCCGTGATGACATAGAAAGCCAGATCGGTGATCGCATCGGGCAGATAGGCTTTCGCCTCGCCCGAGGCATTACGAATTTCCGCGAGGTACCCGGCTTTCGCGGACAGATCTTCGCCGGAAGCCATGACAATGGCGCCGGACTGGGTATTGGATTGTGAACTCATTTTAGTAGATATTTTCTGTTATAGATTTCTGTTTGAGTGACGGACTAAGCCGCCTTCTCGATTTCGCCGCGTGCCATCTGGAATGCCTGCGTATGACCCAGCCCGAGCTGCTTCTGCAACTCACGGGCCCGGTTCGCGATCCGCCGCGCCCGCGCTTCCTCGGCCGGAGATTTCTCCGCCGCAAAAGCCGTCTCCGGCACACGCGACTGCGCGCGGTTATGCAGCACCGACTTCGGCTCTGCCACAACGGGCAACGCGACCGGCTGGCGCAACGCGCGCAGCGTCGTCAACGTCCCCTCGCGATTCGCCAGCAACTGCGACCGCACCGTCTCCACATCGCCGACCACGGCGGTGAACTCGAGCAAGTCGTCATCGACCCGCTCGGCCAGCAACGCCGCATAGCGCTGCTGTAAATTTTTAGCTTCCGCAAGCAACGCATCGGCGGCCGTCACGATTTGCTCGTCCGTCGCCTCCGCCTTCAGCCCGAGAAGCTCCAACAACTTCGATTTGTAATCCATCGTTTCTTCCTTTGCTTCCGTTCGATTCGTCAAGGGGACCAACCCCTTCAAATTCGGATCGTTCGTCAGCGCCACGCGCGACAGGCGCAACGGACGCACCTTGTTCTCCTCCCCGTCCACGACCTCGCAGTCGCTGCGGTTCCACACCGGCGAGACCAGGCGATAACGCCCGCCCCGCACGGCGGTTTCGCCCAGATCACTCCAGCGAATCTGCGCCCAGAGCCCCGGCGCCTTCGCCGGCTCCGATTCCGCACGCAGCGCCATGATCCAGCCCGCCGCCGCGCTGGTCCTTTCCGACGAGTGAGAAAAGTGATCGAAGTCCACCAGCAACCCCGGAAAATTCGGCGTCGCGGCGTCCTTCGCAAAATTCGACACCATCGCGTTGCACGCCGCGCCATCGATGACCTGGCGCACACCGCTCGCATGTTCGAATTCCCCCAACGGCGCGATATGGAACCAATCGTCTGCCGGCAGGGTAAAAGGGTGTTCAATAGTGAGAGTTTTCATGATTTGTTTTGAATCTGCGTTAATCGGCGGACTTTCCATTGCCCGCTCCAAGTTGAAAGAACGCCCGCACCGGAGCGCCCGGAAATTTTTCCGCGAGAATCCGCGCATCGAATTGTTTCTGGAACACCTCCGAAATCTCCAGCGCCTCCGACGTCGCGATTTCATTGAATGTGTTTGCGTGCGCCCCGCCCGCCAACGTCCCGCTGCCGCTCTGCGCCAGCATCGTCAACTTGCCGCCCGTCCCCGCCAGCACGATGCACTCGTCCTGATAACGGATATGTTCGGAAAACGGAGTCGTGCCGCCGCTGTACGGCGTGACCGTTTGCACCTTCGCCCCGTTCGGCATCGTCCCGCGCGAATCGCCAATCACCGCCTCGGCCTGCGCCTGATACAGCGCCTCCTTGTCGGCCGGCACATTCGGCGGCAGCTCGATAAAGAGCGGCGGAATCCCGTACGTTTCGACAAACCCGTCCCAATCCTTTTGACTCAGGCTCTGGCGCAAGTGCGAGATCACCGCGATCTCATTGATCGGGTCCTCCACCTCACGCACCAGAAAGTCATTCAGATCCAGCACCGGATCGTCCTCCCGCGCCGCGCCACTGCGCGCCTCCGCATTGTACTGCCACGGACCATTCAGTCCCTGGCGGAACAACAGCCATTGCGGCACCGGCTCAAAGTGCGCCACGCCGCCATCCTCCCCGCGATGGAATTCCAAGTGGGCATAACCCCGGAACTCCGCCAGGGCCAGAAAGCCAATCGCCTCGCGCAGATTATCGATCCGCTCGTACGCCGCCCGCAACGCCTCCGCCTGTCGCGACGCCAGACCGGGAATTTCAGCTCTCCGATTCGAAATTGGAGATTCCTCGAGATCCACCTCCAGCACCGACCAATCCAGCCGCGTCACCGCGCTCAGACGTCGTGCCTTCACCGCCCGCAGCGTCGCATTGCGTCGCTCCACTGCGCGGAAAAGCCATTGCAGGTTTGCATACTCGCCGCGCTCCCCCGCCTCCAGCAGGGCGACCGCCTGCATCATCGTCAGGCCGCGCAACGGGTTGAACCCATCGCGCCACCGATTCATTTTTTTGAGTTGTGTTAAATTCATTCGTTTTGTGCCGCCAGCGATCTGCTGTCAGCGGTTAGCTTGTTCAACCTTCAATCCTTCTTCCCCCGGAACGGTTACCCGCAGGCACCCGCCCGAATCCCGGCGACACCGTGGCCGATTCCGTCGCATCCAATTGCCGCGCCAACGCCGCGTAGGCCGTCGCGAGCAGAAAATGGTTCTCGCACTTGTCGACGTAATGCAGCGACTTCCCATCCCCGCTGCGCTCCTGCCGACTGCCCGCCAGCAAATGCTGTTCGTACGTGGCCAGAATCGGCGGCATCTGCGCCGTGCGCTCCGGCAGCAGGAATCGCGGTCCACCGGGGTGCTGCAAATCCGCAATCACCCGCGCAATCGTTTCCTCGCGATTGCACGCGACGAGCGGATACTGCGCGCCGTCCTGCGTCACACCCGTTTTTTGCCGGATGCCCTGACCTTCCCGCAGCGTGAACTCCACCGTCGCGGCGCGGAGATAACGCCACATCGCCGCCGCCTCGTCCCAACGCTGAGCCGATCCCGCCCCGAGCGTGAAGCAGAGATCCCGCGACAAATCGCGCAACGGCCCCGCATCCACACACAGGATTTTCACCCCCAGCGCCCGGCACAATTCCGGCACCCGCTCACGCACCCGTTCGGCCGAGATCATCTCCGCCCAGACGAGGCGCACCGCGAATTCCGCACGTGACAGGAGCAAGTCCTCCGGCCACTCCATCTCCAGCGCCACGAACCAGCAGCGGTCGCCCATATCGAGCCCCGCATAGCGCACCCGAGTCGGCGCAACGCGTGTCGGCATCGTCAGCGCGAGCGAGTACGGCTCCGCCTCCCGTGCCCGCTGCAACGCCGCCGGGTCGAGCCCTTGCGACAGGCTGCGTGGCAACGCGAGCCGGTCCGTGCAGAACGCGATCATCTTTTCCGAATCGCGCACCGCCTCGGCCCACGCCACCACGATCTGGCGCAAATCAATCGCCTCAATAATCAGCTGCGAAACGCGGTAGCTCCACTTGCGCTGCGCCTCGCGGTCCGGTCGACGCGCCACAAAGCGCACACTCCGCCGATCCAGCGGCGCACCCGTCACCGGGTCCGCCAGATACACCCGCGCGTTTCCTTCACGCATCGCTGTCACCGGCCAACGTTGACCCGTCGCCGCCGAGACGAAATCGCCTTCCAACGTCAATTGCGGATCGTCCGCCTGCGGCACCCCCAAGAGCGAAAGACGGCACACCTGCGGCCAGTGTTCTTCCGGGTTGAGGCCCGCATTGCCAATTTCCAATTGCCAATCGGGAATTGACTGAGTCGGCTCGTTCCACTTCTCCCCAATCGGACCACGCAATGAACTGGCGTCAACCTGCCCACCTGCATGCGGCTGTTTTTCAATTGGCATTTGGCAATTGGAGATTGGAAATAAAAATCCCACATGCTGCGTTCCTTCCTCGAACTCCCGGTTCTGACCCGCCCCGTGGTAACGTTGCGTGCCGATGGAGAGCGAGAAACGGAGATCGCTCGCGGTCAGGCGACCAACGAGAAACTTCGCGTTGTATTCGGCGATGTCGTCCTTCTCATCCTGAATCACCACATCCATCGAGAACGTGGTCGGCACCTTGCCCATGCCGCGCACGTACGCGAGCGCAGTGCGGGTGCCATCGGTGATGAGGAGAGCGCCCTTGCGATTGACCGCACGGCCCGAGCCGTTGAGCGTGCGCCCGAGTTGAATCAGCCGCGCCACCGCCGGAATTTGATCCAGCACGTCGGGCCGCAATTTGCCGTCCACGATACCTTGCACCAAGTCGTCATCCGGCAAGTAATAGCCCACGTTGCGGAATCGCACCGCGGCGAGATACACGAGCAGATTCAACATCAACACCGTCTTGCCGAACTGCGCCCCGCCGCAAATCGCGAGGGAGGCGTCTTGCATTGGCAATTGAGAATTTCCAATTGTCAATTTTTCGGAGGCCACATTTGATACCTGGCCCGAACTGCCTTGCTCTTCAATTGGCATTTGGCAATGGGCGATTGGCAATCCCGCACTCCCCAGAATCGCATCGATCCGCGCCACGATCTGCGCGAGCGCTTCGCGTCCGGTAAAGTGATACGGCACATACTGCGCCCCGTCCTTCACGCGGGCATGACGCACGAGAAAATCGCGAAACGAGTCCATCGGCACGAGCGCGGCCATTTCGGCCACGTCCGCGTCCAATTGCTGGGAGAGATAATCAATGGGGTTCATGGCAGTGAGTTCGCTGTCTTCTGTAGGGCGATTCTGCGAACCGCCGCGACGGCACACAGTGCCGTCCTACAACAAGACATTTCGTTTCAGGCTCCGGGGGTTTCCTCCAGAAGGGGTGGTGTCTGAACCGTCATTTTTTTGATCTTCGCTTTGGCCCGCATCGCTTCCTTCAGCTTCGCGCGGAAGAACACGAACGATTCGCGCACTTCGGGGTGCGCTTTAATTTCGTCCGCGAGCGCGTTGAGCGCCTTTTCCAGATCGGACTGGAACTGGCGCTCCATCTTTTCGCGCTGGAGCGCGAGCGCTTCCTTCGCCCGGGTACGGGACACATCCTGACCGCGCGCCTGCAACAAGAGCCGGGTGAATTTCTCCACCTGCTTCGTATTCAGCTCGCGCTGGGTGATCATGCGGAAGGCTTGCTGTCCGAGCGCTTTCAACAGCACTTCGCTGAAGTCGAGGTCCGAGTGGCGCAACACATTGATCATCGCGTCGGCATCGGCCGAGGCAGTGTCGAACGTGTTCTGCCACCGGCGCCGCGCCTCCTCCTGGTAGAACTCCACCACGGGCGCGTCCTCCGTGAAGCGCAACCCCTGCTCCGCTTCCAGCATGCGCCGCAGCGTCGAAATGGGCGCGCCGCTGATGACGAAGTCGGCAATGTGTCCGCGCGTCTCTTCATCGAGCGCGCGCAGATCGTCGATCGTAGCCAGCCGCACCGCCACCGGCGCTTCGGCTTCACTCGGGACTTCCGGTGTAGCCGAAGCCGCTGGAGCCTCACCTGCCGATAGCGGCGTACTGGGTGCAACGTCACGCTGCCGCCGGGGGGTGTGCGTTTTGGTCTTCTTGGTAATCATGACCGTTTCGGTTATGGCGCCACGCTGCTGCGCTCCGCCAGTTGACGTCCGCTCGCCGTCAGCCGCCACTCGGTCAGACCGCTGAGTTCATCCACGCGGAAATCCACGTAGTCCTTCTCCTTCCAGGCGCGCAGCACGACGAGCAACTCGTCGCGTGTGACGCCGGGATGGGCGAGGTTGAGCTGGATATGCAGCGTGTCTTCATCGAGCCAGTAGCTGCCACAGGGCTTGAGCGCGCGCAGCAACTTCGCGCGAAGAATGGGTACAGTTGTTTTCATGGGTCGTGGGCCACTCGGGCCAGTCGGAAATGGGGTCGTCATCGGATCGCTCCGGTCTTGTTGAGCAGATCAACCACCTGTCCGGGCAGTTGCTGCATCTTGTCGTTGATGTCGCGGGTGAAGAGGTCGATGCGCTGGTGCGCGCCGCCGATCTCATGCCGCACGTCGTTCAGCTGGCTGTTGCTCTCGTGCCGGAGCTGGTTCACCTCCGCCCGCATCAGGTGCAGCAGCTTCTCGAGCTCCGCCTCAATGGGCGGCTTGCGCTTGAAGTGCTGCACGATGTTGAGCACCAGCAGCAGCACGGCCGCAATCGCCGCCGCGTCCACCAGCCACGAGCTCATGCCCAGGGGCGTGCTTTGGGGAACGAATTCCGCCAGTACTAGCAGTAAGGGAGTCGTGGTCATGGTTTGGATCGGTAGAGGCGAAGACGGTTTTCCGTGCGGGCGCGAGAGGTGATCACAGGGTTGGGCCGCAGGTCAGGTGTCGGTCGTCCCGAGGCCGAGCCGAGCGATCTCACCACACTCGGCGGCAAGGTCGGCAGCGCGTCCGCGGGCGTAGAGAGCGAGGAGCGTGGCTCCGTCAATCTCGGGCCGGACATCGCCAAGCTCCCGACTTTCGGCCTCGGTAAGACGGACCAGGATGCCGTGCTGCAAGCCGCCAAGTTGCAAATTAATGCGATCCAAAGAACGCTCGAGCACAGCCTGTTTGAAGTTTTCCACATCGCGCGTGGCATGGGTTTTGGCCTCGTCTAGACGCTCCACCTGCGATTGGTTGGCCGCGTTGTTGATCAACTTGAGCAACTCGCCGCTGGCGGAGGCAATTTCGGTGATCATCGTCCCCTCTTAATAGGTGAACGAACTGTTCTCCTTCCCATCGTCGAGGAAATCGCCGATACGGTTGACCGTATCCTTGAGCACCGAGGCGATGAAAAACACAATCACGCCCGTGGAGGGCGAGATAAAAGGAATGGCGTTCAAGCTGGCCACAAGACCAGCCACTTTCGCCACGTAGGTGAGAATTTTGAGAGTCGTTGTCATGGGACAACTCTCTCACGGATTCCGAAAAAACGTTTGTCTTAGGTTGGCTACGTTGGCTAGGTGTGCGACATTTTTTAAAAAAAGCGCCCGTTTACGGCAAAATCCGCCCCTCCCCATCCCCAATCCCACATTTTTTCACTTTTCCAAACCACCGATACCGGTTCCGCGCCACAAACCCGTACAATTCATCCCGCCACCGCCTCGGCAGCCACCGAAATAACGTCAAAATCCGCCACCACCCACCCAACACCCCAAAAATTCCCAAAATCGCATCCGATTGGCTGCACAGCCTCTCTCCCGCCTCGTCCCAGCGCTCCACGAGCCAAATTCCGCTCAATATATCCCCTTTCATCCCCTGTCGCTCGAAAATCCCCCGCGCCGTCTCCCCCTGAATCGGCGCAAACCGCAACCGCCTCTCGCGATCCCACGACAGGAGTTGTTGCACCGTTCCCGAGCACAACGCACACTCCCCATCAAAGAGCACCAGATACCGGTTCATAAGAGGAAAATGGCCCTGAAAATATTAAATGCAAAGGAGGACTTGGCAAAACGCTGGTTTTTAGGCACGGTTTCGCCATGAGTGATAAACCGTTAGCAGGCAAAGTGGGCGTAGTCTTCGGCGTAGCCAATAAACGCAGCATTGCGTGGGCTATCGCGTCGGCTTGGGCCCAGGCCGGAGCAACTCTGATTTTCAACTATCAAGGCGAACGCGTCAAAGATAACGTCGAAGAACTCACCACCACCTTCGGTGCCAATACGCCGCTTTATCCGTGCGATGTGTCCTCTGACCAGGAAATCGCCGAATTCTTCACCAAAGTCGGCCAACACACCGACCGCATCGATATGTTGCTGCATAGCGTGGCTTACGCTCCCCGCGAAGCGCTCACGGGAAATTTTGTCGACACCACACGCGAAGCTTACCTCACCGCTCATAATATCAGCGCTTACTCATTGCTCGGTTTGACCCGCGCAGCACTTCCGTATTTTAAAAACGGCGGCAGCGTGATCGCCATGTCGTATTACGGCGCGGAAAAAGTCATCCCGCATTACAACGTGATGGGCGTGGCGAAGGCGTCCCTCGAAGCCACCGTTCGTTATCTCGCGTATGATCTCGGCACGAAGAAAGTGCGCGTCAACGCCATCAGTGCTGGACCGATGAATACGCTCGCGGCGCGCGGTATCGGCGGATTCACTGAAATGTTGAAGTATTGTGAGGAGCACGCTCCATTGAAACGCAATGTGGAACCCGATGAACTCGGTGCTACGGGTACTTTCCTCGTCAGTGATGGTGCTGCCGCGATTACGGGTCAGACTCTTTACGTCGATTCCGGTTATTCGATCATGGGGATGTAAGTTTTGAAGCGGAAGCTGTTGTTGTGGGATATTGACGGCACGTTGATTACAACTCAACGTGCGGGACGGCGTGCGCTCGCACGTACGCTGAAGGTGATTTTCAGCATCGACTCCGATCTTTCCTTTTTGGAGATGGCGGGCCGCACGGATCCGTTTATCATCCAGCAAATTTTTAAAAATTTCGGCATCACGACCACGGAAAAGGCAACGCACGATTTCTTCGAGGCGTATTTTGGTTTTTTACAGGAAGAATTGAGCACGGCGGGCGGGAGCATGCATCCCGGTATTTTAAATATTTTGGAACTGGCCAGACAGCGTGCGGATATCTCGCAGGGTTTACTCACGGGCAATTTGGAGCGCGGCGCAAAGATCAAACTCGTGCAATACGATCTGTGGCGGTATTTCGAGTTTGGCGCGTTTGGCAACGACGGTGCCACGCGCAACGATCTTGGTCCGCAGGCGTTGCGCCGAGCGACAAAATTGCACGGAGTGGATTTTACGCCGGATAATGTCTTTGTTATTGGCGATACACCGCATGACATTGCCTGTGGCAAGGCGATAGGAGCCAAGACAATCGCAGTCGCGACGGGCGGCTCGTCCCTGGAGGAATTACAGGCGGCAGAGCCGACGGCGGTTTTGAAAGATTTGAGTGATGCGAAGGCGTTCTTCCGCATTGTGGATGGCGGGAAGATATAAGCGCCGCTTGTCACGTTTTTTCAGCTCAGACCATACGACTAAGAGTCGTAATGCGCCTTAATCAATCGCGAGGCGTTTCTGAATTCCGAACTTGTCCACACGCTTGCGTAACGTCGCCCGCGTAATTCCGAGCAATTTCGCCGCCTTCACCTGATTTCCCTCGGTTTCGGCCAAGGCGCGGACAATCAACTCGCGTTCCGCTGCCGGAAGCAACTTCAAGCTGCTGTCACTGCGTGCACATTCGAAAAGCGTATCCATCGCCTGCTGAAATGGACTCTTGCCACCCGGCTTGATCGCCGCGGCTACCGCATTCGCACCCGCCACCGAGGAGGTTGGAGTCAGCGCAACCGGCGCTGCAGGCGTGGCCGTTGGGAGCGAGGCAGGAGCCGGTGGCACCGTGCCGGTCGCCGCGACTGACGCCACCGGCGCGGTCGTGGCCGGAGCGGGTGTTCCTTGTCCGTTCACATGGCCGCGCGAAATTTCCAGAGGCAAGCTCGCCAGATTGATCGTGCTGCCGGTCGCGAGCACCATCGCGCGCTGAATGCTGTTTTCCAGTTCGCGCACGTTGCCCGGCCAGTTGTAATGCGTCAGGCATTGCAGCGCGTCCTCGGAGATCTGCGACGGGCCGCCCGGATTCTTCTGGCGATACTTCGTGATGAAATACGATACCATCAGCGGCACATCGCTCAGGCGTTCGCGCAGGGGAGGAAGGTGGACGCGCACCACGTTCAGTCGGTAGAAAAGATCTTCGCGGAATTCCTTGCGCTGCACCGCCTGCCACAGGTCCTTGTTCGTCGCGGCAATGATGCGCACGTCAGTCTTGATCGACGCGTTGCTGCCGATGCGGGAGAATTCGCCTTCCTGCAACACGCGCAGAATTTTCGTCTGCGTCGTCATCGGCATGTCGCCGATTTCATCGAGGAAAAGCGTGCCGCCGTCGCTCTGCTCGAACTTGCCGATGCGCTGCGTCAGCGCGCCCGTGAAGGCGCCTTTTTCGTGACCGAAGAGTTCGCTCTCGAGGAGATTCTCTGGAATGGCCGCGCAATTGATGGCGATAAAACTTTTGTTGCTGCGCGAGCCGTTCAAATAAATCGCGCGGGCGATGAGTTCCTTACCCGTACCGCTCTCGCCCGTGATGAGCACCGTCGCGTTCGTCGGCGCGACCTGCCCGATCAGTTTGTACACCTGCTGCATCGCGGTCGAATTGCCGACGATGGTCTGGCGGATGTCCTCGGCGGTGAGCTTCGGCACCAGCGGTTCTTCCTGCTGGCGCTCGGCTTTGACCACTTCGATGGCCGCGTAGAGCATTTCCTTCAGCTTGGGAATATCGAACGGCTTCAGGATGTAATCGTACGCGCCGAGCTTCATCGCCTCGATCGCCGTCTGCGACGTGCCATAGGCGGTCATCATGATCACCGTCTGCTTCGGGTTGTACTGGCGCAGTTCCTTCAGCGTGTCCAGGCCGTTCTGGTTGCCCATGCGGATGTCCATCACGATCAGGTCGGGATTCGTCTTGCGGGCGATCTTGAGTCCCTCGTCACCGGATTCGGCGCTGAGAATTTCGAGCGGTTCGGCTTGGAGCAAACGGCGGAAAGAGTAGTGAACGTCTTTCTCGTCGTCGATGATCAGGATTTTCGGAAGAGCCTCGGACATGGGTAAGTTTGAAATACTAAAGGGAAGTTTCTCAGTTGTCGAGCCGGGCTGATTCGGATAAACGCATTAAGAATCTTGAGGCGAGATCGACGCGTGCTGATGGATGAGTCTATCGGCTTTTGCCTTTAATCGAAGGTACTCCGCTTGCGCTAAAATCTTTTCCTCCTGTTTCCACGAGCATTCGTCGGGGAATCGTTCCTCAAAAAAACGGACGAGTTGCTCATCCCGTTTGAAAAGGCGATTTTGATAAAAGGCGGAGGCGATGAATACGCCGAGAATGAACCCTTGGATTGCGGCCGTGAGGAGGGAGTAGTGATCGAACGATCCCGAATGTCGCAGCGTTTGCAATAATGAGTAGCTCAAATTGGCCCAAACGACAAAAAAAGCCAGTTTCGCTCCGGTCCCATACCCCTTGCGCCAAAACTGAACACGTGCATAAGAGGCTTCCGCTAGCGTCTTCTCGTCATGTGAAAGAGCCATCACTTGAGACTATCTTGAAGTATATTCGCATACAAGAGACATTGGGAAAGCGCAAGTCGTCGGTTTCCGTAACTTAAGTCTAACCCCAAGCCGGCGACGGCAACTGGACGTTCTTTCGGCAACAATACGGGGGTCCAGCGTCACGCTGGACGACCGACCGCGGCGACGAAGGGCTTCAGGCTTTGGCTCAACTGCGCGAACCGTTCGAAATCCACCTGCTGCTGACCGTCGCTCCACGCCTCGGCCGGGTTCGGATGCACCTCCACCAGCAGACCGTCGGCATTCAGCGCGGCCGCCGCCTTGCACATCTCGATCACCAGATCCGCCCGACCGCAGCCCTGGCTCGGGTCCACAATGACCGGCAGATGCGTTTCCTGCTTCAGAATCGCCACCGCCGCCAGGTCGAGCGTATTGCGCGTGTACGTCTCAAACGTGCGGATGCCGCGCTCGCACAGCAGCACATTCGGGTTGCCGTTCGACAACACGTACTCTGCCGCCAGCAGCCACTCCTCGATCCGCATCGAGAGACCGCGCTTCAACAAAATGGGTTTGCCCGTTTTCGCCGCCGCCGTGATCAGTGCGAAATTCTGGGCGTTGCGCGCGCCGATCTGCAGCACATCCGCGTAGCTCGCCACGAGATCCACATCCTTTTCCGCCAGCACCTCCGTGATGATCGCCAGCCCGAACTCTGCCCGCGCCGCCGCGAGCATCTTCAAGCCCGCCTCGCCAAGACCCTGGAATTCATAAGGGGACGTCCGTGGCTTGAACGCTCCGCCGCGCAGGATCGTAGCGCCCTGTGCTTTGACCGCACGTGCGGTCGTCATGAGCTGCTCCTCGCTTTCTACCGAGCACGGACCTGCCATCAGACAGAACGGCTGTCCCGCGCCAATCTTCTGGCCGTTCACCGTCACAACCGTCGGCTCCTTGCGGGCCTCCTTGCTCACCAGCTTGTAACGCTTCTGCACCCGCAGCACCGTCTCCACCTGCGGCCACGCCACCAGCGTTTCCAACGGACGATGCGTCTGCTCGTCACCAATACAGGCGATCACTGTCTGTACTTCGCCGCGAATGGTTCGTGGCTCGTAACCGAGCTTGGCCACTTCCGCGACCACCTTATCAATTTCTTCAGGAGGGAGATTCGGACGCAGGACGACGATCATGATGCCCCTATCGTATACAACGATACCGATGAATGTCCACGTCAGGTAACAGGAGTTCTGGGCCCCTTCTTTGGGTCATTTAGCCCCCAACAAAAGCGTGAAATACTTACAAAATAGTAAGACCAAAGAAGACTAAAATAGACTTGATTCTTCACCATTTTGAGGCACACTTGTTAATGCCATTTAATATCAATATCTTATGTAAAAAGTGTAATGTTATTTGTACGAATACATTACATAACCGTCTGAATTAAAAACACATACCGAATTCATCAGAAGTCTTAACTAATTGAATCACTATGGTTTGTGAATTCTTCTTAATTCGGCATTAAGCCTGCATGGAAACTTGGCACACACCGTTATGCAAACCAAACTCGCAGCCCATGGAACCGTTCAACCGATGGAATCGAGAAGGATTGGACCATCCATCTCCACCCCCACGCTGGAAGAGAATTATCTGCTCCATCTGGCTCCAGTCAGCATAGGCGTTTTCTTTTTCGGTAGTTTCCATCCCAACAATGAAGACAAGGTCCAGGCCCAACGCGCCCTCTACAAGACCTCCTTCCTCTACCGTCATTTCCTTCAGCCTGGCGGCTTGAAAGTCGTCATCGACGAGAATTCCCTTACTTTGACCGGAAAAACCTCGAGCAGCGCCGTCTCCCTCATGGCCTACATGCTCGGCACCCAGATCATGGGACCGAACATCAAAATCGCCGATGAGACCACCCGCGTTGAAGAACACGGCCGCCCCCTCAAGCCCAGCGATCGCAACACCGATGGCGAATTGCGCGCCCGGCTCCAATTGATTCTCGCCACCGACGCCATGCTCGGCTCCGAAGGTATTGAAGTACACGTCACCAACGGTCAGGCGAAGATCAGCGGCCAGGTCTCCACCGCTGCGCACAAGGCCTGGGCCGACACGCTCCTTCACAGTGTCGTTCCACTCGCCAAACTCGCCCTCAACGTCAACGGCAAGGCCGATACCAAGCCCAGTCCCTCCATTGATGATGACTCGCTGCAGGCACTGGCCTTGACCCGCCTCAAGCTCGTCCCTTCGCTCGCCGTGGGAGATATTCGCGCCGCCTCGCAACGCCAGAATCTCACCCTTACCGGAACCGTCCGCACCACAGGCGAGAAGGAACTGGCTGAAGCCGTCGTGAAACACACCTTCGGCCTCCGCGACTTCAAAGGCTCACTCACCATCAAGAGCTAACCGGAAAAATTCCAGCACAGGGTATTCACACAACCTGAATTGGGCAGACAAGAGCCCGCGATCTCGTAAGAGGTCGCGGGCTTGTTCGTGACAACGCTCGCCTGCCGTTGCTGGGATTAGCGCGCTGACTGAAGTTCTTCCCAAATACGCCGGGCCGCGATGTGTTTCGGATTCGCTTCGTAGTTTTTCTGCGCACGATGTCTGGCGGTTAACTGCATCCAGCCTAGGATGTCGGGGTCGGCTCGATGCGCCAAAAGTAATTGGACGATCTCCACCTGACCGTCATCCACGGCTTGAGCCAGTGCCGTATCGCCAATCATGGCTTCGTTATGACGGTTCACATCTGCTCCATATTCGAGCAGTAGTTTGATGATGGGAATGAAATGTTCCCGAACGGCCACCATGAGGGGTGTGCACGACAAGTCATCGTAGGTATTCAAGAAAAGCTCTTGGCCGCCATGATCGAGGACAAGTTTTACGATCTCGATGTTGCCGGTGGCGACGGCCTGATGCAGAGGCGATTCGGCGAGTGAGCTATACTCAAAAGCCATTGCCAGCTCTTTGAGATTCTCCGTCTGGAGCAGGTGTGTTATCGCGCCCAAATCCCCTGAGGCAATGGCTTCGAATAGGTTTCCCATAGCAATGTCTCCTCACGTCCACCGAAGTCATCGGCAGCGGCGCTGGACATCCCATGGCAATCGCAAATCCACTGGCGCGCGCGAGTCGCGCCAGTGATTGGATGACAGAGCTCAGCCCTGTTTACGCAGCCGTCGCGGCAGACTTCGACTTCGCTTTGCCCTTCAAGAACGGCAACGCCTTTTCCAAAGTCGCTTCCACGCTGATGCCGTACTTCTTGTGCAACGCTTCCGGCTTACCGTGCTCGATGAAATTGTCCGGCCAACCGATGCGCACCACCGGGCGAGTCAAGCCCAGATCGGCCAACTCTTCCAGCACCGCGCTACCGAAGCCACCCTTCAGCACGTGATCTTCCATCGTGATCACCAAGTCCGCACCGCGCGAGAAGAACTCCAGCGTGCCCACGTCGATCGGCTTCGCGAAGCGGGCATTGATCACCGCCGTGGAGTAACCCAGCTTTTCCAGTTCCGCAGCGGTTTGTTCCGCCATCGGCACCAGTGCGCCCAGCGCGAAGATCGCCACCTGCGTCCCGTGCTTGATCACTTCCGCCTTGCCAATCGGGATCAACTGCGGCGTCGCCTTAACCGCCACGCCCGGACCATTACCGCGCGGGTAACGAATCGCGATCGGGCCGTTGTGATGCATTGCCGTAAAGAGCATATCCGCCAGTTCATCTTCATTGCGCGGCGTCATATGCACCAGGTTCGGGATGCTGCGCAGGTAACTGATATCGAAAAGGCCATGGTGCGTCGGACCGTCATCGCCCGAAAGACTGCCGCGATCCATACACATCACCACATTGAGATTCTGCAAACATACGTCGTGCACGATCTGGTCGAAGGCGCGCTGCATGAACGTCGAATAAATCGTCACGAACGGCTTGAAGCCCTTCGTCGCCATACCACAGCCGAAGAGCATCGCATGCTCCTCCGCGATACCGACGTCGAAGTACCGATCCGGATGCTTCGGCTGGAACCGATCCAGTGCTGTGCCGTTCGGCATTGCACCCGTGATCGCCACCACCTTCGAATTCATATCCGCCAGCTTCACCAGAGTATCCGCGAATACTTGCGAGTACGTCGGCTTGCCCGTCGCTGTCACCTCGCACATCGTCTCGTGATTGTACGTGTTTGGTCCGATGCCGTGGAACTTCTTCTGCTTGTCCTGCGCCAGCTCGAAGCCCTTCGCCTTTTGTGTAATCGCATGCAGCAACACCGGATGATCCTGCGTCTTCAGGAACTCCAAAATCTTGATCAGCGACGGCAAATCATGGCCATCCACCGGGCCATAATAGCTCAGCCCCAGCTCCTCGAAAATCACGCTCGGGCCGCTCGGCACCAGCATGCCTTTCACGGCTTCCTCGGCGCGACGGGCCACCTTCACGGCCGTCTTGCCGCCGAAGCGCTCCAGCCAGCGTTCCGCCTGGCTGTGCAAATAATGATAACGGTCGCTCGTCGTGATATCCTTCAGATATTTCGCGATCGCGCCCACGTTCTTGTCGATCGACCACTCGTTATCGTTGAGGATGACCAGCAGCTGCTTCGCGTGTGACGCCGCATTGTTCATCGCCTCAAAAGTAATGCCGCACGTGAAGGCCGCGTCGCCCGCCAGTACCACCACATGCTCTTTGGAGCCGCGCATATCCCGCGCCGCTGCCATGCCCACACCGGCGGAAAGTGCCGTGCCCGCGTGACCGGCTCCGTAACAATCGTGCTCGCTCTCGTCGCGCAGCATGAAGCCGTTCAAACCGCCCGCCTGCCGGATCGTATGGAACCGGTCCCGGCGACCCGTCAACAACTTGTGCACGTAAGCCTGATGGCTCACATCGAAAATGAAATTATCCGTCGGCGTCTCGAATACATAATGCAACGCGATCGTCAGCTCCACCACGCCCAGATTCGGCCCGATATGGCCACCCGTCGTCGCGCACACCCGGATCAATTCCTCCCGGATTTCCTGCGCCAACGTCGTCAGTTGGTCCATCGTGAGCTTTTTAACATCCACCGGGGAGTTGATCGTGTCGAGGATACGTGTAGCCATAGAATCTTTATTTATCACTGAGGGTTTAAATAGGAGAGAACTGCGCGGCTAAAACAACCGGACTTCATCATCCGGTTCTTTAGCAGCCGTCTTCGTCGGCACAGCGGGAGCTTCCGGCGCGGTGCTATCCGCCACCGACTTGGCCCGAGTCAATATTTCCACTTTCTGTTCCGCATCCGCCAGCTTATCTCCGCAAATCTTGACCAGCCGCATTCCCTCCTCGTAACGCTCAATCAGCTTTTCAAGGGGCAGGTCCGCACTCTCCATCTCGCCGACAATTGTCTCCAGTTCTGCTAGGGCCACTTCAAACTTAAGCCCCGCTTCCTGCTTTGCCGACTTCATCCGGGTAACTTATCGCAACCATTAGCGGCGTCCATCACAATTTTGCATCCCCCGCCACACCCCCAAACCTCCGCTTTCACCGCTCAGTTCCCGGCACACCGGCCATCAGGACATTTGTGCGATCAGAGTCGCACCACCCATCGCCAGCGCAATCGCCTCCATCTCCTCCCTTGCGGTTTCTGCTTCCCTAACGGCTCCCAACGTCATAAATCTGGAAAACCTATGATGCGTCTCCCGAAACTCCTCACCCTTTTCACCCTCGCCGCCGTCGGCCTTGCCACCCAGCTCCTCGCCGCGCCCCTCACTCTCGACTGGAAGACCGACAAGGAACCCGTCTCCTACCTTCCCGGCGAACCCATCACCTTCACCCTCCGCCTCCTCGATGCGGGCAAACCGCTCGCGGGCAAAACCCTCAAATGGACCTGCAGCGGCGACGACAAAAAAGTCACCAACGGCGAAACTAAAAGCTCCGCCACCGAGCCCCTCATCATCAAAACCTCCCTCGACAAACCCGGCTTCGTCCACGTCGAAGTCCGCGTCCTCAACGAAGACGGCACCCCCATCAACGACGACGCCGGCAAGCCCCTCAACTTTCAGGGCGGCGCCGGAGCCTCTCCCGAGAAACTCACCAGCGTCCCCGAACCCGCCGACTACGACGCCTTCTGGGCCGCCCAGAAAAAGCGCCTCGCCGAAGTCCCCCTCAAATTCACCCTCACCGAAGTTCCCTCCACCAAGCCCGGCTTCCAAGTCTTCGACGTCAAAGTCGACTGCGCCGGTGGCAAACCCGTCTCCGGCTACCTCGTCAAACCCGTCGGCGCCGCCCCCAAAACCCTCCCCGCCCAAATCGGCTTCATGGGTTACGGCATCGCCAGCGTCAACCCCATGTACATCGACGGCAAAATCACCTTCAACATCAACGCCCACGGCATCGAAAACGGCAAAGACCCCGCCTACTACAAACAACTCGCCGACACCGAACTCAAAGGCTACGCCTTCAACAAGGAACAAAACTCCAAACCCGAAACCTCCTACTTCAACGGCATGATGCTCCGCGTCATGCGCGCCCTCGAATTCCTCAAGGCCCAACCCGAATGGAACGGCAAAAGCCTCTACGCCGGGGGTGGCAGCCAGGGCGGACTCCAGGCTCTCGCCGCCGCCGCGCTCGATCCCGACGTCACCGACTGCGGCGCCTACAAACCCTGGTGCTGCGACCTCGGCGGCGTCACCCTCGAGCGCCTCAAAGGCTGGCGCCCCGACTACACCGAAGCCCTCGGCTACTACGACGCCGTCAACTTCGCCAAACGCATCAAATGCCCCAACGTCACCATTAGCGCCGGCCTCGGCGACTACGTCTGCCCTCCCTCCACCATCGCCGTCCTCTACAACAACCTCACCGTCCCCAAACAAATCAAATACGTTCAGGGAGCCACCCACGGCTACAATCCCCCCGGTGCCCAGGAACAAACGTTCAGCAGTAAATAAGAAAACCGAGCTCGGCTCCGAACTGTAGGGCGGTTCTGTGAACCGCCGCGACGGGACACAGTCCCGTCCTACAACAAGGCGCAGGCATTCAAGATCATTCCTCGTTGGCAATGCCCTTGATAGAGGGGTGGCGCTATAGGTGCAGCGTCACGCTGCCGCCGGTGTGTGTGTGCCCTGATCCCCCGCAAATACCGGGTGCCTCATCACCCCGCCCGAATCCGCGCCCGCTCCTCCGCCCCGATTCCCAGCGACACCAAAAACTCCTCATGCGCCACCGGCGCCTGCCGCTCGAACGCCGCATGCCACCGCAGCATCGCCGCCTCATCCATTCCCCCCGCCCGCAATAACCCCACCCACATCGCCTTATCCACCATCGGCGGACGCGACCCCGCTGCCGACCGCCGCACCATCTCCGACAACAACCGCTGCTTCTGCCGCAACGCCGTAATCTCCCGCCCGATCTCCCCCAGCCGCCGCTCCAACACCCGCACCGACGGCTTCCCCTTCACCGCCAGAATCGACGCCATATCCTCCAGTGCCAACCCCGCCGCGCGAAACGCACAAATCCGTTCCAACCGCCGACGATCCCGCTCCGTATACACCCGGTAATCCGTCGCCGTCCGACCCGACGGCTTCAACAACCCGATCCGGTCATAATATAACAACGCACTCCGCGACAACCCGAACTGCCGCGCCAAAATCGAAATCGAATAACGTTTCATTTGCGAATGAGGAAACACGGACGGATCTCCCGTCCGTGTTTCGGTGAGAGCCTATCTCGATTTCGCCCGGATCGCCGCAATTTTCTCCGACGGCACCCCCAGCCAACGCAAGAACCCCTCATGCGCCTCCGGATGCCGCGCCTCGAACTTCGCATGCCACGACTCCATCTGCGCGTCGCTCAATCCCACCTCACGGAACAGCGCCACCCATTCCTCCACCGTTACAGTTGCTTTCATTTCGTTACCTATTTCCTTTATTTTTGATGATTGATCCGCTCCCACCCGAGAGGTCACGGCCATGACAAAAATCACGCTAAACTGTGAACCGATAATCAGGTCAAGAGGCAACAATGACTGGCACTTTCTCCCCCCTTCCCATCCTGTTCCCTTTCCGCTACGCTGCACCCATGCGTCGGGGCATGAGGATCTGTGGCATCGGGTGGACGATCACGCTGGCGGTTATTGCCGGACTGTTCGTGGTCGATTCTCAAATTTCAAATCTCAAATCTGAAATTCCCGCCGCTCCCACCGCCCCGGCTTCAACTCCGGCCACTCCCGCACCTCCCGCCATCTCGGCGCTTTCCACCACGGGCGTTCTCCTGTCTCCCGCTGACCGCGAACTCATCGCGCAGACGGGGCTCGCCTCCGGCAACTGGCTCGACATGGCGGAGACCCTGCGCCGCGCCTTGCTCGCGGATCGCAACGGCTTCGCCACGGCTAGCAATCCCGCGTGGAGCGAGCGGCTTTATCTCTGCCAGTTGCTTTATTGGTTGGGGCAAAATGAATGCGAACAGGCGGCGCTCTTCGTCATGCCACGGTTGAAGGCGGACAGCACGCTCACGGTGGAGAAGGTACGCGAGGCCTTGCAGCAGCCGGGCTCGGCAAAAAATCTCGCGAAGATTTTCATTGATGACGAGGATTTTCCCCGCAACGCGCCGCTCGCGCAACGGCTCAAACCGGAGGCGCTCACTGCCATCTTGAAGAGCGGTGAGCTCGTCGAGGAATTGGCGCAGACCGTCTCGCGCGAGGATTATCTGCCGGGCGTGGTGCGCGTGTTGAATGATCTTTATACCCACGCGCCGAATACGTTTGGTCGATACCCCGCGCTCGTGGCCGCGCTCGCGGTCGTGTACGATCAACCCCTGCCGTCGAACTGGCCGAATCATCAGGTGCCGCAGAAAACGGTGCCGCTCGATTTCGGCAACTGGAACGGTCTCTTCGATTATTTCACCAGCGCCGCCGAATCGCGCGAGTTGCTGATGGATATCCAGAAGCTGCGCGCGGATCAGTTGAAATTCCTCATCGACGCGCCGCTCAAAGTTTCGGAGTTCCAATGGGCACGCAAAAATATCCGGCAGAGCCGCAGCCGGTTCGAGGATGTGTTTTCCCTGATCGAGTACGACCACTCTCGAGCGGGCACCGGTCAGTTCGTCTGGCCCGATACCGATTATACGCTCGCCACGATTTCCAAGTCCGGCGGCATCTGCGTCGATCAGGCCTACTTCGCCGCCGTCTGCGGCAAGGCGCGGGGACTGCCCACGCTCTACTTCTCCGGTCAGGGCAAGGACGGCGGTCATGCGTGGTTCGGCTATCTCAAGACGGACGAAAAATGGGTGATGGATGCGGGCCGTTACGGCGAACAAAAATACGTCACCGGCTACGCCGTCGATCCGCAAAACTGGCGGCAGATCAACGATCACGAACTCGATTCGATCACCAATCGCGTCACGCTCTCGCCGGAATATCGCCACAGCAACAGCCTCCTCGTGCTCGCCACCATGAGCGATGCGGACGGCGACAATGACGCCACGGCGGATTTACTGCAAAGCGCGCTCAAGACCAGCCCGAACAACTCGGCCGCCTGGATGGCCATGGCTTCCTTCCTGCGCACCACGAAACAGACGGAGCTCCTCAAGCAGCATCTGCAGGCCATGGCCTCGCAGTTCGAGAAACAACCCGACCTCCGCACCTACGCCCTGCAGCAACAGGTAGAAATCGCCCGGGAGGCGGGCGATACGACAGCCGTCAACGATCTCCAACAGCAGATCATCCAGGCCAACCGCCTGCGCCGCTCCGATCTCAGCATTGCCGCCGGGTCCGACGTCCTCACCCAGAAACTCGCCAGCGGCGATTACCCCGCCGCCTACACCGAGTACAAGAACCTCATCCGTAAATTTAAGAGCGATGGCGGGGGCAACCTTTACTACGACATCGTCGCCCCCTTCGTCCGCCAGCTCCACAAGGCCGGGCAAATCAAGCTCGCCAAGGATGCCCTCAGCTTCGCCTATAACTACCTCAAGCCCAGCTCCGGCAGCATCCTCGACGGTGAATTCGAAAAGCTCCAGACCGAGCTCAACGCCGCTCCCCGCTAGCAGGTTGCGCACACGGCTTTTTTTTGCGCAACCTACCAGCGCTCCAACCGATCGGCTATAATTGCGTGAATTCGTAACCGAGATAGGTGGAAAAAGCTTCCTGCAACGCGGCTTCGTAGCGCCCGAATGTCATGCTCACATGATGGCGGTATCCAGCACGACCGATGAGACGCAATTTGCGCTGCAGTTCAGGAATGCGCGCCACTCCAGCGCAACCAAAGAATTCCTTGGCAATCGGATCGGACGTCATCTCGCCTTCGCCGAGGTAAACGCAAATCTTGCCACCCTCCGTCTTCGCGCTGGCAAATGTCATCGGTGACGCGGCAATGCGTCCAACGTTCGGCCCCCACCCGCAACCGCAGCCCAGGGCCTTGGCAAACATGGGATGATCGATGACCTGGCCCTTGGCCGTCATCAACGACTGGGGTACCGGACCGCAATGGAAGAGGATACATTTGTCCGGATCGTCGCCGTAGTTATTGTTCCAGTCGAGGCAGGTGGCTGGCCGTTCCGAAGCGAGACCAAGAGCCCGCATCATGATGGCATTGCAGACATCGACCTCGCACGCGGCGGGAATCCCACGGTCATTGATTTCACTGAGCAGGGTGCATGGCGCAATCTGGAGTTCCTGCTCGATCTCAAGCCAACAGCGAAAAGCCATCGCGTCCATTTGAAACTCGGCCATGATGTCATCAATGACAACGCCGAGCTTGGCCATCTTGACGACGGCCTCGGAGGGCACGCCCTCCCAACAGGTGTAGTTTTTCAGCCGCTCCAGCTTTGCCTTGTACGGGTCCGACGCTGTATCCAGGCTTTTGAAACGCCGGAACACCTCCGACATGTCGAGGGTCTCGGTGGTAATGCCATACCGTTGCAGGGTGAGCTCATCAAATCGAACCGTCTTGAAGGCCGTGGTGCGCGCGCCGATCGCTCCAACCGTCATCCGCTTCATGCCGTGCACGACGCGACACAGTGCGGCGAACTGGTCGAGCTGCGCCCCGAATGCCGGCGTTGCGGGATGAATCGTGTGCGGTTCGAAAACGGTGTGTCGCAAACCGTACTGATAAAACACGTCCATGATGGAGAACTTGCCGCAAAAGGCATCGCGGCGATGGCTGAACCCCATCTTGTCGAGTTCATCGGGATAGGCCTGCACCAGAATCGGCACACCGCAGTCAGCCAGGGCCGCAATCGCTCCGGTCTCGTCACCAAAATTTGGCAGGCACAGAATCACACCATCATAGCGCCCAGCATGCTCGGCCAAAAACCGCGCGTACTTTTTACCTTCCTCCACTGATTCAACCGCTCCGAACCGGGTCTCGGCTTCACCCAGCAACAAGGCTTGATGTCCCGCGCTCTCCACCGCCGCCTTCATTTCCGCGCGAGCTCCAGCAATCAGTGATTCAGGAAAGAATCCGCGGTTGCCAAAGTAGAGCGCGAAGGTCAGTGACTTTTGTAATTTCATTATTTTTTCCCTTTTAGTTTTTCTGGCTCAACTCAATTACTTTTTGCCGCAGTCCCTCCGACAAAGAATCCGCGCCCCGTGCGGCCAATTCCTCTCTACGAGGTAGTGCCGTGCGGCCACCCACCTGGCGAATCACCTGCGCGGCCAGCCAGGTACCGAATTCCATGCGCCATTCCAGCGGCCAGCCTTCGAGCAATCCCACCACATATCCGGCATGATAGGCGTCGCCGCAGCCGGTCGAATCAATCTTGGTCGGGACCGAAAGCGCCGGTTGATGCAAAACCTGCCCCGCCTTCCATGCCCAACTACCCCGCGCGCCATCGGTGACAATGAGCTGGCCCGGCGTCAATTTGGAGAGCGCCTCAAGGACTTTTTCCGGAGATTTCTCACCCGACAATTGCCGCCCGCATTCCAGGGGCAGAAGGACATCGGTGCCGAGTGTGAGTAGCCGTCTCATCCGTTCGGTATCGCCGGATTCGAAATCGATCATCGTGCGGCATCCGGTATTCTGCGCTGCCAGCAATGCCCATTCACTGGCATTCAAATCGTAACTGTCCACCATCAAGACACGGGTCTGACGAATCACTTCGCGCGGGATATCTTCCTCCCGCAAAAAGCCGTAATCGTCCAGATTCACAAAGACGGTGCGGGCCGCCGTGACCGGATCAATTTCGACGAGAGCGAGCGCTGGTCGGGAATTCTCGTCGCGCACGATGAGATTCACATCAACGCCGTATTTCTTGAACTGGTCGATCGCGATTTCGCTGATCGTGTTCCGCCCCAACCGTCCGACGAAGCCGGTGGCGTAACCCAACATGGCAACGGCCGAACTGCCCGTGCCCATCGGCGCACCGCCCTGAATCATCAATTCGCGGACCATGTGCTTGGTGTCGGGAATCACCGTCGCCGGAAGCCGAACGAGAACATCGACAGCATTGAGGCCGACTGCCACGACGTCGTAATGCAAGGAAATCATGGCGGGATTTAAATCTTGACCTAAGGTTAGGTCAAGATTTAAATATTTTCATGCTGCGGCTCCTCATTCCTTTAGTAGTTCACAAATTCCGGCAGCACAACGGGGGGCTTGACTCGTCCCTTGCCGCTTTTCCCTTCGATCTGCTCGAACAGCAGCGAGACGGATACCCGGGCCAATTCCGCCGTCGGGATGCGCACACTCGGCACCGCACGCCCACACAGGTGGATCCAGTCCGTTCCGTCAAAGCTGACCATTTCCATCGCCACAGGCCGGACGGCTTGACGCCAGCCGAGAACGGCAATGTCATTAAAGCCGACCAGCGCCGTCACTGTCGTTTCCAACTTTACCCGCGCAGCATAATCGCAAGCAGTGGCCACATCCCAGCTCTGGCCCGGATAAAAAATCATTTGCGGACGACGCAAGCCTGCCTTTTCCACCACCCGCTCGAAAAGCTCCGGCCGCGGTTGAGGCATTCCCATCCGCTGCGCTTCCTCAGGCGCGTAGTAGGCAATGTGACGATGGCCTTTGCGTTTCAAGTATTCCACGGCCATCTCCAGTCCGCGTCCAATGTCGAGTCGCACGCCGGGATGTCCGCTCAGCGGCGCACCAATCGTCACCACTGGCTTCGGAAAACTTTTGGGCAATTGCTGCACCGCCCGACCAGCCGACTCGGACCAGGCAATAAAGCCATCCACCGGTTGCTCGAATACCGCATCGACGACATCGTTACGCGAAAAATTCTGCCCAAAGCCGCGGCACAACAGGAGCAGTTGGTAGTCGTGTTTTTCCAGTTCCTCCTCGATCGAAGTCGCGAGCGCAGCGAAGAACGGATTACGGATGTCCCCGGCAATCAGGCCGATGGTGTTCGTCCGGCGGCTCAGCAGGCGGCTGGCAAGTTGATTGCGCACGTAACCCATTTCGCGCGCGATGCGCAGCACTTTTTCCCGGGTCTCTTCACTGCAACGGCTATTGCCTTTGGATTGATTCAACACCAGCGAGACCGTCGTAAGGTGAACGTTCGCTTTCGCGGCAATGTCTTTGAGCGTGGCCATATCGTGTTAACTCCGGCCCTGTTCGTATAGCACCAAATCCCCATGAAGATCATTACTAAAAAAGAAGAAGTACTCGCCCGGCTTACCGCTGCAGGTCAAAACCACGCGCCACTTTTTTGTCCAAACGGAGAAACGACCGACGAAATCGAAGGCATCCTGAGCGCAGCCGCACTGCACCGTCAGCAAAGGCAATGGCCCACCATCACCGTGGGCCTCGGCATTACTGGCACCTACCCGGATCATCCCCAGCTCAAGCGGCTCGATCTGGCTTCGGACTTGGCAAGCGACGGGATCCACTTTGCCCGCGAAGCAGACTCCATCGAATCGCGGGCTTTCCTCTGGCTCGACTGGTTGGAGGTCTACACCCGACAGCCGGACCTTTTTCCCGGCGTCGAAGTGATTCCTTTTCTCGATCATGGCTGGGTGCCATCCCCGGCCGATCTCGCCTTGATGCATAATGAGCGCTTTCAGGAACGGATGGGCATCATCATGTTTGATGCCAGTCTCCTACCGTATAACGAGAATATGGCGCTCACTGCGGAGTACGTTCGCCATGCTGGTGCGCGCGTCGTGGTGGAAGCGTGTCCCGACAAAATTCTATCCGCCCGGGATCTTCTCGAAAAGAAGGCACCTGGTAATTTACTGACCGATCCAGACGGCGCGGAAAAATTCGTCCGCAACACCGGCGTCGATCTCATCGTGCCAAGCCTTGGCACGGAACACCGCGGCGCACCTGGCGAATCCATCTATTACCGTCGTGAGCTGGCACAGGATTTGCAACAGCGGCTAGGCCCCATCCTCGCGCTTCACGGCACGAGCAGCCTTGGCAAGAAGATTACCGAAGTCGGGAGCGATGGTATTGTGAAGGTGAATTATTATACCGGGATGGCCCGGTCTGCCAGCGAAGCCGTGCGCGCAAACTGGGCTACCTCAAATCGTGACGGCTTGAAAATCGAAATGGCCGCGGGAAGTTATCTGCACAATATCCGACGGCAACAGGTCCGCGACAACTGCCTGCAAATGCTCCAGCTCCTCTCCCGAACCAGTCCCACCTGATATAAAAGCGAAGCCCGGCCAGAGCCCATCGGACGGACGCGTGCTCCACCGCGATTCGGCAACAAAGACCGCCCAAGGCAACAGGAGTGACCATTGACTTGATCCTGAAAATATCACACAGTCGGTTCACTCATTTTGCATTTCTCCACAGAAATCACTCCAGTCCGAAAAACGAATGAGCGATCTCCTGACATGAACGAAACGATCTTTCTCGGCCTGAGATGGTCAAAGAAAGTAACTTCTCTTACTGGCGGAAAGATATTTTAGAAGTTTGTGACAGCGGTTACTGGTTTTGGAATATCATCTATGACATGGAATCAGATGCCTGTGAACGGTTCGATGTAAACGGGTACGCCTACACGCTTATGGGGAACTCTTCTAATTTCGGTGTGTTAATCAGGCGATGCTGGAGCATTGTCGGTCTTGCCCTCTTATCGATCTTCGTTCAGTTCAATTTGGCAGCAATTGTCGCAGTTATCGGGAAAGAATATTCCTTTGGGATTCAGCGATTTCTCGGCGGTAAACCTCTTCCCTTTCTTACCGAGCGGGTGATTCCCTTTATCTCAACCTATGATGGAGTGATCTATGGGCGAGCGATTAACATTGTATGTGTATAAGGAAGTAGACGAAGACCAGTTCAAGTCTGTTTTTGAGCGGGTTCTTCGTTCCAAGGGCGGGAAGATTTTTTGGAATGAGCGTAAAGAAACATTGGGAACTGATTGTCGGATGGCTCACAACGGGCAAGTTCATTCTGTCTATTCTCAATATCAAGATGGCGAATGGCTTTTTTATGGAGAGCTTGGAAAGACTTTAAACTTGCCTTGGGTTAAGCTCGATATTCACGAAGGCTCCCTCTGGCAGGCGATGTTTTACCGTGCAGACAAAGCCGTCGATTGTTTCAGTACAGTGCCTGAATATTGGGAAGGAGAGGATACAACACAGGATTACCTCGACCAGTGGAAAGGCAAGCCTGAAGCTGTGTCAGCATTGTGGGGTATTCCAGTTGAGACGATAAACCGTTACATGGTCAACTGGGGTTATCACGTTATTGATGACGGTATGTTCGATTATCTCGTGAATAAGCAAGAGCGAGCCTATCCCGAAGATAAACATAACTATGCCGACATCTGGCAAATGATGGATTTTTTGAGGGCGTTGGGTGGTTTTAATCCCACCGATTTAAAAGACCACGGAATCCCGCATCGCATCGAGTTGCCGTCACGAAAAGATCTTCAGAAATAAACTTCCCCGCTTAACCTCCTGCCCGCACCTGATACCCGTTGCCGCATGAAAAACGGCCACAAATTAAATCGATTGTTAGTACTGGGAGTTAGTACCCGAAACACAAAAAACGTAACCGATTCTGGTTACAAGATGGCGGAGCCGGAGGGATTCGAACCCTCGGTACGGTTTTAAGGCCGTACAACGGTTTAGCAAACCATCGCCTTCAGCCACTCGGCCACAGCTCCATTTACTTCTGATTCAACGAATTACGGATTATATTAATTCGCATTAACAAATGAAATTATAAAAAGTCTACAGAAATCTTGTAGACTTCCCTGTAATTTTTGTTATTGCGGCTCCATGAAGACATTGCCCGATGACTTTCCCAGAATCACCAAAGAAATCAAGAACGGAGTTCAAAAGTGGCGTGTTAATGACAGAAGCGTCAACTTCTACCCCATTGGCAAACAAAAATGGTTCACCAACGAGAAGGATGCCAAACGATATCAACAGCAAGTTCGAGATACACTCCAGAATTTCAAGGTCAGTATGGAGGACTCATTCATTGTCCAAAATTGTAACCGTGTTCTCAAGGCATATGGCGTGGACATGACCATTCAGGAAGTGGTGAACGTCTATTGCAAGAAGTACCACAAGAAGAACCAAATGGTTTCGATCACAATCGAAACTGCCTATGACTTGTATTGGAAATACAAAACCGATCCTGACACCCGAGACAAGGAATTAAGACCAAGCACCGAAAGTGAAATTAACACCTGTGTCGGACGGTTCGTAAAGAAATTCGGCCCATACCACTTTGAACAAATCGGACCTGATGAAATCAGGAAGTACTTATCTCAATTCAAAAATCTTCAAACCAGACGAAACAATAGACGATCAATCAACACGTTCTTTGAATGGGGAAAATCCAGAAAGTTCATTCTCAACAATCCGTTTGATGAAGTGACCAACCCCGGAATTACCTTTGTCGAACCGCAGATTCTAAAAATTGAGAAAGTCAAAGAAATCCTTCGAACTGTCAAAAGTGATGACCCTGAGTTGATGCCATTCGTTGCCCTTGGTTTCTTCTGTGGCATTCGGCCTGTGGAATTGTCACGTCTCGATGAATCGGATTTTGATTTTGAATCAGGTTACATCAACATTCCGGCAAAGAAGGCCAAAGATAAACGGTCACGTCTTGTTCCATTGACTGAGACATTACGGAGCTTCATGCCGAAATACGCATCAATCAACGTAATGAATCTGGCAAAACGGTTTGATAAAATCAAAGTGAAGTGTGGTTATCAGCACGGAAAACATGAGGGGATGCCTTGGCCTGCTGACGTTTTAAGACATTCCTTTGCGTCCTACCATTTGGCCGTTCATAAGTCTCGTGCTGAACTGGCAGAGATAATGGGCAACTCCGAAAAGATCATCAAAAAGCATTACCGTACTCCGATCAAACAGGAAGTAGGAGAAGCTTATTTTGCTTTGAGAATCGATAATCTTGACGAACCTAAAGACTAAAGTACTTAATCAAGTCATCCAGCCGTGCAAGCCAAGTTAAGGTGCTCGATTTTATTTTTTCTTCAATTTCTTTGGCGGATGGGGGTGTGATCATCTTGCCACTGAAGATATCCGATTAGTAATTGATAGACTTTAAGATGTGCTGAATGAACAAACGAAAATCACTGTGCCTCAACATACCTAAAAGCTGAATTTAAATCCGTTGTTGCAAGGGTTTTTCGATATTTATTGGTGTTGTGACGTGCACGTTCCACGTTTACTTCCAGTCCCTTACGTCTTTTTACTAAATAAATCTGCCAATCCCACGACTTCCAGTTAGTGGCAATAAAATGTTCATCAACCGGTTTCCAATCAGGGACTGAAATATGACTCAGTCGAGTTAAAAAATCGGCTAAGGATATCCGTTCCGATGGATTAGCCTTCACTGCTTTATCAATTAATCGTCTCAATTGAACGGAATAATATGGACGAGGAGCTTTCGCCGTAATTAAAAGCCTTTCTTTTTTTGTTAATTCAGCGAAAGATTCTTTTTCGACGGTGGCTTTAGCAAATCCGTCCATAGCTTCATAAGAACGTTTTTCACGCTTTAGGCGGGCTTTAACTGTCTTAGTTAAATAATAATGTCCCTCGGTTGGAAATGGTCCATTAATGAGTTGGTATAAGACAAGAGCAGCCTGATAGACGTCTGAACTAAAGAAATATTTCCTAGGAGTACCCCATCCTTCAGCCGGAACATACAAGTCACTATGTTTTGAAGCGTTAACAAACGTCTCGTTTGGATTAATCAGTGCCACTGATCCAAAGTCGGTTATTTTAGCAGTATGTCTGTCCAATAAAATATTACCGGGCTTTAAGTCTCGATGTACCAACCGCTGGTGATGTAAGTGTGTTAATCCATGAAGTAAACCGAGTCCAATTCTAACCCCTTCTTGTTGACCTATCGAACGGCTTTCGAGAATCGTTTGAAGACTTCGTCCGTCTATCCATTCCATTTGCAACAATAAGTATTGATCGTTGCCTACCGCAATAATTTCTGCATCATGGATCTTTACAATATTAGGCGGGTTTGGCGTTGTCGAAAGCGCCGAGACTAAGGTCCTTGGTTCTCTTAGGATAGAATCCTGTTCGTCGTTGGAAAGATAGATAGCCTTAAGAAAGCGTTTACTTTGAAGTTGCCGATGCATGGAGCAAAAAGCATACGAATTTCCTCCTTCGTTAATATCTTCCAATGAATCGAATTTATTAAGCCTTTGAATAGCTTCCTTGATTGCCTCTTTCATAAGAGACACCAAGCACAGAACGCAGCTCTCTTTAGGTATTTCGGAGATACTTCGACATTTCCATTAAATGCACCGGCAAAGGTATTTTCTGTGCATTGTTGTATTTTTCTCTTTTCAGCGGCGTTGATCGTTTGGGTGGGAATCAGTTTGATAGGCACATTCATCTCAGAGCAAGCTAACTCTACGACAAACTCGCATTTAACCCGAAGTGGAGTACATTCGATGCTGGATTTTACAACGCCGACACAATCGAGATTTAATGGAGTCAATTGAGCGACAACTAGCTGTTTTAATTGAAGAAGGTTTTGAAAATCCGATACTTCAGAACACGGAAATACAAGCTTGTTGGACTGCATGAAAAATATTTGTCCTCTAGTGGCTTGACCCTCTATACCGATCCAACATAGATCGCTTCCGATGATATCGATCCCAAGGACTTTCATTAACGTCCCCCTTTTATTGTTTCATTACCCAAGAACAAGAGCTGAATATGTTGCGTTCTGTAAAACTATATTTAGTACAATCAGGTGCTGCGTCAATTCAATAACACCGCTGTTGACATTGCCAGGACGACCTGTACCTGGGCGGCATGAAAAATCGAATCATGCTGGCAATGGTGGTGGCAGAAATCCGCTCGATGGTTTTCGCCAACGATCTTGAAATCCCCGACATTCAACAGGTCATCATCTCTCTTGAGCAATTAATCGTGCTCAAACGGTTAGAGAGTGGGGAGAGCATCCTCAAGGTCTTCGGCAAACGGTATTGATGCCGATTGCCTTTTTCTAGTTGACCCTGCCGGGATTGTCTGTAGCAGGAGCGCCAACACTCAACCAAAGGAGAATTAATTATGGTGGAAACCACCGAACCGAAGACGAAACAACAGCAATGGAAAATGGAACTTGAAGAACTCAAGAAGCAGAAGACTAACAAGACCCTTCCGGCTCCCGTCCACAGACTCATCGACGACCAGATTGTTAAATTGGAGGAACGAGTTGGACGATACGACGAGTACAAGGGATTGCTCGTCCGTACCACTGGCCAGATCGAGCGACTTAGCAAGAAGCTCACCGATTTGAAAAAGGAGCAGGAGCGGTTCGAGGAATTCTTGGGAGTCGAAGCCGCAGCGCCCAAGGTGAAGCCGAAGTTGAA